>Ga0209727_1000284_pt1 | contig 61797 bp, 69 predicted proteins | sample RifGroC1_FD_183995 | JGI IMG/M metagenome (GOLD analysis project Ga0209727, IMG submission 183995) | Groundwater microbial communities from Rifle, Colorado, USA - Groundwater C1 (SPAdes) (version 2) | ecosystem: Environmental > Aquatic > Deep subsurface > Groundwater | place: Rifle, Colorado... | reverse complement strand
GCTGTCCTTGGTTTATAGAAAAATTAGGTGGTATAAAAGCGGAAAGATGGGATTAGTGGGTTTGGTGGGCGCGATGTGGTGGATGGGGGCGTGGATGGGACTTGCGCCGTGGCAGATCTCCAAGGTATACTTGGCTGCCTGGGTTCTGGTAGGGTTGGCAGTAGCCATTTATTTACGCTCAGGTCACAAATTTTCCGGAATATGGCCAAAAAAACGATAAGTTATCCCAAAGAGGTGGTGGAACCGGTAGCCAAACATTTGCAGGAGAAACTGTCGGCGTTGGAGAAAAAGAAAAAAGAATTGCGCGGAGAGGATCCGTTTTTGGATAAAGCTAGGCTGGATGACAACGCGGCGGTGGATACGGACGCAGCAGAGCAAATAGGGCACATGCGGGTATCGGCAGTAAAAAAGGCCTACGATAGGACAATTATTCAGATTAGAAAAGCACTTTCGCGGATAAAGATTGGTAAGTATGGAGTGTGTGAGAGGTGCGGCAAGTTTATTGATACGGACCGGCTGATGGTACTTCCGGAAACAACTTTGTGCGTGGATTGTGAGAAAAAGCGTGAGAAGTGAGCCAAGAATAATTTTTGAAGATGAAGTCATGCGGGTGATCGACAAACCGGCAGGATGGGTGGTTAACAAAGCACAGACTGTTAAAGAAAAAACAATTCAAGATTGGTTTGGGATAGGCTCTGGGCAAGGAGAGTTTTATGATAAGGGGGGAATTGTGCACAGGTTAGACAAGGATACCAGCGGGGTGATGGTACTGGCAAAAACGCTGCAGGCTTATGAGAAACTGAAACAGCAGTTTTTGGAACGCAAAACGGTGAAAAAATACGTGGCGCTGGTGCATGGGGAATTTAAAGAGAACGAGGGAATAATAAATACTCCGATAGAAAGAATTGGCCAGAAATTTTATGTAGGAAAAGATTTGTCGAGAACTGCCATCACCGAATGGCAAGTAATTAAAAAAATCGGAGAAAACACACTGGTTGAACTCACACCTCACACCGGACGGACGCATCAGTTAAGAGTACATATGCGGCATCTGGGTCACCCGATTGTAGCCGACCCGATTTATGGAGACCGGAAAACCTGGATGAAAGATTTGCAAATTTGCCCGCGGCTCTTTCTGCATGCCAAATTTTTAGAAATAACCCATCCGGCGACTGGAGAAAAAATGACATTTACAGCGGAGCTTCCGGAAGAGTTGGAAAAGGTGCTACACTAAACCAATGGAACTTTTTGGCAGCTTGGCTGTAGTTTTGGGGACGGCGGCGGTGTTTGGAGTGGTGGCCAGAATGCTGCGTCAACCGGTACTTTTGGGTTATATTGCCGCGGGAGTGGCGTTGGCCGCTTTGGGGTGGGGAAAGGCGGAGGAATCAAAAAAAATACTGGAGCTGATGGGACAGTTGGGGGTGACCTTGCTTTTGTTTCTGGTGGGATTGGAATTGCCGTTGGCGGAATTAAAAAAAATGGGCCGGGTGGCCCTGGCAACGGGATTGGGACAGATAATTTTTACCTCGGTAATAGGATACGTAATTATCCGGGCGCTGGGGTTTGGCAATGTACCGGCCTTGTATTTGGCGATAGCCCTGACTTTTAGCAGCACGATTGTTATAGTTAAACTGCTGTCTGAAAAAAAGGACTTGCAAAGTTTGTACGGAAAGATAGCGGTTGGTTTTTTGCTGGTTCAGGATTTTGTGGCGATTGGGATATTAGTTGTCATGTCCGGATTGGCTTCGGGAGGGACGGGGTGGGGAAATTTGGCGGGAGTGATGGTAAAAGGAATAATTCTGGTGGCGGCGGCGGTTTGGCTGGCGGGGCGGGTAATGCCAAAGCTGCTGGACTGGCTGGGACGGTCCACAGAACTGCTGTTTGTGGGGACGATTGCCTGGTGTTTAGCGGTGGCGGCCGTAGTGGCCTCGCCGTGGGTGGGGTTTAGTATCGAAATCGGAGGGTTTTTGGCCGGGTTGGCACTGGCGGCAACGGCGGAACACTGGCAGATTTTAGCGCGAACCCGGCCGTTGCGTGATTTCTTTTTAACTTTGTTTTTTGTGGTGTTGGGGGCCAGTGTGACTGTGGGGCAAGTGCGGCCGATATTGTGGCCGGCGGCAGCTCTGTCTGCGTTTGTGCTGGTGGGTAATCCGCTGATCGTGATGGCGATTATGGGGGTGATGGGTTATAAAAAAAGGACTTCGTTTATGGCCGGAATTACGGTGGCGCAAATATCCGAATTTTCTCTGATACTGGTGGCCCTGGCGGTAAAAACCCGGGCGGTGGGGCCGGAGATACTGAGCTTGACGGCCTTAGTGGGAGCGGTGACGATGACGATATCTACGTATTTGATTATGTATTCCGAATCCCTGTACAAGTTTCTGAAGCCGGTGTTGGGGATATTTGAGCGCCGGGTAAAGACTGCAGCCATAGGGGGAGAAGCAAAATTGGCCGGGCACATCTTGCTTTTGGGTCATAATCGGATGGGAAGCGTATTGCGGCCGGCTCTGGAAAAACTGGGGCGGCCGGTAGTGGTGGTGGATTTTGATCCTCGGGTGGTCGAAGAAACAGGCGGGGTATATGGAGATATTGCCGATTATGAACTATATGACCAGTTGAATCTTGATCAGGCGGAGATGGTGCTGTCCACGGTTTCAGACGTGGAAGATAATCTGCAATTGTTGTCTGCCTTAAAGAAAAAGCGGCCGATTTCCATTATCCTGGCTGCCGATGCGGCCGACGCGGTCAGATTATATAAAGCCGGGGCGGATCTAGTGCTGGTTCCACATACCATCGGGGGCGAATATCTGTCTCACCTCATTACCTCTCATGGCTTGGATAAGAAATATTTGCAGGAGAAAGGCCGAGAGCTGCGGGAGCGTTTGATATTATAGGACGTCTTTGTGGTATAATTTGTCGGAGGTAGGCTATATGAGTAATGTAGACGTATTGGTAGCGGGGGCGGGTTTGTCTGGGCTTACGCTGGCACGAGAAATGGAAAGCGGGGGGGTGAACTACCGTCTGGTGGATACCAGAAAGGGTCCGCAGGATTTTAAGCGGGCGATGTATTTGATTAGTTCGGTAATAGCCAGACAATTGAGCTTGGGGGAGACATGTGTGGAGGGTGAAAAACCGATTGTGGGTTATCGGGAATATGATGCTGCTACAGGCCGAATGGTTGACGGTTTGGGTCCTATTTTGTCTGGGGAAATAGGATTTACTCCCGTGTCTCAGTACCGGATAGAAAAGAGTTTAAGGAGTGGTGAGATCGGGAGAAATATTTCGTGGGGGACCACGGTCGAAGGATTGGTAGACAGTGGGAGTGGAGTGGAGGTGACCACAAACAGGGGCAATATTAGGGCCAAACTTGTCGTAGATGCGACCGGACATTCGGCGGCGGTGACTAAGATGGCGGGAAAGAGGGAAGGCGATTATTTAATACGCGCTCTGAGGGGTGGGAGCTATCCGGTTACTGGTCACGATCCGAGAGTGATTCACTTTGTTAGTGGGTTAGAGAGGAATGAGGGAAACTGGATGGTACCATTGGGCGAGAGCGGAGCTGAAGTAATGGCGGGTCAGGTGATGCCAGTAAGCGGAGCGAGAGAATGGTGGGATAAATATGGCCAGGGGGCATTAGAAAACTTGGTCGGTTGGTATGAGAAAAAGCTGGGGATTAGTATTTCTTTGCCAGGAAATGGTGGCGAAAATATGGCGTTTAGGGTGGATCCCGCTCCCGCGTCCCAGTTTAAGGGAGGGGTTGTTCCTTTTGGGGAAGCGGCTGGATTAAATTCCCCGATCCATGGTCAGCTGATTGATGTGTTACCTCTATACGCAAAAACGTTGGCGGATGAGATTGTCAGGGCGAAGGAGAGAGGGGAGTGGATGAATGTTGGAAAGGGCTTTTACCGGAAATTTCTGACAGCACCTCCATTCTTGTATTTAATTCATCGAGGCTTTTTGGAAAACAGGATAAGAGGAGGATCAAGAACCGGGGGAGTAAATAGATTTATTTACAAGATCTTGCGTGAGGAATTTGACGATTTTTCTTTATGGAGGATCCTGCAAGAAGGAGGCTTGAAACTTGAAGACGTAGTTAGGCTGTCTATAAGAAGGCCGAGGGAAATGACAGGATTTATCGTTGGGTCGACTCCAGTTCTAGCTCACTTGTTGGTTACCAGGCCTGATCTCTATGTACAATTTGTGGCATCTATGCCTGGGAGAATCGCATCTTTAGCTAAAGATCGATTGGGGTCTTCCGCAGTCTAGAGAGTTCAGTGAGGATGGTTTCGATGTCAGTGTGGATAGTTTTGGTGGTTTGGTATTCTTCTTCGGCGCGGAGGTGAGCGTGGCGGTTTTGGATATTTTGGCCGACCAGGATGAGGGGAGTAAGAAGAAGTTGGGCAATGTTGGTGAGAAAGAGCAGGAAAGCGAAGGGATATGGGTCAATGGGCCGTTCGGTAATGAGTTGCCAGGTGATCCAGAGAGAAATTATCAGGAGAATGGCGTAGACGGCGTACATGGAGCCGATGATCCTGGTGGTGATGGAAGCAATTTTGTCGTGGGCTTTAAAAAGCGAGTGGTGCTTGAGATTGACGTCAACAGGCGCGCGGCGGGTTTTGAGATACTCATGTAGATTGTCCGGCATTAAAGTTAGTATACTAATACTGATGTCAAAACTCAAACTTTTAATCCTGATAGCTTTAATTATTGGTTTAGGGTTTAGTGTTTATTATTTAGCGTTTGCCCGAAGGGCCTGGGACGGGCAGAGCCGGTTTACAGTGATATCTGTGAGCGATGGAGTCCGGGTGGCTAGTTTTGATCCCAGGACGGCAGAGGGAATTAAAATAATTTTTCCGCCCAACTGGATGATTGGGGGAACCGGCGGAAAAGGGGAGTGGCTGGCGGACAAGGTAGGCAGAGCAGACTTGGTGGCGGAAAATTTAGGAATTTTATATACAACCAGTCAATCAGATATGGACTGGAGAGACCGGTGGCTGTGGTGGGGATGGGGAAGAAAGGTTAAATGGCAAGAAGTAGAGGCAGAGCAATGGATGAAAAAGGAACGCACGGTGGATGGAGCGGAAGTCTGGAGGTTGAGGGAAACATGGGATACGGCGGCCAGAGAAATGCTGGCTAGTAGAGCGGTCGCCGAAGAAAGATTAATGGTGACGGTGGTGAACATGACAGATGAACCTGGATTGGCGGTGCGGGTGGCGCGTAGGATTGAAAATTCGGGTTTGCGGGTGGTGGCTACGCAGACGGGTGAGGGGGGGATCCAGGGCTGCCAAGTCAGGAGCAGTAAACAGTCTAAGTCTAAGATTGGAGTTAGATTGATGGTCAGATCGTTGGGATGTAGTTGGGGAGAGGCGGAAGTGGGGGAGAACGAAGTGGAACTATTCTTCGGCCAAAGGTGAGGGAGGATTTTCTTCGGTAAAAGATTCCTCTTCCTGTTCTTCGGTGGCGGAGACGTCAGGTTTCTCTTCGTGAATTAGCTCCGGGGGAGTGAAAGCGGCGTAGGTCAGCTTTTCCGTTAAGGGGAATGAGGGAGTGGAGTGGTATTTGGCGCCCCGGCCGGTTTCTCTGACAAAAATTTTCAAAGGATCGATGGAACGGATGAAAGCGGAATATGTATTGCCGGCTTGGATGAGGGTGCGCAGGCGGGAAGCCAAGTCGTCCGGGAAACGGGCCAAGTATTCATTGGCTGTAGTTATGGCCACCACATTGTGCTGGCGGACGACGACTTTGACCGGGTCTCCGGGGTGGAGGCGGGAAATGACTTTGGCGTCTCCGGGGCGGATGGGCTGAATGGTTTTGGTCACTCCGGGCTCTTCCAGAAACATGGTTTGGGGATAGCTAGATTTGCCGGTTGCCAGGCGAGTCAAGCGGGAGGTTTTGAGGTTGACTAGGTTGCGGGTGGCGATAGTGTTGAATTTGTCCAGGCGCAGGACTTTTTTGTAGGCATTTTCGGCTTTGGACTTGTGACCGATTTCCATAAATGACCGGCCGAGGCGATTAAGAGCTTCGATATCCCGGGGTTGGTGCTTTAATATCAAAAGGTTGATTTTGACGGCTTCTTTCCAATTTCCGGTTAGTGCGGCGTCGATGGCTTGTTTGGCTTGTGGTGTAGGATGCATCGCAAAAAGTATAGATGGTGGTAGAATATTGTCAATGAGCGGACACAGTAAGTGGGTGACGATTCATAGGCAAAAGCAGGTGAATGATGTTAAAAGGGGAGCAGTGTTTACTAAATTGGCGAGGGCGATAACTATGGCGGTTAAGCAAGGCCGGGGCTTGCAATTGGCGCTTGCGAAGGCCAAACAATTTAATATGCCCAAGGATAATATTCAGCGGGCTATTGACCGGAGAGACGAATTGCACGAGGTAATGTTTGAAGGTTTTGGGCCCGGCGGTGTAGCGGTGATGGTGGCGGCGGTGACGGACAATAAACTGCGTACCGCAGCTGCGGTATGGGGATTGTTGAAGAAAGGAACGGTGGCTTATTTGTTTTCCGCGGACAGGACAGCGAATTTTGAAGTAAGGGTGGAAGACGCGGCGGCCAGAGCTAAAATAGAAGCGGTATTGGCAAAACTGGAAGAACTAGACGACGTACAGAAAGTGTGGACGAACTATGCGTAAACGCCAAAAATTTGTCTTGACGGCGCTGGCCCTGGCGGCCGGACTGTGGGGGATTCATGCCATCCCCGTGGCTTTGGAATGGCGCTACTGGCTAATTGCTCTGTTAGTAGGGATATCCGCGGTCGGGTCTGGCTGGGCGCTGCGTGAGGGACTATCCGGAATTGAGTGGTTGACAGTGGTTTTGCCTCCCACGCTGTTTGCGGCCGGAGTGGGACTGTTTTATATTCTGCTGCCGACGCACTGGCTGGCCAGGCTGGCCATAGTGACAATGTTTGGGGTAGGACAGTACGCCTTACTCTTAACCGCGAATATTTTTTCAGTGGCAGCTATCCGGACTATTGCTCTGTTCCGGGCGGCGGGGGCGGTGGGGTTTGTAATGACCATGTTGACGGGATTTTTATTGTACGACTCCATTTTGTCTTTCCGGGAGGCATGGTGGTGGTCGGCGCCGCTGGTGGCGATTGTTTCCATATTGCTCCTGTTGCCTGCTCTATGGTCGGTAGAAGTAGAAAATAAGATAAGTTTGAAAGTAATTAAATACACGGTTTGGCTGGCTGTCTTGCAAGGGCTGATGGCGGTAGCCATCTCTTTCTGGCCGGTGTCGCTAACCGTGGCTTCGCTTTTTTTGACGACTATGTTATATATTTATTTAGGCATCTCCCAACATCACTTTTCCCAGAGGTTATTTAGCCGGACGGTGTGGGAATACGTTACCATCGGAGTGGTAGTGTTGGTTACCATGTTGATAACTTCCGCGTATGGCTGAGGCCGGTGGATGGACTAGAAAAAGCAAACCTAGAGGACCAGCAGGGGGTATAGATATTTGCCGCTGTGGCAAAAGTTTCGGAGGCTTTGGATAAAAAAGCAGATGGGGAGTAGTAAAAGAAAGAGGGGATTTTTGTGGATATGTTTCACGGGGAGAGTGGGGGAGTTTTCACAAAGTGATATAGTTTGATATAGACTATAGGCTAAGTAGGGAGAGAGAGCGAGGAGGGTAAATTTTTAATTCTTAATTTTTAATCAAATCTCATTTTTTAATTTTAAATTGGAGATAGGGGCTGTCTCCTAACAGTTGGGGTTGACAGGAAGTATTCAATCTGATTATAATCGAGTATAATATCCCTAATGCTCAGTTTCTCCTCGACGGAGAAGACTGAGCATTACGGCATGTAATGTTGACCTTTGTTTTCCATTACCGGTGAAATGTCCTAAAATAAAAATGCTTGAGTTCCCTATTTATTTTTTAACTAACTAAAATTACCCTTTCCTAAATAAACCCGAAATTATGAGCGAGAGATTGATAAAAGGATTACCAATGGTCGACGAGTTTCTTTTATATATAAAAACTCAAAACTATAGTGAGGAAACGGTTTACAATTACGAACAGGATTTGAAACAACTGGAAAATTTCCTGGAGAGTGAAAAACTCGATTTTAAGGCCTTATCTAAACAAATGATTAATCAATATAAGGCATATTTAGTCAGCCGGGAGCGAAAACAGCCGTTTACGGGGCTTACAGCGCCGCGCAAACTCGGAGCGAGTTCTGTAAACCGGGCGTTGTCTTCGCTGCGGACTTATGTACGCTACTTAATAGAAATGGACCGTCCGGTACCGTTGCCGCCGGACGCTATTAAAATGGTGAAGACGGATAAGAAACACGGACAAGTAGCGGAACTTTCGGAACTGGTTAAATTGATTGAGTCGCCGCAGCGATTGGAAAAAGATGAATTGATTGGAATCCGCAACCGGGCGATGTTGGAAGTATTGTTGGCAACGGGGATGCGGATTTCGGAACTGATATCTTTGAACAAAAGCCAATTAGACGGGACTGGGCGGCTTTTCATACGTGGAAAGGGCAAGAAAGAAAGATTTGCGTATCTGACCGACCGGGCAACCCATTGGTTGGAATTATATTTGGCCAAACGGGAAGATTCAGCGCCGGCCATGTTCGTACCCCTTAGAGGCCGAAATGCCGGGAAGTCTGTGCGCCGGATATCCACGAACTACCTGCAAGAAAAAATCAAGGAATATAGGGAAAAACTGCGGATCAACGTACCGACGTCCGCGCACTCTTTGCGGCATGGGTTCGCGACTTATTTAGCAGAAAACGGAGCCAATCCGGCGGCGATTCAGGTTCTTTTGGGTCATGAATCATTAGACACTACCACGCGTTACGTGCACGCGTCTGACAAATTTGCAGAAGAAACACATCACAAGTATCATCCGGTGAAGTGACTCCCCTTCTCTAATCCTCTATCCGTGAAAATTTTTGTGGAAATTAGAGTGTGCCCAGAAAGGTAGTAATTTCGTCGGCGACGGAGGTGGTGAAATGGCGGTGAACTTGGGTGGCGGGAACCCATTTAATTTCCTTGAAATCTCCGCCGGGTTTTGGTTGACCGCCGAGCAATTTGCAGTGGTAGTATAAGGCCACAATCCTAATTTTTTTGTCGGGAGAGTCCGGGATGAGACGGGCATGGACGAGACGGATGGGTTTAGCATTTAACCCTGTTTCATCTTTTATTGTTTTTGTTAGAGTTTTTTCAAAATCCAGGGTTTCCGTTTTTCCAGAGGGAAAGGTCCAGTGTAGATCTCTGATGTTTGGATCTGGAGATTTACGTAATCCGATAATAACTTTGTCTTTTTTGTTAACAATGCCAATCACGATGACGATTGTTGTCTTGGGTTTAGTTTGGGATAACAGTGAATAGTAAAGTTTGAGAATTTTATTGGCATCAGAGTCATTGATCCCTTCATCTCCCACTCTTTTGGTCGACGTTTTTTGAGATTGAACAAAATGTTCTATCATTTCTCGAAGTATTTCCGATCGAGAACGCTTGAATTTTATTTGCAGGTGGTTTAAAAGATTCAACGTTTCTTTAGGAAGAGAAAAAGCGGTAACCAGGCTTTTTTGGGATTTCATTATAAATCATTATAACTGATTTATAACTATTGTCAACAAAAGTTAGTGAAATCATCAAATTTTGTTATTTGCGCACAAAATCCATAAAAAAAAGCTAATCATGGCCCATAAAAAATTTGACATGGTTTATATTATTCTGCACACTTTTGTTAGAAATGAAAAAGTTTATGAAAAACATTTGCGTTTTGTATAACAAACCGGAAAATATTTCTGACGAGTCTGATTTGGACACGCAAAATTCAGCGATAAGTATTTGCGGGGAGTTAAATACTGCGGGTTATGACGCGCAATTATTAGGAATTTCTACGGCCGAAGTTGATCAGGTGCAAAAAATTAAGGCGGATTTAGTTTTTAATGTGGTGGAGTGGAGCGGGGTGAAATGGAAGTTTGCGGTCGGGGCGATCAGGGAATTGGAGCGGTGCGGTTTGCCCTTTACGGGGTCGGGCAGCCGGGGTTTTAAAATATCGGCAGATAAAATATTGATGAAAAAGGAAATGGCCAAGCATAAAATTTCAACTCCACAATTAAAATTTCCGGCGATTGTCAAGCCAGCCTATGAGCATTGTGGGATTGGGATTGGGCAAAATAGCATAGTGAACAGTGGACAAGAATTAGAGAATAGGGCTGATGAATTAAGAAAAAAGTACCGGCAACCGGTGATTGCTGAAGAGTTTATCGATGGGCGGGAATTGCAAGTGACAGTGCTGGAGAAAAATGGCCGGCCGTGGGTGTTGCCGGCGGCGGAAGTGGTGTTTGATAAACCGGGGACGGTGTTGTCCTATGAAATGAAATGGGTGGAGGAATCGCCAGAATATGATCAGGCTGGAATGGAACCAGCTGTCCTAAACTCAAATCTCAAATCTCAAATCTCAAAAGTGGCCCAAACATGTTATTTGAAATTAGGGGGAAGAGATTATCCCCGATTAGACTTGCGGGTGAGAGGCGGTGAAATTTTTGTGTTGGAGATAAATAATAATCCAGGAGTAGATTGGGATATAGACTCGGGGATGGGCATGTCTGCGCGACTGGCCGGATTTAAAACTTATGGAGAACTTCTGACCCATATTGTGGAAAACGCTTATTTAAGGTTTGCAGAAATTCATGACGCCAATTTCCTTTGATTATCCGATCAGTATAGCGATTTTGTATTACGACGGGGAAGCCGAAGACCTGAAGGACACGCAAAACGCGGCCCGGGGATTGGAGGAAGCTCTAGAAGAGCAAGGGCATATGGTGAGAACTTTGCAGGTAACGGAAAAAAATTGGCGCAAAGCGGTGAAATTGCCCGGCCAGGTGGTTTTTAATTTTGTGGAGGATGAAACTTGGGAATTGTACACTAAAGTGGGATTGCGGCTGGAGGAGCTGGGCCGGGCGCAGATGGGGCATGACATACCCTGTTTTAAGTATGTAACGAAAAAGGCCCGGGTGAAAAGACGAATGAAACGGTTGGGAATTTCCACTCCCGGTTTCAGGATCTTTAACCGCCGGTCGAGAGTTTCTCAGGTGCGGGGACTGGAATATCCGCTGATTGTCAAACCCTCTGGGCAACATGCCAGCATTGGTATATCCCAAGACTCGGTGGTAATTGACCAGAACGAACTACAGGATCGGGTGAAATATTTGTTTAAGCATTTCCCGGGTGAAGTGACAGCCGAAGAATTTATTGATGGGCGGGAGATTCATGTGACGGTAATTGGCAATGGAAGAAAGGCAGTGGCTCTCCCCTACTGTGAAATTTCTTTTGGTGGAGAATTTAAGGACAACTGGGATGTATATACTTACGATGCCAAATGGGACGAAAAATCCTGGGAATATTGGGGGGCGCGGGCGTCTGCCCCGGTAAAAATGAGCCGGAAACTGGAGAGAAAAATAGAGAGGTTGGCTCTGGCCGCCTACCGGGCTTTCGGTTGCCGGGACATAGCCCGGATGGATATCCGGGTAGACATGCGGAGCCGGGCCTACATAGTGGATATAAATATGAATCCCAGCTTGAATTATTATGATACCCAGGACGCGACCGTGAAATCGGTGGAGGCCCAGGGGTGGACGTACGGTGAATTTATTGAGACACTGGTGGCCATCACTTATAAGAGAGTCTACGGCCGGTTGCCGGACCGGGTACGGGAAAGACACTTTTTGCTGGCGGCGCCCATATGATTCTTTAAGACGGAAGCGTTAATGATCAATTCGGGCAGGAGTTGACGGTGGATTTGTATGACTGTGATCTGGCCAAAATTTCCGATAGAGAACACATCAGAAATTATGTAATAAAACTGTGCGATGAGGTGATTGATATGAAGAGATATGGGGAACCATTGATTGAGCATTTTGGACACGAAAACCCTATAACTTCCGGATATTCTCTGGTTCAGCTGGTTGAAACCAGTTGCGTGTCCAGGCATTTTTCGGAGTATAAAAAATCTTGCTATATTAATATATTTTCTTGTAAATGGTTTGATGCCAAGAAAGCGGCAGAATTTACCAGAAACTGGTTTGGGGCTAAGACGGTAAAAACAGCTTTGCAGTCGAGATTTTGAAATTTGGTAAGTATTTTGGATCACGGGCCAGAACTAGCATTAGGCGGTTGTTCCAGCTTTTGACTAATTTAAAAGTCTTAATGCGGCCAATTTTTGTTTTCCGCCTTTTATATTCGAAGTCGTACCATCTATCTAAGAAATCCTTCCAGTCGTATGATTTTTTGGCGCCCGACGCAGAGTCAAAAACAGTAAGTCGGCGATTGCTGGCGGAGTACTTGGCTACGGCAGTATAGTGACCTGATTCTTCGTGTGGACTAAAATCCGCTTTTAGGTCGTAGAGATAATCTACGATAACGGCTCTAGGCTTTGATGGACTGGATTTGAGGGCGTTTTGCAGATGGGTGAGAGTAGTCCACTCCACGGCCAGGACTGAAATCCTCAGACTATTGGCGGCTCTGATCAGCTTGGCCGGGGAAGTACCATTGCGGGTGGTGCGGCACAATTTAACAAGCTCCCTCAAAGGCTTTTTGATACCGAGAATTTCCAAGGCGGTTTTTAAGGATGCAGGCCCGCAGGTGTTGCTGTCTGGCTGGAGGTAGGTTTTAGCTTTGCTTCTGCCCATAGTAGGGCTATTTTACTCTCAAACCTGGGTTTTATCTAGTCTCGTACGACAATGTTCCACCTAAGAGGTGGAACATTACTCCCACCACGAATTCATATATTTATGATACCACAGTTTTGTCAAACTGAGCGGAACATACAAAGAGATTTCAAAGCGATTTTCTTAAGGCCACTGCAACTGTAACGTCTTTTTCAGATAAGCTTTCTACTAAAGCAACTTCAGAAAAATTTCTTTTTTGAAAAAAACTCCACGAGGCAAAGTTGGGAAAATACGGACCAGTACATACCCAAGCAAAGATATTTTTTAAATTTTCTTCTTTGGCGATTGCTTCGGTATTAGCAAGTAACAATTCAGCCGGGGTTTGACCAGATTGATTTTTGATACTTCTGAAGGCTGGGTCAACCGCAATCTCGTCAACTTCTATAAATGATCCCTTGTATGAATCCTGGTCTTGTTTAGAAAACCATAAATATCCAGATGGTTTGTGAGTTTTTGGACCATCTGTGATTCTGATATCTCTGACAATTTTTTCCCCGTGCGGTCCGTATATGGTAATGAAAGCCTCGTTGTTTTTATGCCGTAATAGAAACAGTTTTTTTCGCCCTTTTGGAGTTTCCACAGAACGGCTTGCTTGACCTGGTGGAGTTTGCCAGACTTTTCCCGATTTGAAATCAGAATTTCTTCTCACTATTTTTAATCTGCTCCAACCCACTACTTCACCCTTATCATCTTGAACAACCACCATTTTGTAATAACAGTCTTGGTCTGTATCCGGAGACAAGCTTTGGTCGATGTAGGAGTTAATTTTTTTAGGATCATCTGTTCCAAACAGCCATCCTTTTGAAACAGCCCAGGGATATTCTGTAGCTGATGTTGGAGAAAGTGGATCGATCATTTTTCCAGTCCTTGGATTTAAGTCGTGTGGTATGGAGCAGAGGTAATATGTTTTAAGTATTCCAGTCCTAATTTTAGTCAATTCTTCCAAATGGGTGTCTATATCTAAAATTCGAACTTGATAATTTATTGGCTTCAATCTTTCGGGTACTCCTCCTGGTAAAAGTGGTAAGGATACAAATTTCTCACTCATTTTCTTTTTCAATACAAGTTACGGCGGCGACGGAGTCGCCTTTTTTGGCAAAGCGCATCAGAATCACTCCTTGAGTGGCCCGGCCCAAGCGGGGGATGTTTCGCAGAGGCAGTTTGATAACCTGGGCTGATTTGGCAGTCAAAATAATTTGCTCAATGGTTTCGTCGACGGAAATACAGGCCACAATTTTGCCGGTCTTGGATGTGATTTCGGCGGCTTTGACGCCTTGGCCGCCGCGTTTTTGCAAAGGCCACTGCTTGACTCCGGTCCTTTTACCCAGCCCATGTTCCATGACGATAAGCACGTCCTCAAAAGTTTTGCGGCGGCGGTCGGTGGGGGCGGATTTGGCAGAAGGAAAAACTTCCATGCCGACGACAAAATCACCGGATTTGAGGTCGATACCTCTGACCCCCGTCGTATCCCGGGCGGTGGCCCGGACGTCTTCTTCTTTAAATCTAATTGATTTGCCTTCATGGGAAACTAAAAGCACATGGTCAGAGCCGGTGGTGGGTTTAACCCATTTGAGGGCATCTCCTTTGTCTAATTTAATAGCGATTTTGCCGGACTGGCGGATAGATTCAAATTCGGAAATTTTGGTTTTTTTGATAGTTCCTAAACTGGTGACCATAAGTAGAAATTTAACACCATTTCCTTTGCCTAAAGGAAGGACGGTTTCCAATCTTTCGTCCTGTTCGATGTTAATAAGATTAACTACAGCCTGACCCTTGGACTGGCGGGAGCCTTCCGGCAGGTCGTAGGCTTTGATGCGGAAAACCCGGCCTTTATTGGTAAAGAAATAAATGTTGTCATGAGTATTGGCCGTCAAAATTTGGGCTATTTCGTCTTCTTCTTTGGTAGTCATGCCGGTGACGCCCTTGCCGCCCCGGTGCTGGGCCCGGAAAGCCGAAGGTAACTGGCGCTTGATGTAGCCGGTGGCGGTAATAGTAACTACGGTGTCTTCGGAAGGGATGAGGTCTTCTTCGGAGAACTGCCCGATCCCCTGTTTGTAAACCCGGGTGCGGCGGGCATCCCCGAATTTTTCTTCCAACTCGGACAGTTCCTTTTTGATGACGGAGAGAATTTTGGCGGGATGGGCTAATAGATCTTCCAAGAAAGAGATAAGTTCCTTGACGGCCTGGTATTCGTCCTCGATCTTTTTGCGCTCCAGGGCCGCCAGGCGGCGCAGTTGCATATCTAAGATGGCTATGGCCTGAAGTTCGGAGAGCTGGAAGCGGTCCATCAAATTCTTCTTAGCTTCATCAGAATCTTTGGACTCTCTAATAGTTTTGATGACGGCGTCTAAGTGATCGAGGGCGATGGTCAGGCCTTCTAAAATATGAGCCCGGGCTGTGGCAACTTTGAGGTCGTACTGAGTGCGGCGGATGATGACCGTTTGGCGGTGTCTAATATATTCAGCTAATATTTGCTTAAGCGACAGAGTTTGGGGGGTGCCGTCGACCAGGGCCACAAAGTTGGCGGGGAATGAGGTTTGTAAAGCGGTGTGTTTGTAGAGATTATTAAGAAGGCTTTTGGGCTTGGCGTCGCGTTTGAGTTCGATAACTACGCGCATGCCGGTGCGGTCTGATTCATCCCGCAGATCGGAAATGCCGTCGATTTTCTTTTGGTGCACCAAATCTGCAATTCTGGCCACCATTTCCGCTTTGTTGACTTGATATGGAATTTCGGTGATGACGATTTGGGACTTGCCGCTCTTGCCCTCTTCAATTTCCGCCTTTCCCCGGACGATAATTTTGCCGCGGCCGGTGGTGTACATTTCGGCAATGGCTTTAACGTCGTAAATGGATCCGTAGGTAGGGAAATCCGGCCCTTTGACAAATTGCATTAAATCCCCTACTTCGGCGTTGGGGTGATCTATTAAATATGAGATGGCGTCGACTATTTCGGACAGATTGTGGGGCGGGATTTTGGTGGCCATACCGACGGCTATTCCGTCGGAGCCCATGAGGAGAAGGTTGGGAAGTTTGGCGGGGAGAAAATCGGGCTCTTTGAGGGTAGCGTCGAAGTTGTCGGTCATGGAGACGGTTTCTTTTTCGATGTCGTGCATCAGCTCTTCGGAAATTTTTGACAGCTTAGCCTCCGTGTATCTCATGGCAGCCGGAGAATCGCCGTCGACGGAACCGAAGTTTCCCTGGCCATCAACCAGAGGGTAGCGCATGGAGAATTCCTGGGCCAGACGGACCATGGCGTCGTAAACCGGCATGTCGCCGTGGGGATGATATTTACCTAAAACTTCTCCGACGATCTTGGCGCTCTTGGTATGTTTGGAAGACGCTTTGAGTCCCATGTCCCACATGGCGTACAAAATACGTCTGTGAACTGGTTTTAGTCCGTCACGGACGTTGGGCAGAGCCCGAGCGACGATGACGGACATGGCATAATCCAGAAAGTTTTTCTGCATTTCCGTGGTAATTTCCACGGGCTGAATTTTGCCGATGTTCTGGTTCATAATTACTCTCTAATTGTAGCTATTTCTTGGCTGTTTTACCAGGGGCAAATGAAGCAAAAACCTGCTTATTAAACTCCGGCGTAAATGTCTCCCTCTTAACTACCATACTCTGTAGTATGGTAGTTATCTTTTGTTTGTGCTTGGCATCGCTGGCTTGAAGGATTTTTTCGAGCAAAAGTTGGGGCCAGTAATATTGGGAGTAACGGCGTTTGAAATTGTAACTACTGTAAGGATCGTATTTTTCCTCAAGGGAGACTTCTTTTTTTTGGGATTTTTTACGGGAGATGACAATTTTGAAACCTTCTCCGGACATGCCCAGCCAGGTGGCCACCCGGGCAATTGTTCCATAGCTAACTTTTATACTTGCTCTAATATCTTCGTATTTTTTGTTAGCGAGTAACTGTTCGGCAATTTGTAAACGTTTTGCCAACATCTCGACCTCTTGTGGAGAGAGAAGATCGGTAAGAAATTTAGCTACCTCCTCCTCGTTTTTTAATGATTGAATAGCCTGGCAAAAAGCTAGAACTAGCTCTTGTCTTTTGTTTGGAGAAAGTTTTGAACCCCGAGAAAATTTTGCCATTATAACTACAATACTACCTAGTATTGTAAATAACAAGAATGGGGTAGAACTAAGGAGAAACTTCAGGCCTCAGGAGATTCGTAATTTGCAAATGGACATTTTTCTTCCATAAGTTCACGGCAAAAGAGATGGACATCTTTCACGGGTTTTGCGGCGACTAGGATTTCAACCCCTTTATTAATAGCCGGACAGAAAATTCTTCCACTGGTGATAACGTTAACGTTGGTAAAGAAAGGCAGCCGTTTTTGTATATATTTCATAGCGAGAGAATTAGGATTGAGAGTAACTTTCACATCCTTGGGACAATCCTTGATTGGTGTTGGAAGTGTTTCTGCCATATTATTTTAGACTAAAAACGGGGCTAAAAGGAGGGCCACGATGTTGATAATTTTGATCATGGGGTTGATGGCCGGGCCGGCGGTGTCTTTGAGGGGGTCGCCCACGGTGTCTCCGACCACGGCGGCTTTGTGAGCGTCACTCCCCTTCCCTCCTAAATGGCCGTCTTCAATATATTTTTTAGCGTTGTCCCAGGCTCCGCCAGTATTGGCCATAAAGAAAGCTAACAGCAGGCCGGAAATGATGGTGCCGGCTAAGAATCCGCCGAGAGCTTGGGCGCCTAGAGACAGGCCAATCACAATTGGAGATAGAACAGTAATGGCGGCGGGAACGAGCAATTCTTTTTGGGCGGCGCGGGTGGAAATAGCCACACAACGGGCATAATCGGGTTTGGCAGTGCCTTCCATGATGCCTTTGATAGTTTTCCATTGGCGGCGGACTTCCTCAATCATTTCATAGGCGGCCCGGCCGACGGAAGAAATTAAACGGCTGGAAAAGATAAAGGGAATGGCGGCTCCCAAAATAGCTCCGGCAAAAACAGTGGGGAAAGCAATGTTAATGGAAGTTAAATGGGTGGCTTCAAAAAAGGTAGCAAACAGGGCAGAGGCGGCTACGGCGGCACTGCCGATAGCAAAACCTTTGGTTAAAGCTTTGGTAGTATTGCCGACTGCGTCTAGACTGGAGGTGACTTTGTTGGCTTTGGCATTCAGGCCGGCCATTTCGACTATACCTTGGGCATTGTCGGAAATGGGGCCGAAAGTGTCCAAAGACATAATGATGCCGGTGGTGGCCAGCATACCCATACCGGCCAGGCCGATGCCATAAAAGCCCATCAAGGCATAACCGGCTAGAATGGCCAGGACAACTACGATGGCGGAGGCCAGAGTAGACTCCATACCGAAGGCCAGTCCCGCGATCAGATTGGTGCCGGCGCCGGTTTGGGAAGCCTTGGCGATAGCCACCACCGGCTTTTCACCCGGACCGGTGTAATGTTTGGTGATGTACAGGAGGGCCATCATGGCTATTAATCCGGAAACGGCGGCTAAACCGGCTTTGGGTTCTCCCAGCAGGTAGACCGATAGAAGCATAAAGATAATGGCGGCGGAGACGGCGGAGACAATAAAGCCGCGCATTAGGGGTTTCATGGGATCTTCGGAATCATGCTTGGCTTTGACAAAGAAAGTGCCCAAAATTGAAGTCCAAATGGCACCGGAGCGGGCCAGTAAGGGAAAGACCACGCCTTTGAGACCAAACATAGCTCCGCCCAAAACCATGGCGGCTACAATAGTGACGGCGTAAGATTCAAAAACATCGGCGGCCATGCCGGCGCAGTCGCCCACGTTGTCGCCCACATTATCGGCGATAACGGCCGGATTCCGGGGGTCGTCTTCGGGAATCCCCTTCTCTACTTTACCAACCAGATCGGCGCCCACATCGGCGGCTTTGGTAAAAATGCCACCACCCACCCGCATAAACAAAGCCAAAAGAGCGGCTCCAAAACCATAGCCGATCAAGACGTCAGTAGCCTGGATTTTTAAGAAGTAGCTAATCATATAAATAAGCGACACTCCCAAAAGTCCCAGACCGACCACCAGCATGCCGTTGACCGTGCCGGCGCCGAAAGCGATTTGCAAAGCGGCATTCAGTCCCGACTGGGCGGCATTAGCAGTGCGGGTATTGGCGCGGACGGCGATCAACATGCCGAGGTAACCGATTAGACCGGAAAAAACGGCTCCCAACAGAAAAGTGGCGGCGATACCGGGATTTAAGAAGTAATAAATGACGCCGGTCAAGAGGATCACAAAGACAGAGATGATTTTGAATTGGCTGGTGAGATAGGCCATGGCGCCGGATTCAATGGCGGCGCCAATTTCAGCGATTTTGGCACTGCCAATAGGGGCGGCCAGAACTTTGCGGGAGAGATAAGCCCCGTAAGCTAAGGCGCAAATGGCGGTAATGGGAGCGGCGGTGAGGGCAATTAATTGAATATTCATGATAAGAAAAAGTTGCCGAATTTCAAGCAACTGGGGCTAATTTTATAGCAAAACAACTCGAGTTTGCAACTGCAAACTCAAACAGCCTAATAATTTACACCGTCGGTAACGATCGTTACTCGTGATGTAAATTACAAGAAGGTGGAATATAAGTCTGGATTGATGTATCTGATGAGGGCTAATTCGACGGCTATGGAATAGTATTGATCCCGATTTAAGACTCCATGTGTGAGAATGCCTACCGACCCGTCTGCTTCTCCCAACTCCATGCCTTTTTCTAGTATCAGTCTACAAATCTCTCCCGGAAGAGCATAAGATCCCGGTTGACCTTCTCCAAAAACATTCTCGCCTGATTTGAGAATTGCACACCAAACTACTGATCTAAGAAGATGAAGATGATGATTTTGATTAAACATTTGATCGTCTTCTTCTACTCCACCCTCAAGACCAACCCAATAATCGGCTTGAGGATTGGCTTTTCTAGCATTAGTGGCTCTATTCCTGGCTCCATTTCGAGTTTCTGCGCTGGTCAGCGGTTGGCCACGTACTCCCGATTTAATACTAATACCTTTTACCTCAAACTGTGAGGAGGGAAACATCTTTTCAAAACCGACTTTTGTAGCCTCCATCTTGATGGGATTGGTTGAAGCAACAATTATTTCAATTTTATTTGCCATATTAGATATCTAGAGTGGCGGTTTTGGCATGAGTAGTAATAAATTTCTTGCGGGGGGGGACTTCGTCACCCATGAGGGTACTGAAAACGTGATCGGCGGCGGCGGCATCGGCCACTTCGACTTTTTTCAGGATGCGGTTGACTGGGTTCATGGTAGTGTCCCAGAGTTGCACGGGATTCATTTCTCCCAGACCCTTGTAACGCTGGATATTGAATTTTTGATCGGCGTGTTTGGCCATTAGGTCATCCTTTTCCGCGTCCGTATACACGTAAGATTCGTCTTTACCAAAAGTAATCTTGTATAAAGGCGGCATAGCTAAAAATAAATGGCCATTTTGAATAATGTAAGGCAGATGGCGGTAGAAAAAAGTCATCAGCAGGCAGGCGATGTGCGAGCCGTCTACGTCGGCGTCGGTCATGATAATGACGCGGTGATAGCGGAGCTTTTCCGGATTGACTGTCTCCCCTATTCCCATTCCTAGCGCGATAGTTAAAGCTTTGAGTTCTGCAAAAGCGATAATCTTATCTAACTGGGCCCGTTCGGTGTTTAAGACTTTTCCCCGCAGAGGTAATATAGCTTGAAAGCGCCTATCACGGCCCATTTTCGCACTTCCGCCAGCACTATCTCCCTCTACTATATATAGTTCGCACAAACTGGCGTCGCGTTCCTGGCAGTCGGCCAGCTTGCCGGGCAGGGTCATACCTTCTAAAGCGCCTTTGCGCAGGACGGCGTCTTTAGCCGCCCGGGCGGCTAACCGCGCTCTGGCAGCCAGCATAACTTTTTCTACAATTCTTCTGGCGTCGGCGGGATTTTCTTCGAAATAAGTATCCAGACCCTCTTTGACGACCGTGTTGACGTAGCCTTGGACTTCGGGGTTGTTGAGCTTGGCTTTGGTTTGAGACTCAAACTGGATGGTTTGGGTGGGGATTTTGGCATAGATCACGGCGGTTAGGCCTTCGCGCATGTCCTCGCCGGTGAGTCCATTTTCTCCGTCTTTGAGAGCCCCGATTTTCTTGGCGTAGTCGTTTACACTGCGGGTCAGAGCCATGCGGAAACCGGTGACATGGGTGCCGCCGTCAACGGTATTAATCACGTTGACGAAGGATTCTATGACTTCATTGAAACCGTCGTTGTACTGCAGGGCTACTTCGACTTCGGTGTGATCGGTGGTCTTTTTGATATAAATGGGGGCGGTTAAAATTTTTTTGTCGCGGTTGGTATGGGCGACTAAAGATTTGATGCCGCCTTCGAAATAAAACTGCTTGGAGATGCCGGTCCTTTCATCGGTGAGCCAGAAGCGCAGGCCGGCTATGAGATACGCCCGGTTGCGGATGGAGGATTCAATGGCGGTGTAGTCCCAATCTACAGAGGTAAACATAGTGGGGTCCGGCTTGAAAACGGTGAAAGTTCCGGATGGGGAATTCAGGGTGCTCTGGGGGTGCGGGGTAGTCTGAACCTTGGCTTTGGATATACCTTTCCGGTACTCCTGAAAATAGGTTTTGCCGTCACGGCGGACCTCGACCCGCATCCAATCGGACAGAGCGTTGACGACGGAAGCCCCGACGCCGTGCAAACCACCGGAGACTTTGTAGGCGGATTCGGAGAATTTGCCGCCGGCGTGGAGCTTGGTCATGGTTAACTCTAACGCGGAGACTCCGGATTTGTGCTTATCTACGGGAATTCCCCGGCCGTCGTCGGTGACGGATGCGGAACTATCTTTATGCAGTGTAACCCAGATGCGATGGGCGAAACCGGCCAAAGCCTCGTCGATGGAATTATCGATAATTTCGGTGATCAGGTGATGCAGCCCTTTTTGATCGGTGGAGCCGATGTACATGCCGGGGCGTTTTCTGACCGGCTCCAGTCCTTCCAGAACTTGAATTGAAGATGCGTCGTATTTGGCCATTATGAAGCTATATTAGCAATTCTGGAGGCCGAGCGCAAGGTGAGCCAGGCAGAGTTTGAGGTTGCAGTTGGCCTTAAGATATCTGCGGGTATCAGCGATTGTCTTATATAACGCCCCCTCTGATCCCCCTCTTAAATTAAGAGGGGGACGCAAGGGGGAGTTATTAACCATGTCATGGATTAAATATTCCAGGTCGTCGAGGAGTTTTAGGGCTGACTCACGGGTGAATTCCTGTTCCTGGAGCTTTTTTAGAAGATCCGACGTATAGGTCATATAGGTCGTATTGGACTTATGGGACATATAAGGGGTGGTAATGATTTGCACCCGGGAGAGAATAGTGGGCAGGAGAGAATCAGGAGTCGAAGTGACTAAGTAGATTAAGGAGTTGCCGGGTGGTTCTTCGAGGGTTTTTAAGAGGGCGTGCTGGGCGGGTAAAGTTAACAAATGGGCTTGGTGGATAATTACGGTGTGGTGATCTGAAGATATGGGTTTTCGGGAAAGAAAAAACTGGATTTGACGGACTTCGTCTATACCAATACTGGTTTCGGGAATGATGTGAAGGGTGTCCAGCCCCTCGACCAGCTCGGGGTTAACAGTTGTTAAGAAGGCATGCATGTAATACTATTATAGTATGCCTGCCCAAAATCAGGACGACGTTGGTGTCGTGGATGTATTGGTCAAGAGTAAGAAGGTCACGCCGGAGGATGGTCAGAGCGCCCAAATGGCCTTTGTGGCTACCGGTAAAAAGGCTACGGAGTGGTTGGTGGAGCAAAATAAAACGACAGCCGAAGAAGTGACTATAGCCCGGGCGGCTTTTTACAACGTGCCGTTTATCAAATTATCGGAACAGGCGATTTCCCCTATTGCCCTGTCTTATATTGATCAGCCGGTAGCGCAGAGATTTACGGTCATGCCCTTTGATTACAAACCGGAGAGTCAGGAATTGTGGGTGGCCATGGCTAATCCAGTAGACCTGGCGGCGATTGAATTTCTGGAAAAAAAATCGAAACTGCGGATTAAACCTTACGCGGCTCTGCCTGAAGAAGTAACTAAAGCCATAGACGGCCGCTATGAGCAAAGCTTGTCCGGCGAAGTGACGGCGGCCCTGAAAGAAGCCGGAGGAGAGGTGGCGGAAGTAAAGACGGTGGATGTCCGGCGGATGGGAGAGTTAATCAAGGAGGCCCCAATTGTCAAGATTGTGACTACGATTTTGGAATTTGCCATGAAGTCCAGGTCTTCTGATGTACACATTGAGCCCATGGAAAGCCGGACGAGAGTGAGATACCGGATTGACGGCATATTGTACGAAAAACTGGTGTTGCCGCGGAGTATCCATGAGGCGCTGATTTCCCGGATCAAAATTTTGGCGGATATGAAGATTGATGAAAAAAGAATTCCCCAGGATGGCAGGTTTAACTTCCGCACGGAAACCGAAGAGGTGGATTTACGGGTGTCTACATTGCCGACCGCCTTTGGAGAAAAAGTAGTCATGCGGCTCTTAAAAAAATCGGGCGGGGTGCCAACCTTGCCGGAACTAGGTTTACGCGGGCGGGCGCTGAAAAATCTGGAAGAAGCCATTCTGCGTCCGCACGGGATTATTCTGGTGACCGGACCGACGGGCTCGGGAAAAACCACCACCTTGTATTCAGTGCTGTCGCGGATTAACACCGTGAAGGTGAATGTGGTGACTATCGAAGACCCGGTAGAGTATCAGATTGCCGGGGTAAACCAGGTGCAGATTAATCCTCTGGCGGGGCTGACTTTTGCGTCGGGGCTGCGGTCCTTTTTGCGCCAGGACCCCAACGTCATTATGGTAGGAGAAGTTCGGGACCAGGAGACTTCCGATTTGGCGATTCAGGCGGCTTTGACCGGACATTTGGTATTTTCCACCCTGCATACTAATAACGCCTCGGGGGCCTTACCGCGGCTTTTGGATATGCGCGCCGAGCCGTATTTGCTGGCGTCGACTATCACGGCGGTGGTAGGTCAGCGGGTGGCTAGGAAGATTTGCCCGCACTGTAAAAAACCCTATACGCCGGCACCCGAAGTGTTGCAGGATATTAAAAATATTCTGGGTAAGTTGTGGCCCTTCGACTCCGCTCAGGGTAAAGTAGCGCAATTATATAAAGGTGAGGGGTGTGATGAGTGCGGGCACGCGGGGTATCGCGGCAGAACAGGAATTTTTGAGGTGCTGCCAGTATCGGAAAAAATCGGCCGGCTGATTTTGGAACACGCTCCCGCTTCGGAAATTGAGAAACAGGCGGTGGAAGAGGGTATGATTACTATGAAGCAGGACGGTTACCTGAAAGTCGTCGAAGGCATAACGACGGTTGATGAAATTTTGCGCGTCGCCCAAGAATGATGAAAACTATACAAGAACTATTACAGTATGTAATTGATAACAAAGCGTCGGATTTGCATGTGGTGGCGGGGGCGCCGCCGACGATACGGCTGGACGGGGTGCTGGTGCCGGTGGCGGCAGAAGAAGCGGTGACCCCGCTGTCTGCGGGGCAACTTATTAATGGGGTGCTAACGGCTGAGCAAAAAGAGGTGTTGACGGTAAACCGGGAATTGGATTTTTCTTTTACGCTGGCCGAAAAAGCCAGGTTCCGGGTCAACGCCTATCAGCAAAAAGGATCGATGGCGGCGGCTTTCCGGCTGGTGCCGGCGGTGATTCCGGGGATTGACGAACTAGGCTTGCCGAAAATTTGCCATCAGTTTGCCGTCCTCAAACAGGGATTTATTTTGGTGACCGGACCAACCGGGCACGGTAAATCGACGACTTTGGCGGCAATTTTGGAAGAGATCAACCGCACCCGGCCGGTGCATATCGTGACCGTGGAAGATCCGATAGAATACGTATATAGTTCGAACCGGGCGGTGGTATCGCAGCGGGAAATCAGGCAGGATACGCATTCCTGGGAAATAGCCCTGCGGTCGGCACTGCGGGAAGACCCGGACGTGGTCCTGATTGGAGAAATGCGGGATTTTGAAACTATCGCGGCCGCTCTGACCATCGCCGAAACGGGGCATTTGGTATTTGCCACTCTGCACACCAATTCGGCGGCTCAAACAGTAGACCGGATTGTGGATGTATTTCCCGAGTCCCAACAGGCCCAGGCCAAGCTGCAGCTGTCCGCGAATTTAGAAGCGGTGCTGTCGCAAAGACTGGTGCCAAAGATTGCGGGGGGGAGAACTTTGGCCTATGAGATTATGTTGGGCACGGGAGCAGTTAGGACGGCTATCCGTGAGGGGCGGACGCATACTTTGGACAACATTATCACGACTTCGGCGGAGGTGGGCATGGTGACGCTGGAGTCCAGTCTGGCAGGATTGGTAAAGAGCGGCGCGATCAGTTTAGAAACGGCGCAAGCCTACGGGCTGGAAAGGGAAACATGAAATTTAGATATAAAGCCCGGGATGCCCGCGGACTAGAGGTCAAGGGGGTAGTGGACGCGCCGGATGCCAAGAACGCGGCGGGAATGGCGCGGGAGAAAAAATTGACAGTGATCTCCGTTTCTAAAGAACCAAAGGGGCTGAATTGGCCGGAATGGGGACGGGTTAATCCATCTGAAGTGACTAATTTTACCCGGCAGCTGGCGACGATGATCAATGCCGGATTGCCGATTACGGACGCGTTGAATTTGCTGCAGTTGCAATCCGGACCCCGCATGAGCGGGGCCGTAGGGCAAATCATGGCGGATGTGCAGTCCGGGGTGTCTTTGAGTGAGGCCATGAGTAAGCACCCGGCTTTGTTTTCCAAAGTGTACGTGGCGCTGGTGCGCGCCGGAGAAGCGGCGGGGGTAGTCGAAACAATTTTGATCAGGCTGGCGGATACTTTGGAAAAAGGGCGGGCGTTCCACGGCAAAGTGATTTCGGCCATGATTTACCCCATCATAATTCTGGTGGGGATGGCGGCGGTGATAATTTTGATGATGGTAGTAGTGGTTCCCAAACTGACTGAAGTGTATAAACAGTTTGACGCTCAATTGCCGCTGGCGACCCGGATAGTGGTAGGGATGTCTGACGCGTTTATGAATTACTGGTGGCTGATAATGATTGGGGTGGTCGGGGGGGTCGGGGTGATCGGGAGATATATGAGGAGGCCGGCAGGGCGGAGATGGTGGGATTCTCTGGTGTATAAATTTCCGGTGACGGGAGCGCTGGCCCGGGAGACGATGCTGACAGAATTAACCAGGACTTTGGCTCTCTTAGTTGGATCGGGAGTAGCTATCGTGGAGGCGATTAATATTGTAGCCGAGGCGGTGGGGAGCGTGGTGGTGGAGGCAGAAATGAAATTGATTGCCAAGCGGGTAGAGAAAGGCTTTTCTCTGGCGGTGAGCTTTGGGGAGTCGCCCAGCTTTCCGCCGATCGTGGGGCAAATGGTGGCCGTGGGAGAAGAGACGGGCAAACTGGACGATGTACTGGCCAAGCTGTCTGCCTTTTTTGAAGGCGAGAGCGAACAGAAAGTCAAAAACTTGACAACAGCCCTGGAACCCATCATACTCATAATTATGGCCCTGGGGGTAGGGTTTTTGATGTATGCGATTATTATGCCGATTTATGGAATTACTAATAAGATATGATTATGATGGGGGGTGACAGATAAGTGATAAAAAAGGGTTTTACATTAGTAGAATTGTTGGTGGTTATGGCGGTGATTGCGGTTTTGGCAGCCGGTTTAATTTTGGGGATAGACCCGGTACAAAAAATTAGGCAGGCTCAGGACGTGAGAGCAAAAGACGCTGTAGCTGCCATAGCCGGGGCGATGCGAGCATTTGCCGCTGGCAGCACTACGGGTGAATATCCGGCTAATTTAACGCAGCTACAAACGGAATACAAAGGAACTCCTCCGGCTTACTTAGCAATTACCTACAGTACGACTGTTCCGAGAATTACGGCAGATATTCAGGCGATTAAGTACTGCTCAACTTGGAAAGGATGTACTTGGTTTTGGGACACTACCGTAGGCAATGTGATATGTGTGAGCGGCGCCGGCACTTGCACCGCCGCGGCAAGTTTCTAACAAATGGATTTGCTTGTGGGTTTGGGATTGGGGGCGGTGGCGGGGAGCGCGGCCAATGCGATTATTGACCGCCTTCCCCGGCGGGAGTTGTGGTTTGCTGGCCGGTCGCATTGCGATAAATGTGATCATGTGTTGGGGGTGTGGGATTTGATTCCGGTGTTTTCGTATGTAGTGCTTCAGGGAAAATGTCGCTACTGCCATCGCTCGATTGCTGTGAGAAACTTACTGGTGGAGTTAGTGATGGCCGGGAGTTTTGTTTACTTAAGTAACTTAGGTAACTTAAGTTACTTAGGTATCTTATGGATAACGTTAATCATCGCGGTCATGGACTGGGAGACGCAGCTGGTTTCTGATTGGTTGGTGTTGGTTTGGGGTGGGTTGGTGGTAGTGAGTAGTGGGATAGGGATGGGGAGTGTGTGGGGAGCGGCGGTGGCGGTCGGGGTGATCGGGGGGATGTGGATGTTAACCAGAAAAAGAGGCATGGGAGAGGGAGATATTGGCATTGCGGCGGTGGCGGGATGGTGGTTGGGATGGCCGGGAATTGCGGTCGGGTTGTGGGTGGCGTTTGTGGCTGGTGGGGTGATCGGGGGGATAAGGGTGATCAGGGGAATAAGTGGGATGAAATCAAAAATTGCCTTCGGGCCGTTTTTAATATTCGGAGCTTGGGTGGGATATGTGTGGGGTGAGAAGATAATGACTATGATTTTTTGAGACACCTCAATGTTTTTATACCTCTCCCCTGGCCCCTCTCCTGTTACAGGAGAGGGGAACGGAAGGGGTGAGGTATAATCGAAGGGTGGATACTTTTTCTGTCCTGGCTTGGAGAAAGGGAGAGATAGGGTTTGTGCTGGGGGTGCTGGTGCTGATTTTGGGCGTCTCCGGCTTGCAATTACGGGTTGGGCAGATGAAAACCCGGGACGCGCAGAGAAAGGCTGACGTGGAATTAGTGGGGCGGGCGCTGACCGTCTATTTGGAAGATCATCAAATACTGCCGGCGGCGGCGGAGGGGCGGATTGCCGCTTGTGGATATCTAAGAAGCGAGGGATGTGAATGGGGGCGCGATGCGATCGCAGACGGTGAGGGTGTGGTATACCTGAAGAAATTGCCGATAGATCCCTTCGACTTCGCTCGGGGCTGGAAATATGTGTACAGCACTAATAAGGAGCGGACGAAATACAAGATATGTGTTAATTTGGAATACAAAGCTGACAAGCAATTTAAAAATGATATACAATGTAATTGGTATGCGGGTAATTAAAAAGGGTTTTACATTAGTGGAGTTGCTGGTGGTAATGGCGGTAGTTGCGGTTTTGGCAGCGATGACATTGGGTCGCTCCGTGACCGGAAACTTGGAAAAAGGCCGGGATGGACGGAGGCAGACTGATCTGGAGGCCATCAGATCGGCGCTGGAAATATATAGAAGTGATCTGGGGACGTATCCTGTAGGAACGGGCAGTTTGTCCCCAACGTATATAACAACTGTGCCAACAGATCCGAAGACTAACGGGGGTTACGCATATACTCAAGGGGGAGCAGGCAAGACTTATAACTTGTGCGCGACTCGGGAAATAACTACCCCTCTTGCGTACTGTGTGACCAATCCATGAGAAGGGCATTTACAATAGTAGAATTGCTGGTGGTCATGGCTTTGGTTGCGCTGATGGCCGGATCGGGGGCGGCTATCTCTCTTTCGGCCGGACGGAAGAAAGCGGTAGACAGAGCGGCGGAAGATTTGGCTACGGCCATGCGCCAGGCGCGGGATTTTGCCCAGGCGGGGAAAAAGGATCTATCGTGCGGCCAATCTTTGGACGGCTGGCAGGTGATAGTGGAAACAACCAGATATACCGTGCAGGGTAAATGCGGCAGTCCTTTTGGGGTGCGACAAATTAATTTTTTGGGTGGGGTGACAGCGACTAATGGTACGGGGACGATACTATTCAAACCATTATCTTTGGGGACGGATTTGACCTCTAGCCGGATAATCACTTTGTCCGTGAGCGGGTTTACGCAGAAGGTATCGATTACTAATCAGGGGGAAGTGAAAGTGGGACCATGAAGAGGGGGCAGATGCTTTTGGAAGTAGTGTTGGCATTGGCGATAGTGACGATAGTCATGGTGGCTCTGGTGCAGCTGTCTACGCGGTCTATTAAAAATTCAGACTTTTCCCGTTATCAGGCGGAAGCCACTTCTTATGCCAGTCAAGCCATGGAATGGATCAGGGCCGATAGAAATACTAAAGGATGGGAAGAGTGGTGGAATAATCATCCATGTGGGCCGGTTTGCGATGTTATTATTGGAAATAGGTACACAGTGCATGCGGGTTTTACTCCGACACCCGGGTCACCGCAGAGAATAGCGATATTAGTTACGGTTACTTGGGCCCAAGGCGGTAAAAGCTTCTCTGCCAAACAAGATGCGATATTTACGCAGTACTAGAGGGTTTACACTAGTCGAAGTTTTGATAGCGGTAGCGGTATTTGCCGTGCTGGGGACGATGACGACGGTGATAATGGTGGGGGTTTTGCAGGGAGCTAAGAAAGCGGCGGCGGTGGCTTTGGTTAAAAACGAAGGGGGCCGGGTCATAAACATCATGACTCAGATGCTGAAATTTTCCACCAGCGTTACAGCTTGCGGAGGGAACTCGGTGACATTTCAGCCGCGGGCTGACGCCAGCAATCCGGCTGTCTTTGCCTGCGTAAATGACGGAGGAGGAAAGTATCACATAGCTTCTAATAGCGCCAGTCTGACGAGCGATAGGGTAGAAATGACGAGCTGTATTATCAGTTGCGACGCTCCGGTTAAACAAGTTAATGTGAATTTTACTGTCCAGATGAAAGGAACGGCGTTTGTTTCGGAAAAGGCCACGACTCAATTTCAAACACAGATAGGGTTGCGAAACCGGGAGTAATGTGTCTTAATATAGTTAACATGCGAAGAGGACAAGCTTTGATAGCCGTGCTGTTGATTTTGGGAGTGGTTGTGACGGTGTCGTTATCGATTGCTTCCAGATCAATAACGGAAGTGAGTGTGTCTACAGCCCAAGAAGAAGCGGCCCGGGCCTTGGCGGCGGCGGAGGCGGGAGTGGAAGCTAAGTTGTCCGGTTCGGCCTTGCCTGACGCGGGGAATGTGGGAACTTCTACTTATACTGTAACGTTAGCAGATTTCGGAACAGTGAATACTCCGTTGGCTCTGGTTCAGCGGCTGACGTCCGGCGAATCGGTGACTGTAAATTTGGCTGGATACACGGCGGGCAGCATTGGAGTGTGTTGGAGTGGGGTAGGGAGTCTGGAGACGGCCTTTTATTATGGGTCTCCAGTAGTAGGAGTGGAGAGAAATTATTATTCCCAGGACGGAAATTGTCGCGATGTGCCTTTGACAGCGGGGTCGCCGAAGCAGTCTATAAGGCTAAAATTGTTGGAAAATGGCATCGCGGCAGATCAATTGACGGTTGTACCTGTGACCAGTCTTCCTAAACAGGGCGATGTGATTACAGCCGTGGGACGGGCGGGAGAGTCGGTGCGCAAGGTAAAGGTTGATAAGCAGGACGATAGACCGGATATATTCGAAGCGGCTCTGTTTTCCGGGACAAGTTTGACCAAGTAGGATACTTCTAAGGAGCCAGTTCCTGGCTGTAGCGGTTTTGTTCCCACAGGCCGGCGGGCAGGGCGGAAATATATTCCGGGCTGAAGACAAACTTTTCCGCCGGAATGGAGTCGCTGGGCACGTCCCGGCTGAGGCTGACCCCGCCCAGGCCGACCACGGTCCCGGTGACGGTCAGGGCGGTATCGGTACTTGGCCCGGTGTCAAATATTTTGTCCGCTAAATATATGCCCTGCAATATGGACACCGGGCCGGCCAAAGTGATATTGTTCCTGGCCAGGACCACCAGCAGTCCCCCGCCGGCGGTGTCGATGTTCCCGGCAATCTTCAGGTTCTGGGTCGGCCCGTCTACCAGCAGCACAATTTTCTGGGAGATGGTCTGGCCGGGGAGAGTAATTTCGCTTGGGCCGGAAGTGATGAAGTAGCAGGCTCCGTCGGCCGCTTGATTTGATATGGAACACAATCCGTCCAGGCCGTTCAGGTTAGAAGTGGGGTGGGGCACGATGCGGTTGGTGACCCGGATTCTGAATTTGGCGTAGCTGTTCTTGGACATGACGGTGGGGGAAATGGCGGTGTTTTCGATTTTCCACAGGTTGGCGGTGTCGGTCCCCACTGATACCCAGCCGCTGGAAATGACCGCGGATTTGACACCGGTGAGGAAACTCTGGTTGGCGGGGACGAGACTGGTAATGCTTCCCCCGGCCGCCACCACGTCCCCGCCCACCACCTGGAACCAGACAGGAAGGGGGGTGGTCAGAGTGAATGAGCGGGGGGCCGTTTCCGTACTGGTAGCCCATCCGTCATTGGTAGCGGCCACTTTCCAGTAGTATGTGGTGCCGGGGGTGCCGGAGGAATAAGTCCGGCTAAAAGAAGTGCTGTCGTCGGTGATTATTATCGGACCGCCCAAGAGAGTAGTGGGTGATGGATTGGTGTCCAAATACACTTTGTATTGTTTGTCAGGCCCGGCGCAATTGTTTCCCCAGCCAGTCAGCGACCAGTCTAATATTACGGGGGGGTCTACCGTCACGCCGTTAGTTGGAGAGGTTAAAGCCAGGCCGGCCGGGGCCGTATTGGCACAGCATAAGGGAATATTGTTTCTGCCGTCGCACCACACGTTGGTATAACCGGCATTGTCCATATAGACGTGGACGTTAATGTCTCCTCCGGGATGGCTGGATTGGGGAATATTCTTCTTCCAGGGGGCTCCATTGCTGTCCGTATACCAGACCAGGTCATCTTGACCATTGGCACTGCTCCAAGTGGGGAATTTAACTTGAGTGGCATTATTCACCCCATTGGCGGTGACCGTAAATGAAGCGCCAGAGGTAATACAGGCCGGAAAGGTTACCCCGCTGCAGGTAGGAGCGGGGATGGGAGTGGGAGTAGGGGTGGGGCCGCCGCCGCAGTCCTTGCTTCCCCAGGCACAGTCATTATTGGGCGGATTGGCACAACGGCCGCAGGCAATGCCGGTGCAGGTATTGGCGCAGTTGTTGGGAGAGGAATACTCGTTGCAGGTGCCGCACCCGGCCACCGGGGTCGGGGTCGGGGTGGGGGTGGGATTCACCCAACAACTACCGGTTTCCTGTTGGCGTGTAGTGGTACAAGATTTTTCGTCGGCAGAGATATCACAGGCATTATAGGTAGATGCATCGCTTCCACCAGCGTTTGCGGTATAATTGCACGAAGAAGAGTTTCCGACATAAGCACATGTAATTGTACCAGAGTCATTCTTAGAACTACTGCTACCTGAACATCCGTGAGTACTATTACACGCCCAAGACCCATTATTGTCACAGATATAGGTTCCCCCAAATTGGTATACACACCGCTTTGCGTTGACTGAGATGGTTCCTTGAAAAGGTGGCCAACCACAATAACCCTGCGCGTTGCTTGGTCTGGGACTAATAAATAACCTTATCGTTATTATAATAGCCACAAACGTCAGGGTACGTACAAGTAGAAATTTACATCTTGGGTTTTTATTAATCATTTTGAGACAGCTTAGTCACCTCATTTATTTGAACAATAAAGTCTTCTGGAAGATTTTTGGGGAATTTTTTTCCGGTTCTCAATGCCTGGCTAAGTTGATCAAAAATATTCTTATATTTAGAATTTTGTTTTGCCCCTTCCCAAACCTCTTCTCCATTATCTTTAACAACTATTTGAAGTTTAGCTAACTCCCCCGTTTTCAAGTTTGATAAAATCTCAGAAGGAGAAGCAATCCTACAACTAAGCGAATCCTTATCTTGAAAACATAAACCGGCCCCTAGTTGCTCGCCACTATAACTCGATCCACCTATTCTTGCTGGATATATATGGAGTTTCCAAAAGGAATCGAAGTAACCGATTTTAAGTCTTTCAGAGGAATTCGGAAAAACTGGGTCACTTTTTTCGCTGACAGAAATTATACAAGCATCAGTGTCAAACAATTGGAAGTACTCGTTAGCAGATTGGAAATTTAGGGATGATAATCCGGTATCAAATGGTTTACCGTACCAATTTCTACAAGGAGACAAAGATATTATTAGATAAAAGAGAAGGGCAAATGAAATTAAAAACACAGAAATAAATAAAAAAAGAAGAGTTTTCTTCAAGCTGGGGGCATTGAGCATATATTCACTGTAGTTTAGTTAGATTTTTATTGCAAGTTTCTATGCGGATCTTCTTATTTTTATGGTAATGGTTTTAAGGGAGTAATTCCAAATACGTATATATGAAAGTCTTGTGGGACTTCGGGAAATCCATCTCCTTTTCTGACTGCATCCAAAAGCTGTTTATTGTCTGACGAATTTGAATTAATTTCATTGGTTCCATCCCATTTTTTTCCTCCACTTCTGTCATATCTCACTAAATCAAGACTGATCTGTTTGGATATAAAAGAATTAGATATTATCTTGTCCAACAATAGCCCCGTTTCTGAAGCAGATGCGGAAACACAGGTTTGTGAATTACTGTCCTTTAAGCATAGTGGTAAATCTATATCTTTCCCATCAAGCATTTTACCTCCGGTGAATGCTTGAAAAATATGTATTTCCCCGTGGGTATCGTAAAACCCTATTTTTAAATGTAATACATTATCAGATGTCGAGCCAGGGAAAGGACTTACTTCGATTAAGCAAGCGTTGACGCTAAACATGTCAAATACATTATTTCTAAATTCACTATTTAACGCAATCCCAGTTGGTAAACCACGGCCTCCTTCATCTTTGGGATAATTATTATATCCAAATCCTCCTTCAAATCTTATCGGGTCAGGACCGCATTCCCAATATAAAGGTTTTTCTTCTGTGGGTTCGGGCATTGGGGTAAGTTCCAGAGGTAGTGGCGTGGGCATGGGAGTCCAGGTGGGGAAAGGCTCGGGGGTGGGTGTATTTAGAGAGGCTGGGGTGGCATTTACTTTCATGGGGGCGACTAACTTTTCGAACTGGCTCCGGGTTATCCCGGCGCTATACCACTGGCCGTCACCGCCCATTATTTGTAGGCCCAGCGCTTGCAGCAGTTGTTCATCTGTGAATTGCTCAACCTGATCAATAGGGATTTGGTGCATGCGGAGTAAGGTTTCCCCATCTGCAGCGACGTAAATGATGTATCCGGCGTCGATTTTTGGGGAGACGCGCTGAAAAGAACCATTCTGGTTGGCTTCCCAATAGGTGGTGTCAGCCACAGAAACCGGGCCTTCGTTTACTCCCGGAGCAATAATTATCGTTCTGGAGTTGCCGTCTGGGGTGACTAGGCCGACGGCGTCGGCAGCGTTTACGGATCTAGGGTCTAGAACGAGCGGTCCATGGTTTGCAGAGTTTGGCGAGAAAGTAACGGCAAATTCTTGCAACGTTTGTGTTTCATATGCGGCCTCGAGTTTTAGACTGGCCGGAAATTTCTCCGGAGTTGGACTTTGGCTGGGGCGGATTACCTCATCTGCTCCCGTAGCGCAAGCTGCCAGGGCCAGCGCGGCCACAACCAGCGCTGTCTCGGCGGCAACCGGACCTTTGTCGGGGCGCTGCCAGGGCCTTAACATTTCCCGTCTGTTCACTAAAAAACATTATATCCCCCCCCCCCCCACAAGGTATCAATACTATAGGTCAAGTTTGAGATGAAGTATAATGGGACGGTGTTCAAAAATTATCTGGCCACTAAAACCGACCTAGAAGCTATAGAAGAAGGATTAAAGACTGTTTGGAAACCAGAACTCAACTTCGTTTTTCGTAAAAAAGGACTCATTGCTTCAACCGTAATTGTCTCATATGACAGCAAATATATTTATCTCTGGATTCCCCTCCGTGAGAAACCGGGTCAATACCGTTTCCGAAAAATTCTTCATAACACAACCATACCCCCAGAACATCATCGGGGATGGTCCGCGGGGGTATGGGAAAAAATGGAACAGCTTCTCCCCGCCTCAATTAGAAAAGCCTCCAAATTTGCAATCCCTCGTATCGGCGGAGGTTTATTAAAACCATTTGTCACACTGCAAAAAGACATGGGGTTAGAAATTAACCCATACACCACTAAAGAGTCATATTTGGCCACTATTGTGCATGAATTCGGCCACATATACTGGCAGCAACACAAACTCTGGTGGTATTCAGATAAGAAAGAAAATCTTCGTTACCTGCGTCTGGCTCGTCTGCTTTATGCCCACCCAAACGTAAATGTTCCCCAAATCCCCTTTTATCTACCAAATATACATGCGGTAGGGGAAATATATGCTTTTTGTGCCGAGTACACTGCCGGCACGCTCTTTTGGCCCACACATTGTAAAAACTGCGACAAATTTATCCAATGGCGGCTAAAAAACCTATTAGATGTTGAAGCCAAAACAAATCTTGACCGGGTGGACTCCGTTCTCGAGCCCACCAAATATCCTCACGACTTCTCCTTCGTGTTTGGCAAGATCGTCCTCACCCGCTATCCCCAGCTTTGGCCTGTAATATTAACTCGCCGTCCCTCACTAATTGATTAATTTGGTTTGGGCGGTCCTGGTGGAGGTGGTCCGAAGGTTGGTAGACACGTGTAAGTCGGAACACACGCTATCCGCGCCGGCAAGCATTGTGGCGCACACGGTGGTTGCGGGCCAGTATCTGGAGGTGGTACATTTGGCGGACTACATCTCCTGGCAACAAATCCTACGTCCGCCGTTACCTCTATAATCTCAGCTTCTTTTAATGCCATTAATAATCACCTCCTTCAATGTCCAAGTGAAATCATGGAATTAATACTACCACTTGCGAGCATTGCTTGAATAATTGGGCCAAGTGACCCATCATAGTAAGGTTCTCCTTTTTCATCGACTCTCCACACCCCCTTGGCCCATTCGCCGGTATAAGGATTATAGGTACACCGGGGGTAAGGAGCAGAGAGATATTCTCCCCTCCCCTGATTGACTCCTTCGGATAAAGGCCGGCAGTCAAAGCACACATATCTGTATTCACAATCTTTACAGACTAATACATTATCTTTGGTGTTTTTCCAGACAACACCCAATTTGGGTCCTGCTATTATTTCTGCTAAGCAATTTTCCAGAGCATTTCCGACGACTAGGTTTCTGGAAAAGATGCAGGGAAGAACATCACCGGTATCAGTAATCGTAATTTTTCCCAGCAAACAGCTATGCCCAGAAAGATACCGTGACAAAGTTTCTTTGTCCACCGTAAAACTAGGCGCGGTCATTAATCCGTACTGCACTACTGCTTCCTTGGAGGGTGTCAGGGCTGGGTTGTCTCCCCCCCCTTTTGGTCTCAGCACGTCCGGTGATCGGTGACTAAAGCCCATTTCTTCCACAAAAGCTTGAGTTCCATCTACAGTTTGCTCATTAGGTCTCATCAAAACCGTTTCTACCCGAGTGGGAACTCCCGCCTCCTTTAACATATGAAGGGAAGAAACCGTTTTTTTGTAGCTACCAGAGGTATTGGTTATCCTATCATGTATACTCTCATCTCTAGAATATAAAGACACTGCCACATTTATACCTAAGTTTTTAGTTCTAGCCACCTTGTCTTCGGTGAGCAAGGTAGCATTGGTAAAAACCTCAATAAATTCATATCCTACTTCCTTGGCAAATTCAGCCAAATCGAGCACGCTTTCTCCATTCTCTCCCTTAAACAGAAGGGGCTCTCCGCCAATAAACTGCCCCTTCCTACAGCCCAAAGAATAAGCATCACCAATTAATGCTTCCCACTCCTCAACATTCAACTTCTTTCTCTTAGTTCCTTTATCTAAAGATTGCTCTAGAGGGGTATAACCACCTGCAGGAATACTTTTGGCCTTCCTGTGTGATGGAGGCATACTATCCGCATAGCAATGAGCGCAACTTTCGTTGCAATCGTCAGAAACGACTTCAAACCACACAAATTGAAGCTCCGGTTTTTGAATTAATTCTGGCAATACATTCCTTTGCGGCAACTTCTCCCGCGTCGCCAGACCTAGGTCTTCCAACTTAGTCCAAAAACCGTCCTCATCTTCCGCCAGCCCAGTTAAGACCTGGCGTGCTGTTTCGTTTATAGAGAAAACCCTGCTGGTGTTCAGATCGTAAATAGCTCCTCTTAAAGCTCCCCCAACAAACAGTATTCCGCTAGCAAGGCAATAATCACCACTAGAAATGCCCTCTTTTATTTCCGGTACTACACTTTCGATCATAAAAAAGCGGCTGTAAGCCGCTTAATAATTTTTGGACAGAGAAATAACTTTGTATTCTCTCATAATTTTTAAACTATATCACAGTTATTGGTTGGCAGGATATTAAAAATCCCCTCGCGGGGAAGTTAATTGAGGCTAGACAGTCTCGAAAATAATTGATTTTTGCCCACTCAAACATCTGCTTTAAGTATACTCCCATCCGTCAATTTGACAATATTATAGGATGGGAGGTTATTTACTAAAACTGAATCCTAAAATAAATGCGTTTTTATCATCGCAAAATTCATCAAAATTAGTACCATTACGAATAAGAAAATCTTGTAGCTCTCCTGCTTTAATATTTCTATCGATTTGAGGTTGCCAGTTTCGAAAAAAATTATAGAAAATACCTAGATCAAGGTTTACTTCAGGTCTGGGTCTAAAATCCCTCACTGGACCTGTACTTAACCAGGCATTAACAACTTCTCGCTCATTTATATTCATAGGCCTATCAAATGGAAAGCAAGTTTGTCCTAGCTTATTTGTAGCTTTCTTAAATGCCAGAATTTCGGCTGGATTTTGTGTTATCACTAAGATTGTTTTGGCTCCCCCGCTGGATTCTAGAATACTTTCAAACGCTATCTCATGCAGTACAGTTCCTAGGCCTCCAATCTGAGGATACACGGCTACAAGTTCAATGTAATATATTCCGTTTGATCCAGAGATTAATACGGCGATCTCTTCCTGCGTTAAATTGAAAATGGGGATTCGTCTATAATCAGGATATTGATTTGTTTCCTTCGGCATAAATGTTATATATGCAAGAAAATATCACAATTGAGTTAAATAGCAAAACCAAAGCTTATGGTGTGCTTCTAAAACTCAAGAACCCAGCTGACAGGTTGATTATTTTGGTTCATGGATTTTTAAGCAATCAAGAACACCACCTATTTTACAATGCTGCTAAATATTTTTATCAAAGAGGATATAACACTTTTAGATATAATCTTTACGGCCCTCAAAATGATGCCCGTAAAGCAAACTCTACTAACTTTGCAACCTTCGCCTCCGACCTGTCTAAAATAATTGCCTGGTTCGAAAGGCACTATTCCCAAATCATCTTAGTTTCTCACAGCCTTGGAGCCTTTATCATCCTTCTTACCAAACAACGAGCTATTTCTAGCCTCGTATTATGGGAACCCTCCTTGCATCCAAAAGAGATGTTAAAAAATGTTAAAAAAGATGCCCCTTATTATATCTTCAACTTGGGATATCAAGTAAGAATTCACCGTGAAGCAGCTACATCTATGCTTGACGTACCCGATCTGGATAACATACTAGATAAAATTAACAAGCCCATCGCGATTATTAGTGCCGAGAAGACTGGCAAAAAAATAGGTAAGTACTTTTACACTTTGGCCAGTGAGCCAAAAAAATTTAGCGTGATCAAAGGGGCCGGACATAACTTCGACGAAGAAGGTACGGAGCTTCAACTTTTTAAGTTGACATTGAAGTGGTTAGAAGATCGGAAACAGTCTGAGTAATCGGTAAACCCGTAAGTTCCTCTATCCATATCCAATATCCATTCGAATTACATTCCAAAAAAACATAATGAGTATGGGTAATGGGGCGTGTTGGCTATATCGTAACGTCGCCAGTCGGTCTTTGCTAGTTCGCTTTTTTGTGATTCAATTTTACAGGTTAGTACGCGATCTCCAATAACATGCACTCGCAACTCAAAGGCTTTGTCGATATATTCCTGAAAAAAGCAGGGAGAATGAATTAATTTTTTTGTTGCAAGCGATCTTACGTTCACAATCTGAGTCAAATTCATTGGAGAAGCAAGTGTTGGGAACCCGAAAACCTACTTTCTCTGCCAATATAAATTGTCCAAAAATATCTGCTGAACGACTCGACACCGAAAGTTTATTTACCCATTTTGACTCGCCCAATACGCTTTCCAGTCCAGTAATGAAAGCTGACCAAGAACTTGACAATTTTCCTTAAATTTGTTTAGATTGATGTTAGATAGTACCCACATAAGGGTATTTGGAGCATATGAAACAAACTATTTTAACCGCAAAACAAAGTGAGCTTTTGGAGAAACTTATTGTCAAATATGGGCAAATTGTGGCTTCTGAGCAGATATATGGAGAAGCCGCAGACACTTGGGATCGACGACAGGCTAAAAAACTAGTGACGAAACTTGTAAGCAATGGTTGGTTGATCCGCATCAAAAGAGGACTATATGCCATTTCAGACTTCAGTAATCGAGGATTTTTGTCACTTTCACCCTACATCGTTGCCAACTTGCTTGTAAAAGATTCCTATGTGTCTTTTGAATCAGCCTTGTCCTATCACGGCATGTTTGATCAACTGACAGACAAGGTTATTTCGATTTCAAAAAATAGGTATAAAACCGTACAGCTTGATAGCACTGAATACAGTTTCGTGAATGTCAAAGACCAGTTTTTTTTCGGTTGGCGAGAGGCACCGATTGATAACAAAGTTACACGAATTGCCACAGCCGAGAAAGCATTAATAGACATCATTCACTTCCATAAGAGCAAGTATGCCGTAGACGTGGTTATAGAAAAGCTGCAAGAACATCGCAGTAGCTTGAATATGGAAAAGCTGTGTGAGGATGTAAGCAAAATGTCTACAACTACCATAAAGATTTTTGGCTTTATGCTGGATTTGCTGGGTATTGGTTCTGAACGCTTGTACACACTTGTGAGGTCTGGGCGGGGGACTCATTGGATGTTGGCTGGTGACAAAAAGTTTAACGCCAAGTGGCGGCTCTACTACGATGAGTATTTTAGTAAATATCAATCCAGTGGGGAAAATCCGTGATTACCCGTCAACAACTCGAAATTATCAATCGCAAGAGTCTGAAGTATCCGCTCCACGTTGCTGAAAAAGACTATCTTTTGGCCCTTGTCCTTCAGATTATTACTTCGTCTTCTCTGAGTAAGACGCTTATTTTTAAAGGAGGAACCGCACTGCATCATTGCTATCTGGAACAATATCGCTTTTCTGAAGATCTGGATTTTTCTTCTAATCAAATCCCTGTTTCTTTGGAGGAAACACACAGGGTTTTTGAGAATGTTGATTATCTGAATATTAAAAAAGATTATCTTTCCGGAGCAACAATGAAGATTGAGAGGTTGCAGTATGTTGGACCTTTGATTCAGCCAAACTCTCTAAAAGTGGAGGTGGACTTTTTGCAAAATGTGCTTCTCCCGTCACAAACGGTCAAATATCATAATGTTTGGGGAGTCGATTTCACCGTTTCGGTAATGGATATCAAAGAGATATGTGCTGAAAAGATCAGAGCCATGAGTGACCGGGCTCGCTACCGTGATTTTTATGACATGTTCCTGATTCTTGAGAAATATCCGATTGATTTAGATGAGGTAGTTGGACTTGTGAAACAAAAAGAGATTCGCCAGCCGATTACCAAAGCTAACATTAAGCAAAACTGGAAGATTGTTCTTACTCAAAAAGAACAGGAGATGGGACAGATTTACTATTCAAGAAAAGTTGAAGACGGCGCAGTTGAGGAAATGATAGAAAATTTACCACTAACTGAAATTGTCTAGATAGATCCAGACAGGTTTGATTACCTGTTTTAGGTATACTCTCCCCCGTCAAGAACTGCAAACTATAGGTTAAAGAAAGTGTTGCACTTCGTTCTTGAACCTAGTTATAGACCTGCGTCCACAAACACCTTACTTTATATTATTCTTTTGTAAATACAGCTCAAGAACCAATAAACCCAGCATAAGCACAGACAGACCACCCGCCTTGTACTTGTCAACTTTCCCTTTCACAAAATCATCTCGTATGTCTTTGGCTTTCACCAGCCCCCAAGAACCCAGCACCGAATTACTTAACACCTCAATAATTAACTTTTGCCGCTCGTCGATAAACCTTCGTCCAAACCTGTCTGGTCCCGCCTTAGGTACAAATTGCTCTTTTATAAAAATGTCCGGTCTCAATCTCCATATTTCATGTCTCTTGTTTGGTACCCGCAGTGATTTCGGAATCTGTTTTATCACTTCAGAAATTCTCGGGTCGGCCAGCGGCCTAAGCGGCCAAACACCCGTTTCCCAAAAAGTTGGGAAGTACAACTGTCCAAGAGCCGTCACTGACGAGGAGAATGGTGATGGATAATATGTCTTGGCGCTGTATCGGCCCTTACCGAAAAGGATATCTTTACCCATATCGGTTAGAATTTCTCCTATGTTCCAGCTTTCCAAGCCCACAGTACTAAGATAATTAAATTGTATGGGAAATCTTATCCATGTATCATCGTACATTCCGTACATTTCGTCGCCGCCATCTCCGGTAAAAAGGGCCACTTCGCTACCCCCAGAAACAGTCCTGTGGAACCACCAATGATTCTCAAAACCATGATCAGTAACATAATCCTCACCTTTGGACTCCTCTAGTTTCTTAATTTCGGAAAAGGGAAAAAGTTCAGAAATGTCGTTTAAACGGTCGACAATACCGTGTTTTTGGCAAAATTTCCTCACTGTATCAATATTAGTATCCTCCGTCATATATGGAGAGTAGTCGGTATATGCCGTAAATTGACCGACGTTGACATTTTTAAGCATGTAAACTACCAGACCGCTGTCAAATCCCGAGGATAATTCAGCTGCTATTCTGGATCCGTTCACAGCTTGGGAATGTCTTTTTACCACTTGTAAAACTCTATCTAATAGAGCGGACGTAAATTCCTCCGCGGTCTGAAAAGGCTCAACCCGCTCCTTCAGCATATCTAACCTGTTTATCAGTGGACTCATCTGAGTTTTTAAATCGCGGTCAATCGAGAGCAAGGCAGCCGGAGGAAGCCGCCTTATCTGTTTAAATATCGTGCTCTCGCTAGTAAAACTAGCCTGATTCCAGACTATAGAGTCGACGACTTCATCTAGATTTATATCCAAGCGCCGTAGATGCCGGCGGACATTAAAAAAACTGGTGGATATCGTCACCCATCCTTCCTCAACAGAGAAGAAACAGGGGAACTTTCCCGTTTGACCATTCATAACTTTTATTTCTCCAGCCCGAGTGTCAACATACAAAACCAACAAGTCGGCAATCCAATTAGCCAACAACTTCCAATCTCCCCTTTTACAAATAGACAATATCAAATCTCCATCAAGATGTGCGTCGTAAGACAAAAAATATCCGACGCAGAAACTGTGATCATCTTGGACAAAAAACGGCCTGGGAAGTTTCCTATTTGGAATCTTGACTTCGGAGATAATCTCGGAGAGCAATCCTCCTCTCAAATTATTAATATTGATTCGTGCTTCAAAATAGTTTTTATTCAGTTTCATCTTCCAAAATTACCTGCTCATTTAACATTTTAGCTATAAAATTTTTCACCCTTTTCTCTATTAGCCACGAGGTGCTACTGATTTTGAGAGCCGTGCTTTCAACTACTTGTTCCAGGCTACTTTTAGGATGCCTGTCTAAAAATTCTAATGCCCAATAACCCACCTGATTTACCCTATGAAAGCTTCCATTTTTTGGACTGCGCACGATAGTCAAATAGCCATTCTCCTCATCCAACACCGGATGAAAGAGAACAACTCTTTCATTTAAGAAATACTTCATCATTTATACCAAGCGGCTAAGACATTCTTAGCCAGCGGTCTTGAGGATTAATTACTTTTATGGTGGAACTTACCTCAAAACCCAATTTCTCCACTTCAGGCAACCGTGGTCCCTCTTTCGACATGGTTAATCCTGTTTTGGCAAATTCTACTTTTTCAATTTTTAACATGTTTTATCAGTCACCCCCTCTCAAGCTGCAAAAAATAACTTGAACCATCATCTTTTCTAACCAATTTGGTTACTTGGTAACCCTCCTCATTTATCATCCTTTCTAACCCCGTCCTGGCCTTACTGCCTACAAATTCATCTCTTCCACTAATTTCTACTGCTCTAACGTCTCCTTCAGATACCTGAGTTACAGAGTTACGTGGAGCAAGTAAATCTTTCTCTATCTTCAACCTATCTTCTCCCTCCAAGTAACAATTTCTCAAATAGTGTGTGCCTCTGCACTTGCCTTTATTAAGTGAGCAATTTAGTGAGGGGCTCCTCTTTGGTCTAGACTCAAAGGACCTTATAAACAACCGTTCCCCAATATCCTTAATTGTCAGTTGGACTCTTTCTATTAAGGAACTCACATTATTCACCTCCCTTCCAACAAAAAGGCCCCGATGTCACATCGGGGCAAGACTAGCGGGCCGCTGGCCCGGAATTAAATTCGACTCTGTTCACTAAAAACATTATATCATCCCCAGGCAATAGGGACACTCCTTAAAGGACTAACCTTTTTATCTTAAATAATCCAACGGGTTGACCCACCCCCCAAACTTTCTGATCCTAAAATCCAAATGCGGTCCGGTGGACCTGCCCGTCGATCCTTCCGCCCCGACCACGTCCCCTCTTTTTACCGTTTGCCCTGCTGTCACATAAATTTTAGACATATGGCCGTATGAAGTCACATATCCATTCCCGTGATCGATCATCACCCGATTTCCAAACCCGGTATTATCCCAGCCGGCCGCTATCACTTGTCCGGAATCTGCTGCCAGCACCGACGTTCCAAATGCTGTAGCAATATCTATCCCCTTGTGATACCACACAAATCTCTGGGTAATCACTCCTCCTAACGGCCAAATAAATTGCCCGGTGGCCGATACCGCTCCGGCATTGGGAGTCCGTTGAGCCACATACAGGGTCGGCGACCAAGGAACTACATTCGGTCTCTTGCCCTCCGGCACGATTAAGGTTTGCCCTACGGCCAGGGCAAAAGTCTCATCATCGGCAAAAGTATTGAAGGGAAAATCTACAATCCCCTGGGTCCCGGCCTGGTATTTCTTGGCAATAGAGTAAATTGTTTCTCCCCGCACGACTTTGTGCGACACTCCCGCCACCGGCAGAATCTTCAGCTTCTGGCCCGGCTTGATATCTTTTACATCCGCCAAATTGTTCTCCCACCTGATGGTGTCCGCATCAATCCCGAATTTTACGGCGATTCCGGATACCGTATCTCCCGGCTGGACTATATATTCCTCGATTTTGTCTCTGACTTTATCTGACTTTTGCGTCGTCGTTTCATTATCTGTAACCGACCTCACCACTTCCGACGGTGAAGAACTACTCCATGGATCCGGCGCAATTCCCGGAAACGAGCTGGCCAGTACCGGCGCCAGAACTATGCCCAAGCCCACCAATCCCGCCATGCCAATGTGCACAAACGGCCGGGCAAACCGCCCTCTCTGCCGGTATAAAGCACCAGCTACCACATCTTTGGCTCCCTCAAAGCCCCGAAACACTCTATAGCCCCGCCAGAAGGTGTACCGCCACCACAGCTTCCCGTATGCCCGGATATCACTCCCCAACTGTCGAAGACATTTCATCGTCCCCCGAGTTTACTGTATGAAAACCCCAGTTGCAAAAAGCGTTAATCCCATTCTTTCGCGACCGCGAAAAAAGCGGATTAACCCGAAGACAAAAATCCCTTAGTAAATGATATAATATTCCGGTGATGGCTCAATATGTTGTCCAAGGCGGAATTCCCCTCACGGGTCACGTCACCATCTCCGGTAACAAAAATTCCGTGCTCAAGCTGATGGCCGCCTCCCTCCTGGCCAAAGGCACCACCACTCTGACTAATGTTCCCCACATCGCCGATGTGACCGTCATGGCCCAAATCCTCGAGACTCTGGGGTGTAAAATCACGGGCGGAGGTACATCCACCCTGACTATTGACACCACCGGCCTCAAATTCCACCGCGTCGACCCCCAGCTGGCCACCAAAGTCCGGGCCTCCATTGTCCTGCTGTCCCCCCTCCTGGCCCGTTTCGCCAAAGTGGAATTAGGTTTTCCCGGGGGCGACACCATCGGCAAACGCGGCCTGGGCACCCACTTCGACGTTTTAACCACTCTCGGCGCCAAATTCACCAACACGCCTCTGGTTATCAAGGGTCAACTGGCAAACAAGCCGCAAGCAAATATTTTTCTGGACGAAGCCTCCGTTACTGCTACCGAAAACGCCCTAATGTTTGCCGCTGCCCTTCCGCAAACAACTACCATTGAAAACGCCGCCTGCGAACCCCATGTCGTAGATTTGGGCCAAATGCTTACTAAAATGGGGGCCAAAATCCAAGGTTTGGGATCCAACACCATTACCATTACCGGATCCGAAAAACTCAAAAGCGTTACCCACTCCGTCGGCCCCGATTACATCGACGCCGGCACCTTTGCCATCGCCGCCGCCGCCACCAACGGCTCCATCACCATCTCCCCCCTCAAGCAATCTGACATGCGCATGATTCTCCTCTATCTGGCCCGTTTCGGCATCAAGTACCGCTGGACCAAATCCGACACTCTGGCTATCCTGCCTGCGAAATTAGAGTTCGCCCGCGAGGGCCACGGCGTCAAACACCACTTCCAGACCCGCCCCTGGCCCGGCTTCCCCACCGACCTGATGAGCCCCCTGATTACTCTGGCCACCCAAACCAACGGCACTGTCCTTTTACATGACTGGATGTACGAAACCCGGATGTATTTCACCGACCGCCTGATTCTTATGGGGGCCAATATCACTCTCTGCGATCCCCACCGCATTATCGTTTCCGGCCCCACCCCCCTGTTCGCCCGCCACCTGCCCTCCCCGGACATCCGGGCCGGCATGTCCCTTCTCATCGCGGCTCTGTGCGCCCATGGCCAATCCGAAATTGACCACGTCGAAATCATCGAAAGAGGTTACGAAGACCCTATCGGTCGTCTCAACTCCCTGGGAGCCAATATCAAGCGTCTAGAATTGTCCGAGTAGCTGCACTTCCGGCACCAACACCACCCCGAATTTTTTCTGCACTTCTTCCTGCAATTGCCTGGCCAATTCCCAAATCTCGGCCGCCTTGGCCCCTCCCGCGTTATAAATTAAGTTTCCGTGATAATCCGCCACGGCCGCCCCTGCCAACTTTCTTCCTCTGGCCCCCACCTGCTCCAACAGGTACCCCGCCGCGATCTTTCCGCCCTTTACTTTCTCCGCCGGAATCTGTTTTTTCAACTCTTCCGGCAACCGGTCAAACCACAAATTCATAAAGAAGCTGCCCGGGCACTTCATTTCCGGCGGATATTTCTTTTTCCTCAATTCCCGAATCTGGTCCGATTTGGCCACCAGCGCTTCCCTGTCCCCTTTTGGCAAATCAAACTCCGCTTCCAAAATAATTTCTTTGTTTTTCTTAAATATGCTCTCCCTATATCCAAATTCGCATTTTTCTCTTGGCCAAAATCCGGTCAACGTCGTCACTCCTTTTAGATGGTCAGAGATTGTCTGCCCATACGCTCCCGCGTTGCCGTACACTGCCCCTCCCACCGTTCCCGGAATTCCCGCCAGACATTCCATACCGACCAGCCCCCGGCTATTCATTTGATCCACCAAATCGTCAAGCGTCATTCCACTCCCCGCAGTTCTGTTTACTATTATTAGTCCAGGATATCCTTCATCACTCACCAGCAGATTGCTCCCTCCGGCAATCATCTTCCACTCGATTCCTTCTTTTTTAGCCCAATCTCTAATCTCTAATATCTCATCTCTAGTCTTCGCTTCTACCAAATATCCCGCCGGCCCTCCTACCTCCAAGGTCGTATATCCGGCCAGCGGCACATTCTCTTTAATTTGCATATTTTCCAATAGCTTTAATAACCGCTTCCCTGTCCGACCAGGGATATTCGGTGGTGCCAAAACACATTGACTTCTCATGCCCCTTACCGGTTACTACCACAATATCTCCAGGTTTGGCCAAAGAAACAGCTTTGTTAATAGCTAACTGACGATCGTCAACACGAAATACCTCACCCCCCACTGCGGTGATTTGCCGATAAATATCATCCAGTTTTTCCGTCCTGGGGTCCTCTGCTGTCACTATTACCACATCTGCCAGCTTTCTGGCGATTTTGCCCATCATCGGCCGTTTAGTGTGGTCACGTAAACCCGCACATCCGAAAGCAAGTATCAATTTTTTGTGGGCTGAGCGCTGAGCGCTAAGCGTTTTCAACACTTGCTCCAACGCGTTTGGCGTATGCGCAAAATCCACAATTGCCCTAAACGGCTGCCCCAGTTTTATTTCCTCCATCCTGCCTGGTACTCCGGCAAAATTATCTATAGTCTTTTTGATAATTGAAAATTGTAAATTGAAAATTTTAGCGACAGCGATGGCCGCCCCAATATTATATTTGTTATACTCCCCGGCCAGCGCCGGATTGGTTACTTTAATTCTGGTCTTGGCATATCTAAAAATCGGGTGCTTAGCCATCCGCAACAGCTTCATTTTGGTCGCTTTGTATTTGGCAAAACTTCCGTGATAATCCAAATGTTCATGCGTAATGTTGGTTACCACACCCACCATAAAATTGCACCCTAACACCCGGTGCTGGTCCAATCCGTGCGACGTCACCTCCAACACCAAATATTCCATCCCCGTTTCTACTATCCTTTTTATTAAAAGCTGCAAAAATTTGGCATCCGGAGTGGTGACATGAAACCCCGTATCTATCTGCTCATCCCCGATATACGCCGCTACCGTGGACACCAAGGCCACTTTTTTCCCCGCGGCTTTCAACATTTCATAAATCAAATGACACGTTGTAGTTTTGCCATCTGTTCCCGTCACCCCTATCACTTTCAGTTTCCTGGCCGGATATCCGTTTATAATCACCGCCCACACCGCTTCCAGCCAATGCTTGAAATTTTTGTATCTCCCTTCCATACCGCGCTATAATTCTAGCATGCACATTCACTTCATGGGCATCGGCGGGTCAGGCATGTCCGCCGCCGCCGCCATTGCCAAAGCCTCCGGCTTCGTAGTTTCCGGCTGTGATCTGAAAACCGGCGGCCACGACGTCTCACATTTAGAAGACGTCGATATCTTAGCTGTTACTCCGGCTGTTTTTTTCCAGTCTACTCACCACCCAGAACTCACTACCGCCAAAGATCGGGGAATTTTAATGACTTGGCAAGAGTTTATGGGTAAATATTTGCATAAAGGAAAGCAAGTCATCTGCATTGCCGGCGCCCACGGCAAATCCACCACTACTGCCCTCGCCGGTCTGCTCTTACAGGCCTCTGGCCTGGACCCCACCGTTGAATTGGGAGCCAAAGTCCCCGCCTGGAACGCTAATTTCCGGGTCGGTCAAGGAAAATACTTTGTCTCCGAAGCCGACGAGTATTATCACAACTTCTTAAATTTCCATCCCCAAATTATTATCCTGACCATGATCGAAATGGACCACCCGGAATATTTCAAAACATTCGCCAAAATCCTCAATGCTTACAAACAATTTGTAGAACTCCTTCCCCCCAACGGCACCCTCATCTACAACTCTTCAGATCCCGGCAATCAGCAACTAATTGCAGCCCTCAACGCTCAACGCACAATGCTCAAATTAATCCCTTATTCCCTGTCAGATTTCCCCAAAGATCTGAAACTGCAAATCCCCGGCGCCCACAACCGGGAAAACGCCGCCGCCATTATCAAACTCGCCCAGTATTTGAAAATTGATCCTCTCCCCACTCTCGCCACTTTCTCTGGAATAGGTAGAAGACTTGAACTACTAGGAGAAAAACGCGGCATTTACGTCTATGACGATTACGCCAACCACCCCACCTCGTATGCCGCCACCCTTCAAGCAGTGAAAGAAAAGTATCCAAAATCAAGAATCTGGGCCGTTATAGAGCCCCATACTTTCAGCCGCCCCAAAGCCACCCTTCCCGATTATCCCCAAGCCTTCTCACTAGCCCACCAGGTTATAATCTCTAAAATTTTTGCCAGCCGGGAAACCGACCCCGGCAACTTCACAGGTCAAGATATTGCCAATTATTTAAAAAATTCTTTATATATTCCCGAATTTCCAGCCATCGCCCAGTATCTAGTTTCTAATATCCAATCTCCGGCTATCGTTCTTGTCATGGGCTCCGGCGACTCCTCCAAATTAGCCCACCTCATTCTCGAATCTCTCTAAATATGCAAACACAAAACCGCGAGATATCAAAACAAGTCACTCCCCCAAAATTGGGCCAGCAAACCATAAATCTTTTAAATGAATTGTGTTTTCTTCCTGACTCCCCAATACAAAAAGTTGATCTAATTTTTGTATTTGGCGTCATGCAATTTGACCTTGCCGCAAAAGCGGCTAAAGAGTTATTAATCAAAAATACTTCAAAAAAAGTCATCGTTTCAGGAGGAACTCCCCAATTCTCGGATCATAGCTTGCTTAGCTACACTAAACCTGAGTCAGAGGAAATATTACAAAGAATCGATCCTAAAAACTTCCCATTGGTCATATTTGAAACCGAATCTGTTGCCAACAACACCGTAGAAAACGTCAGGCTCTCACTCAATAAGTTTCCATATCTAAGTGAGGTAAAAAAGATATTTTATCTATGTCACTCTCATGGAAGTCGTCGATGTTACCTATCCCTCCGCAAATTTTTGCCTAAGACTAAGTTACTTTTAAAAAGTTTTCCAAGGAAATTATCCAATAATCTAAGTGTCGTATCCCGAGAAAAATGGTTTTTGTCCGGCGAAGGAACGGAAAGGGTATGGGCAGAATTTTTAAGAATTAAGAAATATGGAGAAAGAGGAGATATTGTCTATAATTCAGAAACCAAGGGATTAGTCGACGAAATTACCTCATTAACCGCATCGCCCATCTCTTGAACTAATCATCTATTTTTACATCGATCTCCACGATCGTTACTGTTGATGTAAAAATGCATCCTCACTTATACAACTGGCTGTGTGTTCCTAATGCCACAAAATACACCGTCTCCCCAACTTCCATAAATATTGCCCTCCAGTCCCCTGTCACATTAATACTTCTATACCCCGCATATTCTCCTGCCAAGGAGTGATTGTTTAAAGTCGGACTGTATCTATCCTCTCTAAATAGCCGCAATTTGGCTTCGAATTTCTCTTTTACTTCCACTTGCATTTAACCATCTTATCGCACTTTCTACGTCGTTAAAACTAACTGCTTTTCCCTCCAACATCTCTTTTCTTGCCTGCTTTAACTGACGAATCAACCAAGGACTAGGATCTTCTGCCACAGCAAAATCCACCCTTCCCAACTTTGCCAGCTCTCTCAAATAACCCTTCAAAATAGAACTCAAGTTAAATCCCAACTTTTTTGCCACTGCCTGCGCATTAGCTTTAAGTCTAGGATCCACTCTCAAATTAATTATTGCCGTGTCCATATCGGTATTGTATATACATTATATATACAAAGTCAAGCCCCTAATTTTCTCACCGCTTCTTTAAACTGATCTCCCCGGTCTTTGTAATTTGCAAACATATCAAAGGACGCTGCCGCCGGCGACAGCACTACTACATCTCCTGATTCAGCTACTGATTTTACTTGCTCTAAAATCTCCGCCATATTTTTCGCTCCCCTTAGTATCTTAATCTCTTCGTTACTTATCTTCTCCTTAATTCTTTCTGCCATCAGCCCAATCAATATCACCGCTTTGATATTTTTAGCCTCCGAAATTACTTTTCCCAATTCAGTAAAATCACTCCCCTTCTCACTCCCTCCGGCAATCAAAATTAACGGCTCCGTAAACGCCTTAATTGCCGCAATGGTCGTCTCCGGCGTCGTGGAAAACGAGTCGTCAAAATATGTCACCCCATCTACCGTCGCCGCTTCTTCCAGCCGGTGTTCCAGCCCCTTAAAATTCTTAATCACTTCACCGAACACCGAATACTGAATACCGAATATCTTCGCCACAGCCGCCGCAGCGGCCACATTCTCCCGGTTATGCCCTCCCCGCAGTCTCATTTCCCCCTTCCAATCGTTCCCGGAAACCGCAATTTTTTGCCCTTTTCCCTGCATCCCAATTTTTACGGAATTCGGATAATCCTGGTTATAAACTACAAAATCATTTGGCATTTGAAATTGAGTGATTTTTGATTTAGCTTCAACATACTCATCTGGGCTCTTGTGCCAATCTTGATGCTCCGAAGTCATCATCAGCATTACAGCCACGTGCGGGCTTTTATGTAGGTCGATAAGTTGAAAACTGGACAGCTCCAAAACAACTAGAGAGTCTTTGTCCATCTCATCTAGGTGCTCAAATATTCCCTTGCCAATATTCCCCCCAAAAAACACTTTCTTGCCAGCTGCTTTCAATATTTCATAAATCAGCGTCGCGGTCGTCCCCTTGCCCTTGGTCCCCGTCACTCCAATGATCTTTCCCGGACACACATCAAAAAATATTTTGGTTTTCGAAGTTACCTCTCGGCCTTCAAACTCCGGCCTATATCTATACACTCCCGGACTTCTAACTAAAATATCATATTTAGTCAAATCCCCAAACGGTTTACCCTGAGCCGTGCCGAAGGGTTTTTCGTCCAAGACCGTTATCTTCGCCCCCTGCTTCCTCAACCACGGCTCCACATCCTGGGTATCCACCCCCCATCCCAAAATCGCCACTTTTTTGTCTTTCCAATCCATTACCCCAATTTTACCAGTTTCGGCTCAATCTCCCATCCCAAAAATCTCTTCGCCACTCTTCCCCCCAAAAACTATTCCTACTTTGATCTTTCCCATGTCTGGGTATTATATAATAACCGCACCATGATCTCTCCGATTCTTCGTTTCTGGACCGGTCCAATCCCTTTTCAATCCACCCGCAAAAATCCATTCTTAGATTTACTAATCCACCCCATCAAGCGTCATCTTGCAAAATTCTACCTTAAATTTCTTACTTTAAATGGCACTATCGTCATCGGCATTACCGGTAGTTATGGCAAAACTACCACTAAAGAAGCTCTCAAATCCATTCTCCCATCTTCCGTTGCTTCTGCCGCCAACATCGACCCTATCTACAATATTCCTGCCACTATTTTATCCACTCCTCCTTGGACCAAATACCTGATTTTGGAAATGGGTATCGAGCACTTAGGTGAAATGGATTTTTACCTTTGGCTGGCCCCGGTAGACATTGCCGTTATTACCGGCTTTGGTCTGGCCCATACCGAATTTCTCAAAGACCTCAAAACCATCAAATCCGAAAAGTTAAAAATCACTAAATATGCTAAACACGTTGTCAATTTTTCCTCCCACAAACCCGGCCCCAAAAATGCCCTCTCAATTGCCAGACAAGTTGCTAAAATCCTGGAGATAAAACCCGATCTTTCCAGTTTTACTCCTCCCCCTCACCGCTTGCAAATAATTAACCATCCTTCCGGCGCCATCATCATAGACGACTCGTACAACGCCAATCCTACCGCCACCAAATTCGCCGTCGACTATCTGGTTGATCTAGCCAAAAAGAAAAATCAAACTCCCGTCTTTGTTTTCGCCCAAATGAACGAGCTCGGCTCTTATGAAAAATCCGCTCACGCCGCTATTGACAAATACGTTGCCCAAAAAGGCATCAAAAACTTTTTAACCCTCGGCCCCGCCACCGCCAACCTCGGCCAGCACTTCAAATCCAGAGAAACATTAATTCCCGCCATCCGCAAATTCCTAACTCCCAACTACTGTCTCCTGATCAAAGGCTCCCGCTCCTGGCATCTTGAAGACGTAGTTTCTGCCCTAACGGCGTAGTTTCACTCACCTCCAGCGCCGTCACCAGTTTTTCCATCTCTGATCTGGTTGTATTCGAGGCCGACTCCATCGCACTTGGCGCGTCTTTTTGCGCCTGTTTCGCCTCAACGAGCGCCCTCTCTAAAACTGCCCTTCTCTTCTGTAAATTTTCCCTAACTTTCTCTCCCCAATCCATCCCTGAATTATATCATTATATCAGGTCTCCCAGGCCCTTCTTACAAATCCCCACGACCGTCAAAATCTGTAAGAAAACTATTTGAGGAATTCTCTTACCAACCTTCCCAGCCCCGCCACATCCTCATAGTGATGCGTATTGCCTGGCACTTCTACCAACTTAAAGTTAGGCAAATCCCCCGCCTGTTTTTGCAAATCCGCAAAGGCCAAAGACGGATCACGGGTTTTATCAATCACTAGTGCCGGCAGGGTTACTTTCTTAGCTAACGCCACCGGATCAAAGTCATTATTTCTGGCCCAATCCCACGCCGGCCCCACCAGAATAATTTTGACAGGCTTTATCCTTCCCTCCGTCGCTAACTTCAGCGTCAGCCAACTGCCGGCCGACTTGGCCAACACCACACATTCACCCTGGCACATTTTCTCCAACTTCTGTCCCTCTGCTGCAAAATTCATACTTTCAGATCCACTTTCCCAATAGTCATAATACAAAATTTCCGTCCCAAAATCAGCCTTCAATTCATCTCTCACCTCCTCAATCCACTCCTTATTTTTCCAGCTCATCCCGCCCAATAAAATCAATCTCATGCCGCAAGCATACCAAAATAACAACCTAAGTTATAATTAATTACTCTATAAGGTCAAGGGGCCATTTTATTTTTCTACGCGACCGCGCAAAAAAAATAAAAACGCACGAGGAGAGACCTTGTGCGTTTACCCGGCTTTCGTCAAACTATCCAGAAATTCGTCGTTGTTTTTGGTCTTTTTCATTTTTCCGATTAAAAGTTCTGTCCTTTCATCCTCGCCCAGCAAATCCAGCATCCGCCGCAATTGCATGACTTTTTCCAGTCTCTTCCCCAGCAATTTTTCCTCTCCCCGGGTCCCCGACACCAGCAGGTTAAAGGCCGGGTAAATCCGCCTATCCGCCAGCCGCCGGTCCAAATGCAGTTCCATGTTTCCCGTGCCCTTGAATTCTTCGTAAATCAAATCGTCCATCCGCGACCCCGTATCTACCAGACACGTCCCCACAATCGTCAAAGATCCGCCTTCTTCTAATTTCCTGGCCGCTCCAAAAGCTTTTTTGGCCGGATATATGGCTTCGGCCGAAAATCCGCCGGACAGCATCCGTCCCGAATTGCCCCCGATCAGGTTGTAGGCCCGGGCCAGCCGGGTAATAGAATCTAAAAGCACAAACACGTCCCGGCCCGACTCCACCAATCTCTTGGCCCTCTCCAGCGCCAGCTCCGCAATTCTCACCTGCTCCAGCGGCGGCTCGTCAAAATGAGAAGCCGCCACGTCCCCTTTTAGGTTTCTGGTCACTTCCGTCACCTCCTCCGGCCGCTCGCCAATCAGAACCGCCATCACGTGCATCTGCGGATAATTTTTACTCAACGCCTGGGCCATATCCCGCAGCAGCCACGTTTTCCCCGCCTTAGGTTGAGCTACAATCAAACCCCGCTGGCCCTTTCCCACCGGCGCGATCAAATCAATAATCCGCGTCGACAGCGGCTCGGTTTCCGTTTCCAAAATTATCTGCTCGTCCGGAAAAACCGCCGTCATTTCATCAAAATGCGGCCGCTCCCCGGCTTTTTCCGGAGTGTCCCCGTTGACTTTTTCCACCTTCAGAAGTCCCCAATATCTTTCGCTTTCTTTAGGCTCCCTGGCCTGCCCTCCCACCATATCGCCGGGGCGCAAATTAAATCTCCTCACTTGGGAAGAAGAAATATACACGTCCTTGGAAGACGGGATCATTTTAGGGCGCAAATATCCATGCCCGTCCGGCGTGATATCCAGAAAACCCTCCACATATTCTGTCGGTAAATTAGCGTCTGGAATAACTCTTTCACCCGCCGAAGTCCCGCCCCGCGGGACGAAGGAGGGGCTCCGTACGAACCTTGGCCCCATTTGTCCTAGCACGCGCACCACTCCCGGCCGCATCATCGAGCGTACACCTGGCCTCACTGTGGGTTGTCCGTCAGTCATGAAGTTTGTATAAATCCAGCTCCAGGGGAATCTAAAAGTATTATAACTGCCCCGCCCATGTTGTCAATATGGAGGATACTAGGCCTGCCCTACCTAACATCCTCCGTACTAACAACACAGAAAATTTTTCCTTGACAACTTTTGCTAAAAGTGCTAGAACCTGTACTCAAGTGAAATTCGCCCTTTCTGTCCGGGCGGGTGGATCGACTAAAGAGCATTGCTACTCGTGGTCCTCAAAATCCAGCGATGGCGATGCTCTTTTTTGTGGCCTAACGGCCTAAGCTCATGGAAATAATGCCTTGATTCAAACTCACCATCTTTTGCAGCTGCTCCCGAAAATTACTCTGCCGTTTCTGCCTCAATAAATTAATGAGTTTTCTGAACATGCTTTACTTATACCACTTCTTGTCAAGTCTTGCAACCCATAGTTTTCCCCCTCTCTAAAATCTGTATCCTGTAATATAATATTTAGCCTCGAAAGATACTTTTGACAACTATTGTGGATAACCGGTGAATTAAGTACCTCACCCCTTTCGTTCCCCTCTCCTACCTTAGGAGAGGGGTAAAATATCCTTATGAAGTTTCCTTATAACAGTCCCTTGATGGTTGATCGTCGGAGACAATTACGAGCTCAATCGTCCAAACCAGAAGATATATTGTGGAACCAAATCAAAAACAACAAACTTGGTTTTAAATTCCGTAGACAATATAGTATCCAATCGTATGTTCTAGATTTTTTCTGCCCGGAAAAACGGATAAATATAGAAATTGACGGCAGACAGCATGCTAAATCTCTAGAATATGATCAATATCGTGATAGATATATGAACGCGCTGGATATTATCGTACTAAGATTTTCAGCACAACGAATATTTCATGATTTAGATACGGTAATAAAAGAAATAATGTCCCTCTCCTAAGGTAGGAGAGGGATTAAGGGTGAGGTAAAAATCATTCAAGTAACTTCTTAATCGCCGCCGATACACTTTTTCCCGACTCTGCCGAGGCCACCCTATATCCCAACTTTTTGGCTTCTTTAATTCTCTTATCCAATCCCCCCACCTTGCGCACTTCTCCCAACAGTCCCACCTCCCCCACCGCCGCAATATCAGCCGCTACCGTCTTGTTTAGAAAGCTCGAGGCAATGGCCAGACAAATAGCCAAATCTATCCCCCGGTCGGCCAGGCGGATGCCTCCGGTCACATTTACAAAGATATCCATATCTCCCAAGTTCAGTCCCGCTCTGCGGGACAAGACCGCCACTAGCATCTGTAATCTAGCAAAATCGATGCCTGTAGCCACCCGCCGGGGAATAGCCAGCTGGGAAGGGGTGGTTAAAGCCTGAATTTCCACCAGCAACGGCCGCGTTCCTTCCAACACTACTCCAATCACACTTCCGGGTACGTTCTTTACCCGTTCAGCCAGCAGCAGTTTTGAGGGATTGTCTACTCCCGCTAGCCCCGTTTCCGTCATCTCAAACACTCCCACTTCATCGGTGGGCCCAAACCGGTTTTTGACTGCCCGGATCAGCCGCAAGGCCTGGCTCCGCTCCCCCTCAAACCATAATACCGTATCTACAATATGCATCAATACCGCCGGCCCGGCGATCGTCCCCTCCTTGGTCACATGCCCCACTATAAATATCGGTATCCCTGAGCGCTTAGCGCTGAGAGCTAGGCGCTGCGTAGCTTCGCGCACTTGTCCCACGCTCCCGGCCACCCCCAGCAAATCCTGGGTGGTCAGCGTCTGAATCGAATCAATAATCACCAATTTCGGTTTCGTCTCTTCTATCTTGGCCATCACCTCGTCCACATCATTGCTTTCCAAAAGCCCCAAATCCCCTTTTCTGCTCATCCGCCTCACCCGCAAAGCTACTTGAGAAGCGGACTCTTCCCCGCACACATATAAGACCGGACCCTCTACATTTAATGCCACTTGGGTCAAAAGAGTGCTTTTCCCAATCCCCGGCTCTCCGGCCACCAAGACCACCATCCCGGCCACCAACCCTCCCCCCAACACGCTATCCAGCTCCGCCTCCCCCGTCTTCATCCTCTTCTTTTCATCTATCTTAATATCCTGGAGCTTGAAAATTTGTGATTTATTTGAAAATTGAGATTTGGAATTTGAAAATTGCTGCGACACAGTCTCAACCATCGAATTCCAGACATCGCATGAAGGGCATCTCCCCGCCCACTGACTCTGACTATACCCGCACTGCTGACACACAAATTGGCTTTTCGTCTTACTCACCCCCCGTTTATATCACAATCGTCCCGCTTATTCTCCTCAAAAATCCTTGCACAAACCATACCCCGGCCCACCTTCAAATCCACTTACTACAATCATTCCTATGCCTCGCCATCTCATTAGTACATTATCAAAGATACGCGTTCTCCTCCAATACTTCAGCCAAGATTCTGGGTCAGGCTCAGCTTGCAACACCCTCTGCACCACCCCATCCAACTTAGCTTCTATAACAAAGCCTTCCTTTCCTCGATGGCCGCTTTCAAAAGTTGCCACCCTAAACTCATTCTCCTCCGCCCACTTAATCATTTCTTGTCTATTCATGCTCCCTATTTATACCCTACCGGCTTTTTTGTCAAGACCACCCCCAAAGACAATCTCCTTTTGTCCATATCCACACTCTCCACAAACACTTCTACTTCCTGCCCCTCCACAAACGTGGCCTCCGCCGGCATTTTAGAGGCATGGATCAGTCCCTCGATTCCTTTTTCCAGATGCACAAACACCCCATACGGGGCAATTTTAGTCACCTGGCCTCTGTGTTTGCTATCCGTCGGATATTTAGCCGCCATCACCTGCCACGGATCGCCCAGCAGCCGTTTCAGAGACAAAGCCAATTTGCCGTTTTCCTCATCCAACCCAATGACCATTACTTTCACCTGGTCTCCTTCTTTCAACGTCTTCCCCACTTCATCCACCTTTTCCCAAGAAATTTCACTAATATGCACCAATCCTTCCAAAACCTCCTTTTTAATCTTGATCTCCACAAACGCCCCAAACGGCACCAGCCCCGTCACTACCCCGTCGTATACCTCCCCGCCCTTCACCACTCTCAAGGCCTTCTTTCTAGCCTCAATTTCTGCCGCTTCGGACACCGCCCTCTCGCTCATCACCAGCCGGTTCTCGCCCCGGTTTATCTCAATTACTTTTACTTTCAGGGTCTGTTTTTCTCCCGCTTCCCGCGATAATTGCGAAGACGGGATAAATCCATACGCCCCGTCCGCCTCCACCAGCAACCCTCCCCGGGTCGTTTCCTTAACTTTTACTTCCAATATTTCACCCCCTTCATGGGCTTTTTCCAGGGCTTTCCACCGGCTGTCTTCTACCGCCCGCCGCAAAGACAAAATAATCTGCCCCGAGTCCGACTCGGGACTGACTACTACCCCGGTAATCTTTTCTCCGGGTTTCAGGGCCCGTAAATAATCTTTAGAAGTTTCATATTCTCCCTCCGCCACCACCGCCTCCATCTTGCCGCCTACATCCACAAACACGGTTCTGCCAGCCACTTCCGTCACCGTTCCTTCCACCACATTTCCCCGCTTAAATGTCTTGATGGTATATCCTGTCTGTGCCAACAACTCCTCCATTGTTTGGGGAGTTTTACTTTGAGTTTTTGCTCGCTGTGCGAACGTATTTTTGAGTTTTTGAGTTTTCGGCAAATCTCATGTCCTACCTTTCTTTGAGAATGCTTCATTATACTCTATTCCACAAACTTCCGGAAGTTCTCCTTATTCACCAGACTCACTCCTGCTTTGTAGATCTTCATAAATACTCCCGCCCCCCGGCTCAAGGATCCCCGTTCCCCCGATTTTATCTCCCATCCCTCCATTTTTCCCCCACCCAATTCCAAATAATCCACCTCGGATCCGTTATAGCTGCGCCAAAAATAAGGTTTCACCAAACTCCCCATATTCACATTCCGTTTAATTCTCTCGATTACTAAAAAATTTTCCCATATCTTGCCGGCGTCTGATCGAAATCCGATCGGATTAAAATCACCCACCAGCATGTTTCTTATCCCTAAATCCACAAAATACACTTTATATCTCCGGCCTATCTCTCTCCTCGGATTTTGCGAATACGGATACAGCCTGTAAACTACAAACGCCTTCTCTAAAATATCCAGATACGAAAGCAGAGTTTTCCTATCAATTTTTATTCGACTGGCCAATTCATTTTCGTTTATTTCGCTGCCCACTCGGTATGCCAAAGCTCGCGCCAAATTTTGAATTGCCTCAGAATTTCTTATCCGGGAAAACGCCAAAATATCCTTAAACAAATAGCTTTCCCCTATCTTAGCCAAAAGTATCTTTTTTAACTCCGGCTGTTTCAGTAAATAGACCTCCGGGTATTCTCCATACAATAAAATTTCATTCACCAACAGATCCGCACTTAATGGTTTCTCAAAGTTGGCAATTTCCACCAAAGACAGCGGATACAACACAAAATCTATATATCTTCCCGTCATGGCATCACTCAGCCTATTCTTCAGTTCAAAGCTGGAAGAACCTGTCGCCACCACTTTTACTTCCGTGAAATTATCGTAAATTATTTTAAACGTCAACCCCGGGTTTACCATCCTCTGGGCCTCATCTACCAACAAATAGTCCACCCCTTTCAAAGTCTTGCCTAAAATTGTCTTCGTGGTTGAATCGATAGCTGTTCTATCCTCAGCCAAGTCGCAATTCAAGTAAACCACTCTTTTCCCCGCGGCTTCCAATATCTGCCGCAAGTTCATAAGCACAGTCGTCTTCCCCGACTGGCGCGGGCCCAACACCACCACCACTTTTCGCCACTCATTCAGGCTCTTGATCACGTTTTGTTGTACAATTCTTGGGATCATATTCCCAATAATAGTACGACTTGAAGGTCTTGTCAATCCCAATTGGAGGTCCTTGACAAAATTACAGAATCGTTATATAAATATGTAATATGATTCAACAGCTTATAAACGACGAGCGTTTTACCAATATCCAAAAAGCTCAAGCCGGTCTTACCAAGCTCTTCCAAAAAGCCAGCAAATCCGGCACATTTTACCGCGTTCTTAAAAATGACCAGCCTCTGGGAGTCCTCATTCCCAACTCCTCCTGGGAGAGTCTCACCGAGGATCTGGAGGCCTTGTCCTCTCCTAATTACCTAAAACGTATCGCCGCCGCCAGAAAATCCAAAAAATATTTCACTTTAGACCAAGTCAAACATGAACTTGGTATTTGAGGAAAAAGCCCAAAAAAGGCTTAAAAAGTTTTCTCCCGAAGTCAGCCGCAAAATTATCGCCAAGTTAGGTTTTTTTATCTCCGCCCCCTCCCCCCTTGAATTCGCGGAAAGACTGATCAACAACGATGCCGGTCAATACCGCTTCCGCATTGGCGATTACCGGGTAATTTTTGACGTTGAAGAGGACACTATCGTCGTCCTCACTCTTGGCCACCGCCGCGAAATCTACAAATGATTCGTTGCCTTTGCCTTCTGATTAAATTTATCAATTCCACGCTATAGCGTTTTTTTGATAAATTTCTACTTCCCAACCCACCCATTCTTTCCCAAATCTACTTTCTCTCCTCTAAACTCCACTCCTTCAGCCAGCAACTTTTTCTTCTGCTCTCCTGCCCCACCAAAGGCATACCCCGGCGCCAACGAGCCATCGGCAAATACCACCCTGTGACAAGGAACTCTTCGGTCTTTGTTCGCGTGCAACGCCTGCCCCACCCGCCGAGAGTCTTTTGTACCCAAAATCATGGTAACTTGGCCGTAAGTAGCTACTTTTCCAACAGGGATCCCTTGAACTATTTGGTAGATTTCTGCAAACATGCTCTTATAAACTCCACAAAAATAGGGTGGGGAGACAGCGGCCGGCTTTTGTATTCCGGATGAAATTGCGTGCCCACAAAAAACGGATGTATTTCTTTTGGCAACTCAATTGCCTCCACCAGCCGGCCATCAGGACTCGTCCCGGAAATTATCAATCCTTTTTTCTCGAAACGTTCTCGAAAACCATTATTCACTTCATATCTGTGCCGGTGTCTTTCTGAAATATTTTCTACGCCATAAATCTTTCTTAGTCTGGTTCCCGCCACTATCCTGCACGGCCATGCCCCCAACCGTATCGTTCCCCCATATTGATGCGCCTCTAAATATTTCTTTTGCTCCGGCATAACGGCAATTACCGGATATTTAGTCTGCGGATCAACCTCGGTGGAATTGGCTCCTGTCAATCGACACACGTCGCGGGCAAATTCAATTACCGCCATCTGCATCCCAAAACACAACCCCAGGTATGGAACTTTCTTCTCCCGGGCATATTTCACTGCCGCAATCTTGCCCTCGATCCCCCTCTTTCCCCATCCCTGGGGTACTACAATCCCGGCATATCCTCTTAAATCAAATTTATCATTTGCATTAATCCACGTCATATTAGGCGTCACTCCCAAAAACGAACATGCGTGCTTAATGGCTTCGATGACGCAAATATATGAGTCTTTAAGTACATAATTTCCCGTAGCAAAATATTTACCCACCATGGCAATTTTTACCTCTTTCCGGCTTTTCCCCAACCTTCTCACAAACCTTCCCCATTCTTGCAAATCTTCTCCCTGAGGCTGCAAACCTAATTTCTTTAATAATTTATCAGAAAATTTTTGCGCTTCTAAGTGTAAAGGCACTTCATATATATTTTCCAGATCAGGATTAGCAATTATATCTTCATCCTGCATGTTACAAAACAGAGCTAACCTGGCTCTTCTCTTCTGGTCAATTGGCTGTTCGCTTCTGGCTATCAAAAAATCCTGCTGAATCCCCATTGAATTTAGTACATGTACAGATTGTTGGGTCGGTTTGCTCTTCAATTCTCCCACACTTTTAATGACCGGTAAATACGACCGTAATCTGACAACACATATGCGACAACAGATATAAACTGTTGTCATGAGAGTAAGACCAAAGCTAATAGTCAAATGTCTTCGGAAGAATAACTTTGATTTCACTGCCACGGCCAAATCGTTGGGTCTGCATAGGGCTACGGTTTACCGCTGGTGGAACA
>Ga0209727_1000283_pt1 | contig 61882 bp, 53 predicted proteins | sample RifGroC1_FD_183995 | JGI IMG/M metagenome (GOLD analysis project Ga0209727, IMG submission 183995) | Groundwater microbial communities from Rifle, Colorado, USA - Groundwater C1 (SPAdes) (version 2) | ecosystem: Environmental > Aquatic > Deep subsurface > Groundwater | place: Rifle, Colorado... | reverse complement strand
GCGAGCTCATCGGCATGGGGGCGAACATGCTCATCATGGGCAACGACATGTACCATTTCCAGAAATCCATCGGGAAGGCGATGGAGGAGACGGTCCGGGCGGTGAGGGGCAGCTGAAGGCAGGGGGCGGCCGCGCGCGGCGGCCGGCGGCCGACACCGGCGGCCGACACCGGTGGGCGGAAGCCAGGTAGGTTTAAATCACGGGGCGCTACCCGGGTACGCCCCGCTGGAGCGCCATGAGTCCGGCGTAGCGGCCGCGCGCGGCCAGGAGTTCCTCGTGCGTACCCTGCTCCGCGACGCGTCCGCTTTCCAGCACGAGGATGCGGTCCGCCCTCGCCACGGTGGAAAGCCGGTGCGCGATCACGATGGACGTGCGCCCCGCGAGCAGGCGTTCCAGCGCATCCTGGATGAGGCGTTCGGACTCCGCGTCCAGCGCGCTTGTGGCCTCGTCCAGGATGAGGATGCGCGGGTCCTTCAGGAAGGCGCGCGCGATGGTGAGCCGCTGCTTCTGCCCGCCCGAAAGCGACGCCCCCCGCTCGCCGACCACCGTCTCCAGCTGCTCCGGCAACGACATCACGAAATCGTAGGCATTCGCCGACTTTGCCGCCTCCACGACCTGCGCGCAGGTCGCGCCCGGATTCCCGTACAGGATGTTCTCCATCACCGTCCCGCTGAAAAGCACGGGTTCCTGCAGCACCAGCCCAACCTGCTTTCGCAGGCACTTGAGCTTGAGGTCGCGGACGTCGATTCCGTCCACGAGGACAGCGCCTTCCGCGACGTCGCGGAAACGCGGGATGAGGCTGGAGACCGTCGTCTTCCCCGAGCCGCTCGGCCCCACCAGGGCGATCCTGCCCCCCGCCGGGATGGAGAAGGAAATCCCGTCCAGCACGCGCGGCCCGCCGTTGTAGGAGAAGGCGACGTCCCGGAATTCGATCGCTCCGGAGCAGGAGCCGGCGGGGAAGGGCGTAGCGAGCGGCCGGTCGGCGATGTCCGGAGGCGTGTCCATAATCTCGAAGATGCGGTCGAGGGCCGCCGACGAATTGGCGAATACGACGTTGAGTTCGGCGAAACGCTGGAGCGGCAGATAGAGGTAGGGCAGGTACAGCCCGATCGCGACCAGGATGCCGACCGTTATTTCGCCTTCGACCACCCGCCATCCGCCGATCAGGGTTACGATCAGGGGGGCGATATTCGTCAACAGGTTGGAGATCGTCACGTTCGCGCTCTGCAGCACGCTCGACCGCATCGTGGTCCCCAGCAGCCGGTCCGATTCCTTCCGGAAGTCGAGCCCCTCGTCTCCCTCGCGGCCGAAGGCGCGCACCACCGCGTTCCCGGAGATCTTTTCCTGGACGTTGCCCGAGATGCCTTCGATCTCCTCCTGCACGCGCCGGCTGGAATCCTTGATCTTGTCCCCGAGCTTCCGGAAGAAGAAGATGTAGAGAGGAAAGGTCGCCAACGCGGCGAAAGCGGTCGGCACGTCCAGGGAGAAGAGGAACCAGAGGACGAAGCTCAGCGAAGCCGCGTCCATCCACACGTTGGTGAGCGCGGTGCCGACCAGGTTTTGAGCGAGAGCCGTATCGCCGATGAGCCGGGACACCAGGCCTCCCGACTGGCGGGAATCGAAATAGGAATGGGGCATCCGCAGGATATGATCGTACAGATCGCAGCGCAGATCGAAAACCGACCGGTGGCCCGCCTTGGACGCGAAGAAGTGTCGGACGTAGGTGAAGGGCGTCCACAAGACCACGTAGATGGCCGCCATGCTTCCCGCGCAGAGCAGAAGCAGACGCAACCGCTCGGTACGGGGAAATGCCTCGTTCAGGTAGACCTCATCGATCAGATAGCGCGAAATCTGGGGCACGGCCAGCGGCACGAGGAATTTGATCAGGCCGCCGATCGCCGCGGCGGCCACGAGGGGCGCGTACGGCCTGACGTAGCCCAGGAAGCGTCTGAAATTGCCCGGTCGAGGTCGGCGGGATGTAGTTTTTGGCATAGGGACTCCCGGGAATCCCGCGTCGCGGGGTCCCCTCCTCCTTTATACCGGGGGGAGCGGAGGGAAGTCTCCCCCCGGGGACGATGCCGGCGGGCGGGGACGATGCCGGCGGGCGGGAAACCGGATCAGAGGAAGCGGCGGGATCTGAGCAGATTTTTCCCTTCGAAGGACCCGGCGTCGACGAATAGGTCCGTGAAGAGGGGAGGGAGGGCGCTCGCGGCGTCAGCCGAAACGGAGAGGCTGCCGGCCTCCGCCTTCTTCATACCCAGATGGTGGATGAAATTGACGTCTTCGGAAACGACGGTGCCCGTGCTTCCCGGAACCTGGAAGGGGGTGGTTCCCCTGTGCAGGGCGAAGACGAGCTGCAGGGGCGTCTCAAGGCCGAAGTGCTGGGCGCTCAACAAGGGCAGGTTCAGGAGCAGGCGTACGCAGGCTTCCACGATCAGGCGTGCATGGGCTTCCTCGGGCGGAAGGAGGAAGAGGAAGTACGAATCGGTTTGCATCCAGACTATCGCGTCCGCTGGGGAGAAGACTTGCGACAATTGGTTCTTCAGGCGTTCGCGGAGCGCGGAATATCGCCGTTCGCCGATCTTGGTCTTCAGGGCGGCCGCGTCGGTCGGACCCGCGTACAGGAAATGGAAGGAGCGGGTCTCGCCCGCTTTCAGCTTGCGCCAACCGGGAAAGGCCTCGGCCTGCTCCGCCGGAGCGGTCGGTCCCGGCCGCGCGGTTTCCGCGGCCGAGGATCCGGTCCGATTCGAATAATCGCGGAGGCGCTTGAATCGGGCGGTATCCAGGCAGTCCGCGTCCAGTACGCCCGGACCCAGATAATCGCTGGCGCCCTCATGGAATAGGGCCGCCGGGTCTTCGACCGAGCCTTCCGGATCGATGACGCCCCAGGGCATGGCGGCGCACTTGGCTCTCAAGCGATTGAGTTGTTTGCGGAATGCGGCGGGTTCCAGGTCTGCGCAGGAGAGATAGGCGACATCGTCAGGAAGCGCCTCAAAGCCGGGCAAATCGTACAGGGGCAATGTCTCGATCGAGCAGCGGGCACGGGGCGGCAGTTTCAGGGCTACAGCCGGATCGGCGGAAAAAACGACGATCCTCATGCTTTCTCCAGCAGGATCGAGTAATGACGGACTTTCAGGCCGTCAAGGGCGGCCTCGGTCCTGAAACGGTCCTGGATGATCCGGTCCAGGGACAGGAAGAGGTTCGCCGAAGCCCCAAGGCCGTCTATCGGAGTCCCGTGCGCTTCGATCTCCCCGATTTCGCGCACCGTCTCGTTTTTCCTCAACGCGCCCGGATTCGCCGAATAGCGGACCGGCCCCGCATGGGCGGCGATCCTGACGCGGAGCGGGGAGGAGAGGGGATTGGCCAGGCGGTTGTACAGGAAAACCTCATGCAGGATTTCCATGCCCGCGAGGATGGCCGCCTTTTCCTTGTGGGCGAAGAGGAAGCCGCAGAGGCAGCCGTCGCCTTCCCAGAACCAGACGCGGCCCATGCGGGAAACCACGGATTGGGAGACGATGGTCCGCAGCCGTTCATATGCGGCATCGACCTTCTCTTTCTCATTATCTTTCACGATCTGCGAATTCTTGGCGATGTCCAGCCGAAGCAAGGCCATAGGCCGTTCCTCGCCTTCCTGCAGCCTTCCCCAGTCGGGACTCGCGCGGCTTCCGGAGTCCTCGACGAAAAGGCCGGTGACGCGATCGAAGTCGTAGCCGTCGTCGAGAACCGCCTTGACCAGTTCGTGCAGGCGCACGATCCGGTAGATCCGCCCCATGAAACCGCGCTCGTCCACGGAGATGAGCAGTTCGATGAAGCGAAGGAATTCGCCCGATGCGATCAGGTCGCGGACTACCTGTTCCGCGGCCATCTGCGCGGTTATCGGGATGTTTTCCTGTATGCCCGTGCGGTCGTTGAGGTCGTAGCCCGGAAGAATGATGCGGGCCAGACGGACTATCATGTCCGAACTGAGCGATTCATAGAGCGCCTTGCAAGCCATTCGTTGGACCGCGTTTCGGATTTTCATGCTGAGTATGGTATTATACACGAAGTTGATTCTTTTGCCAGAATTTTTACCTGACATCCTCCTCGCGAGGGGGTAATATCTCAGGATATGGATACCAAAAAGACGAATTCGGTCCGGGCCGCGGTCCGGGCCGCGGTCCGGGCCGCGGTCCGGGCCGCGGTCCGGGCCGCCCTCCTTGCCGTGTTCCTCCTGCCGATGGGCGCTTTCGCCCAGGAGCGCGTCGGCGCAGCTTTCATGGGTTTCGAATCTTCCGACATAGGAGCCTCCGGCATCGAGATCCTGTCGGAACTGGTCCGTCATGAGATCGCGATCGCTCCCGGCTGGACCCTCGTGGAAGGCGCGACCGAGGCGGTGCTCCAGGAGCAGGAACGCCGCCTTTCCGAAGCCTTCGATCCCGGCCTCCCTGCGGAGGGAGGCAAACTCGCCGGCGCGCGGAAACTCATCTCCGGGAAGATCGGCCTGCTCGGCAACCTCATCATCATCACCCTGTCCTTGGTGGACGTAACGACCGGGGCGACCGAGAAGGTCGTCACGGAGGAATTCCTGGGCGCGAAGGAGGACATCCGCAAGCCCGTCCGCATCGCCGCGCAGAAGCTCCTCGGAATCCGGGGCATCGAAGTGAAGCAAGGTTCCTTCCTGAGCGTTGAAGCCGATCCGGCCGGCATGGACGTCTTCGTGAACGGCTTGTTCGAAGGTTCGAGCCCGCTCGTGCTCAGGTTGCCCAAACCGGGAAAATACGCCGTCAAGATCGCGGGCGAAGGTTACAAGACCTGGACCCAGAACGTGGCGGTGGCCGAGGACGCGACCTACTTCGTGAGCGCGAGACTCCTGAAAAAGGAGAAAGAGGTGAACGAGCAGGTGAAGGCCCTGCAGGACGGCCGTACCGCCCTCCTCGCCTACGCGACGGTGTATTCGGCCTTCGCGGCCGACGCCGTGCTCTATACCTTCGATTCCGATAATCCGCGCCTGTACGTCGGACTGCCCCTGGTGGTGGCTCCCCTCGTGTTCTACGGTTCCCTGAGGCTTACCGAGGGAGCGGTCATGAACTCGGGCCGCTCGTTGATGATCATGTCCGGCAACCTTTGGGGAAGCGCCTGGGGCGTGGCCGCCGGCTTCGTGTTCGGCGCCTCGGCCGCCGAGGGAGACGCCGCGCCTGATTCCAGCCTGTACACGGGGCTTTCGTTGACCGGAGGGCTCCTGTACGGAGCGACGGCGGTCGCGCTCACTTGGGGCGACAAGCCCTTCCCGGCGGAGCGGGCCTGGCTCTTCAACCTCGGCTCGGTGCTGGGATCCCTCCTCGGCCTCGGCGTGCCCTACGTCCTCGGCGCCGAGGACCCGGCCGTCATCTACCTGAGCATGCTCTCCGGCAGCGTCGCAGGCAGCGCGGCCGCCCTGTACATGACGAGGGATATGACGGAGGGGCGAAGCATAGGGAACCTCGCCTTCGGGGCCGCGATAGAGGCGGGTCCTTCGGGCGTCCGCCCGGGTATCCCCCTCCCGGTCCCGGTCGCTTCGTCCGGCGGGGAAAGGATCGGATTGTTCGTTCCGGTCGCCCGTCTTTCATACTGACTTGGAGACGGCGGCCGTCATCCGGGAATCTCGAAGACGCCCTCCAGCACGTGGCGGGGCCGGTAGGCGAAGCGGCCGATGTCCCCGGCGCGGGTGACGCCGGAGAGCACGAGGACCGTCTCGATCTCCGATTCCACGCCGGCCACGATGTCGGTGTCCATGCGGTCGCCGACGATGGCCGTCTCCTCCCGCTTGGCGCCGAGCTTCTTCATCGCGTTGCGCATCATCAGGGGATTGGGCTTGCCGACGAAGTAGGCCTTGCACTCGGCCGCCAATTCTATGGGAGAAACCAGCGCGCCGCAGGCGGGGACGATCGAATCCTCCGAGGGGCCGTTGAGGTCGGGATTGGTGCCGATGAGGCGGGCGCCGTTGCGCACGAGCCTGACGGCGCGGTCCAGGGCTTCCAGACTGTAGCCGCGGCCTTCGCCGACCACCACGTAATCCGGATTGACGTTGTTCATGGTGAAGCCCGCGTCGTACAGGGCGCTTATGAGGCCCGGTTCGCCTATCACGTAGGCGGAACCGCCCGGTACCTGGGCCGCCAGGAAGGTTGCCGTGGCCAGCGCGCTCGTGTAGAAGTGATCGGCGCCGACTTCGATGCCCAGGCGCGCCAGCTTCTGCGAGAGCTCGGCGGGGGAACGCTCGCTGGAGTTGGTGAGGAAGAGGAAGGCCTTGCCCTCCGCGGCGAGCCAGCCGACGAACTCGGCGGCGCCCCTGAGCAGGCGGTTGCCGTGGTAGATCACGCCGTCCATGTCGATGATGAAGGCCCGCTTGGACCGGATGACCGAAAGATCTGCTTTCATGAGCAGATTAGCGCACGGGCGCGCTCGGGAGGTCAACTCTCGCTTCCGGAAACAGGTGAGAATGTGAAAAAAGATGCATAAAACCTCTTCATTCCTGCATAGAAATACAAAAAAATACTTGAATGAAGTTACGCGAATCGTTAGCATACCGGGACTATGGTCGTAGTCCTCTCCAAGAACATCACGCAAGCCGACAAGGATCGTCTCCGCTCATACCTCAGCGAGCGCGGCTTTACCGTCCGCGAGCAGAATTTCGGCGAGGACGCGATCATCGGGGCCACGGGGAAGGGTATAGTGGAAGCGCACGAACTCGCGCTCCTGCCCGGCGTGGAACGGGTCGCCCAGACCTCCAAACCCTACGAACTGGCTTCCCGCGAGACCCAGGCCGAGGACACCATCGTCACCATCGGGCCGGTCAAGATCGGCGGCTCGCGCATCTCCGTGATCGCCGGTCCCTGCGCGGTGGAAAGCCGCGAACAGATCATGGAGACCGCGGCCTGCGTGCGGGAGTCCGGGGCGGTCATGCTCCGCGGAGGCGCGTACAAGCCGCGTTCGAGTCCCTATACCTTCCAGGGGCTCGGCATCAAGGGACTGGAATACATGCGCGAGGCCGGGGACGCGTACGGCATGCCCATCGTGACGGAAGTGGTTTCCACGGAATTCGCCGACGCCATGAAGGAGCTCACCCAGTGCTTCCAGATCGGCGCCCGGAATATGCAGAACTACGAACTGCTGAAGAAGGTGGGAGCCATCGGAAAGCCGGTGCTCCTGAAACGCGGCCCGTCGGCCACCATCGAGGAATGGCTGCTCTCCGCTGAATACCTCCTGGCTTCCGGGACCAAGGACGTCATCCTCTGCGAGCGGGGCATCCGCACCTTCGAGACCTATACCCGCAACACCCTGGACATCTCGGCCATCCCGGTGGTGAAGAAGCTTTCCCACCTGCCGGTGATCGTCGACCCGAGCCATGCGGTCGGCATCCGTGGCATGGTGAGCACCGTCGCCCTCGCCGCGATAGCGGCCGGCGCCGACGGTCTGACCGTGGAAGTCCATCCGCATCCCGAGCTGGCCCTTTCGGACGGGCCCCAGTCCCTGTATCCCGAGCAGTTCGAAAAATTGATGCGCGACATCGAAGCCCTGGCCCCCGTGGTCGGCAAGGAGCTGCTGCGCACGCCGCGAAGTCGGGCCGAAAGCGCGATATCCGTGACCTCCCCCGCCGCGCCCGAAGCGGCGACCGGCGGGGCGGCGGACGGCGGAGCCGCGGACGGCGGAGCCGCGAGCTCCATGGTCGCGTTTTCCGGGGAGCGCGGCGCCTTCGCCGAGCAGGCCCTGGTGCGCGCCTTCGGCGAGGATGCCCCGCGCCTGGCCGTGCCTTCCTTCCAGGCGGTTTTCGACGCGGTGCTGGAGGGCAAGGCCCGCTACGGCATCGTCCCCATGGAAAACAGCCTCGCCGGTTCGATCCACGAGAACTACGACCTCTTCATCCGATATCCCGACATCGCGGTGGTCGGCGAGCTCAAGCTCCGCATCGTCCACTGCCTGATCGGCTCCCCCGACTCTTCGATCGAGAAGATCCGGGTGGTCCGCAGCCATCCGCAGCCCTTCGCCCAGTGCCGCGAATTCCTGGACAAGCATCCCGGCTGGACGCTTGAGCCCTGCGGGGATACCGGCGGCGCCGTCGCCTCCATAGTGCGCGGGGGGGACCCTACCGTCGCGGCGATCGCGGGCGAGATAGCAGCCAAGATCCACGGCGGAAAGATCCTGAAAGCCGGGATCGAAACGAATCCGCTGAACTACACCCGTTTCGCGGCCCTCGCCCGGCGCGACGGCGGCGATGCGGACCGGATCCCCGCGGGCCTGGCGGCGGGAGCCCCGAACAAGGCTTCCATCGTCTTTTCGACCCCCAACGAACCCGGGTCCCTTTTCGCCTGCCTCCAGGTCCTCAGCGAAGGCGGCATCAACCTTTCCAAGCTGGAATCCCGCCCCATCCCCGGCAAGCCGTGGCGCTACCTCTTCTACGCGGATGTCTCCATCCCCGAGTCCGAGGACGCCTTCCATGCGGTGATGGAGGAGCTCAAAAAGAAGACCGAGGACTTCCGTTTCCTCGGAGCGTACCGCGCCTCGCTGTAGGCGCGTATTGCGGAGGTAGGCATGAAACGACACGTGGTGTCGGCCTTGGTCGAAAACCGCTCAGGAACCCTGAGTCGGGTTTCCGGCCTGTTCAGCCGTCGAGGCTATAATATCGACGGTTTGACCGTCGGTGAAACGGACGATCCGTTCGTCTCACGGATGACGATCGCGGTGAGCGGGGACGACGCTATCCTCGACCAGATCGTCAAGCAACTCGGCAAGCTGGTGGACGTGATCTCCGTCCGCGAGCTCGATCCGGCGACCTGCGTCCGCCGGGAACTCATGCTCGTAAAGGCGAAAGCCGACGAGCGCACCCGCCCCGCCGTCATCGAGATCGCTTCCATTTTCCGCTCCCGCATCGTAGACGTATCCCCCACCACCATCACGATCGAAGCCACCGGCGATTCGGACAAGCTGGAAGGCCTCCTCCTCCTCCTACGCCCCTACGGCATCCTGGAACTAGCCCGCACCGGCCTGGTTGCGCTGGACCGCGGCTCACTAATCCTAAGCATTAGCATTTAACCGGCGCAAGCGAGAGCGGCGTCGGATGGGTTCCGGGCGATTGTCGCACCGGTCCCGATCCGTCGCGCGTCCGTTTGCGCCGTAATCCCATAGACTGAATCGCGCGCCGGCAATGCGCGCAAAGGAGAATCGTATGTCCAGGATGATCAAGATTTTCGATACCACCCTCCGTGACGGAGAACAGGCCCCCGGATGCAGCATGAACCTCCAGGAAAAGGTCGAAGTGGCCAAGCGGCTGGAGCTGCTGGGCGTGGACGTGATGGAGGCGGGCTTTCCCGCCGCGAGCCCCGGCGACCTGGCGGCGGTCAAGGCCGTCTCCGCGGTCGTCAGGAACTCGGCGGTCGCGGGGCTCTGCAGGGCGCTGGACAAGGATATCGACGCGGGCTGGGAAGCCCTGTCCGGCGCCGTCCGCCCGCGCATACACACTTTCATAGCGACCTCGGCCATCCACATGGAGCACAAGCTCAAGATGAGCCCGGATCAGGTGATGGAGAGGGCGGTCGCCGCAGTGAAGTACGCCAAGAAGGTCTGCGAGGATGTGGAATTCTCCGCCGAGGACGCCTCCCGCAGCGACCCGGCTTTCCTCTGCCGCATCTTCGAGGCGGTCATCAACGCGGGCGCCACCGTGGTCAATATTCCCGACACCGTCGGCTACGCGATGCCCGACGAGTTCGGCCGCCTCGTGCGCGCCGTCATCGAGGGGACGCCCAACATCCACAGGGCCCTCGTTTCGGTCCACTGCCACAACGACCTCGGGCTCGGCGTGGCCAACACCTTGGCCGCCGCGGCCGCGGGCGCGGGCCAGCTGGAATGCACCATCAACGGGCTCGGGGAGAGGGCTGGAAACGCTTCCCTGGAGGAGATCGTCATGGGCTTGCGCACCAGGCGCGATCTGCTCGACCTGGACTGCGGCATCGACACCACCCAGATCTATAACACGAGCCGCCTGGTGTCCCAGGTCACCGGCGTCAAAGTCCAGGTGAACAAGGCCGTGGTGGGCGAGAACGCCTTCGCCCACGAGGCGGGCATCCACCAGCACGGCATGATGGCCAACCGCGAGACCTACGAGATCATGACCCCCGAGTCCATCGGCCTGCCGACGAACCGCATGGTGCTCGGTAAGCACTCCGGCCGCCATGCCTTCGAGGACAGGCTGAAGGACCTCGGCTTCGCCCTGGACGCCAAGGAGGTCGACGAAGCTTTCGCGGAGTTCAAGACGCTCGCCGACAAGAAGAAGACCGTCAGCGACCGGGACATCGAGGCCTTGGTGCGCGGAGCCGCGGTGGCCGTCCCCGAGACCTACCGGTTGGACCGCTGGGTCGTCAATTCCGGTTCGAGCCTCACCGCCACGAGCACGATCCGCCTCATCCGCAAGGACGGCGCGGTGCTGGAGAAGGTCGCCATCGGGGACGGCCCCATCGACGCGGCCTTCAAGGCCATCGACGCGGTCATCGGCCGCGAGGTGGAGCTGGAAGACTTCGAGCTGGGCTCGGTCACCGCCGGCGAGGACGCGCAGGGAGAGGCGATCGTGAAGATCATGCGCGACGGACGGCGCTGGAACGGCCGCGGCCTTTCCACGGACATCATCGAAGCCACCATCAAGGCCTATGTGGCGGCGATCAACGCGATGGAATGGGAACTTGCGGCGACAGAGTCGCCGGCTGCGACTGAGTCGCCGGCTGCCACGGAAGGAGCTGCCCATGCATGACGCGGTGGACGGACTAACCGCCCCGGCCGGGACCCGGATCGAGATCTTCGATACGACCCTGCGCGACGGGGCCCAGGGCGAGGGAATAACGTTTTCGGTGCAGGACAAGGTCGCCGTCGCCCGTGCCCTGGACGAACTCGGCGTCGCATGGATAGAGGCGGGCAACCCCGGATCCAACCCCAAGGATCTGGAGTTCTTCCGCATGGCGGGGGATCTGGGGCTAACGACTTCCAGGCTCTGCGCCTTCGGAGCCACCCGCAAGAAGGGCGTGCTACCCGATGACGACCCGAACGTGCGCAGCCTCCTGGACGCGAATACGGAGGCGGTCGTCCTCTTCGGCAAGTCCTGGGATCTCCACGTCACCGAGGTGATCCGCGCGAGCCTTGACGAGAACCTCGCGATGATCCGGGATACGGTCTCCTTTTTCAAGGAGAAGGGAAAAATCCTCATATACGACGCGGAGCACTTCTTCGACGGCTGGAAGGCGAATCCGGACTACGCGCTGTCCACCCTTTCCGCGGCGATGGAGGCCGGGGCCGACCGCATCGTGCTCTGCGACACCAACGGCGGCTGCTTCCCCGATACGGTGCAGGCCGGCGTGCGCGCGGCGATCGGGCTTTCCGCGAGCGCGGCGAAGAAGGGCCAGGGCCCGGCGATGATCGGCATCCATGCCCACGACGACGCCGGCATGGCCAGCGCGAACTCGGTGCTCGCGGTGACGGCCGGCGCTCGGCACGTGCAGGGCACCCTGGTGGGTTTCGGCGAGAGGTGCGGGAATGCCGCACTCGCAGCCATCATTCCGAGCCTGGAGCTCAAGCTGGACCTGCGCTGCCTGCCCGAAGGGCGGCTGGAGCTGCTGAGCGGGCTCGCGCGGCGCGTGGCCGAAATAGCGAACGTGGGCGTCCCCGACGGAATGCCCTACGTGGGGACCCACGCCTTTGCCCACAAGGCGGGCATGCATGCCGACGGGATCCTGAAGGTCCGCCGTTCCTTCGAGCACGTGGATCCGGCCAAGGTCGGAAACGACCGGCGTTTCCTGATGAGCGAGGTCGGCGGGCGTTCCGCCATCGCGGAGCGGGCAAAGAGGGTGGACCCGACGATCAACAAGGACCATCCGGCGGCGGCGGCACTTGCCGCGCGCTTGAAGGCCCTGGAATCCGAGGGTTGGCAGTTCGAGGGCGCCGACGCCAGTTTCGAGTTGCTCGTGCGCCGCGAGCTGGGGCGCTACAAGCCGCTTTTCCAACTGGAGCGTTACCGCGTTGTCAGCGAGCACCCCGGCATGGACCCCAAAGCCTGCGCCCACGCATGGGTCAAGGTATTCGTGGAGGGCAGTCCGGAGATCGCGGCCGCCGAGGGGGACGGACCGGTCAACGCGCTGGACGGAGCCCTGCGGCGCGCGCTGGAACGCTTCTACCCCGAGCTCGGCACGGTCCGCCTGTCCGACTTCAAGGTCCGCGTCATCGACGGGAAGGACGCGACGGCCGCGAAGGTGCGGGTGCTCATCGAATCCACGGACGGGAAGGATAGCTGGACGACGGTCGGCGTCTCCGCCGACATCATCGACGCGAGCCGTGCGGCCCTGGTCGATTCGATCGAATACAAGCTGATCCGCGACATCGAGCGCAGGTTCAAGGCTTACCTCTAGGAGTATGGAAATGACCTATTCAATCGCACTCGTGCCGGGAGACGGCATCGGACCCGACGTCACCAACCAGGCGGTGGAAGTCCTGGACGCTGTCGGGGACAGCTACGGCCACGTCTTCAACTACGTGGAACTCCTGGCCGGCGGCTGCGCCATCGACGCCACCGGCGAGCCCCTGCCCGCATCCACCGTGGAAGCGGCCAAGGACTGCGACGCTGTCCTGCTCGGCGCCGTCGGCGGGCCGCAGTGGGAGAACCTTCCCGGCCACCTGCGGCCGGAGCGGGCCCTGCTCGGCCTGCGCTCCGCCCTGGACGTCTACGCCAACCTGCGCCCGGCCGCCCTGCTGCCCCAGCTGAAGGCCGCCTGTCCCCTGAAGGACGAGGTGGTCGGCGCGGGCTTCGACCTCCTCATCGTGCGCGAACTCACCGGAGGCCTGTACTTCGGCGAGCGGGGCAGGAGCGAGGACGGCGAGTCCGCCTTCGACACCGAACGCTATTCCAAGCGTGAGATCGAGCGCGTGCTCCGCGCCGGTTACCGGGCGGCCGCGACGAGGCGCAAAAAGCTATGCGTGGTGGACAAGGCCAACGTGCTGGAATCCTCACGGCTCTGGCGCGAGGTCGCCGCAGTGGTCGCCAAGGATTATCCGGACATCGAGACGAGCTACCTGTACGTGGACAACTGTGCGATGCAGCTGATCCGCGCTCCCGGCCAGTTCGACGTGATAGTGACCTCCAACCTCTTCGGCGACATCCTTTCCGACGAGGCGTCGGTGCTCACCGGTTCCATCGGCATGCTCGCCTCCGCGAGCCTCGGCGATCCGAGCCCCGTGCCCGCGGGTGCCAAGGCGACGACCATGGGACTGTACGAGCCCATCCACGGCTCGGCGCCCGACATCGCGGGCAAGGACCTGGCGAATCCTCTTGCGGCCATCCTTTCGGCGGCCATGCTGCTGCGCCATTCCTTCGGACTGGAGAAGGAGGCCCGCGCGATCGAAGCCGCGGTGAGCGCGACCCTGGACGCCGGATTCAGGACCAAAGACATAGCCAGCCGCGGCGCGGCGGCGGCGACCGTGGCGGCGGGGGCGGCGGAAGAGAAGATCGTCGGCACGCTGGAAATGGGCAAGCGCGTGCTTGAAGCCCTTGCCGCCGGCGCGGCCAAAACCTAGGAAGGGGGACAGCGATGCGGTATTCAGGAGCGCGCATTCTGATCGAATGCCTGATCGAACAGGGCGTGGACACGATCTTCGGTTATCCCGGCGGAACGGTCCTGTTCATCTACGATGAACTTTTCAAACAGAAGGACCGGATCCGGCACGTGCTGACCAGCCACGAGCAGCACGCGGCCCACGCCGCCGACGGCTATGCCCGCGCGAGCGGCAAGGTCGGCGTCTGCCTGGCCACCTCGGGGCCCGGCGCGACCAACCTCGTGACCGGCATAGCGACCGCCTACATGGATTCGATACCCATGGTGGCGATCACGGGCAACGTGGCGACGAATCTCCTCGGCAAGGACAGCTTCCAGGAGATCGACATCGCCGGCGTGACCATGCCCATCGTCAAGCACAACTGGATAGTCAAGGACGTGCGCGATCTGGCCGAGGTGGTGCGCGAGGCCTTCGTCGTCGCCGTCTCCGGCCGTCCGGGGCCCGTACTCATCGACATCCCCAAAGACGTGACCGCCGAAATCGCCGACTGGGAGCCCCTGGACTCGGCCCACCGCAGTCCCGCCGACGTGACCGCGCGCGACCTGGCGATCGCCGCGCCGGCCGCGGCCGCCCGGGCCGCCCGGCTGGCCGCCCGCACCTCCGCGGCCTCCTTCACGGCGGCGGACATCGACGAGGCGGTACGCTTGCTCTCGTCCGCCAAGCGGCCCTTCCTGTACTCGGGCGGCGGCGTGATCATCTCCGACGCCTGCTCCCAGCTGCGCGAGCTGGCCGAGCGGCTCTCGGCTCCGGTGGCCATGAGCCTCATGGGCCTGGGTAGCCTCCCCTCCGACCACCCGCTGTGCACCGGCATGATCGGCATGCACGGCACGAAGGCGTCCAACATGGCCGTCCAGCGGGCGGATCTCGTGGTCGCCATCGGCGCCCGTTTTTCCGACCGCGTCACCAGCAAGGCGGATACCTTCGCGCCCAACGCCGATATCCTCCACTTGGACATCGATCCCGCGGAAATCAACAAGAACATCAAGTCGGAGCATTGGGTGGTCGGCGACCTGAAGCTGACCCTCGGAGCTATCCTCGCGCGCCTGCCCCCCCGCGTTCCGACCGAATGGAACGGAGAGATCGCGGAATGGAGGAAGCAGATTCCCCTGGCGCACTCCCGCGACGTCCCGCTGCATCCCCGCTTCCTGATGGAGGAGGTCTCGCGCGCGCTGGGCGGAGAGGCCATCATCGCGACCGACGTCGGCCAGCACCAGATGTGGACGGCCCAGTTTTACCCCTTCACGAGGCCGCGTTCCTTCGTGTCCTCGGGCGGCCTCGGGACCATGGGTTTCGGAGCCGGGGCGGCGCTCGGTGCTGCGATTTCCCAGCCGGGGAGGAAGGCGGTCCTCTTCACCGGAGACGGCTCCTTCCGCATGAACTGCGGGGAACTGGCGACGATGTCGAACTACCACGTGCCGGTGCTCGTGATCGTCGTGAACAACGGCGTCCTGGGGATGGTGCGCCAGTGGCAGGCTCTCTTCTACGACGAACGCTACGCGGAGACCACCCTGACCCGGCCGCCCGACTTCGTGAAGCTGGCGGAGGCCTATAGCCTTCCCGCATGGCTTGCGAAGGACGAGGCGAGCTTCCGCACGGCGCTCTCCGCGGCCCTGAAGGTCATCGAGTCCGGCAAGCCCGCGCTGATCGAGGCCCGCATCGACATGGACCAGCAGGTCCTGCCGATGGTGCCCGGCGGGAAAGCGATCGACGAGCAGTTCATGTAAGCAGGGCGTCCATCCAGCCGAGGACGCAGCGGAAAACTTCCGCTCGTTCCGGCTCGTTGTGCAGTTCGTGGTACAGGCCTTCGAAAACCTTCAGCGTGAGGTTCTTCCCGGCCTTCGCCGCGAACTCGCCGGCGGCCGTGGGATCCACGATGCCGTCGGCGGTACCCTGGAGGTACAGGACGGGGATGGTGATGGACGCCGCGTTCGCGAGGATATGCGGTCCGGCCTTCATCATGTCCAGCCCCGTCCGGGCCGAGACCATGGAATGGCCGAGGGGATCCGTCCGGTAGATGCGGACTATCTCGGCGTCGCGGGAAACCGTTTCGGGGTCCAGGCCGTTCGGCATGGTGACGGACGGGAAGACGAGTCCCAGGGATTTGGCCACGAGGAGCTTCCACGGGGCGACGGGTTCCGCCGTGCGCAAGAGGGGGCTTCCGACGATGAGCCCGCGCAGGGCGGGTTTCCGCCCGATGCAGAATTCCAGGGCGGCGGCTCCGCCCATGCTGTGGGCGTACAGGAAGACGGGTTTTCCCGGATGGCGCTCGCGCGCCTCGCGGACCAGGCGGTCCAGTTCGTCCATGATACGGGCGTAGGGCGCGTGTCCCCGTTTCCCGGCGGAACGGCCGTGGCCGGGCAGGTCCATGCCGACCACCGCGTAGCCTGAGTCCGTGAAGGCTTTGGCGACATGCTCGTACCGGCCTATGTGTTCGCCGAGTCCGTGCACCAGCGCGATGACGGCCTTCGGCTCGCCCTCGCTTCTCCAATCGACGGCGAAGATCTTCGCCCCGGCATCCTTACCCCAGGAAAACTCGCTGCGCTGCATGCGGAAGAGTATACGCGCAGCCGTCGCTTCGGGCAATCGAAGAGGCGGGCGGCCGGTCGGGCGGACGGCCGGTTCCGTCAAAGCAGTTCGGAAATCTTGACTTCGACCTCGCGGCCTTCGTCGTCGCGCACCCAGACGTCGCCGTCCTGGATCGTGCACTGGAGGCGCATGTCCTTGCCCGCCATCAGCGAGAGCGCGGCCGCGGAGGCGGCGTCCACGGAGAGGATGCGCAGATTGCGCAGGCCTTCCAGCTCCTTGCGTATCGGGTCGAGCCAGCGCCCGGGACGGGCGGAGTAGGCATAGACGACGACGCGGGCGGAACGGCCGGCGGCTTTGGACAACAGGCGGGCGTCGGGATGTCCCAATTCGATCCAGAGCTCGATGGTCCCCGTCAGATCCTTCAGCCACAGGTCCGGCTCCCCGGCTTCGGAGATGCCCTTGCCGAACTCAAGCCGTTCGTGCGCGTTCAGCGCGAAGGCGAGGATGCGGACCATCATGCGCTCGTCGGTCTCCGAGGGGTGCAGGGCGACGGTGAGGCGATGCGTCTCGTAGTAGTGCTTGTCCATGTCGACTATTTCGAGTTCGGCCTTGCGGACGGCGGATTTTATTGCCATGCGGGGCTCAGCGCAGCGCGAGGTAGAGGCCGCCCGCGACGGACGCGCATATCAGGAATATGCGGTAGGGTTTCTCCGGAATGAGGCGCACCAGGCGGACGCCGAGGAAGGTCGCACCGATAGCGAAGGGCGCCACGGCAAGATCGGCCAGAAGCGTTCCCCCGCTGAAGCTCTTCCAGACGAAGACGTGGAAGGGAAGCTTCACGAGGTTGGCGAGGAAGAAGAACCAGACGGAGGTTCCGACGATGCGGGTTTTCGGGAGGCCGCTGGAAAGCAGGTACAGGCCCATCACGGGACCCGCCGCGTTGCCGACCATGCTGGAAAAACCCGCGAGCAGGCCCAGGGGAGCGGCCGCCCACCAGCGCCCGGTCATCACGAAGCGCCCGCCGCGAAGCTCCCGCCATGCCATGAGGACCGCGCTGGAGAGGATGAATACGGCCATCAGGGTACGGAACAGTCGGTCGTCTATGTACTTCCCCGTCAGCGCGCCGGCTACTATTCCCGCGACGGCCCAGGGCAGGGTTTTCAGCAGGTGCGTGAGGCTGCCCTCGCGCCGGTAGTTCCAGACGGCCACGAGGTCGGCCGTCATCAGCACTCCCAGCAGGAGGCCGGAAGAGGAGCGGGCTCCGAAGATCGCGGCCATGAGCGGCACCGCCAGCAGGGAACCGCCTTCGAACCCCGCCTTCGTCAAGCCGACGAGCGTCGCCGATACGGCGAGCGCCATCCACCGGGGCAGGTCCATGGCCGAAAGGAATTCCATGTACGCATCCTAACCTACGGGGCGGCGTTGAGATAGCGGCACGCTCGGGGGAAATGGCTTTATAATTGAGGAAATTGTTTTAGCGCGGAGGAGGCGGCCGGTGCGGAAGGGATCCTTGATGTTTCCGAAATTGCTTTCGATACTTTTCGCTTTCTCGATGGCTTGCGCGCCCGATGCCTTCTGCCGCGATTTTCCGCAGCCCTTCGAAGTCGCCGATCCACTGTACGGTTCGGCGCCTTCGGAAAGCGGCTGGATGCCGCGCGGCTATACGGAGCTCATTTATTGTACCCATCTTCTCCGGTCAAGTCCGGAGGATTCCTTCGACGTCCGCGCACTCTCGTCCTTCACGCTCCTGGATGTCGACTCCCGGTTCGCGTTGAACCTGTATTGGGGAGGGATACTCCTGGTCGGGCCCCTCGCCGAGGGCGAGACGGCGGCCACCAGGATGCAGTGGTGGATGAACGCGAACCAGTTCGAATACGGACTGGCCGCCGGCGCCGGCCTCGGCGTCCTGGATCTTTCCTTCGAATACTCAAGGACCAGCCAGCATCCCTGGCGGGGCGACTACTCCCAGGTCACTACGGACGCGCTGAAATGGGGTCTGACCCTGCCCGAACTGAGGGCGGGGCTTTTCGAATTCGACCTGCGCTGTTTCGCGGGATACGTGGATCTCTTTGATTTCTGGAAAAGCTCCGTTCCGAAACCGCGGACGATCTGGATCGCCTCTCCCGCCGCCCGGATTTCCTTACATGCGATGCCGGGAATCTCGTTGTTCGTTCGTTGCCAGACGGACCTGCTTTTCCTCCGCGGCGGCGGGACCGACGCCGACCTCTGGGCCGAGTTCGGTATCCGGACGGGCCGGGGCGCGGGCCGCGCGGAGTTCTACCTGGATTATTTCGGATCAGGCGATACCGAGGAACTCGACAAGGGTCCCGCGCCCGCCTCCCTGCTCGGCTTCGGCCTCCGCCTGTACCGATAGGAGTCGGGCTTCCCTATCGGCGTCCTTTTCCCTTCTCCACAAGCTTCGTGACACTGCCCTCGCGCTCAAGGAGCCGGAGTTTGCGCCAGAGACCGCCGCCGTAGCCGCCGAGGCCCCCGTCGGCGGCGATCACGCGGTGGCAGGGCACGAGGATCGCGAGACGGTTCAGACCGTTCGCGTGCCCGACCGCGCGGCTCGCGCCCGGCGGCAGGCCGAGCTCCATGGCCAGTTCGGCGTACGATCGGGTCTCGCCCCAGGGAATGCGCCGGAGCCCGTCCCAGACTCGTACCTGGAAATCGCTGCCCGGATACGCCAGGGGCAGGTCGAATTCCTTCCGCGTTCCCCGGAAATATTCGCCGAGCTGCGTCCTGAGGCGGTCGAAAACGGGACTCTCCGCGTTCAGCAGGGGGCGCGAAAAACGCTTCCTCAGGGTTTCCAGCTGGGCTTCCATCATGCGGCGGTCCGTGAACTCAAGGAGGCAGAGCGCCTCCTCCGTCGCTCCCGCGACCATCGGGCCGAGGGGCGTCTCGATCCAGGCCAGGCGGATGAAGTCGCCGTCCCGGGCCGAGCCGGGCGGCATGCCCGTCGCCTTGCCGAAGGCTTCGCGGAAGCCGGAATGGGACTCCCAGCCGTGGTCGAAGACCGCGTCGTCGATGCCGCCGCCTCCCTTCATCGCCTGGAAGGCGTCGCCGAGCCGGCGGGAGCGGCAATAGGCCTGGAAGGTCAGCCCGTATTCTTTCAGGAAAAAGCGGCGGGCGGCCGCCGGATCTATGCCTTCCGCGCGCAGCTCGCCGTCCTTGATCCGCCTATCGGGGTCGGCTTCCACGCGTCCGATGAGCGCGCGCGCCCATTCCGGCGTCCGTTTCGCGTCCTCCATGGGCGCGCAGCGCTTGCAGGGACGGAAACCCGCGAACAACGCTTCGCGCGCGGTGGCGTAGAACTCCACGTTCTCCGGATTCGGCTTGCGCGCCGGGCAGGACGGCCTGCAGAAAATGCCTGTGGTGGTCACGGCCGCGAAGAACAGGCCGTCGCAGCTCCCGTCGCGTTCCGTGAACGCGCGCAACATTTCCGTCCGGGGCGGCAGGATGGTTTCGTCAGGGAATAATACGCTTTCCATGCATTCAAACTACACCGGCCGGAGGAAACCTTCCACCGGAAAATGGACAGCATATTCCGTCGCGGTCCGCCCGCGTGCTAGCATGGGCCGGTGATTCCATCCTTGAACCCGACCTTCGACGTCCTCGTCGTCGGCGGAGGTCCCGCCGGACTGTTCGCCGCGATCTCCGCCGCCGAGCGGGGCGCGTCCGCGCTGTTGCTGGAACGGATGCCGACGCCCGCCCGCAAGCTCCTGGTTTCCGGTTCGGGCCAATGCAACCTCACCCATTCAGGACCCGTCGCCGGTTTCCTGGACCGTTACGGTTCTTCCTCGTCCAAAGGCGCGGCCAAATTCCTGCGCCCGAGCCTGTTCGGCTTTTCCAATGCCGATCTGGCCGGATGGCTGGCCGCCCGCGGCCTGGATTTGGAGGAGACCGAGGGCGGCAAGATCTTTCCGGCTTCACGGCGGGCGCGCGACGTGCTGGACCTGCTGCTTTCGGAGGCGAAGGGACTGGGCGTGGAACTGCGCACGGGAACCAGGATCCTCTCCGCGGACCGTTCAGAAGGCGGATTCCGGCTTTTCACCAGCGGGCGCGCGGCGTCGGGCGGGGGCGCGGCTTCGGGCGGGGGTGCCGGGGCGGCGGCGGGAAAGGCCCTTATCCTGGCGACGGGGGGCTCCTCCTGGCCCGCGACCGGTTCCAGCGGGGACGGCTACGCGCTCGCCGCCGCCTTCGGCCACCGCATCGTCGAGCCGGGACCGGCGCTGACGGGCGTCGTGGCGGAACGTTCCGCCTTCGCGCCCTTCAAGTCCTGCGCAGGCATCGCGCTGCGCGCCTGCCCTATCGCCGTTCATCGCGGCGGCCGGAAGGTAGCGGAGGGCATGGGCGACGTTCTCTTCACCCATCAGGGACTCTCCGGACCCGGAGTCCTGGATCTCTCGCGTTCGGTTCGTGCAGGAGACCTGCTGCGACTACCCCTCGCGTCGGATCCGGCGGATGCCGCGGAGACGGAAAGGCGGCTCCTGGCCGAGCTGGATGCGCACGGGAAGCGAGGCCTCGTCCGTGTGCTCGCTTCCTGCGGACTCGCCGAAACCTTGGCCCGCGCCCTTCTCGCCTCCTGCGGGGTCGATGCGGAACTCAAGGCCGCCCTTTTAGGCCGGGAGGGGCGGAAGCGGATCGCCGCGAGCCTTTCCGCCGGCTCGGGCCATCCTTTCCCGGTGGCCGCCCTCGGCGGCTGGGACGAGGCGATGGCCACCCGCGGCGGCGTCTCCCTCGACGAGGTCGACGGGCGGACCATGGAAAGCAGGCTGGAGGACGGGCTGTATTTCGCGGGGGAACTTCTGGATTATGACGGGGATACGGGCGGGTACAATATCCAGGCGGCCGTCTCGACGGGGCGGCTCGCCGGCGCGAGCGCGGCGAGCCTGATTTGACGGAAGGGTTCGGGAACCGGAGGGGCGGCCGACCGGGAACGGACGGAAGCCCGCGCCGCCATTCCGCCTCTCCCGGTCAATACCTCAGCTACTCGGCAGGCCGAAAGAAGCCTTCAGACCGTTTGTCCTGACGGCGACCCAATTCCCGGAAATCGGCGAGGTGCAACCGAGGGAGAAGGCGTAGTAATAACCGGCCTTGGTAGGATCGTAGATCTTGGCCATTCCCGTCTTCCCGTCGATGACGAGCTTGATGGGGAGCGGATTTTTCAAGGAATCCGAATTTATAAGGTAGGCGTACTTGTTCAGGTCGATGCTGGCCACGAGGTCCATCTCCCGGTGGGAGACGCTCTTGTAAATCTGGGCGCTGAAGCCGGCCGGTATATCGGCGGATCCGGGTTTCTCGTCGTAATTCAGCCAAAGCAGGTATGAGTTCCCGTTTCCCCAGGAAAGGCCAGGATGCACGGAGTCGGCGAAGACGTGGACGCCGAAACCGCCGTGTCCGTCCTCGGCCCCTCCTTCGTACCGGGCATTGAATTCGTAGGTCATGACGTCGTTCTGAGGCGCCTTGATGTTTATCTTCGCGAGCATCGAACCCGCATCCCCTTGGTACAGTCGGTCGCCTTTTATGGCCCACGAACCTACGGCCGCCTTGTATTCGGGCATTGCGGTCTGGGCGGCGAGCGGGAGCGCGAGGGCGACGACCGCCAGGAAAGCGAAGAGCTTTTTCATTTTCTTCCCCTTGTGCGTTGGAATATGTTCGGCGCGATTCACCATCCTAGTACCCGATTTTTAAAATCGTCAACTCGATATTCAAGAGTTTATTGTTGTTCAGGAATGAGGATAAAAGAACGGGCGAAGTTATGGAGAAGTCGTAACCCGCCCGGGGCATCGAATGTTTTAGCTTTCCGGCCGCAAATTACCGCACTTGCCTGATCCTGGCTTAAATCCGTTTCTCGCCGGAGCGGGGGGAAGGGAGGCGGCTCAGGCCGTCTTCCGTCCCCCGTACAGGACCTTCCTGATCCCGTCGGGCGAGAGTCCGTATTCATCGGCTAGATCTTCGATCCTGCGGCCGGCGGCTTTGGCTGCGCGGATATCGGCGTTGCGGCGGTCGAGCATCTCCCTCGTCCCGTTCTTGAGCCCCCAACCGAGCTTGAGGTCCAGGGGCCGGGGAATATAGACGAGCGAACCCTGCACGTATTTCTGTATCTCCTGCAGGAGTTCAGGCGGGAGTAGCGAATCCGCGTTTATATATGACATGTCAGTCCTCGTGGGATGGCTGGAACACATCCGCATGAACCGAGGCGGGAAACGTAATTTCAGGAAAAGGTACGTCCCGAACGGTTCAGGCGGCGCCGATTGAAATCGGGGTGCCGTGGGAGGGCGCAATGCGCTGGCGGGCTACAATTATAAACATTTCCATTTTGTTCCTCCGTTCGGAATGGGCTGGGATCGATATTTGCATGAACGACGCGACCCTGTATAGGGAAAGATCCGTTATATGCGAACCATCCTGCAGGAATTCGATTCGGACATCAAGAAAAATCCGGTAGAATCGAACGCTCGCTTTCGCGCCTCGCGATACCGTGCGACACTGCGGACGCCGGCAATACGAAGTTTCGTCCCCGGCCGGGACGGAAAAGGAGGTAAAAGGATTGAAGACTTTTAACGAGAGGGCGCGAGCCCTCTGAATCCGCCCCGCGAATCCCGCCTCCGGGCGGCCTTCGCGGTCGCCCCGCCGACCACGAGCCGGCGGGGCGTTTTTTGCCGCGCCGCGCCGCGCCGCGCCACCGCCCCGCCTTGCTCCGGGCGCGGCGTCCGTGCCATCATCGCCGGATGCGCCCCATCAGCGAAATGACCGCCGCCCAGGCCCGCCGCGTCCGCTTCGTCCTCATGGACATAGACGACACCCTCACCCGCGGAGGGAAGCTCCTGTCCTCCTCCTATGCCGCCCTCTGGTCGCTGAAGGAAGCGGGCCTCGTCGTGGTGCCGGTCACCGGGCGTCCCGCCGGCTGGTGCGACCTCATCGCCCGCGAGTGGCCCGTCGACGGCGTGGTGGGGGAAAACGGCGCGCTCGCGTTCTGGGAGGAAGCGGCGCCCGCCGGCGCCGGCTCCGGCGGCCGAGCCGCCGCCGACGGCCGCGCGCGCCTGCCCGCGCTGAAGCAGCGCTTCCATCCCGCGGCCGTCCGCAACGACCACCCGGCGCTCGAGCGCATACGCGGGCGAGCCCTTGCCGAGGTGTCCGGCCTGCGGGTGGCCAAGGACCAGTTCGCCCGACTGTTCGACCTCGCCCTCGATTTCGCGGAGGAGGACCCGGTCCTTTCCCTTTCCGACGCCCTGAGGGTCAAGGCGATCGCTGAGGAGGAGGGCGCCGTTGCCAAGGTTTCTTCGATCCACGTGAACGTCTGGATGGGCGCCTACGACAAGCTTTCCATGGCCGAAAGTTTCCTGGCCGCCCGCTTCGGCTGGGACGCTGCGACCGGATTGGATCAGGTGGTCTTTGCGGGCGATTCGCCGAACGACGAGCCCATGTTCGCCCGCTTTCCCCTGGCCTGCGCTGTGGCCAACATCCGCCGCTACGAAGGCCTCGTGAAGTCCCTGCCGGCTTTCGTCGCCGAGCGCGAATGCGGAGAGGGTTTCGCGGAAATCGCTGCGACCTTGCTGGAGCGCGGGGCGGGCTTGCGCAGGGCGTCCCCGCTCACATCCACTTCCGCTTCTTGAAGAACGCGACCATGGCTCCCGCGATGACGGCCATCACGCCCCAGGCGAGCGGATAACCCCAGCGGGATTCCAGTTCCGGCATGAAGCGGAAATTCATGCCGTAGACGCCGACGATGAAGGTCAACGGGATGAAGATGGTGGAGATGATCGTGAGGACCTTCATCACCTCGTTCATGCGGTTGGAGACCGACGACAGGTTCACTTCCAGTATGCCGGCGGTGAGTTCCCGGTAGCTCTCCATGGTTTCCGCCGCCTGCACCACATTGTCGTGCAGGTCCTTCAGGAAGGGCGCCAGCTCACCGGAAATCAGTTCCGTCTCCATGCGCACCAGAGCGCCGATGCTTTCGCGCAGTGGCCAGATCGCGCGCCGCATCCGCAGCACTTCCTGCTTGATCGCCTGGAGCTCGCGCATGAAGGCGCGCCCCGTTTCCTCGATGGCCCGCGTCTCGAAAAGCTCGAGTTCGGTTCCCAGGCGCTCCAGCACCAGGAAGTAGGAGTCCACGATCGAATCCACGATGCCGTAGGCCAGGTAGTCCGGCCCCATCTTGCGGATGCGGCCGAGGTTCGCGTCGATGCGGCGGCGTATGGGGTCAAAGCTATCCCCCGCCTCCTCCTGGAAGGTGATGACGGTGTCCCCCGTGAGCACGACGCTGATCTGCTCGTATTCCACGCCTCCCGTCTCCCCGGCTTCCGGCTGCAGGGCTTCCTTCCAGGAAATGGCCTTCAGGGTGAAATAGATGTAATCGTCGAACTCCTCGACCTTCGGCCGGTGCTCGGTGTTGAGGATGTCCTCCACCGTCAGCATGTGGATGCCGTAAGCCTGGGCCAGGCGGGAGATCGCCTGGGCGTCCTTGAGGCCATTGACGTTGATCCAGTTGACTCCGCCGGTATTGCGGTAGCCGAGGAGCTCGTCCACCGTGACGGCCGACTTGGTCCATGAACCGATCGGGTCGTAGCCGATCACCGAGAGCACCATATCGGTGGGCTTGCGGTCCCCGATGTAGACGGGGCTTCCCGGAGGAAGGCCCAGGTCGGGACGCTCGATCCGTTGCTCGGCGATCGCGGCGCGCTGCTTTTTCCTCATGCCTCCACGATAGCCGCCGCCGCGCCGCCGCGCAAGGGGTCTCGCTGCGCGAGGGGTCGCGCAAGGGGCCGCCCCCATCCCGAGGGCCGCCCCCATCCCGAGGGCCGCGCGTATGGGCGTATCGCGGATGGCGTTCTTCACCAGATCCATCTTTCCGCCTGCATGTTAATCGTTCTTTCACACAAAATCCTTCGCGGCGGTGCTAAGATATATCCATGCATCTGCGTTCTCCCAGGAGGAAATCATGAAAAGAAACCGAAAGACCTTCGTCCTCGCGACCGTCCTCGCGACGTTCGCCCTGCTCGCCTCGTGCGCGGGGGCTCCCGCGCCGGCGGCGCCCGCCAAGAACGAGGCCGCCGACGCGGCCAAGGCGGCCGTCGTATCCAAAGCGGAGGCGCCGAAACCCGCGCCAGCCGCGCCCGCCGATCCGCGCGTGAAGTACGCGGAGACGCCAGCCGTGCTGAAGATCGTGGAGGTATCGGACCTCCACGGCAAGTTCTTCCAGTACGACTTCAAGACGGGCAATATCTCGGACACCTCCCTCTCCCAGGTGTCCACCCTCCTGAAGGAGGAGCGGGCCAAGGCGGGGCAGGAAGTATTGTTCCTGGACTGCGGCGACAACCTGCAAGGGCAGCCCATCATCTATTACTACAATTTCACCAAGACGGACGTGCAGAGCCCCTATTCGAAAATGATGAATTGGCTGAGGCTGGACGTCTCCGCGGTAGGCAACCATGACGTCGAGACCGGCCACGCCGTCTACGACAAGGTGCGCAAGGAGCTCAAGGCGCCCCTGCTGTCGGCGAACATCCTGGTGGACGGGAAGCCCGATACATCCTACTTCCAGCCGTACGCGATCGTCGAGCGCGGCGGCCTGAAGATCGCGGTCATCGGCCTCACCGAGCCCGCCTTCACCGCCAACTTCCCCAAGACCCTGTATTCCGGCATGCATCCGGTCAGCATGGTCGAGGCGGCCAAATACGCGATGCGCGTCGTCCGCGAGAAGGAGAAGCCCGATTTCGTGATCGGCCTGTTCCACTCCGGCGTGGATTGGTCCTACCGCGGCGCCAAGCGCGAGGATCCCATGAACGAAAGCCAGGCCCAGATCGTCGCCGAGACGGTGGAAGGCTTCGACCTCGTCCTCGTCGGCCACGACCATCAGGGCTGGGACGGAAAAGGCTACGATCCGGCGACCAAGACCAAGGTCGAGGTCAAGGGTCCCGACGGACGCATCGTGCCCATCTACGGCGCCCTTGACGACGCACGCGCGATTCCGATCATCACCGCTTCCCTCCGCTGGGACGCGGCCAAGGGAGTCTGGGAAAAGAAGATCGCGGGCGAGCTGCGCCAGGTGAAGGGCGTCCCGGCCGATCAGGAATTCCTGACCGCCTTCGCCCCGGAACTCAAGGAAGCGACCGAATGGGCGAACCGCGTGATCGGAAAGACCACCAAGCAGGTATCCGCGCGCGACGCCATGTTCGGGGATTCCGAATTCGTCGACGCCATCCATCAGCTGCAGCTGGCCCTTTCCCGCGATCCGAAAAGCGGCCTGGCGCCCGCGGACATCTCATTCTGCGCGCCCCTGGACATGAACATGGTCGTCCCCGCCTCCGCGGACCTCTCCCTCCGCGTCCGCGACATGTTCGGCCTGTACCGCTACGAGAACTGGCTCTTCACCATGAAGCTGACCGGCAAGCAGGTGAAGGATTCGATGGAATTCGTCTACGCGCGCTGGTTCGATACGATGAAGACCGACAAGGACCAGCTCATCCTCTTCCAGAAGGACGGCGCCGGAGCGATCCAGACCGACCCCCGCACGGGCGCCGGCCGCACCGCGATGCCCAGCTACAACTGGGACACCTTCGCGGGAATCAAATACACCGTCGACGTCACCAAACCCGAGGGAAGCCGCGTCGCGATCCAGTCGATGGCCGACGGAAAGCCCTTCTCCCCGGAGAAGACCTACGTGGTCGCGATCAACTCCTACCGCGCGATGGGCGGAGGCGACGTACTCACCAAGGGAGCGGGCATCCCGAAGCAGGCCCTCCTGGACCAGACCCTCGTGGTCGGCGCGACCGACAAGGACCTGCGCTTCTACCTCACCAAGCTCGTGGAATCCATGGGCGGCAAGCCGATAACGCCGACCAAGGACGACAACTGGACGGTGGTGCCGGCGAACCTGTACAAGGCGGGGACGGCCAATTCCTATCCCCTGCTGTTCCCCGACAAAAAATAGCGGACGCCTCTTGTTGAAGAGGGGGAGCGCCGTTCCGCGGGGCAATGATGCCATGAGCGGAAATGCCGCGGCATGGACGCCGCGGCTCCCCCTGCCTCCGAAGTCCTCGGAGAACCCGGAGGCGAGTACGCCTCCGAGTTCTCCTCCGGGCTTCTCCGGCACCCCCACACCTTCATACGCGGAATGCGCGCGGGCTCGCGGACAGGAGGGTACACGCTTCACGCGTCCGCCACGCCTTCCGGCGCTATCTCCCCCCGCGAGACCTGTCTCAGCACGATCCCCCGCAGTCGGCTTCAAGTCCGGCCGTTCAAACGCCCGGGATGCCATTTCCCGAAGGAGGCTCATGATATATACTCAACCTATGAAGAGCGTGAAAATCGTGGTTGAGAAGCACCCGGATTGTTATGTCGCCTATCCCCTCGGAATGGAAGGTGTTATCGTCGGGGAGGGCGATACCTACAACGAAGCCTTAGCCGATGTCCAATCTGCGATCAAGTTCCATATCGAGACCTTCGGCGAGGATACGGTCGTCGAGCAGTCTCCCGTCCTTGAAGCCTACCTCGCGGAAGCGATGGTATAGGTGGGCGCTTTCCCTAAGGATGCTCCCAAGCGCAAGGTCGTGAAGGTGCTCGAAGAACTCGGCTTCACGATCGTCAGGGAACGGGAGCACATCGCCATGGTCAGGAACAACGGGGACGGGACGCGGACCCCTCTCACGATGCCCAACCACCTGACGATCAAGGGCGCTACTCTTCGGGCCATCCTGACCCAGAGCAACATCAGCCGCGAGGAGTTTCTGGCCGCCTACGAGAAGGCCTGATCAGGCCGCCGGGACGATCGCTTTTAGACTTCGTTTTCGTTCCCTTTCGTCCCCGCTTACCAGCTCAAGTGACCAGCGGGAACAATCTCTTCCGTGGTATCCGAGGTCGAAAGCAAGAACACGCTATTACTCGATAAGCCCCGCCAAAATGCGTGACTTCTCTGTTAACCCTTCCTTGTCGGTACACGTCTCGTTCTCATCGGCCATCATGGCGTGGACGCCATCCATCAGCTGCAACTGGCCCTTTCCCGCGATCCCAAGAGTGGCCTGGCGCCCGCGGACATCTCCTTCTGCGCACCCCTGGACATGAGCATGGTCGTCCCCGCCTCCGCGGACCTCTCCCTCCGCGTCCGCGACATGTTCGGCCTGTACCGCTACGAGAACTGGCTCTTCACCATGAAGCTGACCGGCAAGCAGGTGAAGGATTCCATGGAATTCGTCTACGCGCGCTGGTTCGAAACGATGAAGACCGACAAAGACCAACTCATCCTCTTCCAGAAGGACGGCGCCGGAGCGATCCAGACCATGGCCGACGGAAAGCCATTCTCGCTCGAGAAGACCTACGTGGTCGCGATCAACTCCTACCGCGCCCCATGGGCGGAGGCGACGTGCTCACCAAGGGAGCGGGCATCCCGAAGCAAGCCCTCCTGGACCAGACCCTCGTGGTCGGCGAGACCGACAAGGACCTGCGCTTCTACCTCACCAAGCTCGTGGAATCCATGGGCGACCGATAACGCCGACCAAGGACGACAACTGGACGGTGGTTCCCGCCAACCTATATAAGGCGGGGACAGCCAATTCCTATCCCCTCCTGTTCCCTCCGGCCAAGTAGCGGCCGCTTTTGGTTGAAGAGGGGGAGCGCCGTTCCGCGGGGCAGCGATGCCATTGAGCGGTGTGATAGCGCGCCATGGACGCCGCGGCTCCCCCTGCCTCCGAAGTCCTCGGAGAACTCTGTGGCGAGTACGCCTCCGAGTTCTCCTCCGGGCTTCTCCGGCACCCCCACACCTTCATCCGCGAGAAGCCGAAGCTCAACCGAGAAGCATTTCCTCGTGCGCGAGGACATCGGCTGAGTAGGCGAGCGCTGCGCGCACGTCGTCTTCGGTCAAATTCGGCCATGCTTCGACCAAGTCCTGGACGGTGGCGCCCTCGGACAGGCGCTCGAGGATGATCTCGACCGATATCGTGTGCCGCGGATCACCGGCTCGCCGCCGCTTCACGGCCTGCCGGCCGCCGCTTCACGGCCGGAACGTTCCGTTGTATAGTATCGCCATGCAAGTGGACGACCCCGCCGTCGGGGAAAATCTGGGCGAACTTTCGCGCGCTTTCGCCGGATCCGACGATCCGGAACTCATAGAGGCTTTCCTGCGCAGCCTGCTCACGCCTTCGGAAATCGCCGACGTCGCCGCGCGCTGGGCCCTCGTGAAGGCGCTGGACGCCAAGGTTCCCCAGCGCGAGATCGCCCGGGAACTCGGCCTCAGCCTTTGCAAGATCACCCGCGGCTCCCGCGAACTCAAGAAACCCGATTCCCCGTTCCGTCACATGCTCGTCCTGGCCACGGTTCCGCGCGGGGACTGATGGCCGGCCGACGAGAAGCGGACGGATCCCGCCGGAGACCGCGCCTGTATATCTTCGACATGGGCGGGGTGGTTTCCCGGAACGTATCCGTCGCGGCGGCCATCGCGTCCCGTCTCGGGCTTTCCGCGGAGGAATTCTACGCGGCCGCCGGAGCCCCTTCCGGCGGGAACTCCGCCGCTCCTTACGATAACGGCGACCTGCGTGCCATCCAGGCCGGCGAGCTGGATGCGGCCGCTTTCTGGACACGGCTGACCGTCCGCGCTTCCCGCCTTTTCCCCGGCCGCACGATACGCGCTACCGAGGACCTCTGGATGACGGAATTCCATCCCGTGCTCGATGCGGAGGTCGCGCTCGTCATCCGGGAACTGAAGATCGACGGCTTCCGCGTCGTTTGCGGAACCAACACCCTCGCATCCCATTATGCCGTGCACCGGGAGCGGGGCGATTACGGATGTTTCGATGCGGTGTACGCTTCCCACCTCATGAGATTGGTGAAACCCGATGAGGCTTTCTGGCTGGAGATCCTCTCCCGGGAGGGCGCGGAACCGCGCGACGCGTTCTTCATCGACGATGCCGAGCCCAACGTCCTGGCCGCCGCATCGCTGGGCATGGGAACCCACCTGTACCGCGGCGTCGCAGCCCTGCGCGAAGCGCTCCGGCTGGAAAGGGACGCCGTGAATCCGCGGTAACCGCGGATCCACGGCGTCCGGACTGACGACCGGCTCCCTTCCTACTTCTTCATTATAATCGCCGCGAGCGCTTCGGCCGTGAGTCCGAGATGCGCGGCGACCTTGTCGCCGGGGCCGGACTCGCCGAAGCGGTCGATGGACAGGATGTCTTCCACCTCCGCCCAGCGTTCCCAGCCGACGCGCGCGCCGGCTTCGCAAACGACCACGCGCGCCGCAGGCGGCACGAGGGCGTCCCGGATCGCCTTGGGCTGGGATTCGAACAATTCCCTGGAGACCATCGACACCACCCGGACGTTATCGGCGCCGGTCTTGGCCGCGGCCTGCGCCACTGCTTCCAGCGCGAGTGAGACCTCCGAACCGGTCGCGATCACCACGATCCCGGGGGAGGCGGCGGATTTCAGCACGACGTAGGCGCCGGTCTTGATGGTGTCCTTCCAGTCCGGATCGGCTTTCTTGAAGACCGGCAGATTCTGGCGGGAAAGCGCGAGCACCGTGGGACCGTCGGTCCTTTCCATCGCCATTTCCCAGGCGAGCGAGGTCTCCTCGGCGTCGGCGGGCCTGAGCACGCGGACGTTGGGCATCGCGCGCAGGGATACCAGGTGTTCGATGGGCTGGTGGGTGGGTCCGTCCTCCCCGACGAAGACCGAATCGTGGGTCAGCACGTAAATGACCGGCTGCTTCATGATCGCGGCCAGGCGGAGTGCCGGGCGGAGGTAGTCGGCGAACACGAGGAAGGTGGCGCAGAAGGAGCGCAGTCCGCCGTGGAGAGCGATGCCGTTGGAGATCGCCGCCATGCCGAACTCGCGAATGCCGAAGTGCAGGTAGCGTCCGGCGCGGTTGGCGACCGAATAGACGCCCGCTTCGGGGATGGAGACGGCGTTGGGCCCCTGGAGGTCGGCGGAGCCGCCCACGAGGTTCGCCCGGGCCTTGGCCGCCGCGACGAGGGCTTTGTTGGAGGCGGTTCGGGTGGCGATCTTCTCGCCCAGGGCGAAGGCGGGTAATTCGATCTTTCCTCCGAATTTTCCCGAATGGAAGGCGTCCCATTCGGCCCGCTTCTCCGGATTCTCCTTGGACCAGGCGTCGAACTCCGCCTGCCAGACGGCGCGCGCTTTCTTGAACTCCACCCGGCGCGCGGCGAAATACTCGGCGGCCTCGGGAGCGACGAAGAATTCTCCCGGTATGCCGAGTTCCTTGCGCGCGGCGGCGATTTCCTCGGCTCCCAGCGGGGCTCCGTGGACGCCGTGGGTGCCCTGCTTGGTCGGGGCTCCCTTGCCGATGATCGACTTCAGGATGATGAGGCTCGGTCGCGCGGTATCCGCCTTGGCCTTGGCGATGAGGCCGGCGACGCCTTCGTAGTCGTACATCGATCCCGAGAGGACCTGCCAGCCGTAGGCTTCGTAGCGCTTGGCGACGTCCTCGGTGAAGGAGAGGTCGGTGGAACCGTCGATCGTGATCCGGTTGGAATCGTAGAAGGCGATGAGCTTGCCGAGGCCGAGGTGGCCGGCGAGGGAGCTGGCTTCGGCGGCGACGCCCTCCTGCAGGCAGCCGTCGCCGACGAGCGTGTAGGTATAGTGGTTCACGATCGTCCGCTTGGCGGTGTTGAAACGGGCGGCGAGCATGGTCTCGGCTATCGCCATGCCGACGGTGTTCGCGATTCCCTGGCCCAGGGGGCCGGTCGTGGTCTCGATGCCGGGCGCCATGCCGTGTTCGGGGTGTCCCGCGCAGGCTGAACCGACCTGTCGGAAACCCTTGATGTCGTCCAGGGAAAGCGCGTAGCCGGACAGGTGAAGCAGGGAGTACAGGAACATCGAACCGTGGCCGGCCGACAGCACGAAACGGTCGCGGTCGGTCCATGAAGGATCGGAGGGATCGTGGCGGAGTATCTCCCCGTACAGCAGGGCGCCCAGCTCGGCGGCGCCGAGGGGGAGGCCGGGGTGGCCGGAATTGGCCTTCTGGACCGCGTCCATGGACAACGATCGGACGCTGAGGGCGACGCGGTCGAGAGCTTTGGTATTCACTTGTGTTCTCCTTCCTGAAATATTATCCAAGCCGCACGTTGAGGCTTCCGAGTACTATGTTGCCGGTTATCACGAGGGACGGCCTGCCCGCTCGGGCGCGGGTTTCCACGCCCTTCCCGACGCTCGCGTCCCCCGCGATCGGGAAGGCGTCCATCAGAACGGAAAGGCCGGGAGGGACGATGATCTCCACCGAGCCGAGCACCGCCAGGACTTCCATGCGGACGGGACCTTCGGCGAGCGGGACATCCCTGAAATCGAAAATCTGGGAGCCGAGGATGGCGACGGCGGCGACCTTGTCGCCGCGCAGCCAGTCCCCGCGGAGCCTGCGCTCGGAAAGGATGGCCACGGCGTTCTGCACGTCCGCCGCGGAGCCCGCCGCCGCCGGGGTTCTCTCCGCGGAGCCCGTCGTGGAGCGCGCCTCGGCCGGCGCGGATCCCAAGACCGACGCTTCCAGGACGGCGAGCTCCGATTGCGCCTTCGCTCCCTGCGCTTCCGAAACGAGGCGTTCGAATTCGTCCATGGCCAGCTCGTCGCGCGAAAAGCGGGCGGTAAGCGCGTCTATCAGTATCCGCTTCCGTTCTTCCATCATGATCCTGCCTTCCAGCTCCGCTCCGCCTCTTCCAATGCGGCCATGAGTTCCTCGCGGGAAGACCGATCGGCGAGCAGCTTGCGGAACGAGGTCTGTTGGCAAAGGAAACTGAGGCGGGACAGGGTCCGCAGGTGGAGCTTGGGGGAAGCCGAAACGATGAGGATGATGGTCCGCACCGGTTTCCCGTCCAGGGCCTGCCAGTCGATGGGATTCTGCAGGAAGCCGACGGAGACGAACTGCTCGGAAGGCTCGGAGATCAGCGGATTGCGCGGATGGGGGAGGGCGATCCCGTGTCCCGCGGCGGTCGGCATCAGCGCTTCCCGTTCCAGCACCGCGGTGAGCAGGCGCTCGCGTTCAATGCTCCGCGGGACGCTCACCGTGGCGACCATGTCGCCCAGAGCCTCGGCGGGCGTGATGCCCGAAACGTTGTAGTAGACCCCGCCCTTGGTCAATAGTCCGCTCAGATCGATGCCTTCGTTCATGGAATTCATGCGTCCCCTCCTTCGTTTTTTTCCGGTGCGGAACGGAGCGCGCCCGCGAGTTCCGCGTCCGCGGCGGCGAGGTCGAACGCGTCGGGATCGAAATCCGCGCCGAGTTCGGCCTTGGCGATCTCCTTCTCGGGTCCGTCTTCCCCGCGGAGGGCGGAAACAAAACGGCGGAAGCGCAGCGGCCCTCCGGAATTTTCGGTCGGAGCGGCGCCGGCGCCGGCTATGCAACGGGGTCTCCCGTCCGGATCGGCGTCCGCGCGGCTGAGTATGCTGATCTTCGCCTCCCACTCCGCGCCGAAATCGTAATCGTAGGTTATCTCGGTGATTCCGTCGGCCAGGGCCGAAGCGATAGTCGCGTTGCGTTCGGCGAGTTCCCCGCCGCCCGAATCGGGTCCGTACACCTCGCCGTCCAGCACGAAGCCGTGCAAACGGGACCCGCTCCAGCCCAGGGCCGCCTGTATGCAACGATGGAGCTGCGCCAGGTTCATGGACTCGCCCACGAGCAGGCGCCTCCAGACGCTCGTCCCGACGAGCGCCACCTGCAGCAGACGCCAGGCCGCGCCGTCTTCGACCTTCGCGTTCTCCTGCGGCTTCACGAGGGTGAGCCTCGAGCGCCTGAAACCGTCCAGGGCTTCGTCGATGGCCGAACGTATCTCCTCGTACATGTCCATCATCCCGTCAAGGGCGTTGTCCATGCCGTCCAGTTCGCGCTCCTCGGGCGGATCGTCGTAGTCCAGGTCCTCCAGCAGGTTGGCGCTGTGCGCCTGAAGCTGGGAGAGGGTGACGAAGGCGTGCTTGGGCAGCCAGGAATGGTCGATCCCATGCTCGTTGAGCCGGGCGACCAAGGCGACGACCGCGGTGTGGAGTTCGGCGACCCGTTGCCGTATCGGTCCCATTTCCTTGTCCAGAAACAGATTGTATGTCGGCCCGAAATCTTCCCGGGTTTCGGCGATGTATTGGGCAACGAACAGCCGTTCGGCCTGGCCGACTTCGATCGGCGGGGGCACGAGCCGCGCTATGATCGAATGGATCTCCGTTTCGCGCCGGAACAGGGCATCCCTGACATAGGATTCCACGACGTACTCCGAGACGGGCACGCCGAGGCCCGCAAGCAGGGACTCTATTTCGGTCTTGTCGGGCGGTCCGGCCGCGGCGCTCCATTCGCCCGAGTCCGGGATCTCCTTGCCGGTGCGCCAGAACCTGGTCTCCATGCCGTATTGGGCGGTGTCGATCCGCTCGGTCCGTTCGTACAGGTATTCTTCCAGGGCGAAGGCCGGAACGGAGATCGTGCGCGGCCCCCCGTACCAACAGGCGAAGGCGATCTGTTCCTCGGTGGAGGCTCCCGGACCCAGCGCGTCGAAGCAGCGCATGAAGCCGGCCTCGGCCGCTTCCTCCCAGGCCGCGAGTTCTCCTGCCGCCCAGGCGTCCTTGTCCGTCTTGATCAGTTCGAAGGCGCCGCCCTTCCAGTCAGCGATGCGCGCCTCGAAACGATCGCCGGGCACGAAGGCCGTCTCGCGGTAGATGGCGCGCATATCCAAGGTGCTCACCGAAACGTCGGGCGGATCCTCGTAAGGATCGGCGTTGAAGGCTTCCTCGTTCGCTTCGTTGTCGCGAGCGATGTACTGGGGTGCGTACTCCTCCCCGAACAGGTCGTAGAAGGGATAGAAGTCCTCCGGCGGCCCCTCGCTCGTGGTCCGCTCGATGGATTCGCCCTTCCAAGAAAAGGAAAGCTCGTGGGGGAGGAGGATGGGATTGGCGAAAGGAACGCAACGGTGGCCGACGATCAGGATGCCGTTGCGTATCTCAAGTCGCGTGGGGGAGATCGCGAAGCTCCCGCCGCTGAAGAAGGTCCGCCGGGAGGTCCAGCGACCCGCTCCGGAAGGAAATGCGAGCTTGCGCGAGGAAAGGAAGGCTGAGACTTCCTCGGCCAGTCTCCTGCCGCCTTCCGCATCGACGCGCCGTATCGCGGCGACGGCTTCAGCCGTCCCGAAAGGCCGCGTCGCGCCGTCGAGGTAATCGTAAAGGGCATCTTCCTGGGCGACGGTCATGTGCGTCGATAATTACCCGGAAGGGCGGGCGGGATCAAGGGCCGCCGGATCGGACTTCCGCTCAGAGGGAGTCAGCCAGCGCGGCGAAATCCGCCGGGATCGTTTTTGAGACGACCGTCCGCCCCATGGCGGCCGTCAGCGAAGCGGGTGCCTTGACCGGACCGACGAGGGGTTCCACGGTCTCCGCGAACTTTGCCGGATGCGCGGTCGCAAGGAGGACGCGGACCGGCGGCAGGGGCTCTCCCTTCGCCTTCAGCTCGTCCAGGGCGTTCCACCCGACGGCTCCGTGGGGATCCAGGATGTAGCCGAACCGGGAATGGACGCGCTCGATGGTCGCCTTGGTCGCGGCGTCGTCGGTCCAGACGCCTTTGATGACGCGGGAAAGTTCCAGGTGCGACCAATGCGCTGTCATTCGTTCGAAGTTGCTCGGAGCGCCGACGTCCATCGCGTTGGAAAGGGTGGGCACCGATTTGCGCGGCTCGTAGGAACCGGTCTCCAGGTACAGGGGGACAGTCCGGTTCGCGTTCGTAGCCGCGACGAAGAGGTCTATCGGGGCGCCCATCGCGCGCGCGTACAGGCCCGCCGTCAGGTTGCCGAAGTTGCCGCTGGGGACGCAGAACACCGCCTTGCCGCCCGCGCTTTCCCGGCGGGGGGCGGGGTAGCCGGAGACGCGCGGGGTCGCCTCGCCGTCCTCGTCAGCCTTGCCCGCGGCCGCCTTGCCCGCGGCTGCGACGTAGTAGACGGCCTGCGGCACGAGGCGGGAAATGTTGATGGAATTGGCGGAGGAGAGCGAGAGGCGGCGCGAAAGTTCCGGATCGGCGAACGCCCGCTTCACGAGGGCCTGGCAGTCGTCGAAACTGCCCTCCACGGAAAGCGCCGAGATGTTCCCGCCGAGTCCGGCGATCTGCCGTTCCTGCAGCGGGCTCACGCGCCCTTTCGGATACAGGACCGTGACTTCGATCCCCTCCACTCCGAAGAATCCGTCGGCCACCGCCCCTCCCGTGTCGCCCGATGTCGCGACCAGGATGCGCAGCGGCCTGTCCTCGCCGCGTCGGAAATACGCGAAGGCGCGGGCCATGAAGCGGGCGCCGAAATCCTTGAACGCGGCCGTCGGTCCGTGGAAGAGTTCCAGCACGAAGCGGTCATCCGCGGCCACCAGGGGCGCCCCGAAGGGGTACGCGTCCTGCACGAGGTCGCGGAGCGTCGCTGCGCTCATGCAGCCGCCGACGAAGGGCCGGGCTGTCTCGTAGGCCACGTCCCGGAAGTCCATGGTCGCGAGGGAACTGCGGACGGACGCGGGAAGGAGGGGTACCGATTCGGGCACGTACAGGCCCCCGTCGGCCGCCAGTCCCTTGAGAGCGGCGGTCGCGAAATCGACTGAATGTTCTTTGTCCCTGGTGCTGTAGTAGCGCATGTTCTTCCTTCGCTTATTCCGTTTTCAGCTGTTTTTAGCTGTTTTCCGCGATCACGCGGAGTTCGGCGATCAGGTACAGGACCTCCCGCCGCCGCGTTTCCTTTGTCGACGAACCGATCGCGTCGATCTCGAAATCCAGCAGTTCGTAGAATTCCGTGCGTATTTCGTCCAGGAGCTTGTTCGCCCTGTACATCTCGTCGCTCCGTTCCGGCCTCATGCGGGCGCCTACTTTAGTTTCTTGCGCAGCTTTCGCCGCGCGTTTCGTTCGTGGTGGGCCTTCTCTTCCGCCGCGGCCTTCAGGGGCGCCTGCAGGTTTGCCTGCGCGTCGTCCTGCGGCATACGGGACACGACCGCGATCCAGGCCAGCCCTGCGAGGATCATGAGGAAACTGAGCAGCTGACCCGTGGAGAAGGCGAAGGGGGTCGAATAGAGGGCCGGCGGGATGCCCGTCTTCACGAATTCCAGCCGGTAGCCCAGATCGGCGTCGGGCTCGCGGAAGTATTCGATGAAGAAGCGTATCAGGCCGTAGCCGGCGATGTAGGCGCCGATCATGAAACCCTTGAAGGGCTTGCGCTTGCGCAGCCACCAGAGGACGATGCCGAGCGCGATGCCTTCGAACAAGGCTTCGTACAGCTGGGAGGGATGCCTCGGCAGGTTGACGAAGGCTTCGCCCGCGGCCAGCGGAATGCCGGCGGCCTCGGCGATGCCGCGGACCCACGGCTCCTTGGCGCTGAGCCTCTGCGCGTTCGGGAAGATCATGCCGATGCCGCTGGAGGTGACGCGGCCGTACAGTTCCCCGTTGATGAAGTTGCCGAGGCGGCCGAAGGTATAGGCGAAGGGTATGCTCGCCGCCATGAGATCCCCGATCTCCCGGAACGAAAGGCGCCTGGAACGGCAGTAAAGGATGATCGCGGCGGTCGCTCCGATGGCGCCTCCGTGGTAGCTCATGCCCTGCAACCCCGTGAATCGACTCCCGTCGAAAGGCCAGAAGACCAGCCAGGGTTTCTTCAAATAGATCCCGCTCGTATCGTAGACGATCGTCGCGAAGACCCTCGCGCCGATGAGGAGGCCGAGGATGGTCCAAAAGAACAGGCCCGAAAGGGTATCCTCGTCGAGCTTGAGCGACCTCTCCTTGACCTGGCGCATGAACAGCAGCCAGGCGACGGCGAAGGCGACAAGGTACATGAGCCCGTACCAGCGGAACGGCAGGCCGGGAATGATTTCCGGTTTCAGCCAGGCGGGAAAGTTGACTGCGAGCGGCATCGGGTACCTCGGGGGAACCGGCGGGTGCCGGCGGTTTATCGCGGTCGTAGCGGCCGCGAAGGGAAATGCAAAAGTGAGAATACAGAATACAACAGCCGGAAGCCAGTAGGAAGAGGAAGCCGCGCGGCCAGCGGCCAGCGGGCAGCGGGCAGCGGGCAGCAGCCAGCTGGATACTGGCTGCTGGTTCTTCCTCCCTCCCTCTCACTTCCCCAGCGGCTTCTCCTGTATCCTTCCCACTTCCCGGTCGAAGGAAAATACGACCTGGCTCCGCTTTTGCTTGACCTCGTAATAGCGCCCGTGGCTCTCCATGACGACGCCGGGCTGGATCGTGCCGCGCACGCGGACCTCCGACTGGTGGTGCTCCTCGAATTTCTCGCGGAGGGTGAAGAGCCGCAGGCTCTGTTTTTCGAGGAGCTTCATGAGGCGGATTTTTTCGGCGCGCGCCGCGTCGAGCGGGGCTCCTCGGGCTTCAAGCTCCTTCGTTTTCCGCTCAAGATCGGCCAAGGCTTTCTGGAGTTTCTCGATTTCCCGTTCGGAGACTTCAATCTGATCCTTTACGAGGTAGTCCTGTCCGAAGGATATCTCCGTCCTCGTTCCGCGTTCGGAACCGATGTTCATGGACTCGACTCCGTGGCGCGCCTTGCAGTAGCCGCCGATGAGATTGCCCTTTTCCCCGATGAGCTGGAGCTTTCCGTTGGTCTTGATGTGACTCTGGAGGCAGCCGTTCTTGACGCGGATGTCCTCCACCGCAAGCAGGGTCGCCTGTTCCACGAAGGCGGCGTCAATGCCGAGCCGGGCGCGGACAATGCCCTTGCCCGCGCCGATGATGCCCTGCCCGATCACGACTTTTCCCCCCGAGGATACGAGCGCGGACTCCGCGGTCTCGCCGATGAGGACGTCCCCGCCCCCGATGACCGCGAATCCCGGATTCACCTTGCCGGATATCCTGACCTCTCCGTTGAAATTCACGTTTCCCGTCGCCGTTCCGATGTCGCCCTTCACCAGGTGCAGCGCGTTCACGCGCACCGATTTCCCGTCGTAGATGAGTTCCCCCGCCCGGATGGCGACCAGGCGGACGCCGTTCTCGATCAACTCCTCGCGTACCGAATCGTCGTGCTCAAGCGAAGCCGTTTCGCCCTTCTGCGCGTCGATCGCCTTGCCGGAGACGTCGAACCCCGCCTTGCCTTCGACTCCCTGGCGGATGATTTCCGCAAGGCCCTCGCCCTCGCCGACCGAGACGAAACGGTCCTGGTTCTTGAAATCCGCCCGGCCGTCGTTCTTGACGGTGACGCCCTTTCCGCTGGCAAGGTGGACGAGCCATTTTATCGATGCCCCCCCGCCCGTGACGGGTTTTTCTCCCCGCGCGACTGCGACTGGCCCGAAGCGGCCCTTCTCGTTCGCTTCCAGGAGGGCCGCGGCTATCGCCGCGGAATCGATGCCGGTTTTTACTCCCGCCGCGGCCAGGGCGGCCGATACGGCTTCGGAGCCGAGCGGTATGCCCGCGCCCTCGGACCGGACGAGTTCCAGGGTCGCTTCCATGAGGTCGCCGGAAACGACGACCTCGATGGCGGAATCCCGATACGGCACGACGTAGCCGGAAAAAGAGCCGCCCTGTCGTTTCACGAGCAGGACGCCCGCCAGTTCCGCGAATATTTCGTTCTTCGCCTGCCTGAGCCCGTTGAGCAGGTGGATGTCGGGATCGTTGCCCGGCAGCCCGGGAAGCGCGTTGCCGTAGACGTCCACCCCGGAATTCCCCGCGGGCGGCTGGGTGACCGTAGCCACCCGGGCCTCCTTTTCCACGAAGGCGGCGTCAGTGGCGAGGGCCGGCGGGAATGAGGCGTCCGGGTCGGCGAACGCCGAGGGGTTCGCCGCGATGCGGGCGACGACCTCGGCGCGGCGCTGCTCGGTCAGGAAGGCGACGAAGACCTGGATGTCCCGGTCCTTTCCGCGCGTAGGGGCTTTGCCCTCCACGAGCTCATAATCGCGCAGTTCGGTCTGGGGACCCTTGAAGAACGCGAGGATGTCGGCCTTGACCTGCTCCGCCTTGAACCCGTGGACCTTGGAGGCTTTGATGGCCTCGGAGACAGCGCGCAGTTCCAGAGGGGTAGCGCCCGCGATGCCCTTGCGGAGGAACAGCGTGGCCTGGAGGCCGTCCGCCGAAATGTCGACGCGGGCTTCCGCATCCTGGCGGCGCGACAGGGGGAAAGCCTGCACGGTTTCCGAGGTCCGGTTCGCCTGTTCCAGGACCGTGTCCAGGTCCTTCTCGTCTATGAGCAGGGAAGGGTCGTCCACCAAATCGGCCGCCTCGGCGAGCAGGTCGGCGGCTGGCGGAGCGCTCAGCTTGCGGTCGCCCGGCCAGAAACTCAGGAAGACGGTCGCTTGGTCGACACCTTTTTCGATTTTCCAACGGGGGCGGGCCAGGGGGACGATGTCCGCCCAGTTTTGTCCTATCCGGACGACGCCCGCGGCTTTCGCCTTGAGTTCGCTCTTTTCGCGTTCGATTCCCTCGCCGATGAGGAACAGGCCGTCTCCGTCCGACTGGGGCGCCACGCTCTTTCCGAAGATGCTTTTCCCCGGTTTCCCCGGTTTCGGCGGGGCGATCGTACCGATCTTCTGCCCCGCCTCGGCGTAGGCGAGGTCTTCCACCTTCGGATCGACGAAAACGCGTTCCTTGGTTTCCTTTTTGTCCCAGCTGACGACGATCTCTTCCTTCTGCGGAAGGAAGGGGAGGGCACCGGGTTTCTTGACGACGGTTTCCCGCTTGGTCTTTTCGACCCTGACGCGCTCGATAACCGGGGGTCCCGCTTTATCGACCTTCTCGGTCGCCAGGGCCGTAAGGTCTTCGGGGACGGGAGCGTCCGCCCACGCGACGCGTTCGGGAGTCGGCGCTTCCGGGGGAATGCCGCGGACGATCTCCAGGGCGACGCGTTCCTTGGACCTGGCGAACTTCTGCAACAGCTCCTCGATGATCCGGGGCGAGGGGAGGGGCGAAATGCGCTTTTCCCCGAGGAGCTTCAGGACGCCGTCCGCGTTCCACCCGGCGCCGGCCTTGTCGGGCGAAAAGGCGAGACGCGCCTCCAGCTCCAAGGCGTCGATATGTAATTCCAGCGTGCCATTGATAAGAGTGCCCGCCATTCCCTACTCCGCATCCATGCATCTACTCTAAGGATGAAACGACGTCACCGCAAGCATCAGGGACGAAACCCTCGGGAAATGGCCTTCGTCAGGGTGCTCTTCAGGAAAAGGTTTTCCTTGCGGAGCTGGGATATCTCGAATTGTTGGGTTTTGACCGTTTCGATCAGGTCGCCCGTCGTCAGGGTCCCCGAGTGCAGGAGCTCTTCGACGTAGCCCATTTTCGCTTCGAAGTCCACCTCGGCTTCCAGCCCGGCTTCCTGGAAGCTATCCTCGATGGTCCGCTCCGCCAGCGGCGCGTCGTCCTCTTCGGACTGCATCAGCTTGTCGGCGATCCGGTAGATCGCCTGCGACAGTACGGACTGGGGCTTGTACAGCAGTATCGGGAGGCGGGCCTGGAGGGCGACGTCCTGCATGGAATCCCGGTAGATGATGCCCAGATGCTCCAACTGGAGGTCCAGGTATTCGGCGCAGGACCGGCGGATCTTCTGGGCCCTTTCGGCGTCCTTCGGATCGTCGATCATGTTCATGATGAGGCGCGGGCGGAAGAGGACCATGCGGTCCCTGAGCTTCTTCCACGATGCCGGATCGACTTCCTTGATACCTTCCAGCAGTTTCGGGACGTAGAGTTTCTGCAGGCTGGAACTGTCCTTGCGGATCTTCTCCATATAATCCAAGGCGCGCGAACCTTTGGGAAAGGACGAATACATGAGGCGGAAGACGGCATTCTTCAGGAACAGGTAGGCGTTCAGCGTCGCGGTCACCGTAGGCGCAGTCACGACGATTCCCTGACCCGAGAGCAGGAAGAAGTCCAGGATGGATTGGTGGGTGCCCGCGCCGAGGTCCATGATCAGCACGTCCGCATCCAGGCCGAGCAGGCGCCGCGCGAGCGCGTTCTTCTGGGACGGTTTCAGGTTGGCGCTGCCGGGTATCTCCCCGTCTCCGGGGATGAAGCGCAGATTGGGAATGTCGGTGTCCGCGACCACGTGGGCGAAGTCGGTGCGCGGGTCGGCGAGGAAGGTGCCGATGCCGGCCTTGGGGGCGCGGTACCCGATGATCAGATGGAGGTTGGACGCGCCGAGGTCCAGGTCGGCCAGCACGACGCGCTTTCCCGCCTGGGCCAGGGCGACCGCGAGATTCGCGGCCACCAGCGATTTCCCTACGCCGCCCTTGCCGCTGGCAATGGGGAGGATGCGCATTACTTGCCTCCCAGGTCCGCATCCACCGAATCGACCACGAGTTCCGGCCGGTAGGTTGAATCCTCGCGGGAGGGCGTCGTCCTCAGGAAGAAGAAAGTCAGGGCCACCGATACGAAGTCCCATACCGCCGAGAACGCGCCTGCGACAGCGAGGGAAAGGATGGCCGCGTCCGTGAGCTCCAGGGCCACGAGAGTTTCGGAAAAGGAAGCTGCGAGCCAGGAGGTGACCGCGATCGCGGAGACGAGCTTGCCCGTGAGGTACAGCGGCGCGTAGTCCTGGTATTTGAAGGGATCCAGCAGCATGAAAAGGGAAAGGACGGGGAACAGGGCTTGCGGGGAAGCGAAAGCGACCGCGTGGGCGGCAAGGGCGCCTCCCGGCGAGCCCTTCGCCGCTGAACGGAAGGCAACCATCGCGCCGAGCAGGGCCGCGAGACGTAGTAAGTCCAACAGGAAAAGGACAAGGCGGAGCGGCCGTCTTTGACTCATGGGCGAAACTCTACGTTTATAGCCGATCGGGGTCAAGTGGTTGACAAAGGCGGGGTCCTCCTTAGAATGGAGCCATGAACGAGCTTCCTTCGCCATCGTCCCGGCAGGGCAAACGCGGCTTCCTTCCCGCGATCTGGATCGCCTCCGCCGTCGTGCTCTGCGCCCTCTTCGTCTTCGTCTCGGCTCCTCGCGTTGACGCGGAGAGTTCGTCCGACGAAATGCGCCGCTATACCCTCATCATCCAGAACGTTTTCGATTTCATCCAACGGCACTACGTGGACGAGGTCGCTTCCAAGACGCTCTACGAGGGCGCGATGAGGGGCATGCTCGATTCGCTCGGGGACCCCTATTCCGTCTACCTTGACGAAGCGGACATGGGCGACCTCAACGACACCACCCAGGGCAGCTTCGGCGGCGTGGGCCTGTACATCACCAAGCCGACCGAACCGGCCAAGGACGGCTCCCCGCCCTACGTGCAGGTTGCGTCCCCCATAGAAGATACCCCGGGGTGGCGGGCGGGAATCAGCCCCGGCGACCTCATCGTCGAAATCGACGGCGAATCGACCGCGGAACTCACCATGGACGAAGTCCTTTCACGCCTGCGCGGAACGCCCGGGACCGAAGTCTCCATCCTTATCCGTCGCGGCGAAAAACTCGAATACACCGTCAAGCTCGTGCGCGCCATCATCGAGGTTCCCACCGTCAAGAGTTCCATGATCGGCGATGACATCGGCTACCTCCGCATCACGACCTTCACTCCGATGACCGTCGATCGCGTGGGCGAAGCCCTCCAATCGTTCAGGACCGCCGGTTACCGCGCGCTGGTCATCGATCTCCGGAACAACTACGGCGGACTGCTCCAGGCCGCAATCGGCGTCTCCGACTTCATGCTGGAAGGGGGCGTCATCGTCACCACCAAATCGCGCATCGCCAACGAGAACGCGGTGTACTCCGCCAAGGCAAAAACCTTCGTTCCGGCCGATATTCCGATCGTCGTGCTCATCAACCGGGGATCAGCCTCCGCCTCCGAGATCGTCGCGGGAGCGCTGAAGGACCGCGGCCGGGCGGTGCTCGTCGGGGAAAAATCCTTCGGAAAGGGAGCCGTCCAGCAGGTCTTCCCTATCGATTCGACCGGATTCAAGATCACGACATCCCGCTATTACACGCCGAGCGACGTCAATATCGACAAGATCGGCATCCCTCCCGATATCGAGGTCAAGTTCCCCGAGCTGAGCGACGCCGAGGCCGAAGTCCTCAACAAGCTCATCGCCGACGGCCGCATCCCCGCCTTCGTGAAGGGTGAAGCTTCGCCGAGCGTCGCCCGCGTCGACGCCTTCGTCAAGGAGCTGTCCGCCGCCTATCCGATCAGCGAAAGCCTGCTCAAGCGGCTCGTCCGCGACGAACTCAACAGGACGGTCATCGCGCCTCCATTCGACCTGGAATACGACATCCAGCTCCGCGCCGGAGTGGAGCTGCTGAGGGGCGGACGCTGGTCCCAGGCCGTCAAGGAGGCCAAGACCCTGAAAGTCCTCCAGGACGAAGCGGCGGTAGCCGCGGAGGCGGCGAAAACCGCGGAGGCGGCATTAACCGTGAAGGCGGCGAAAACCGCCGTCGACGCGCCGGCCATCCAGAAATAAAGCCGGCCGCCGGATGCGCCGTTTCATCCTCCCCCGCGCGCCCGACGCGGAGGGACGGGTCGCGCTCGCGGGGAAGGATTACCGTTATATCGCAAGGGTTCTCCGGCTCGGCCCGGGGGACGATTTCCGCGCCCTCCTTCCCGACGGGAACGAGGCGATACTTACCATCCGCGGCGCGACCTCGACAGAATTGACTTGCGTCGTCCGAAGCGGCAGTGAGGAGATTTCGCCTGAGGCGGGCCTGGATCTCGCCCGGCGCGGCGCGCTGGAAGCCCTTCCTTCCATCGTCCTCCTCCAGGCCCTTCCCAAGGGCTCGCGTATGGATCTGGTCGTGCGGCAGGCGGCCGAGTCGGGCGTCGCGCTGATCCTTCCGTTCGTCTCCGAGCGTTCGGTTCCGCGGATCGCCGGAGAGTCCGATGCCGAAGCCAAGCGCGGCAGGTGGGAGCGCATCGTCAGGGAAGCGCGGCAGCAGAGCGGCTCCGCCGTCGACACCCGCGTGTCGGCTCCGGTGACCCTGAGCCGTGCGATCGCCTCATGGAGGGATTATTCCGTCGGGTTCGCCCGTTCGGTCGCCATCCTTCTCCACCAGGACCCACTTGCGCAGGGGTCTTTCCACGGCTATCTTAGCGGAAACCCGGACGCCGTCGCCGTCGCCATCGGTCCCGAGGGTGGCTTCACCCTGGGGGAAGCGGAAGCGATGGTCGCGGCCGGATTCAGGCCGCTGCTCGTCGGCGCCAATGTGCTCAGGACGGAAACGGCCGCGCTTTTCGCGACGGCGGCCGTCCAAACGGTCCTTCTGGAGAAAACTTCGTGGATGCTCAGACCGCCGGACTCCCCGGCATCGAACGCGTAAACCTTTTAAGGGTTCCCCTCGACATACTGCCCCCCGATCGGATCGGCGAGGCCGCGGCGGCGCTCGTCGCCGCGGGAGGGAGCCGCCAAATCGTGCTCCTCTCCCTCCGCGACCTGCTCAGGGCCCGGCGCAACGGCGAATACCGGGCGTACGTGCTGGGCGCCTCCCTCGTCATCCCTATTTCCAGGAGCCTCATCGGCGGCGCCCGCTTCCTCACGGGCAGGACGCCCGTACGCTACATGCCCTTCGACTTCACGGTGAAACTGTTGGCTGCCCTTGAGGAACGGGGCCGGTCGCTGTACCTGCTGGGCGGAAGGAAACGGAGCCTTCAGACCGCCGAGCGGAACCTCCGGCACACCTTCCCCGGCGTGCGTATCGTCGGCCGTTGCGCGGGCTACTTCCGACGGCAGGACGAAGCCGACATACTGACCGCGGTCCGCAAGGCCTCGCCTTCCCTGTTGCTCGTCGGAAGGGGCGTAGGCGGCGACGAGCGTTGGATCGCGCGTTGCCGGGAATCCCTGGGCCCGGGCATCCAGATGTGGTGCAGCGACCTCTTCGACGTCTTCGCCGAGCGGAGGCGACGGCCCTCGCGCGCGGTATTCGACCGAGGACTGGAAGGCGTTGCCCTTTGTTTTCGTTCGCCTCTCCGAATTTTCAGGTTTTTTCCCTATCTATACTTTAAACTGCTCCTGTTATTCAAAAAAATATTCGGACGGGGGTGACCCATGCGTGCGGTGCTGTACGTGGACGATCAGGAAGAGGAGCTGCAAGCCCTTCGATTCCAGCTCGCCGAACGGTACCGCATCATCCCATGTCCCGATGGGTCCCTCGCGGCGGCTCTCGTGGCGAGGGAGCAACCCTCGGCGGTCATCCTGGATCTCGAGATGCCCGGCTACGACGGGTTCAAGGTCCTCTCCGACATAACGGCCCTTGGCGAACATCCGCCCGTGCTGATGCTCTCCGGGCATTCCGACGCCCATTTCGTCAGCCGGGCCATCAAATCCGGCGCATCCTGGTACATGTCCAAGCCCTACCACCATTCGATGGTCCGCAAACAACTCGACCGCATCATCGCCAAAGCATCGGCTCCCGCCGCCGCGGCGTCCGCGTGTTCCGACCAGAAAATCGACTCCTTGATCGGCTCCTCCGCCGTGATGGCCTCCGTCCGCGCGGACATAGCCGCCTACGCGCCTTCCAATTGTCCCGTGCTGATCGTAGGGGAGAGCGGGACGGGCAAGGATCTGGCCGCGCGATCCATCCATCGACTGTCGGCGAGATCGGACGGACCTTTCGAAGTGCGCAATATCGCGGCTTTTCCCGAGAGCCTCGCGGAAAGCGAACTCTTCGGCAGCGATGCGGGCGCGTTCACCGGCGCGAAGCAACGGAAGGGCTGCTTCGAAGAGGCCGACGGGGGGACGCTATTCCTGGACGAAATCGGGGAAGCCTGCGCCACCGCCCAGGCCGCCCTGCTCAGGGTCGTGGAGGACGGCCTGGTGCGCCGCCTCGGAGCCACCCGGGCGCGCCGTATCGATTGCAGGCTCGTGTGCGCCACGAACCGGACGGTGGATGCGCTCACCGCCGATCGCGGATTCCGTTCCGATCTGCTGTACCGTCTGGACATACTGCGCATATCCATGCCGCCGCTGCGCGAGCACCGCGAGGATATCGCCGAACTTGTCGAATTCTTCCTGGCCGGGAGGAAAGACCGGCGGACTCCCGCCCGGGAGCGCATCCCTGCCGCGACGCTCGAAAAGCTGGTCTTATACGATTGGCCAGGCAACGTCCGGCAACTGAGGGCCTGCATGGAACGAGCCCAGGCCCTTTCCCGAGGCGGTCCGATAAAACCGGAACATCTGCGATTCTGATCCCTACATTCTCCGCAACGCCGAGCCTTCGATCACGGCTATGGGGGTCTTTTCGTCGTAATCCACGCCGATGCCCAGGTATTTGGCGAGGATCAGGATGCGGTCGCCGGCCTGGACGCGGGTCGCGGAACGGCGCGAGAAGAGGTCCCGGTAGCGCGTTCCGTCGAACACGGCATAGGCGCGGTACAGCTCCACCTTCTTCTCTCCGAGCCAGGTTCCGCCGATGAGTTCCACCTCCGCGGTGAACGTGTCGTCGGTGTCGGCCCGCACGGTGACGGAGCCGACTTCCGCGTCGATCGCGAGGGCGCGGTCGGCGGGTATGTTACGGTCGTCTCCGCTGGCGGCGGCGCGGTGCAGGTCCGCCAGGGTGATGTCGAAGGCGACCGGTTCGTCGGCCGGCGCGACGGCTTTCTGGGCGAAAAGAGCCGTCGAAAAAGCGACGGCGAGGGCTATCGTCAACACGGTTCGCTTCATGGAACCAAGTATGGCTCCCAATCGCCATATTTTCAATCGTCGTTTGCGGTGCCGGAGCGGATTCCGTCCACAAGCCTGGCCATTTTCCGGAATATGCCGTCCATGCGGCGCGCGTCGTCCATCGTCAGGCCAGATCGCGCGAAAATATCCCGGAAAAATCGTTCCTGTTCGCCCCGTCCGGCCTGCTTGTAGAAGCCGACCGATTCCAGCGAATCCGCGACCGTGCGGACGAGCGCGTCGATGGCGGCGGTGTCCACGGGAACCCAGCCGCCGCCGCTTTCGGCGATGAGAGCCTTCCTGAAGCTGTAGGCGTAGATCTGGACGGCATGGGAGAGATTGAGCGAAGGGAATTCTTCGTCCACCGGAACGTGGGACGCGAGGTTGCACAGGGCAAGCTCCCCGGCGGTGAGGCCGGTTCTCTCGTTTCCGAAGACGAGGCCGGCTTTCCCCGTCCTCGCCCGCAGCGCTTCGGCAAGCTCCTCCGGGGTGAGTGAGAAGTCTTTCCTGTTTTTGCCCCTGCGTCGGGTGGTTCCGGCAACCAGGGAAAGGTCGGCGACCGCGGACGGAAGGGAATCGAACAGCCCGGCGTTCCGCCAGACTTCCTGGGCGTGCACGGTCCGTGCGAGGATCACCTCTTCGTCGAGCGGGGTTTCCGGCGCGACGATACGCAGCCGGGTGAGGCCCATGTTCTTCATCGCGCGGCAGACCGCGCCCACGTTTCCCGACTCGGAAGGCCGGCAGAGTATGATGGTGATATCGTCCAATGTCATCGCCGGGAGTATATCCGAGGAAAGGAGGGCGAGAAAGCGTCGGGAAACGGTATTCAGCCTTGAATCCTTCGGTGCTTGGCGCTATCCTTGCGGAAGGCGTGGTTTGACAAAGGCGGTTTAGAATAATATTATACTGTGTGTTGATATGCCGTTTGCCGATATTCAATTGTACACTTTGCATTTATCCGGCGTTGAACGCCGGGTGCCGATCAGCAAGGATCGCGGACCGAGCGTCCGCGGGACGGAAGGAGCGTCATGACCAATAACGACATCGTTCCCGGCTTTGACGATGACAAGGACGAGAGCCTGAAGATCAAGCTGCAGAAAGTCGGCGAAGTCGATGGTTGCCTGGTCCTGTATCTCACGGGATATATCGATACGTATAACTCGAACTACTTCCAGAAACGAGTCGCGAAGGCCATAGAATCCGGTTTCGTCCGCCTGATCTTCCAGTGCGGCGGATTGAATTATGTGTCCTCCACGGGGATAGGTTCCTTCACGGCCTTCCTCAAATCGGTGAAGCCGCGCGGCGGCGACTTGGTGCTGCTGGAAATCCAGCCGAAGGTGTATGAGGTCTTCCAGCTCCTCGGTTTCTCCCAGTTCTTCAATATCAAGGACAATCTGGACGAATCCATCGACTTTTTCCGCGTGGGGACGCCGACCGAGAAAGCCAACGTCTTCCCGAAAATCTTCTCCTGTCCGATCTGCTCCAAGAAGCTGAAAGCCGTCAAGCCGGGACGCTTCCGCTGTTCGGAGTGCAAGACCATCCTCGCGATAGACAACGCCGGCCAAGTTTTTCTGGGTTAGGAGGGGTCGATGGCGTCGAACAAGATCGAGGAATTTCTCATCGATCTCAAGCTGAGCTATCGGGACATCGGCGACGGCATGTGGATGATCGAGGACGGCCAACGTGGCCTCGAGAGCGTCGTCGTCATGCTCGCGGATCCTCTCGTGGTGATTCGTGTATCGGTCATGCCCGCCCCGAAGGAGAACCGGCTCGAGCTTTTCACCAAACTGCTCGAGCTCAACGCGAACGACGTCCTGCACGGCGCGTACGCGCTTGAGGGAGACGATATCGTGATCGTCGACACCCTCGAATATTCGACCATGGATCTGGGGGACTTCCAGGCGGCGCTCGAGGCGATCGGCCTCGCCCTGGGACAGCACTATCCCATTCTTTCCAAATATAGGACCCGGTAGGGCCGCAGGGCCCCCGGCAGGAGGACGGACGATATGGGAATCTTCCAGCGCTTCAAGACGCTGATTTCTTCGAATGTGAACGACATGATCAACAAAGCCGAGAATCCCGAAAAGATGCTCAACCAGTTGGTCGTGGACATGAACGAACAGCTGATCGAATCCAAGAAGGCCGTCGCCATGGCCATCGCGGACGAAAAGAAGCTGGAACGCGAGACCGCCGCGCAGCAGGCCCAGGCCCAGGAATGGGAGCGCAAGGCGATGCTTGCGGTGCGCGCCGGCCAGGACGACCTCGCGCGCGAGGCCTTGCTGCGGAAGCAGGAGCACGAGAACAACCACGCCCAGTTCAAGCAGCAGTGGGAAGCCCAGAAGGCCTCGGTGGAGAAGCTCAAGGAATCCCTGCGCGACCTCCAGACCAAGATCGAGGAAGCCCAGCGCAAGAAGAACCTGTTGGTGGCCCGCGCCAAGCGCGCCGAAGCCCAGCAGAAGATCCAGCAGACCATGTCGAGCGTTTCCGGCAACAAGAGCGCGTTCGAAGCCTTCGACCGGATGGCCCAGAAGGTCGACCAGATGGAGGCCCAGGCCGACGCCGAGAAAGAGCTGGAGGATTTCTCTTCCGGCGCCAATCTGGAGAAGCGCTTCGCCCAGCTGGAGAAGTCGGATACGACTTCCGACCTCATGCTCCTGGAATTGAAAGAAAAAATGAAGGCCCTGCCCGAGGGTTCTTCCCAGTCTTGATATGAACGCCGGCAGTTCGGAACTCCGGCCCCGCCTCTCGGTGATCGGCGCCGTCCCCTCGCTTCGCGAGTGGATAGGCGCCGCTTTTTTTCCCTTTGAGCTGGCCTTCTCCGAAAGCCTGCCGTCGAATCGTCGGCAGGGAGACGCGGCGCTCGTCTCCTTCCCCGATGCCTGCTCTTGCCTTGACTCATGGCCTTCCGCCTATCCTTTCATCGGGTGCGGTCCCTCCTCCTGCCTGTCGGAGGCTTTTTTTCGGGGGGCGGCGGATTTCCTCAGGGATCCCTGGACCCTCGAAGAGCTTGTCTACCGTGCGGAGCGTCTCTTCCGTACAGGACCGCTGCCGGTTCCCGGCTCGTCGCTTAGCCTTGATGGGCTCCTTTTCCGGGGGCCGCGCGGCGTCGATCCCCTCTCCTGGGAGGAGGCCGCGGTGCTGCGTGAGCTCATCCGGATGTACGGAACCAAAGTATCGCGCTGCGCCCTCCGCCGTTACATCTGGCCCGCACTGGGTGACGGTACGCGGGTGGTGGACATGACCGTGTCCCGCCTTCGCAGGGTCGTCGGCAGGATTTCGGCTGTGGACGACGGGACGCAAATCCGTTCGATAAGAGGATTTGGCTACGTTTTATCCTCTGTCCGGATCCTGTGAAATACCTGTGGATAACTTGTTGGCGAATATGGCCCGGGCAACATAGTGTATAGGTTTGTATACGGTCGGAATCCGACTTGGTCGAGCTCTATGTAGCAAACTCATTATGTATATATAATACATGCAAATAATTTTTGATATACTAGATGGATCGATTAATAATATCCGTCCGATCTCCATTTTATTCAATACCGTCAGCTGCCTGCGTGAAAAGAATTGGTGATAAGCTGTGGATAAGTTGTTTGCGGCGTGGGGAAGGATTCGGAATCGTCGGGAAATAGGCCTGCGCGCGATGGCGCGACTCCGAGTGCGCGCGTTGACAGGGAACGCATCGCCGGGCTATACAGAAAGGGAGCGATCCGGTAGCTCAGCTGGATAGAGCGGCTGCCTCCTAAGCAGCAGGTCGCCTGTTCGAATCAGGTCCGGGTCATGTCTTGGCCGTCCCCGCCGCGCGAGCGGAAGGTACGGCCTTTTTTTACGCCTTCCCGATTTCGGCCTCCTTGGTGTCGTATTGCAGGCGGTAGAGGTTCCAGTACGCGCCGCGGGAAGCGAGCAATTCGTCGTGGGTGCCGGTTTCCAGCACGCGGCCCGCGCCCATGACGATGATGCGGTCCGCATGCCGGATGGTGGAGAGCCGGTGCGCGATCACGATTGAAGTGCGCCCCTGGACCATGGAGGCCAGGCTTTTTTGGACGAGATGCTCGGTTTGGGTATCGACGTTGCTCGTCGCCTCGTCCAGGATCAGCACCGCGGGATTGCGGGCGAGCACGCGGGCGAAAGATACGAGCTGCCTCTGGCCGGCCGAAATATTGGCTGCCCCCTCGGCCAGCTCCGTCGCGTATCCTTCTTCAAGCGCGGACACGAACTCGTGGGCCCAGGCGGTCTCCGAGGCGTCCTCCATCTCCTCGTCGGAGATGGGCGAGCCGAGTTTGATGTTGCGTTCTATGCTGCCGGAAAAAAGGAAGACTTCCTGAAGCACCGACTGCACGGTCGTGCGCAGTTCGTCCAGGGGAATTTCACGGATATCGATCCCGTCCAGCAGGATGCGGCCTTTCCGCACGTCCCAGAGCCGGGTGATGAGGTTGATCACGGTCGTCTTGCCGGCGCCCGTGTACCCGACGATGGCGATGGTCTCGCCGGCTTGCGCGCGGAAGGAAAGACCGCGGAGCACCCAGTCTTCGCCCTTGTAGGCGAACCAGACATCCTGGAATTCGATTTCGCCGCGGGGCGGAACGGGAAGCCGTTTCTTGCCGTCGTCCGCGATCCGCACGTCCTCGTCCAGTAGCTTGAAGACCCGTTCGCCGCCCGCCATCGCGCTCTGGAGCAACGTGTACTTGTCGGATATGTCCTGGACCGGTCCGAAGAACATGCGCACGAGGTTCAGGAAGGCGATGAGCGTCCCGAGGGTGATGGAGAGGCCCAGGAGCATCCAGGCTCCGGCGACGATGACGCAGGCCGTCGCGAACCAGGCGCAGAAGTCTATGAGGGGCCTGAAGGTCGCGATCACGCGCATCTCGGCGAGGTTCGCCTCGGTGAGTTCCGCGTTCAGGGTGCCGAATTCCCGCGCCGACTCCGCTTCCCGCGCGAAGAGCTGCACCACCTGTATGCCCGAAAGGCGCTCGGAAAGGTAGGAATTGACCTTGGCGACGGCGACCCTCTGGCGCCTGAAGGCGTCGCGGGCCTTGATGCGGCTCACCGCGGTGATGGCCGCGACGGGAAGGATGGCGATCGTCGAGACGAGGGCGAGGGGAGGAGAAAGGAAGAAGATCGTTGCCAGCACGCCGACCATGACGCTCGCGTCCTTGACGAAGCCGATGACGACATTGGTGAAGAATTCGTTGACGGTCTCCACGTCGCTGGTCATGCGGGTCACGAGGCGTCCGGTCGGTTGTCCCCCGAGCCAGCCGAGGGAGCGGCGGATCGTGGCGGCGAAAACCTGCGTGCGCAGGTCCACCATCACGAGCTGGCCGATCAGGCTCGTCAGGCGCGTTTGGGCGAAGGTCGCGGCCAGGACCGCCATCAGGATGAGCACGAGGGCTCCCACGCGGACGGCAAGGTAGCGGTAGTCCGCAGCTCGGATCGTCCTGAGGTCCTTCCCCGAGAAGGATGCCAGGGCCGCCGAGCGGATCGCGCCGCGGCTGTTTCCTGACATGAAGGTCCCGCCGCCGGCGCGCGCGAGGGCGGCTGCCTCCTCGTTGCCTGCGATGGTGAAGACGTACCAGGGACCGACGTCCAGGTCGGAGTCGGCCTCCAGCCGTGCGCGCTGGGCTCCGGTGATCCGGGACAGGCGCGATGCGTTGACGAAGAGCCTGCCGGCGATCTCGTTTTCCTTCCTGAAGGGCCCGAGGGCCGCGGCGGGTCCTTCGGCCGCCGTCGGATCCACGGAGACCCAGGAGACGATCAAAGCTTCGTCCACGGCTTTCTGGAGCATGACGGGGACGAGCAATTCGCCCGCGGTGGACAGCGCTAGGACGAACAGGGTGGCCAGGGCGAGGTTCCGGTAGGGTTTTACGCAGCCGATCATCCGGCGGGCGGTGGCGCGGTCGTAACCCTTGGTGACGTCTTCCTGTTCGAAGTATTCGGCCACGTTCAGGCCCTCCCGCTTTCGTACGCTTGAAGCCGGGCGATTTCGGCGTAGATGCCGTCGGCCTGTGCCATGAGTTCCTCGTGCGTTCCCGACTGGACCAGCCCGCCGTCCTCGAGCACGAGGATCTTGTCCGCGTTGCGCAGCGCGGATACCCGGTGGGATACGATGACGGTCGTCCTTCCCGCCCGCTCCCGCATCACCCTCTCCAGGATCCGCTCCTCGGTTTCGGCGTCGACGGCCGAGAGGGAGTCGTCGAGCACGAGGATCTCGCTGTCGGCGGCGATCGCGCGCGCTATGGAGACGCGCTGCTTCTGGCCGCCTGACAGGGTCAGGCCCCGTTCTCCGACGACGGTGTCCTCCCCGGCGGGGAAGGCGGCGAGGTCGCGGTCGATGGCGGAGATCTCCTCCGCGGCGCGCAGCCGGCCGTCGTCCAGCCGGGGATTCCCGTACGCCACGTTCGCGCGGATGGAATCGGAGAACAGGAAGGTCTCCTGGGGCACGAAGCCCAGCGCGCGGCGGAGCGCGGCGAGGTCCAGGTCCCTGATGTCCGTCCCGCCGAGGAATACCGTTCGCGGCGGCGGATCCTCAAGGCGCGGCAGGAGTTTCAGGAGGGTGGATTTTCCGGAGCCGGTGCGGCCGATGATCCCGAGCGTCTTTCCCCGCTCCAGCGTGAAGGAGACGTCGCGGAGCGCGTCCCGGTTGGCTTGCGGATAGCGGAAACTGAGGTTCCGCGCTTCCAGCGGGTAGGCGTCCGCGAGCGCGGCCGGCTCGGCGGGGGAGAGGATATCGCTTTCGGCATCCAGGATTTCGTTGATGCGCTTCAGTGACGCCGCGCCGCGCTGAAGGATGTTTACGGTGAATCCGGCGCCCAGCATGGGCCAGATGAGCATTTCCAGGTAGGAGGCGGTCTCCACGAGTTCGCCGGGGCTCATCCTGCCCGAGAGCACCGAGTTGCCGCCGGCGAAGATGAGGATGGCGAGGGACAGGCCCGCGAGGAAGTTGATAAGCGGGAAGAACAGGCCGAAGATCACCACCAGGCGCATGTTCTCCCCTTTGTACGCCTCGTTCGCCCGGGCGAACTGCTCGCCGAAGAAACGTTCCTGGACGAAACCTTGGATCACCCTGATGCCGGACAGGGTCTCCTGCACGAGCTCGGAGAGCTTCCCGTAGGCTTCCTGGACCGCCCTGAAGCGTTTCTTGATGGACATGCCGAAAAGCACGATGAGCACCGTGATCGCCGGCAGGGGCGTCACCGTAAGCAGTGCCACCCGGGGATTTCGGGCGAACATGACCGCCAGGATGGCGGTCGACATGAAGGCGCCGTCCACGAAGGCGACCAGTCCCATGCCGGCGGCTTGGCGGACAGCGCCCATGTCGTTGGTCGCGCGGGCCATCAGGTCTCCCGTCTTGTTTTTGCGGAAGAAGGTTCCCGAGAGGCCGAGCAGATGGGCGAACAGGCGCTCGCGGAGTTCGGCTTCTATTCGCCTGGAAGATCCGTGTATGAAAAGGCGCCAGAAATAGCGTCCCGCGGAGATGGAGGCGGCGATAACCAGGATCTGCAGGGCGATCAGGAGGATACCCGGAATCCGGAATGTTCCGCTCGCGATGGAGTCCACCGCACGGCGGACGAGTTGGGGGAGCAGAAGCTGCATGGCGTCCACCAAAACGAGGCAGACGAGGCCCGCCGAGTACTTGGACGCATACTTTTTCATGTAGGGGAAGAGAGTCCGGTATTCCTTCAGCATGGTCAGGAATGATACGCTTGCGCAGGCAGGAATTCAATGCGCCCGTAAGCGGGAGGGCGAAGCGCGGGGAGGGGCCTTGGTCGACATACGAGAATTCGGCGCGAAGGGTGACGGCGTCGCCGACGATACCGCGGCGCTGCGCGCTGCGCTGGCCGCTGCCGAGGAGCGCGGCGGGGATACCGTGCCTCTGACCCCGGGAATCTGGAGGACGGGACCGCTCAGGCTCGGCTCCGGCGTCCGGCTGCGCGTGGAGGAGGGCGCGACCCTTTCCTTCATCCCGCGTTTCGAACTGTACCCGGCCGTTCGGACCCGTTGGGAAGGGGTGGAATGCTGGGGACACCATCCCCTCCTTTTCGCATCCGGGGCGACCGACATCGCGCTTTCCGGGGGTGGGACGCTGGACGGCAACGGGCAGGCATGGTGGGCGGCCTACCGCGCCGCACGGGCCGCGGGACGACGGATGCCCGAAACCGCCGCCGAGCGCGAACTCGCCGCCCTGAATACCGGCTTCGAAAGCCAGCCTTCAGGCGGAGGGGGCAGGGAACTCCAGTTCCTCAGGCCGCCTCTGGTGCAGTTCTTCGACTGTTCCCGCGTCCGCATCGAGGATGTCGGACTCGTGAATTCCCCCTTCTGGAACACGCACCTCGTTTATTGCGCGGACATTCTGGTGTCCGGCGTCCGTTTCAGCAATCCGCCTGACGCGCCGAATACCGACGGGCTGGATCTGGACTCCTGCCGGGACGCTCTGGTTCGGGACTGCGACTTCGACGTCGGCGACGATTGTCTCGGACTGAAGTCCGGATCCGGGGAAGACGGTCTCCGCGTCGGCAGGCCCACCGAACGGGTGGCTGTCCGCGGCTGTACGCTCCGCGCGGGGCACGGGGGCGTTGTGGTCGGCAGCGAGACCGCCGGCGGGGTCCGGGACGTGGAGATCTCCGATTGTCGTTTCCTCGCCACCGAGCGTGGCCTGCGCATCAAGACCCGGCGGGGAAGGGGCGGCGCGGTGGAAAATATCTCCCTTAGGGACTGCGTGATGACCGACGTGCTCTGTCCCCTGGTCGTAAACTGCTGGTACGGACCGGGTGGCCCTCCGGCATCAGATCCGCTTTTCAGCCTGTCGGCGAGGCCCGTCGATGCATGGACGCCGCGGGTCCGCGGCATCCGCGTGCAAGGTTTGCGGGCAAGCGGTTGCCGCGCGTCCGCGGGCTTCGCCGTCGGGCTCCCCGAAAGCCCGATCGAAGGATTGGAGATCCTGGATTCCAGCTTTTGCATCGCGCGGGAGGGGCTCGTTTCCCCTGACCTGGCCGCGATGTCGCGCGGTCTGCCCCCGGCGGCAGGGCGCGGCATCCGTTTGCGCAACGTCAGGGGACTGCGCGTGGCGCGGGTGACCGTGACGTCCGAAACGGAGGGAGGCGATCCGGGTCGGACTTTGGAGATAGAAGAGGGAGTGGCGCCGATGGATTAGCGAGACTGGAACTTCGATCCGCTCCGTCGTATGATGGATTATCCCTTCTGAAGGAGGCGCTTCGTTAGCGTACGCTGGCCATGAATGAAGATATTTGCGTGCGCCGGGGACGCTGCCTCCTGACCCGGAACCCGTGATCGCGATGCGGCAGCTTTCCGTCTTCGTTTGCGACCGATTCTATCCCGAGTTGTCCAGCTTCCTGCGGGACAACCCGATGCAGGACCGGATCCGGCTCCAGGCCCTCCCGGGCGATTGCCGTTCGTATTCGGGCGCGGCCGGGGCGATTCACGAAGATGCCCTCGTCTTGGGAGGCCCCTGCATCCGCGGGGGGCGCCTCCAAACCGACGGTTGCTTCGGCCTCATAGCTCCGGACTGGCTGGCGGATAATCTGGTCAGGGAAGGCGCCTTCCTGGTCAGTCCCGGCTGGCTTGTTGCCCGGGAAGACCCCGGCGCTGCCTGTAGCTTGGATCCGGCCGGACTGAAGGAGTTCGATCGGGAAACCATGACGAAGATCTGCCTTCTGGACACCCTGGTGCTGCCGGACAGTGAGCGCAGGCTGGGGGCGCTCTCGGGAGCCCTGGGCGTTCCCGCGATGCGGATTCCCGTGGGGATGGACCATTGCGCCGGACGGTTGCGGAAGCTGATCGCCGATCGGCTCGATGCCGTACCGGAAGAGGCGGTCTCCGGAAGCGAAGTCCGGCCGCAGGCGGATTATGCGATGGCGCTCGACTTGTTCTCCCAGTTCAACCTCTTTCAGACCGAGGCGGAGGGCATCCAGCGGCTCCTGCATATATTCTCGATGCTGTTCGCGCCGGGAATGCTGTATTTGATACGTTTCGCGGGACCCCTCCCTGCCGGAACGAACCGGCTGCTCCAGGCGGAGGGGGATGTGGACGAGGCGGACATGGCCCTTTGCGCGGAAGTTTCGGGGATTCGGGGACTATCCGACCGGGAAGGAACCTTGGCGGTTCCCCTCGATTTTCAAGGCCAGCGGATCGCCCTGGTCATCCTTAAGGATATTGACCAGCGCCGGCGGGAGCGCGACTGCCGGAGCCTGCTTGAGGCCATCGCCCCCATTTGCGCCCTGTCCCTCGACAACGCCCGCAATTTTGAGGTGTTGCGGCAGAACGAGACCGCGTTGAGATCCAAACAGGAAGATCTTCTCCGCGCGCTCGGCCTCCGGGACCGGCTCTTTTCCATCATCGGCCATGACCTCCGGGGTCCGATCGGCGCCATCCTCGGGCTTCTGGAGTACCTGGAGGCCGACTTGGCTCCCGTGCTCGCGGATACCCAACGGGAGGTCATGACCGAAGTCGTGCTTTCGGTGCATCGGGCGCTTTTCCTGCTGACGAACCTGCTGGAATGGGGAAGGTCGGAGCGGTCCATGGTCCATCTCCATCCGGAATCCCTGGAAGTCAAGCGGCTCGCGATGGAAGCTTTCTTGTTGCTCAAGAGCCAGGCCGACGCGAAGCGGATCAGCGTCCGAAACGAGGTCGCCGGAGATTTCCGTATCCTCGCCGATCAGACCACGATCTCGACCGTCCTGCGCAACCTCCTGTCCAACGCCCTCAAATTCACTCCCGCGGGAGGGTCGGTGACGATCGGGTCGGAGATCGAAGGGACGGCACATCGCCTGACGGTGTCCGACACGGGAGTCGGCATGGACGCGGTCGCGCTATCCCGCGCGCTCGATCCTGCCGATCGCAGCTCCGCGAGGGGCACCGCGGGAGAGCGGGGCACCGGCCTCGGCCTCCTCCTCTGCCGTGATTTCACGGAATTGAACGGCGGCTCCATACGCCTGGACAGCGAACCGGGCAAGGGCACGCGGGTGACGCTGGAGTTCCCGCGGGCGTGAGGCCTCAAGCTGGAAGCGTGAGGCGTCACGCCTCGGGCATGAAGCCGCGGGCATGATGCCGCGGCCTCACGCTTCAGCACCTCACCCAGGCTCCCTTCCGTTCGCTCGACTCCATGACCCCTGTCACGAAGCGCACGCCGATCAGGCCGTCCAGCGAGGTCGGAAAATGCAGGGCCAGAGGATCGGCCCGCGTCCCCGTCCGGCGGGCGGCGATCGCCTCGGCCGCGTCCGAATACAGGTTGGCGAAGGCTTCGGGAAAACCTTCCGGGTGGCCGGCCACGATGCGGCAGGATCTTGCCGCGAACGGCAGGGTTTCGGGGCCGTTGGGGGTGTAGGTCCGGGCCGGTCCGCTGAACGGCTTGAAGCTGAGAACCTGGGGCGTCTCCTGCATCCACTCGAGCGTTCCCAACGTCCCGCATACCCTGATCCTGAGCGCGTTCTCCACACCCGCCGCGGCCTGAGTAACCCAGAAATTGCCGCGCGCGCCGTTGTCCAGGTGCAGCAGGGCCCCGGCGTAATCGTCGATGAGCCGACCGGGGACGATGCGGCCGACTTCCGCCGAAACCTCCTCCACTTCCCGGGCGGTGACGAAACGCAGGAGGTTGTGGGCATGGGTGCCGATGTCGCCCATCACCAGGGAGGGCCCCCCGCGCACCGGATCGTAACGCCAGGGCAGGGCTTTGGAGGGATCGGGTTCCTTGCCTTCTGCCTTTCCGCCCTGCACGTATTCCACCTGGACAAGTCGCACGGTTCCGAGCTGGCCCGCTTCGATCATGGCACGCGCCTGGCGCACCATCGGGTACCCCGTATAGTTGTGGGTGAGGCAGAACACCTTCCCCGACCGCAGGACCCTGTCGTGCAGGGCCTCCGCTTCTTGCAGCGTATTGGTCATGGGCTTGTCGCAGATCACGTCGAAACCGTTTTCCAAGGCCGCCGAAGCGTAGCCGAAATGGCTGTCGTTCGGCGTCATGATAGCGACGACTTCCGCGCCGTCTTCGCGCGCGGCTTCCGCGGCGAGCATGGAAGCCACGTCCCCGTAGATCCTGTCTCCCGCGATGCCGAGGGAGCGCGCGCTTTCCCTGGCGCGCCCGGGATCGGACGAGAGGACTCCCGTCACCAGTTCGTAGCGATCGTCCAGGCGCGCGGCCTGCCGGTGCATGGCGCCGATGAAGGAACCGGGACCGCCACCGATCACCGCGAGCCTGAGTCGGCGCCCCATCACGGAAACAACGGGATTCTGCTTCATTTCCGGCCTCCGTCGGATCGTCAGATCATTGATTCGTATCGGACGACAAGCTTCGACATTTTTTCGAAGATGATCGACCTGTCGATCGGCTTCACTATGTAATCGACCGCGCCCGCCTCGAGGAGCTTGCCGACCGTTGCCTTGTCATCCACGCTGGTGCACATGATGACGAGGGCATGCGGATTATCGAACTTTATGCTTCTGAGGACGGCGAGGCCGCTCATCCCGGGCATGAGCATGTCCAGTATGATGATCCTCGGTTTCTTTTTGCAGTACAGATCAAGGGCGGTCTTGCCGTTTTCGGCCTCGCCGATGATCTCGAATCCGAACGATCTGAGTATCTGGGTCATGAGCTTCCGATCCGCGAATTCGTCGTCCACGATGAGGACGCTGATTTTCTTGCCGCGTTTCGTGAGGCCTATGTCTCCGGGGTTGAGGTAGGCCCTGTCCGCATGCTGGGTGGCCGGCATCTTCCCACTATACCCGTTTGTTCGCAAAATCATAGCCCTCCGCGTGCCGGGTCGGAAGGAAGGCCGGGAAGCTCCACCACCACGCTCGTGCGGCCCTCTTCCGTCGCGTCCAGAGTCATTGACCCTCCGAGCGTGAGTGCCATAAGTCTGGCTGAATACGTGCCGAGCCCCGTCCCGAACTGCTTTCCCCGGGTCACGTATTTATCGAAAAAGGATTGCCGTATCGCCTGGGGAACTTCCCCGTCGTTCGTGATCCGGATTCTCACGGGATCCTTCCCCGAGACTTGTATCCGGATGCCGGAAGAAGGGGGCGCGGCCTCGATGCCGTTTTTCAGCAGGTTAGAAATGAGGGAATAGCAGAGGAGCTCCTCGGCCATGACTATACGCTCATCCGTTCGGGTGCAGGTCCTTCCGTCGACGGACAGCTCCAGCTCGATGGCCGAGGTCCGCGCGGGCCGGATGAATTCAAGCCGGGCTTCGCCCAGTACCTTGAGTATATCGACCTCGACCGGCGAGACGGGGTATATGCCCCGTTCCATCTTGAAGAGGTCCAGGGAAAGGTTGATCATGCCGAGCATTTTCTTGCCCGCATCGAGTATCATGCCCAGATTGTCCCGCTGGGCGCTGCTGAGGTTCTCCTGCAGGAGCATTATCTGGGGGAGGCCGATGATCGCGTTCAGGGGGCTTTTCAGGTCGTGGCGCATGATGAGTTCCACGTCTTCCTTGAGTTTCGCCGCCTCGACGAGTTCGCGGTTCTGGGCTTCCAATTTATTCCTCGCCCGGACCAGCGCTATATGGGTGCCGATACGGGCCACGACTTCTTCGCTAGTGAAGGGCTTCGTTATATAATCGACTGCGCCCATCGCGAAGCCCCGCGTCTTCATGTCTATATCATCCGAGGCCGTGAGGAAAATGATGGGGATTTTCCTGCTGCGTTCATGCCTTTTCAGCGCTTCGCAGACCGCGAATCCGTTCATGCCGGGCATCATGATGTCCATCAGTATCAGGTCCGGAGGGGCGGGAGACAGGGCTATCCTCAGCGCGGTTTCGCCGTCGATGGCCGCCAGGACCGTGTATTCGTCGGAAAGGGTTTCGGAAAGGATGCCGATGCTGTCGGGAACATCGTCGACGACGAGTACCCTGGGTCTAGCGGAGGTCATCGATGATCTCCCAGCTGTTAACGGGATGATGGATACCCTTGATCGCGAGCGGCGTCCTCGGGACGTTGTTGAATCGGTCCCGGACAAGGTACTCGGTGTCCTCCGACACGACGACGCTTCCGGCTATGCCGGTGGATTCCAGCCGGGAAGCGAGGTTGACCGGAGAGCCCAGGATGGTGTAGGTGAGCTGGGAACTCGAGCCGAAATTGCCCACGGCGCAGAAGCCGGAGGCGATGCCGATCCGGATGCGCAGGGATGCCAGGATGCCGCGTTCCCTCCAGGCCGCCTCGACCAGCGGGATCGCGCGCTGCATTTCCAGCGCCATGGACACGCAGGCGACGGCGTCTTCTTTGAGCCCCTGACTCTCGGGATCGCCGAAGAAGACCATGA
>Ga0209727_1000282_pt1 | contig 61884 bp, 63 predicted proteins | sample RifGroC1_FD_183995 | JGI IMG/M metagenome (GOLD analysis project Ga0209727, IMG submission 183995) | Groundwater microbial communities from Rifle, Colorado, USA - Groundwater C1 (SPAdes) (version 2) | ecosystem: Environmental > Aquatic > Deep subsurface > Groundwater | place: Rifle, Colorado... | reverse complement strand
CTCCAACCCCTACACCTGCCGTAACAAATACACCCACTCCAACAGCGACTCGTACGCCAACACCAACTCCAACTACAGTTTTGGTTCAGGGGGATGCAAATGGTGACGGGAGAGTTGATGGTGTCGACTATATTATCTGGCTTAATCATTTTAACCAAACAACATCACAAGGACGCGTTGTTGGAGACTTTAATAGTTCGGGACGAGTTGATGGAGCCGATTATGTAATTTGGATGTCAAATTATCACTGAAAATACGCTTGACGCGTTTGAATTATTCTGCCATATTTAGTCAATAGATTGTTTTTTAAGTTAGGTATGAAATTTACCCATAAAATATCGTCCTATTTACCGAAAGGTACTATGGCCAGATTGGCACTCCTTCTTGTAATATTAATCGGACTTCCCGCCGCTATATTTATTGTAAGGAAAGCGGTTCAATATGTTCCCAAAGCAGCGGTGACGACAGTTACTTTAAGTACAACCCCGGCGAGTGCAACCCTACCTCCGAATGCAACGGTTCGGGTTAATTTAAGTGCAGGAACTCAGCTAATTGGTTTTACAAGAGTTGTTTTGACATTTAATCCTGCACAAATTAATTTGGCAAGTGAAGTAACTACAACTACGAGGTTAAGACAGAATCGTGAGCCTGCAACTGACCCCTGGATCGTTAAAACGACAATGGCGGAAGCGAATTCAACAGGAAGAGTTGTAATTGCACTTGGTTTGGATGAGCTTGATAGGGCAAATCCCCCGACAGGAACTTTCGAGATTGCAAATTTTTCTGTGCGATCCTCAACTACTCAAACAAATGTGAGTTCTCAACTTGCTTTTACTGTTAGTGATTCTCAGATAGTAAATATGACAGCTGAGGCTCAGATTATTGCTTCAACCGGTTCGACTTTTACGCTTAATCCTGTTGTAACAAACACTCCGACAGCCACGCCAACGGCAACACCATCACCGACTCGTACACCGACACCTACAGCGACATTCACACCTACACCGACTCGAACACCAACTCCCACTCCCACTCCCACAATGACGCCAACAGGGACTGTCCCCCCTGTCACTATTACAAATACTTTAACACCAACACCTAATTGTTGGTCGGGAGATGCAAACTGCGACGGAAATGTAGATATCCTTGATTACAGTATTTTATTTGCCAGTTTTGGAAAATTACCCGGTCAGGTGGGTTACGATCCGAGAGCCAATCTAAACCATGATAGCGCCGGGGCTGTTGATATACTGGATTACAGTGTTCTTTTCTACAACTTTGGGCACCGGAGTTGAACTCCAACTTTGGGCACCGGAGTTGAACTACGATTTTGGACATAGAACACTTTAGATTAGTAGCATAAAATATATTATGAAAAAATTAAATATTTGGATAGTTTTAGCCGTAGTTTATGTTTTTGTAATCGGAATAGTTGTATTTTATAGAATGAATAAAGGCAAAAATGAACCGGTTGTTATACCACCGGTAACATCTGTATCGCAAACACCGACTGCTGTGCCTGAACAAATGTTCGTCGAGTTTTCTGCGGAAACCCCTATTTCAGATCAACTGGAAGTTTCACTTAAAATACAGGATTCTGAAAGTTTTGAATCTGCAGGATATACGCTTGAACTAACTTATGACCCAGCCATTTTAAGGATAGTTGATGTAACCGAGGGGAACATTTGGGAAAAAAGTGTGGTGCTCCAGAAGGACACTACAAAGCCGGGGATACTAATATATTCTGTTGGAAGACAACTTCAATCGGCGCGGGCAGATGGAGACGTAATGGCCACGGTTAAATTCCAGATTTTAGATAAGTCGGTTGAGACGACTGAGGTGAACCTTACTCAGTTATCAAAGTCCGCCGGGCAAAATAGCGTAAAAACGATTGTTGCAGAACCCTTAAATATTACGTTAAAGTAATTACAATGAAAAAATTAGCAAAAATATTTATCCCAATTTTTATAGTCGTAATTATGGGCTTGGGAGTGTTTCTCGGAGTGACTTTGGTTGGGAGAAGGGCTGTATTTGAACAAAAAGCCGCACCTGAAACAACGGTTTATTTTACACCAGATAATCAGGCTCCTAGAGTTGGGGAACAATTTAATGTTTCGATTGATTTAAATACGGGATCGAACGAAATAGTTGGTGCTGAAATGTATCTAACATTTAGTAAAGATGTTATACAAATTAATAATTTGTCGCTTGGTTCATTCCCTCCAGGTGCTCAAGTTCTAACTTCAACTTATGATAACGCCGCAGGAACGGTAACTTACATTATTTATCTTCCGACAGGCGGGCAAGCACAAACAGGAGTAGGTAGTATCGGAACAATTTCGTTCACTGCACTTACTGAAGGAGTAGCGACAATAGCAGTCGAACCAAGTTCAAAGGTAGCGGCGGTTAGCACAGGTGACGTTGGACTAAACGTGTTGGCAAATACGGTCCCGTTAAATCTTACGATTTTACCGGTAGCAAACGCGACTGCAACTCCAATTCCAACTGAAACAGCTACAGGCACTCCTGTTCCTACCCAACAACAGGCGACAGCAACACTAACTCCCACCAATACACCTACACCTACTGCAACAACAGCAAGCGGGTCGGGTGGGTTACCGACTAACACCCCAACAAATACACCGACTAATACGCCAACACCAACAACCGCAAGCGGTTCCGGTGGTACGGCATCTACAAATACACCAACTCCAACATCAACAACTATTGCAAGTGCGGGTTCAACGGGAGCAACCGGTGGAACTTTAGCTGATGCAGGAATTGCTTTCCCTACTATTATTTTTACAATAGGTGCAGGGTTCTTGATCTTTATAGCAATACTTCTTGCTTTGTAATTTATTCACTCTAACTTCACAAGAAAATTGATATAATTTGTGTTTATATATACAAAAATATGTCAAAGCTAAATTTACTCACAGGTACGCTTTTGAAAGAAATAATCGAATCCCCAATAAACGGTGAAATTACCGTTATTAAAAGTGTGGCGTTCGGAACATATTTATCGGTTGGCAATTTGACCCAATCGGGGGGAATCCTCCAAGAAATCTGGAAAAAGACACTTAGGAAAATTAGGAACTATAAATTACCTGCCCGTAATACTACACGAAGTGTTGCAGGCGGGGAAATTAGTAATTGTTTAATCCTTGGACTAGGCGGTGGAAGTGTTGCAAAAGTGATCCGAAAATATTGGCCGGTCGCGAAAATTACAGGGGTTGATATAGATCCCAAAATGGTAGAGATGGGGAAAAAATATTTGGGATTAGGTGAGTTAGGAGTAAAAGTCGTAATCAGCGATGCGGAAAAATTTCTTGCGACTAAATCCAAGTTCGATCTTATTTGTATTGATTTATATCTCGGAGATAAATACCCCGATAAGTTCGAGAAAGAACAATTTATAAAACTAGTGAAGAAGACATTATCTCCAAAAGGAATTGCGGTATTTAACAGGCTTTATTACGGCGAAAAAAGGAAAGAGGCCGCTCTATTTGGAGAAAAACTCAAAAAACATTTTTATAAAGTTGACTGGTTTTTTCCGGAAGCAAATTTGATGCTGATTTGTAGGAGTTAATTCCACCTGTAATACATTTGGCAATCTTCTTCAAAGGGATAACAGCGGAATGGGAGATTTCTTAAGCGGGACTCGGGAATGTTTCTTTTGAGATTGCTCCAGAAAGGAAAAGTCATTCGTAAATACTGATCAAACGGTCGGCTTATTATTGATACTGAATAAGCAAAGATGAAAAGAAGTACAGCGATAGTTATAAGAAATGAAAACAGACTTCCAAGAAGTGAATTACCCAGAATGTATTCAACTCCTGCTAATATTAAAAGAACCGGCCAGAATCTAAAGATTACGTTCCAGACATCCCATGACAAAATTCCTAGATTGTTAAAAAGAAGTAAAATACCGCAAAGTATTAAAATTATCGGCCAGGTTATATTTTTTGCCTGAAAAAGTTTTGTTTGAGTTTTCTCCGAATCAGTCATTTTTGCCAATCAGATAAATTGCAAAAGCGATTAGAATTATCGGCCAGAACCTCCAAATGAAATTAAAATGGAAAAGTCCTAAATTTTGTATTAAGAAAAATACTCCGAGAATAATTAGAATTACCCCAACCGCGGTTTTTGGATTAGTTTTTTGGGAATAGAGTTTTGCATTTTCTTTAAACTCATTTGCCTTATCTTTCATTTCATCGGTGCTGATTTTTAAATTTTCCGATGTAATTTCACCAGGATGGTCTTCCGATGGAATTATTAACCAAAGAATAAAATATATTAATACTCCTGATCCTCCGAGAAGGGTAACGACGACAAAAATAAGCCTGACAACCATCGGATCAAAATCAAGAAATTCCGCTAATCCCAAACATACGCCACCCAAAAGTCTGCCTTTTTTCGGCCTAAAAAGTTTTTTATAGGAAGGGCTTGAAGCCGATTCGGTCTTCTTGGAAACTAATTTTGTTGTTTTTGACTTATTGATTTTTGCTGCCATATTCAGCGATATTTTAATATTTCCGAGTGCTGCGGTCAAATACTATTTATCCCACTTCGCAAAATGCCTCGAGCGTAAGCTCGCGGATGAATGCGAAGATATTTTGCTTCGGAGGGATTCCGCTCCCGACGAAGCACTGGGAGAAGATACCCCAACCGTAAGGTAGTGGGGAGCTTTATCTTTTTGTTTTGAACTAGTACATTTAAAGAGATATAATACTAGATTGTATGTTTAAAAATATTTTTACGAAAATTCTGGATGTAAACCAGAAAGAGGTTCAAAGGCTTCAAAAAACCGTCGAGCAAATAAATGCGCTTGAGGAAAAAACAAAAAAACTCAAAGCAGATGATTTTAAGAAAAAAACCGAAGAGTTTAAGAAAAAAGTTTCTGATGGAACAAAATTGGAAGATATTCTTCCCGAAGCTTTTGCACTTGTACGCGAAGCAGGAATAAGAACATTGGGACTGCGGCTTTATGATGTTCAGCTTATGGCAGCCGTTGCACTTTTTGAAGGCAAAGTTGCTGAGCAAAAAACAGGTGAGGGAAAAACTTTATCCGCAGTTCCCGCTCTTTATCTTCGTGCATTGACAGGTAAAGGCTCTCATTTGGTAACTGTAAATGATTATCTGGCGCGGCGTGATGCCGGATGGAATGCTCCGATATTTCACCTTTTGGGCCTCACAATTGGTTCAATTGTTCAGGAAGGGAAGTCGTTTATTTATGATCATGATTATAACGATACAAGCCATGGCGATGAACGCCTTGCTCACCTTAAACCTGCGCAAAGGCGTGAAGTTTATGCGGCGGATATTACTTATGGAACAAATAATGAGTTTGGTTTTGATTATTTGCGTGACAATATGGTCCAGAGCTTGCCCGAAATGGTACAACGCGGGCACTACTTTGCCATTGTTGATGAAGTTGATTCGGTTTTAATTGATGAAGCACGGACTCCGCTTATTATTTCGGCTCCCGACACCGAACCGACCGATAAATATTATAAGTTTGCCACTCTCATTGAAAAACTAAATCCCGATACTGACTATTCGATTGACGAAAAATTGCGAAGCGCAACTCTGACGGAGCACGGAATTACCCGAGTCGAAAAAATTCTCGGGGTGGATAATCTTTACGAAAAAGATTTTGATTCAATACACCATATCGAAAACGCACTCAGAGCCCGAACGCTTTATTTACCTGACCGCGATTATATTGTAAAAGAGGACCAGGTCATTATTGTTGATGAATTTACGGGAAGACTTATGTATGGAAGGCGTTGGGGAGACGGAATGCACCAGGCAGTTGAGGCAAAAGAGAGTGTAAAAATTCAGCAGGAAACAAAAACTTATGCAACAATTTCCTTCCAAAATTATTTTCGTATGTACGAACACCTGTCCGGTATGACAGGAACCGCAGCAACCGAAGCCGAGGAGTTTAAAAAAATCTATAAGCTTGACGTTGTTGTACTTCCTACAAACATGCCGATGGTCAGGCATGACATGGCCGATGTTGTCTACAAATCTATTTCTGCAAAATACGCCGCAATTACCCGTGACATTGAGGATAAATATAAAAAAGGGCAGCCGGTACTGGTTGGAACTACTTCGATTGAGAAAAATGAAGTTTTGTCTGACTTGTTGAAACGCAAAAAAATTCCACACAATGTTTTAAATGCAAAGAACCACGAAACTGAGGCTCTTGTTATCGCGGGTGCTGGAAAACCTGGTGCAATAACTGTTGCAACAAATATGGCAGGGCGTGGTGTCGACGTTGTTTTGGGAGGTGCAAAACCTGACAGGACAGAAGGATCAAAAGAAGAAACTTATAAAAAGTCAAAAGAATATACAGCATGGGAAATTGCCCACGAAAAAGTTAAAAAAGCGGGAGGACTTTATATAATCGGAACCGAGCGTCATGAGTCTAGACGAATTGATAATCAGCTTCGTGGACGAGGTGGAAGGCAAGGGGATCAGGGTGAGTCGAGATTTTATTTATCGTTGGAGGACGATTTGATGAGAATCTTTGGAGGGGAGCAGATGATTGCTTTGATGAACCGTCTTAAAGTTCCCGAAGATCAACCAATTGAGAACCGCCTTATAAGCCGAGCAATTGAACAAGCGCAAATTAAAGTTGAAGGATTTCATTTTGATTCCAGAAAAAATGTTGTTGAATACGACGACGTTGCAAATCAGCAAAGGGAAGTTATTTATAAACTACGTAAGAAAGTGTTGGAGGCAGAAGTTGTAAAAGATGAAGTTTTGGAGATACTTCATAAAGAGATTGATTTAATTGTCGAATTCGGAAAAAATATAGAGGGAAAAATTGATCACGAAAAGATTGTTATGGGTTTGGTAGAAATAGTTCCGTTTGATGATGCCTCACGCGAACAGGCTTTAAAGGAGCTAAAAAATCAGGATAATTTGGAAAAAATAAAAGAAACTCTGGAAAAAATTGTACTTAGCGTACATAAATCACGCGAATCGCAGGTAGGGGAGAATGTTATGAGACAGGTCGAAAAGTTTGCCTACATAAGCTCAATTGATCACCAGTGGGTAGAGCATTTGGATGGGATTGAAGGATTACGCGAGGGAGTTAGGCTTCGTGTTTATGGACAGCGAGATTCATTGGCGGAATTTAAAAATGAGGCATTCCAAATGTTTGAGGGATTGATGGGAAAAATTGAGGCACAGCTTGCGAGAAGCTTATTCAGAGTTGGAGTTGCTTCGCAGCGGCCAGAAATTCCGACAAATTTACTTCGTACAAACGAGGATCAACTTGATCAAACCGGTCTTATGGAATCCGCGGATGAAGAAATTACGGCTGCCGCCGGCAAAAAAGCTTTCGCGACTCCATCACAAAACACTAGTGAAAGTTCACAACCGGCTACCAAAAAACTAGGCCGCAACGACCCATGTTGGTGTGGTAGCGGAAAGAAGTGGAAGAAGTGCCATATAAATAGGGAACCGCAAGGAACACAGGAGATTGAAGCCTATAACTTATATTCCAATAATCAGGAAGAATGGCAAAGAAGATACGGGAAAAGAGGCTGATTAGAAGCGAAAATCGATCTCAATATTTCCGTTACCCGCGCGTATTTCTTTAATTATCATACGCAGGAAATGTTTTCTCTCTTCAAACTCTGCATTATCCCATAAGGTATTGAAGTCTTCTAGAGATTTAGTGAATTTCTCTAGTTCCTGGCGACGCTCGTTAACCTTCTGAAGCTTAAATTGATAATCATCGGCTACCACATGGTGCTTATTCTCTTCTTCCTCTAAGCGCTTTAAATTGCCTCCATAGACCTCTAACGAGTCGATACCCGCCTCATAAGCCTCCTTGACCCTTTGCCTTCTTCTTTCGATGTCAGCAAGTTGTTTTGCAGCGTACTTGTAGTCATCTTCCAGGTTATCTGATATGGCAATATTGCGATCGAAGATCAATCTTTCTCTGGCTGTTGGATTATTAACCAGGTTTCTGATCTGGTTTAAGACAAACTCTTCAAGCTTAGTGGCACTCATTATCCTGCGTTGGCAGATCCCACTGTATTTGTAACCACCGCACAGGTATTCGTAAGTAGTTGTATCATTCCAATTCAGATTCTTTTTCTTCCTATTATGGTGACGAGTGAGATAAGTTACACCAGATCCGCAGCGAATACATTTTGCGAGTCCCGTAAGTAGGCCTCGACTGAGTTTTCCTCGACCTTTTTGGGAATTACCTCTGATCTTTTTCTCCTTTTGAGCTAGCGCAAAAATAGCCTCAGGAATAATTGCTTTGTGCTCAGTGCTGTCTTCAATAATTCCTTGATGGCCTCTTAACCTTCGCTGTTGGTTTTTCTTATAATCAGCGTGTCTCCAGCCCCACAATACCTTACCTGTGTATGTTTGGTTCTGGATCATGTATTTGATAGCCTGTGCTCGCCAATATTGACCCCTAGGTGGTTTTACGCCCTTCTCAGTAAGTTGAAAGGCGATATTGAGAGCTCCCTTACCCCTTATATAGTCATCAAATATTTGACGGACTATTTTGGCTTTTTCTTCATCTACCAATACTTTACGATGCACTTTTCCTTTCTCATCAATCGAGCGCTTTATTTTGTAACCATAAGGTACGTTATTTGGGATTTTTCCTGCCTTGGCTACGGCTACTTTACCCATCATCATTCGTCTGCGAATCTTGTTTCTTTCAATTTCAGACATCGTATCACTGTATCCCTCGACCATAATCCCCAAGTCATCGTCTGTGGGATCATATGTCTTAGGATTCTTCGGCTCGACTGGAGTATTTAGGGCGTAAGTTTGGATGAAAAGCTCTTTTAGCTCCTCGCGCACGATTGTTGCAGCAGCGCGGTTTCTAGCAAAGCGGTCGAAGTCTTTGACTATTACCAGATCGAAAAGATGCTGTCTAGCATCACTGAGCAAGTCTTGAAGCCCTTTGCGTTCTTCCAGGAGATGACCGCTTATTCCTTCATCGATATATGGCTCTTTGGCCAATTCCCAGCCTCTTTCTACAATTACTTTCTTACAATCAGTTATTTGCGAAGGGATCGAGATCTTACCCTCAACTTGCTCTTTTGTACTTACTCGAGCGTATACAACCGCTCGAATCTTAAATTTATTTTCCATGTTTATTTCAGACCTTTATCAAGGATTTTTAATAGATCTGCTTTTTTGTATCGGCGATCTTGCCGAGTACCTATTCTTACTGCTAAAAGTTTTTTCTTATTATCCCATTGGCGAAGCGTCCAAGGACTGACGTTTAATATTTGAGAAGCTTGCAAAAGAGTTAGAAGTGGAGACCAGGTGGTAGGATCAGAAGGAGAAAATAATGGTATTGTTTTCTTAGTCATATTAACTTAAACTAATATAGTATAATTAAATAGAATATACAATATGGAAAATGTAGATAAAAACATTATTGATGACGCGCTGCGCTTATGTAGTGTTGTGATAAGAACTAAGGACAAAGGTGACTTGAGGGACATTGCAATGGAGTCGATGGCGCCTCGAACTTTCGACCTCAGAGAAGTTGAATACGCCTATAATCAGTTAGAAACACCTTTTTATCTCGAAAAGATTGGGATATTAAAGATAATCTCAAATACACCTAAACCTCAGCAATTCATGTTTAACCACACTCCCAAAGGATATTTCCTGGTTAAAATTGATTATGACCTTGCTGAAAAATGGACTAATGAAACTCTTGAATCGAGATTCTCAGGAAAACATGATGTATATGAAGATGAAATCTGGAATAAAGATTTTCAATTTAATGAAAAGGAAAATACATTATATCTCTCGCCTTATGGTAAATGCGTGTTTTCGAAGAAAAGCCTTCCTGCGGGAGCAAAAATAAATCAAAGGGCTCTATTGTCGAAATTAGTTGTTGAGGCAGGAGAGAGTGGTATAGGATCAGGCTTTTTAGTCAAGCAACTCAAGCAATATGGATCAAAAGATCCTGACAATAGAAGAATAGATGCAATGATTGTAGTCTTGAACAAACGGTTTCAGAAAGAGTTTGCAGGCGCAAAAGTTGCGATAATAAACATAGGCAGTCAGGGTGTAAAAAGAATAAGATTATCGGTTCGACCACTCCCAAAAAGATAGGGGCTACTTTTTTCTCCAAAGTAAAACAAATACCCTATACTGTTCACCTATTCTATCCTCCTCAAATACACTGGCCTCATGAAAGTCAGTGAGAAGCTACAGGTAAAAACGAATTTATCACAAGCACAAAATGATGTGCTTTTCCAGAAGTTAAATGAAGCAGTGGAGGTTCTCTATAAGTCTGTAGCCTCAAGAAAAATAAAGGCTGCGTTAGATGGAATTAAAAATGAAAAATCCTATGGAATCCAACGAATTTAAATTATCAGATTTTTACCAATCCGTAATCCTCAAAACCGCAGGATTTCCTCTAGTACGTTTGGAAAAACAAGACAGACAACACTTCGTATTTGTGTTTGAAGACTCAGATAATCAGGCAGAATTAATACTCAGCCGATACTGGAATCACGAATTGCAGGTTGATGCAAGAGATCTAATTGAAAGTATTAACGAGCTCAAAACTCGTATTCATTCAGGGGTATAGGAGGTGAATTATGAAGAAATCTAAATACAAGTGGTTCAAATGGTGGCATTTAGAAAATGGAGATGCTGATGACCCGATTGTATTTGTAATTACTGAGGAGATGATCCAGGAATTAGCAGAAGCAAACTGGGATAGAAGGTTAACAGACCTTGAAATGCACAGAGTTTTATATGCCTTTACCGAGAGTGATGAAATTATTAACAGTCGGGACAATGCGATGTTAGATGCAATTTGTAGCGCTGTAGAAAATAAAGACAACGAATGGGTTGGAATAGACGAGTGGTTTTATAAAGAAAAACAGAAGGAGGAGAAGAATGGCTAATTGGAGTTCACTAAGAATATATCATCCAATAGAAGATTTCGAAAAAACGGATCAAGAGTATTTTAAAAAGTACCACGAAGCAGTAAAAGCTTCTGAAAAATATTGGATTCCTGAAGGCGATCGTAAAAGGTGGGAGGCTAAGTTTTCGTACGAAGCCTTTATCGCTGACTATATGAATTTACCCTCAAGTAAAGATGATTGGTCTCGAATAAAAACACACGCCTATTTTAGCAAGACAGAGGATAGGGATTTACTGGTATATCCCTGGGGAAGTGAGCTCCACATAGCATTGGGAAATATCATTACTGATTATCAGCGAGAGGGGAGAAATCACGTTCCAGATGTTTGGAGAATCGCTGGAATGACAGGGGAAGTTAGTGCTGGTGGCAAGGAGGATTATTGTTACGCTCATATTTACACTCCTCTTACTGAAGCAGTTGATAATGTTACGAAATTTTTAAATGCAGCTTATAAATTACCTGTTTCGGAGAAACTTGGAGTATGGAATCATTTTGCAAGATTTTGTGGAAAAGTTGAGGAATTAGGAGAGTGGCTTGGTCTTCATCACCTTCTTAGTTATCACCCAGAAAAATGTCTTGTTGTAATAGACTGGTCTGAAGTTGCTATGTTTTATGATGATCCGAAAGAGATTAAAAGGGCTGCAAATAACAAACGATTCCTTAAATATTTATCTGACCTTGAGCACGCAAGCACAACAAATTCGGCGTTAGAAGCTGCGACAGATTCAGAAGATCGTTCTTATAAAGAAGTGAATTTTTTTGAAATCAATCGAATCTTAAATCCCTTTACGAAATTCAGACAAGAGGCGAAAGATTCAAATATTGGTAATCATGAAAAACAAACATGAAGAAAAATGTAATCAAAGCGTCATATTTTATTACAGGTGACTCTATAGTTGAGGAGGTTTTAGTGAGTGGGTATCCTGACCCCTCCATACGCTTTGCAGTATGTAATTATGAAACTAAGAAAGTGTCATACGCATCAGATATTATCTTGGACAATGGAGCGATTCTTCAGCCATTAACGGGCGATATTATCACCAAGGGAGTAGTACTTTTGCCTTCACAGGCAGAACCGTATTTAAGTGAAGCAGTGTTGATAAAGGATATTGAGTCATTTATCAATTGTTATCTTGATTTACCCCACGAATTCTATTTGAAACTCGTCAGTTATTATGTTCTATTGACATGGGTCTATGATAAATTGAGTGTTATTCCTTATCTTCGGGCAATCGGTGATTATGGAAGCGGAAAAACCAGATTCGCTCAAGTGGTGGGATCCATCTGCTACAAGCCATTTTTTCTGACTGGTGCGACTTCAGATGCTTTTATATTCAGAATGATTGAACTTGTTAAAGGCACGATGGTGATCAACGAACTAGAAAGGATTAATAGCGACTTACAAGCTCAGATCACAGTTATTCTCAACAATGGATACGAGAAAAAAATGTATATCGGAAGAGTCGAAGGTGACAGAACAAAAGTTCCGACCACGTTTGACGCTTTCTCACCGAAAATAATCACGTCGAGAGGGAAGTCTAAAGATCTAGCGCTGGAATCCAGGATTCTGAGCATTCCAATGAAACCAACTAAACGAAAGGATATTCCTACAATGTTAGATGATTCGTTTTGGGCAGAGGCTACTTTAATACGTAATAAACTTCTGACATATCGTTTTAACAATTTATATGCGCTTCCGACCCAAGGGAAAGAAGAAAGATTGAATGGGGTCGAGCCTAGGCTCAAACAAACTCTACTTCCTCTTCTCTATGTTATTCAGGACAAATCGATGGAAGACGAGCTAATAAATTATGCATTGGATTTCCAGGAGCAGATTTTTTCTGACAGGAGTTTTGAGCTGGAGGCTTTGATTGCCGAAAAGCTGGTTAATTTGTTTGATAATAACGATAAAGTTGGAGTAAAAGACGTATGGGAAAGTATAAACAAAGAACTCGACGATAAGGAAAAAATTACTACAAAGGCTGTTGGGTTAAGGGTTAGGGGATTCGGCTTCAAAACAAAAAGAATCCAGGGTGTTTATCAGATCGAATACAGCCAGCCTGTCATTTTGTATCTGAAGGAAAGGTACTCTTTAACTACTTTCCAGGAAGGAAGTCCACAAACTCCACCAAGTCCACCAGCAGATTCAGCGTCAGAAGTGGACATTGTGGACATGGGTGACAATAGACAAATGACATTGGGAAAGGAGGGGGTATAGGGTTCCAGGCGGGGTCATAAATTCTAGGATTCCTAAGTGCTCGCGGATCTTGCAGGGGTAGGGCTAAAAATAATTCAAATCTTCAGTACTCCAATTTTATTGGACTTCCTCAAATACCCCACTATCTGCAGACTTTTCGCCGTGAAGCTTCAGAAGTTTCTTTATCTCTTTGATGAGTTTTTCTGTCTCGACATTAAGAGATACACTTTGGTTTTCGTTTAAATCTTCGTATTTTAAAGAGATTGATAATTTTGAAATCTTTTCGGGAGGATTAAACCAGGGTTTTGAAGTCTCATCAATAATTTGACCCAGTGATTTAGAATTATTACTTTTGATTTTATCAATATCGCTATCAATATTTAACCCATCGGCAAATTTTCTAATTTCGTCTTTAATGAGAGTGTTGGCTACAGCTTTTATTGCTTCTTTGATAAGATTAATGTCGACACACACATCCTCGATAGATTTATTGTCGGAGAGTAAGTGTATCTGGAGCTTTTTGTCTTTTAGTTCTTTTTCACAAATCTTTTTAAGTTTTTCTGCGTTATCTTTCCCAGTTTTATCTCCGTCCATTAGCGCAACAACTTCACGACCTTCTGATAACATCAATTTGGCCATTGCTAAATAATTTTCTGATGTACCCGCATCAACTATGCTTAAATCGTTAAGATCGATGTCAACCTTATTGCCTGCCTTTAATTTTTTTATCGCCTGGAGGATATAGATGATGTCCGAAGCCCCCTCGACGAGTAACGTCTTCTCTGCTATGAGGAAATTGTTACTAAGCAGTATTCCCAAAGATTCCCTGACGGATTTCCAATTTTTAGTGAATGGTTTTTGATCAATTTTTGTTCCTAGTTTCGTTTTACTGATGACTCGATTCCTCTTGGGATGATTCTTGTTTATTAGAAAAAGTGAATGAGTCGTATAAACGATCTGCGATTTATCAGATATTGTTTCAAAACTCCGTTGTAAATCAAATTGAGCGTAGGGGTGAAGATAGGTTCCAGGCTCGTCGAATAGGTAAATATAAGTGTTGCTTTTGTGGTTTTGTATCCTGGCATAAGTAATCATTGATAAAAGAAAGTAGGTTCTAAATCCAGACGATCTCAATGAGGGTCTAGTGTATTGTGACGAGATTGATGGATCTTTTATTTTGATTATGATGTGATCACCCTCTGTTCCCGTATGCTCGAATTTCCACTCGAGATCTTTACCTTGATTCCATTTATCATTAAGAATAGACGTTAGTTTTTTCGAAGCATCGTCGAGTGCCTTAGATGTTTTATCGTCTTGTTTAAATAGGTCTTGCTTGTTATCCCAGATTTCAGCTAGGCGAAAAATTCCTTGCATAAATTCAAACGCTGGTGTGTCTAAATCAGCCAACGTAACCTTATCAACAAGATTGGTAGTTGGGGGAGTAAAAAGTTCAATTCTCGGCCTAAGCTGAAGTACAGATGGTTCTTGGGATACTGGAATCTTTATTGGTATGCTAAACACTTTAACAGGGTTGCCAACGCCTTCTCTATAAAAAATAACTTCCTCATCTTTATTTTCGGTTAGGGTTTGTTCTGGTTCGGTTCCTTCAGAAGGGTTCTCAGGTGCCTGGATTTTGTTCAGCTCATCTAAATCAGATTGATTTGGTTTAAAATACCACTCAATTCGAGGTTGGGCGTCAGTCGCTAAGTCCCAATTCCTATCATCCTCTGTAATTGGTCTATCATCATTTAAACATCTAATAGCTTCCAAAATGTTCGTTTTACCATGATCATTTGCGCCAATTAGAATTGTAGACTTCTCGTCTATCAGTAACTGTTCCGAGTCCTTAACGGACAAGAACCCACTAATTGTAACTTTATAGAGTTTCATACAATTTTACATTTCTATTTCATTGCCATTAATTAACAGATTGAGCCTCGTTTTTTGCCCGCTTTTCAACAATATTTAAAATAATTGATAGCCATTCTAGCGCTGCCTCTCCCTCTTTTTGAATAAAAGGTACTATTTCACCATGACTGTGTTTTACAGCGTTTCTGAACTCCTTCAGATTTAAGAATCTCTTTTCAGTTTCAATTTTCGATCGGAAGTATTGAGAAAACATTTCCCAATTCGACAAAATCATTTTTGAGTAATCCATAATATCGCAATAATCAAGCATATTCCTTGGTCTAAAATCGCTTACAGTTTTAGAAGGGTCTTTAGATAAATAATCATTAACTCTTTGACGCACTACCCCAACAACGTCACTGGGAATGCACGATTTCCAATAGTCAACATCCTTCAAGGTTAGTTTCTTGTCAATCAAATCCCGTAATCTTTTTTCGGTATCATCAATGGCTTTATTGACGTTATCTGCTACTACACGACTAATCTTCGAACCTGTTACTCTTGTTATTTCCTCTAGTAACAGAGCTGCCCTTGAAGCCAAAAAGGACATAAAGTCATCTTGTTTAATTGAGTCATCATACTTGATTAGATGAGTTTTTAAAGTATCTTCAAAGTCGGGATTTATATTTTGATACTCCGAAAAATATAAACTCGGCTTCTTGTTGGAGATCTCCTTATTAAGTTCTGCAGGGATAAAACAAAAGTTTGGGAGGGAGTGAACCATAATCATCGGGTAGCTCTTTTGAACAATAGATTTTGGGAAAATATGGTGTTTTTCAGAACTATTAAAGTCGGAGTAATACCCGTCTTTGAGCATGAGCGGAACATTATTTTTAAAATGCCTAGGGTTCTTTTTTGCTAACAAACAAAGTACGCCGTTTTTAACTGCTGATTTACGATACATCCTGACTTGAATAAGTGAATCTATATCCAAGGAAAATTGATACTTAACATTGGCTCCTCCTGAGACGATTTTATCCATCAGTTTCTTATCCTCGGTCATGAGTGTCAAAATGGAAGCACTGTATCTTTCAGAAAAGGTTGATTGCCAGAACCATTGAGCCAGAAGCTCTGATTGTTCGTGATCTAAGCTTCTCCCCTTACTTTTGGAGAACAAATAGGCAACTATCGCGATCATACTGCGGTAAGGAATAAAGACCGAGTTGACTACACCTAAATTATTTCTTAGGTAATCAATAGCCAATGCGATTGATTCAACAGTTTCTTGCCAAAATTTACTAACATCCTCGGCTCTTAACTGCAACTGAACTGGTCTGGTACATGAACCTTTAGCAATAAGCGAAAGTGCTTGAAGATAAACCTCGTTATCGATATCGCCAAAGCCTTTTGTCTTTAACTGCTCATTTTCTGCTTTAACTGCAATGCGTAAATCAAATTCTGGCGTCCAGGTACTAGCAGAGATAAGATCAAATAGATTAAGTTTCTGACCACCCTGGTTAATTCTCTCGAAAATATCGCATACTTCATCCAACTCTTTATCTCTAACATCAATGGCTGAAAAGGGGTAGTTGTTAAATTTCTGGAAGCACTCGTTAAACGATTTTTTACGCTCAACAGTTAAACCTTCATAAACATCATATCTTTCATTAGAAAGCAAATCACAAATTGAAACATAGCGTTGATTGTCAGGCGCTCTGTCAACAAAATGCATCTCATCCAGATCAAAGCAAATCTTTTTGTAGTCTCTGCCATATAGAGTCAATCCCTTAACCGTGACATATAAAGAAGTAAGACGTTGTTGGCCATCGAGAATAAAGACAATTTTTTCGTACCTGTCAGGTTTTGGAAGTCCCAACTCCGCGATATCTCTATAAAAGTCATAGTATTTTCTCGGTGCATCCCAAAAGAAAAATGAACCAATCGGATATTCCAGATATATACTTTCGAGGAGCTTGATAACCCTTGGTTTATCCCACACGAACTCTCTTTGAAATTGGGGAATCCTCAAAATTCCTTTCTCAATATCATGAACAATATCTGCCAATTTATAATCGCCTTTAATCTTTATTTTTTGTATATCCATAGTTTTTAAATACTTTCTACAATTTTTATTTCTTCAAGGGTTAATCCATAAAGCTCGTAAACTAATTTATCAATGTCTTCAGAATATTTGTTAATCAGTTTTGATAATGTTTCATTGTTTTTGTCGTTATTACTCTTTGTAATTTCTAGAATTTTGTTTACTAAGATAATGAATGGTTTTTGCATCTCTAGTGAGATTTCTTTTATCGGTAAAACTTCTAAATATGTTTTGGAAATATTTACTGTTAGTGTGGATCTGTTAGTGAAATTTTCAATATAATACCAGTTGAGCAATCTTGAATTTAGCAAGGAGAGTATGTAGTTATAATTAAGAGCACAGTCATCTTTTAATAATAGATTATTAATTGAAGCATATGTATAGAAACTATTTTGATCCAAAGTGGCCACTATAGCATTCTTACCTCCTCCGATTCTTCTTATAAGAATTTTGTTAGGTGCATTCCATAAATAGTCAGGGCGTGGTCTATGGAGTTTTTTTCTATCGAATAAAATGAACTTGTTTTGCCATAAAATTTGATAACGATCTATATCTTTACCTTCTAAGAAAGGTTTGTAGTTTGGAGCTTTTTCTTCAGTAGAGATAAAAGTATTTTTGCCTTTTGGAGTAACAATTCCTTCAATAATGTCTTTACAAAAAGTACCTAAATTCGTAGAGTCGTGTTTAATTATATTAATTATTTTATTTGATGTACTATCTAGATAGATTGAAAAAACGAATTCATTATTATTGAATTCTTCCTGATTAATTACACGAGAACTGTAAGAGTGATTTATTAACTGAGAAAATTCTTCAATTATTTCTACCTCTTTATTTGGTTGTCTAAAGTTTTGCGCCTCGAGAACGGTAGTAGAGGCGGTGACGTTTTCAAATACTCCTGCATGTAAATCAATTATCTGAAGAATCTTATTATTTTTTACAACGTATTCCCTTGTGGTTTTGTAGCTGGTAGCTCTGAAGAAAGTATTCGGAATTATATAGATATAGATTCCCATCGGTTTTGATATGTGTGATGCTCTTTCGATAAAAAGTGAAAACAAATTTATTTTTCCTTTACCGCAAGAATAAAGTTTGCCAATAGCCTTTTTAAATGTATCTGTGAAATCTGACCCACGAGTAAAAACGTAAGGAGGGTTGGCAATAACCACATCGAACCCCCCTTTTTCTTCAAATACATCGGCAAAATATAGGTGCCATAGGAAGAAGGGTTTTGTGCCAGTTTTTTTAAGTTCATCTAGAACAGCAAATATCTGATTTTCTTTTGAAGAGATTTTTTCCAGGCGTTTAAAATCTTCGGGGAGTATTCCAATCCCAGGTAAAGTTCTGATATTCAATTTTTGACTCTGGAGTTCATGAAGTGATGATTTAACGCTTGTCTCTATTAACTCATGCTCAATCTGTTCTATTTGGCTCCTGAGTTTTTTCTTTCCCTCGCTATCGCTCGTACTGAAATACTTAAGTTGTAGAGCCTTCATAGCTTTAAGCACCTTATCATTCTCGCCATCAAATAAACCGATCTGCGATTCTTGATCGAAAAGATTTTTCATCCGTTTAGAACCAAGAGCTTTTTGGACACTCTCCGAGTCATAAAGTTTTATACTGGTGTCTCCGAGCACTAATTCTTCAAGAAGAGAATTTCCTTGCATAATTTTGTAATCCAAGTTAGGTAGGGGTTCTATTTGCTCAAGATCATAATCAACTACCAGCGATAACCACAAACGAAGTTTTGCTATCTCAACAGCTCCTGGATCTATATCAACTCCATAAATACAGTTCTGAATTGTTTGTTTTTTAATCTCGTATTCAGTGGAGGCAGTGTCTCTTCTTCCAAGGAGTTTTGACCGACTTTCTAGCTCGTATCGTAAATGAGTAATTTGCTGCAGCATTCCGACCAGGAACGCTCCTGATCCACAAGCGGGATCAACAACTTTTATATTTTCCAGGCTGTTAATAATACTTTCACTGACTGTCACATCTCTTGCTTCAAATTTTTCATCACCTAAAACGTTATAGGTAGGGAAGTATTTATTTTTGACATCTTCTGGGGTAAGCCCTGTCTCGGTTGCCAGATGGTTGATAAGACTCTCTTCGCACATATAGTGAACAATTTCGCGGGGCGTGTAGTAAGTGCCTTTACCTTTACGCAGATTTTCTTCCAGGAGATTTTCAAATACTTTACCAAGCATCTCTGGGTCAACCGCGACTTCTTTTTCAAGCGGTTCATCCTCTTTTACTGTGAAATTGTAAAGATCAAAGACATCAAAAACCTTGCCGAAAATTTTATTATCCAGGTAAATAAAGCTGTTATTCCAATCGTAAGGAGCCTCGAATAAGCCTCCATTCAAAAAAGGTATTCTACTGTCAAAGTATTTCGAATAGCTTGGATCGACTTCATTTCGGCGGGGATTATTAAGGGTATCGTAGAAAAGTTTTTCCAGATAATCATTGTAAAAATTCTGGTTATTCTGAATACATTTTTTGTAAAGCCCGCTCATGAAGTTTTTGTCTCCTTCGCCCCACGATTTACCCCTTGGTACTCCAAGCCAGCCCTTCTTTTGCAAAAAATATAAGAAAACGATTTGACCTAAGAGTTTTTTTGCGAAGTTTTCGGTATCAATATTATTTCTAGAAGCTTCATTGATAAATGTGTGATTGCTCTTTAATTCTGCGACTACGCTTTCAAATAAATCTCGATACTTTTCAAAGAATTCTTTGGTAACTTTCTCGACACCAAAAGCTTCTTCAAGTTGAGCCAGAGTTGGGTTAGTCACTGTTTGTTCAAAGATTTTAGCTAGTTGAGATTGTGGTGTATGAACTGGTTCACCTTCTCCAACGAGAAAGGAATATCTTTTTGCGGGTGTAGCTTCCTCTTTCGGCTTACCTTTCTCGTCATATTTATATTCAACTTTTACGAATGATAGTCGCCAGGAAGATGAGCTGTCGTTATGAAATGATACAAGCGCACTATCAAGCCAATGATCTTTTAAGTAGCGAGCGATCAGATTCCTTTGCATTGTTCTGGCTTGTTCAAGTTTGGTATGGGTTTTCAGGGATACGTCAAGAATGTGGAGATTTTTTCCTTGAGGATCAGCGTAGGAACCTAAATAGGTGAGTGAATCGATATGGTCTTTAAATGGAGAATCTATCGGGAGCTTTTGGCTTCCGATTTCAATGTCATTTAAGAGTTCGTGGGCAAATTTTTGGAACGTACTCTGGTCATATTTTGTCTTAAGTATTGAAAAATATTGCTGCATAAGTCATGTTAGGTAAAGGCTTCCGATAAAATTATCTCCCGCTTAGCTGGTCGCCTTTGATCTTCAGTTTTAAGTACTTTTATAAGATATCCTTCACTAATCGCATTCCTGATTTCAGCTAAAATTGCCAGAGGTTTATTCATCTCTTTTAATTTTGTTACGAGCTGATTGATTGAGCGCTTGTTGACTGCCCCTTCTTCCAGTGCCAGGAGTAGGGTATTCAAATACGCTTCATCATCTTCAGTTAATCCCCTGAAACTTAGGAGCGCTTTAATATGGCGCATCAGGGTTTTATCTGAGCCACTGCCTCGCTTTTCCGTTTCTTCTTCTGATTCATCCCTGATACTTTCTTCAAAAGCAGTAATGTTTCCCTTGAGCAGATCATAAAATGAAGAGGGAAGTGAGGTTTTGGAATCAGCTGGTTGAGCGTGTAACAGTTTTGCAGCTTCTCCAAACTGAATCTCGGATGTGTCTTTCTCTTTGGTCTTAAAGAATTTGCGTAGAGATCCACGTCGGAAAAATGTTACTAAGGTTCCCGAAGCATCCAGTTTTTCTCTGGCGGTTCTACATTTTGCTGGAAGCTTACGAATTTTCTCGTAAAGTTTTTCATCTTCATCGCGAATATTTCGTATCTGTTTAAGATACCCAAGTTCACTTTCCACATATTCATCCGATCCCTCGTCAGCAACATTACTTGAGTTGATGCGAGTAAAAATCTCCCAGGAATTAAATTCCTCTTCACCTGTTAAGTACTGAGTGTCTTCACCGAGTGTGTCATGGAATGCCTGGATCTTGGCCACTGCTAATTTTTCAAGCCCGATTTGTTCTTCAGATTGAGAGGTCGGGAAGAAGTTATAGATAAAAATTTCACTGTGTTTTGTTCCGACTCGGTTGACTCTCCCTACTCTCTGAAGGATTCGGATGGAGTTCCAGGGAATATCATAGTTAATAATAATATTGGCGTGATGCAGGTTGATACCTTCCGATAGGACGTCAGTGGTCACTAAAATTCTCTTGGTGTCATCTTTGATTCTCGATCGAGGGTCAAAATTTTGTTTGACTATTTCAAACTCAGCTCCTTTCGAACCACCAGAGATAGATATAACCGCATCTTCATAAATCTCTTTGAGTTTATCGGATAAGTATTTTCCAGTTTCCTTTGATTCAGTGAAGATAAGTATTTTATTTGATTTTAATTGTTCGTCAGTCGCAAGACGCTTTGCGAGTTCATCAAATTTCGGATCGGCTGTTACCTTATCCCATTTAGTCATGAGTTGCTCTAGGTATTTTTTGTCTGCTGTGAGTAGGTCTTTAAAATGTGGTTGAAATTCACTGGCGCTGTATTTAATAACCGCGTTTTCTTCGACTAATTCTAGGAGCTCATCTTCAAGACCCCAATCAAGATAATCATAAACATCTACCTTTTTACTAATAAACACAGTTCCCTTATCAAACATATCGATAAAGTTATCGTAAGATTTAATAAATCGTTTGAGTGTTTCTTTAAAGGCATAAAAGCTACTCTCCAGGCGCTTAACCAGTAACCCTTTCATGAACCCGCGTACGTTCTCTTGTCCAACTTTTTGTATCTGTAGTTCTTCTGTGAGTGCCTGGGTCTTTAAATAATTGGCAGGCTCATAACGCGCATAAGCAATTTTTTTGATAATTGAGAGTGTATCTAAAAATAGAGAATCCAGGGTCTCGTCAAATTTATAGTAAAGCTTGATTGGTTCCTGGACTTTAGGGAATTTCAAACCTTGAGTTGTCATGTCTTCTTTGTAAAACTTCTCAACTTCAGATCTAGTTCTTCGTACCATGACGTATTTGAGTATTTCCTCACGGATGACTTGAGAATTTTCTTTTACGATCTGTATATATTCCTCTTTTGTTAGCTTCGGATCGAGTTTCTTTTCAAGAGCATCAAAAAAGGCCTTTAGATTTTTGTGATTCGGTATAGTGCTGTTATTCTTTTTTTGAAAGAGAAACATCTGACTGGCAATGTCTTTTGGCCGATTGTTAAGAGGTGTTGCTGTGACAAGAATGACTTTTTTGCCAGCGCATATCTGGTGAAGCGTTTCAAAGCTTTGAGTAATTTCATTCCTGAATCTATGTGCCTCGTCAATAATGACCTGATCATAATGATCAACTCCCTTACTCAAAACCTCATCAAGCTTTCCATGAGATTCAACTTTGGCCACAACTCCGAATTCCCTGAGCGTATCTTCCCAGTATTCCTTAAGGACAGGCGGGCAAATAACGAGAGTTTGTCCTCCCAACTTTTTAGCTATTAATGTTGAGATATATGTTTTCCCCAGTCCTACTACATCTGATAGAAAAACGCCGTTGTGCTCTCTGAGCTTAAGTAGCGCATCAGCGACAGCCTCTTTTTGATATTCCAGATCAAGATAGCCTTTGGGAAGGTCAGCAAACATTTCCTGGTCATAGTTAATTTTCTCCCTGAAGTATTCGTAGAGGAATTTCAAATACAGCTCATAAGGGGTGATCTCGTCATTAATCCAGGTTTTAGTTTTTACTGTATCGATATATTTGTCGGTAACATCGACTCCCTTTTCCCATAATTCCTCAAACTTTTTCAGAGCATAGTCTACATCAGCTTTATCTTTTAGCTCGACATTAAATTCGAGATTGTCTACAAGTCCAGATTGAGAGAAGTTGCTCGATCCTGTAATGACTTTCCCGAAATCTTCGCTGCCAGCAGTTTTTCGAAGAATATAGAGTTTTGCGTGTATCGGGTGCTCTGGGTAAACTTTTAATTCAAGTTTGCCTGATTTTATATACTCAATAAACTTATGGATTCCTTCCTCGGTGCTTTTCTCATCTGGAGCATTTTCTACCTCCTCAGTGACTTCCTTTTCGAAACCCTCTTCAACACGCTTTGTTGAAGTAAAAATATCCTCCTGGCCATCTTTTGATCGACTCAGAACTTGGTAAGTAACTTTATCTATATTGAGGCCAACCAAGATTCTGATCTTTTCGACATTTTTGAGTGAAGGGTAAAGCTGGAAGAAACCGCTACTCCTGAAGTATCCGACTAAAACATCAAAAAACTGAGTATTATTCTCAAGGATCTTTTGGAACCGAGAAAGAAGGGTCGCATCTGGTTCGTTTGTGAAAAACCTTGAGTCTGTATTCATATTCATTTTTACATTTATTTAGCGATAAGTTTCAAGATATCCTCTTTTCGATAGCGCCTGTCTCCAACGCCACGCCTCACTCCTACTCGAATGGCCTTCAATTTGCCTATTTTATCCCATCGTCTTAAGGTCTCCGTATGGACATTCAGGATCTTAGCGACCTGCTTTATCGTCAACAGTTCAGGTAATTCCTCAAGTTCAGGCATAACAATTAGGCTTAATTATACTTAATTCAAGATAGTAAAACAACAGAAGGGATCGGCAGAATATGGTTTCTGAAGCTGAAATTAGAATTCAAACAACTCTTTTACTTGTATCTTTAATCCACGAGCAATTTTTATCAGGTATCTTACTGTGGTATTAACATATCCATTCTCAATTTTGGCTAAGTACGATACGTTTATACTTGCCTCATCAGCTAGGTCTTCTTGAGTCATTGATTTTTTCTCTCGAAACTTCTTGATCGTTTTCCCAAGTGTGTCACGCTCCCTCTGGAATGGGTTTTGGGAAGCGTAAGTATTACTTCTCATATCTATATTACACTGAAACTTTCCATATTTCACCATTCCATATATGGAAAGTTTGTGTTATAGTTCTTCATGGAGCGCTGAGCGCAAACGCAGGCAGCTTGAGAAGGATTCAAGCTGTTTTTTTAATTATGAGAAAACTTCAAATACTGATTATTCTCTGCACAGTCCTTCTGGTGGGGTACACTACTTGGGATACAATTGCTCAACTAGATGCAATTTCAAGTTTAACGTGTACAAATTTGGATAAATATGACAAGTATTTTTATGGCAAAGACGCACCCTGTAATCTTACTGGTAATAACCCATCAGGCAGGAAGTCTTTGAACGAAATCTTCGGATATGGGTACACAAAGGAAGAAGTTATTAAATTCCAGAAAGAGGTATCTGATTCAGTCCTTCGTCGGGGGATCTTCCTGGATGCAGTTATACTACTTACTGGAGCATTCGCATTTATAACCATTGGTAAATTGCAATCAAAGAAGGGAGGCTCAGTTGAAGGAAAAGGTAAAAACCAAGACAAAGCGTAAAGTAAACAAAAAATCTCAACGTGGACTCAACCTCAAAGAAGGTCAGTTCTTTGCAGCATTTGTGCCGAAGAAGAAGTAGATCTGCTAAAATATATGTGCCTCTAACTCCGCGATCTCCTCAGATAATTTTATGGTGAAACCCAGGGAAAGAATTTTTATAAAAGCATTCATTAATAATGGCGGGAATGGGGTACAGGCTGCAAAAGAGGCTTACCCTAATCAGTCCTATGGAAGTCTGAGAGTTACGGCTCACAGATTGCTAACAAATGCTAACATACACCAAGAAATTGAGGATGTTATCAATAGTGGAAGCCTATCAGACGAGTTCCTGGTCAGGAGACTGAGACAAATAATTGAGAAACCAAAAGAAGGTGATGGTATCGCCTTAAATAGTATCAGTTTGGTGGGAAAATGGAAAGGGTATGATGCTTCGAAAAAGAAGTTTGAGATTCAACCGCCTCCTTTGCCTCCAGATCAAATAGATGCTATCCTAAAAAGGATGAGGGAGCTAGTTAAGTAAGATATGTAGCATTATGTGGTTCCCTATATGCTAGCACTTCAAGAATAGATTTTAATAGTTAAAGCAATTTCTTTACGAGGTGTGATTAGTCTAAACTGAAGCTATGGTGTTATAATTTCTGGATGACTGCCAGGACACATGATTTAATTGCATTTGCGGCTCTTACTACAACTGCGGTTTATTATCATCCGCAAAATATCAATCTTTACACACTTTTTGCATCCGTAATTGGATGCACTGTCGGAAGTTTGATCCCCGATGCGGACCAGGCGGGAAACAGGCTTTGGGATTTACTTCCGGGAGGGGATTTTGTCAGCCGCATTTTGCGCCGTGTTTTTTATAAGCACAGAACAATCACTCACTCACTATTGGGAACGTATTTACTTTTCAAAGGATTGGAATGGGTTTTGCCGAAAATTTTCAACAGCGGTTTTGTAGATCCTAAAATTTTACTTATCAGTATTATGATTGGATTTGTATCTCATCTTTTTGCAGACTCTTTAACTGAAGAAGGAGTTCCTCTACTTTTTCCTATAGGAATTAATTTTGGTTTTCCGCCAATAAAATCCTGGAGGATAAAGACGGGAAAGTGGTTTGAGAATCTGGTTATAATGCCTGGAGTAGTTTTATACCTGGTTTGGTTAATTGGAAACTACAAAGACCCGCTTTTGAAACTTCTGAAAAGTGTAAATTAAATTTCTTTGCGAAGATGGGAAACTCAGTTATTTTTTAATCTTTCTACGATCCTCAAACCATTTAATTCCACCAATTTGGGCTAAATCAACTGCAGCCAATGATAAACCCAGTGTTCCTCCTATACCAATGGCAATCGCTAGGGTTACATAATTTAAGTATTTCCATGCGGTTAACAATTTAGACTTCTTTTCTATATTTTCTGCTGACATACTATAAGTATATCATTTTGGTTCAATGAAGACACAAAAAACACAACCTGAAGAACTGTTGTTTAGCAACTAAATATTATCAGAGCAGTTTACTCTTTTTCAGTCCCTGTCTAACCAACCAATGGGTAAGTGATGCCAAGAAACCCAAAAGTATCGCCCAATAAAATCTTGAAATTCCGAATCCTGTCAAATCGGCAACCCTGGCAATAACCCAAATCCCTGCTGAATTGGCAAAACCGTAGTACAAAAACATTGGATATCTCCCGCGTTTTGTAAGTCCGGCACCTTTAGCAAAAGTTTTTGCAACAAATCCTACCACTGTTAATGCAAAACCAGCTACCAACCCTGCAGACATTGGGGTAAAATTCATGTTTCCAAGTTCGTAATAGCTTGGCATTAAATAGTTAGCAAGGTACATTAAAACCGAATTAACTACCCAGTAAATAAAAAACTTCTTAAGTTGTTTTGAATCCATAAATATTCACCTCCTCCTATGAGATAGCGCAAGCGCGTCTCATGGAGTCACGTTTGAAGTTTTTCGACTATCAAACTGTGACCTTATCTCTATATTTCAGGTTAGAATTAACTTTGAGGCTTGTCAATGGCTTTGGACTTGGCCTAATTGATATTTTTAGTGATATAATTTTTAAAGAAAGTATTTTTATGAGCGGTGTTTTAATAATCAAAGACGAGGGCGAAAAAACCAAACAGTTTCATGTAAAAAATCCTCCGAAAAGTTATCTGGAGCGAAGACAAGGACTTCTTCTTATTTTATTTTGGTTTACAGCTCTTGCTGGAGGACTTTTTATTTTAAGTAGTATGACAAATAACTTTACAGGATTATTTAAAATATTCGGCTTCTTTAAATAAGATATTTCAATGTCTGGGAAAAGCGAAGTTAAAAGAACTTTCCCCTTAGTTCTTTTTGCAATTGTTTTTGTGTTAAATCCATGGGTTATTAAGTTGCTGAGTCAGGATGTGTTTATATTTACACTTTTTCTTTTTTATACAGCTTTAATGATTTTAAGTTTTATTAAAAAGAAATTTACAAAGGTAATAATTGTTTTTTGGGTGTTACTTTCCTTCTTTCAATTTGAGTCAGTAAAGATTTCAAAAGTATACAATTCAACTCCGGCAGAAATTGATTTACAAACAACAAGGATGAATTATTATGAACCAAAGTTTGCACGACTTGGTTATTACCTTGAGAAGCAGCCGATAACAATTTTGTTTTATAAAATCGAACAAAACTTTTTTGATACAGTCGACTTAAATTTATATTTCCCAAATTATCTTAACTTAATCTCTCTACCGTTTTTATTAATCGGTCTGTGCAATTTATTCCAATCAAAAAAAACTTACAAATATCTTTTGCTTTTTTCAATTTTGATTCTTACGCTCATTGGTGTGAACGGGAAATTCGGACCTTTTTTAATATTTCCTTTTTTAGGTTTGGCTATTTATCTTGGAGTAGAAACCGCTGTTAAGAAAATATGGACTACGAAATAGTATGAAAAAATTAACCGAAATATTTTTGGTTGTTGGAATATTAGTATTTGCCGGACTTATTTATCTATATAAATTGGATGTTATCCCAAGTGGTTTTTATGTAGACGAGGCGGTTGTTGCATATAACGCTTACTCGATTCTGGAAACGGGAAAAGACGCTTTCGGACAGCAGTACCCTGTACTTTTTAGATTGTTAGGCTCGTATACTCCGGGGCTTTTTGTTTATACATCAGCACTTGCAATTAAATTAATTGGTTATCAAATTACAACTTTCCGTTTACTTTCGGCGATATCTGCACTAGTTAGCGTTGTATTTTTCTACCTTTTCATAAAGAAATTAAAGATATATTCGTCAGAGAGGTCGTATGTTATAACAACTTTGTTTTATGCAATTTCTCCATGGCTTACCTTTAATGCGAGGCTTGGATATGAAGTAACACTTGCTTTCACCCTTTTTAACATTGGTGTTTATTTTTTGTTATTAGCATTGGATAAACCCAAAAATTATATTTATTCATTTGTATTTTTTTCTCTGGCTACTTATACGGCGCATACACAAAGATTTTTGGTTCCGATTTTTTGTATTTTTTGTTTAATAATTTTTAGAAAAATAATATTAAAAAAGTCAAATTTTAAATACTTGTTTTTGGCTGGTGTTACCACACTTTTATTACAGATACCACATCTGACCGTATTAAATACACCTGCTTTTTGGGTAAAAAACCAAAGGCTTATTGAAGGTGGCAGAATCATCCAAAATATTATCAATCAAACATTATCTTATTTATCAAATAAAAATTTATTTTATGAGCTGGGGGACATTGATGCTCAACACACAATCCCCGGAATTTCAGTTATGTACAACTGGATGACGTTGCCATTTATGGTGGGTTTGTTTATTCTTGTCAGTCGAATTAAGGAAAGAAATATTAAATTTTTACTTTTATTATTTGTAACCTCGCTAATCCCTGCGGTATTGTCGGGTGAATTTATTTCAATTCAGCGAGCGTTACCTTTTCTTCTTCCCCTGATGATAGTAATAGGGCTTGGGATTGATTATTTTGTCAAAAAATTACCGGTGCTGAGTACAATGACACTGATATTATTGTTGCCTTTATCACTGTTACTTCTTTATCGATCATATTTTGTACTTTTTCCGATTGAGCGCTCAAGCGGGTGGAACTTTGGTTATGACAAACTTGCTGATTATATTCGTGTCAACGCGGATAAAAATTATATGGTTGATAACAGCCGTAATCCAAGAAATTATATTTTGCTTTTATACCACCTTAAATATCCACCGGAGATATATCAAGGTGAGGTAGATCCGAAATATAAAACCGATTATTACCATTCACTGCCTCCGGAAAATAGTTACAAGTTTTCGAAAATAGAAGTCAGGGAAATAAGCTGGGAGACTGATCCGTGCAAAGAACAAATTATTGTCGGCGACCCTTTGACAATTTCCGATGGCCAAGCTAAAGAACACAAGCTGGAAAAACAATTTGAGATTAAAGATATACTGGGAAAACCGATTTATATAGGTTTTAAAACTAATCCGCAGTTGAAATGTAAAAGTGTCGAATAAACTTTAGGATGACAGTTATATAATACCAAAGAGATTTTAAAAAGATACATAATGAAAATTAATAAATTACCTTATTCTGAATTCGTGTCAATTTATAGTAAAGTTCCTAGACTTTGTGTGGAGGTTGTACTTTTGACAGATGGTGGGGTAGTTCTAACAAAAAGAAGCATAGAACCGCTTTTGGGCTGGTGGCATCTTCCTGGAGGAACAGTACTGTATAACGAAACGCTTGAACATGCTGTCAAACGGGTTGCAAAAGAGGAATTGGGAGTTAACGTAAAGATTGAAAAAATGCTGGGTTATATTGAGTATTTAAAGGAGCAGGGTGCGAGCGGGTTAGGTTGGACTATTAGTATGGCGTTTTTGTGCAATAAAAAAAGCGGTGTTCTAAGGGGATCGGAACAGGGCGAGATTTTTAAAGTGTTTAAAAAGACATTGCCCTCTAAAATAATTTCTTCTCAAAAAAAATTCCTACTGAAGAATAAGATTATTTAAATTTCCTTTAACTGTATTTTTTTGTAATCTCCGGAATCAGATATTCTTCAAATGCTTTTTTGATATCATAATCAGGGCTCCAACTCCAATCACGACGTGCCGTGGTGTCATTTACATTTGATGGCCAGGAATCAACAATTCTTTGTCTTGCTGGGTCGGGGTTGTAGCCGATCATTGTTTCAGGAAAAACTTTAAGAACTATTTCTGCAATTTCTTTTGCACTTACACTAAAACTTGATACGTTGTATACATTTTGAGTCAGTTTTTCTTTTTGGGCATCTGCTATTAAAAGTAAAGCCTTAACTGCATCCGGCATCGCCATAAAAGGAAGAACAGAATCCTCGCGGACAAAGGATTCGTATCCCTGACCTTGTGCTGCGGTGTGTATCATTTCCGGCGCATAATCGCTGGTTCCTCCTGAAGGTACTGTTACGGCACTAATAAGCCCTGGAAATCTTATACAGCGAAAATCAATATACCTCTCTTGTGATTTCTCAAGGAGCTTATAATATTTTTCAAAATAAATACCCAAGTTTTCCCCGTAAAGCTTATTAATTCCATACATTGTGATTGGATTTGTAAATTGGCCCTCTCCTATAAAACTTGCCGAATTTTTTGTGACAAGGTCCGGAAGCCCGTAAACCGCAATAGAACTGGGATAAATAACTGTAATTTTTTTCTTTGAAGCTTGTGAAATTGTGTTTGCGGATTTTAATATATTTAGGGTCCCGCCGACATTTACATGATGTGCAAGTTCGGGATTTTTTTCACCTGAAGTCGAAAGAACAGCGGCCAAATGAAAAACAATATCAATATGTTCGTTTTGAAAAATAGATGATAGTAAGGCTTCGTCGGTAATGTCTCCTTTGTAGAACTTCTTTACAAATCCTGATAAAGTCTGGTCAAGGTCGTTTAAATCAAGAGCAACGACTTCGTAGTTCCCGGCGGCGAGTTTTCCCAAAAGCAAATGCCCCACCTCGCCGTTAGCTCCGGTTACAAGTGCAATCCTTTTTTCCATGAGATTATATTACACCAAAAAGCTTTCCGACTGCACTAATGGTTTCAACTGCCTTTTTAACCTGGGATTTGCTATGCGCGGCAGAATTCATAAGCCTGATTCTGGCTTTTCCCTTTGCAACCGTAGGGTAGGTTATTGCCACAGAAAACAAACCGCGCTCAAAAAGTTCGCGGCTTACTTCTTTTGCTTTCTTTTCATCACCGATCATTAAAGGAATGATTGGTGTAGTGCTTGTACCGATATCGAATTTTAGTTTTTTTAACTCACTTTTGAAAAACTTGGTATTCTCCCAAAGCTTTTTAACAGGTTTGTCCGAAGAAGACAGAATTTTTACGGCTTCAATTGCGGCAGCCGTGTCGGGTATCGTTAAGGCACTTGAAAACAAAAATGGTCGGGCTCTTTGCCTTAGCCAAGCGATTATTTCTTTTTTGCCACCCGCAAATCCACCGACTACACCGAAGGCTTTACTTAAAGTTCCGACTTCGATATCGACTTTTCCATGTAAACCAAAATGATCAACCACGCCTCTTCCGTTTTTTCCCAAAACCCCTTCACCGTGTGCGTCATCAACTATTAGCAGTGCTTCATATTTTTGGGCCAATTTTGCTAATTCCGGAAGAGGGGCAATATCCCCATCCATTGAGAAAACTCCGTCGGTAACAATAATTTTTTTGCCAATATTTTTGGCTTTCTTTAATTTTTCTTCAAGATCAGATGAATTTAAATGCAAATACCGCACCACTTCCGCTTTTGAGAGTCTGCAGGCATCGATAATACTTGCGTGATTTAATTCATCCGAAAAAATCAGATCACCTTCGACTGCAATAGTCGGGATAACTGCCAGATTTGCCGTAAATCCTGATTGAAAAACTACAACGTCATCGACCTTTTTAAATTCGGCTAGCCTTTTTTCCAACTCCTGATGGAGAGTTGTTGTTCCCGCGATTGTCCGCACTGCGGCTGGCCCGATTCCGTATTTTTCAATTGCAGATTTGGCTGCCCTTATAAGTCTTGGGTCATTTGCAAACCCGAGATAATTATTAGAGGCAAAGTTTAAATATTTTTTACCTCCAATTAAAATTTCCGCTCCGATCGGACTATCGATAATTCTTGGGGTGTTATAAAAACCTTCGTCTTGTAAGTTTTGGATTGAATCAGTAAACCACGAATACTTGCTCATATAATCAACGAAAGTTTAGCACAATTTTATTTTTTGTAGTAGGAAATTTTTACTAAATGCTGCAAAATCCGACAATCTCTATAAGAAATTATTTACAATGAGCTTCCATTTGGGTGGAAAGAATAGATTTAATTTTTCGTTTTTTGGCTTATAAACAGATTTAATTTTCTTGCGACTGCTGGTAAGCTGTGGAAACTTAACACGGCAATACTTGTCAGTCTCACAAAACCATCCCTGACAATCTATTGAGTGTAATTTGCGTCCGAAGAGATTATTAAATTTTAACCCTAGCCGGTCAAACTCTTTATCCTGGTTATCAACCATATACTTAATGATGTAGCCATAACTTTTTCCGTTTGTATCGACGAAACATTTTTTTATCCCGCGAACAGCCCCGGGTCCGGCAATCGTAAAATCGTTTTCATCGAAGTTAAAAACTTCTGAGTAGTTGAAATCGATTGCAATTTGATACGCCATAAAATCTCCGATTAAAGGAAAGCTTTTTAAGTTTTCAAACAACCCCCTAAGACTTTCTGAATTTAGAAGTTTATGTAATCCTTTTTCATTTTTGAAAATCATTTCCAGTAGTGCTAGATGATTTTTGTGTTTTTGATCGAACCCAAAGGCTTTATTTGCACACAAGATAAAAGCATTTCCGTAAATCGGCTGTTTAGATTTTATTTCTTCTAATGCTTGGCAATATTTATCAAATCGGAAATCTTTAATAGAAATATTTCCGAGTTTTTTTTCCAATGCATTCCAAGTTTCAATTTTGTTTAAAAGACGGAAAAGAAAAATTCTGAAGACGGTATCTTCAGAAGATAGAGTTTGTGAATAAATTACATCCTTAATTAGAAATTGAGATACACGGTCGCATGCTCTGTATACATTACAAAATTTATAATGATCAAAGATGGGATCGTTTGTAAAAGGAGGATTAAAGCCGTTTATTTTTTTAAAAAATATTTCCTGACGTTCGTAAGCCGTTTTCCAATAAGTATCGTATACATCACTTCGTGCTTTCATTTCTAAATTCTATCATTCATACAAATACGTCGATATATTTGCTAATATGAATTGATGGAATTTTTAGCGTGGCATTACAGTTTTGGGGTAAATTATTACATTGAAAGCTGGATGCGACAGTTCAAATGGATCCGCCATTATTTTTCACTCCCTTTACTTCTACGGACTCTTTTTGCTCCCTGGAAACGGATGATAATGTCTGATAATAAGCCCGGATTTGATCTTAACCGATTTTTTCAGACGCTGACTTTCAATATGGTTTCCCGTATTGTCGGAGCGGGAGTGCGAATCACTCTATTTTTTGTAGGAATTGTTCTACTAGTTGTAACTTTTTTTGCTGGTGTTTTCGGATTTATATTTTGGGTTTTAATCCCATTTTTTTCGTGGCCTGTTTATACAAAATACAATAAAAGACCTGATATTGTTATGCGGGACTTGATGTTTAAAGTTAAAACTACAAGGGATAATCCTTTGCAAGTTTTATTTAACAGTGAACCGGGATTATTTTTCTTAAATCATTTAGGACTTTCGTACGACTCTTTATCTTCTGCCATAACTTCTGACAAGCTTGATTTAAATAATTTAGCTGCAAAGAATTTTTCTGATGTGGTGAATTGGTTTTTGGAAAAAGGGTCATTTGAAGACGAGAGACTACGAAAGTTGGGACTTGTCAAAGAAGATCTCATAACCGTTGCAAAAATGTGGGATAAGAAAAAAGAGGACGAGTCTTTTTTGGGAAGCGATGAATTAGGGCGTCCGAGCATCGGTTTGGAAGTTCTTTTCGGTTATACTCCGACACTTAATCAATATTCAACCGATCTTTCGGCTCCGCAATCTTTTTCTCATAGGTTAATCGGGCGAGAGGAAATTGTGAATCGAATGTATAGAGAGCTTTCTGTTGACAGAAGTATTGTTTTAACGGGGGATCCGGGAGTTGGGAAAAAGACGGTGGTGTTGGAGTTTGCGAACCGTGCAGCAACCGGAAAATTCGGGAGCAAAATGGCATATAAGCGGGTTTTGGAATTTGATTACAATTTTATTCTCTCCGAATCAATGGATATTAACAAGAAAAAAACCCAGCTTACCCAAATTCTTGATGAAGCGGCATATGCCGGAAATATAGTACTTATGATCCGCGATCTTCACAGGTTGATTCACTCCGATGTTGAAGGCTTTGATTTTACGGATACTTTTGAAGCTGCTATGGGACGGGGTGAACTTAAAATTATTGCCGTTGCTACGAATGTTGAATACGAACGCTTTATTGCTCCAAACTCACGACTTCGAAAATATTTTGAACGGATTGAAGTAACACCTCCATCGAAGGAACAAGCTTATGAAATTTTAGTTGAGTGGGCAAAAACCTTGGAGATCAAAAAGAATCTGATAATTGAGATAACGGCACTTCGTAAAATTCTAAACGAGTCTGACCGCTATATTACAGACACTCCTTTTCCTGAAAAAGCCCTGGAGTTACTCGACGCGGTAGTTACTTTTGTTGAAGAAAGTAAAAAACAGGTAGTTGAAGCTGATGATGTTAATGCAGTATTTGCCGAGAAAACAGGTATTAGTTTGGCACGCTTAACTTCAGAAGAAAAAACAAAATTAGGGGACTTGGAAAATATAATTCATGAGAATTTAGTAGATCAGGAGTTAGCTGTAAAGCAAATCGCACAGAGTTTGCGTGCAAAAACATTGGGGGTTTCCGAAAACAAGCGTCCTATCGGATCATTTCTTTTCTTGGGCCCGACCGGAGTCGGAAAAACCGAAACGGCGAAAGTATTGGCAAAAGTTTACTACGGCAGCGAGGAACAAATCCTTCGCTTTGATATGGCGGAATATGCAGGGAAAGAGGGGTTTGAGCGGTTAATCGGCTCGCAAGGTAGAAACACACCAGGTGCATTAACTACTGCTATAAAAAATAAACCTGCAAGCCTTCTTTTACTGGACGAATTTGAAAAAGCCTCGAGAGATATTTTTAATTTATTTTTGACGGTTCTGGATGAAGGTTATATCACAGATGCTTTCGGAAAAAGAGTTGGCGCGGGAAATCTATTTATTATAGGGACTTCGAATGCCGCTGCTGAATATATAAGAAAACTTGTCGGAAGCGGCATCCGTGGGGAGGAGCTACAAAAAAGTGTTGTAAATTTTGTTTTGGAAAATGCTATTTTTACGCCTGAGCTTCTAAATCGTTTTGATGGGGTGATTGTTTATGAACCTCTTGAGGGACCGGAATTAAAGAAGGTAGCAAAATTAATTTTGGATAAATATGCAAAAAATTTGAAAAATAAAGGAATTATACTAAATGTTACCGATTCTTTGATAGAAAAATTAGCAACTGATGGTTATGATCCGGCATTTGGTGCCCGCCCAATGAGAAGAATAGTCGATTTAGTAATTTCTGATTTGATTGGGAAAGAAATGATTTCAGGAAATGTCGCAGACGGTGACTCGATAGATATAATTCCCGGTAGCGGTAAAGAAGAATATAAAGTTGTTAAGAAAACCGGTTAAATATTTCTTACAATCCAGCGGTACATGAGGCTAAATTGCTACTTCCATAGCTTCTTCAAATAGGATTATTATGAATAAGTCCGTACACATTGTAGCGGTACATTATAATGGCAAAGAATGTTTTAATGATCGGATGGGAGCTTCCCCCTTTTAATTCCGGAGGTCTTGGAGAGGCTTGTTTAGGGCTCTCTAAAGCTTTGGCAAAAAAAGGAACTAATGTTACTTTTGTGTTACCCCAGAAAGTTGATTTACATTTTGATTTTATGAATTTGGTTTTTGCAAACGTTGCCGAGGAAGGGACTGATTTGGTTAACGAAGCGTATCAGTCATATGAGGTTTGGGTGAAAGGTAAGAAGTTTAAAATAAAAGATGCACCTAGCGGTTATGTTGCCGGGGCATTGAAATATGCCAAAAGGATAAAAGAGATTGCACAAAAAGCTGTTCCCGACATTATTCATAGTCACGACTGGTTTACTTTCCCCGCCGGAATTGCCGCCAAGGAAGCGACCAATGCACCTTTTGTTGCCCAAGTTCATTCAACAGAAATTGATAGGACTGGGGGAAACAGTCCCAACCAGACGGTCTTCGAAATAGAAAAATTAGGTGTGCAAAGTGCCGATAAGGTTATTGCAATTAGTCAAATGCAGAGAAATATTTTAAATACAAGTTATGATGTAAGTCCTGAAAAAATCGAAGTTGTATATAATGGCGCATCATTTTTCGAGAAAGAAAAGCTTCCTCCGACTTTGGAATTTTATAAGTCTGCAGGGTACAAAATAGTTTTATTTTTGGGACGGATTACGCTGATGAAAGGACCTGAATATTTTGTCCGGGCAGCAAAGCGAATCTTAGATTACGAGAAAAAAGTAATATTTGTGGTTGTGGGTAACGGAGATATGTTTTCGCAAATGCTTTCCGAAGCGGTGAACCTTGGAATTATGAACAACTTTATATTTACGGGATTTTTACAAGGCGAAGACAAACACAGAATATACCAGACCGCAGACATTTATCTTATGCCCTCAGTGTCTGAGCCGTTCGGTTTAACGGTTTTGGAATCAATAGGAAACGGAACCCCAGTTCTTTTGTCAAAACAATCCGGAGTATCGGAAATTGTATCAAATGTTCTAAAAACTGATTTTTGGGATATTGATGAGATTGCAAATAAAGTAATTTCCGCGATCCGTTACCCCGCACTTTTGACAGTTTTAAAAGACGAATCGAAAAAAGAACTGCCAAATATCAGCTGGGATAGGTCGGCAGATAAATGTCTGCACGTTTATCAGGATTTAGCACAATAATTTATGTCATCAGTAGTTTTGTACTTCCAAGTTCATCAGCCGCTGCGGATTAAAAAATACCGCGTGTTTGACATGGGGAATTCTCACGAATATTTTAATGACGAAGGGGATTCATCTTTAAATAATAAAAAAATTCTTCGCAAAGTAGCTGCAAAATCCTATTTACCCGCTAATGAGCTGATTCTAAAACTTCTGAAAAGACACAAAGAATTCAAAGCCAGTTATTCTTTTTCGGGAGTATTTTTGGAGCAGATTGTGAAATACGCACCTGAAGTATTGGAATCTTTTCAGAAATTAGTAAAGACTGGGAAAGTTGAAATTCTAGGCGAAACTTATTACCATTCGCTTTCATTTTTTTATTCCCGGCATGAGTTTGAAAGCCAGGTCGTACTGCACGAAAAAACAATAAAAAAGCTTTTTGGTTATACTCCGAAAGTTTTTCGAAATACAGAGCTTGCATATAATAATGATTTGGCTCACTGGGCTGATAAAAAATATCTGGGGATTTTGGCCGAAGGATGGGATTCGTTTTTGGGATGGAGAAGTCCTAATTTTTTATATAAGCCGCAAGGTACTACGAAAATTAAATTACTTTTGAAAAATTATAAGTTGTCGGATGATATAGCTTTTCGCTTTTCGCAAAAATCCTGGCCGGAGTTTCCTCTAACCGCTCCGAAATTTGCATCTTGGGTTAATCAAATAAACGGAAACGGTGATGTAGTAAATCTTTTTATGGATTACGAAACTTTCGGTGAGCATCAATGGAAAGAGCATGGTATTTTTGATTTTTTGGAAAACATGCCAGGGGAAATTCTGAAACATCCCGACAATGATTTTGTAACACCTACCGAAGCCTGCAAGAAGTATCCAACTATGGACGAAGTAGATGTGCCTTATGTTGTAACTTGGGCAGATACAGAACGGGATTTGTCAGCCTGGGTTGGTAACCAAATCCAAAAGAGCGCAATTGATTATATTTATTCGATGGAGCGTGAAATTAATAAGACACGTGATGCCAGGCTTTTAGACGATTGGAGAAAAATGCAAACATCGGATCATTTTTATTACATGTGTACAAAATGGTTTTCGGACGGTGACGTTCATAAATATTTCAATCCTTATGAATCTCCATATGACGCTTTTATTTCATACATGAATGCAGCAAGTGACCTGAAATTGCGGGTTAATGAAAAACTTAATCAAACTCATATTGAGCATATAGCGCTTCAAAAAAAGTGGGCAAAATCAGTGGCTGTAAGCTAAAGAAAATATGGATTCAAATAATAATCCATGGTGGACCAACGCAATAATTTATGAAGTTTATGTTGATAAGTTTGCAGGAAATTTCAGGGGATTAATAGAAAAGCTGGATTATTTAAACTATCTGGGTGTTAATACTCTGTGGATATTGCCTCATTACCCCTCACCTATGGTTGACGGCGGATATGACATATCTGATTTTACTTCGGTCAGAGATGATCTGGGAACACTCGTGGATTTTTATGAATTTGTGCAGGAAGCTCACAGTAAAAATCTTAAAGTAATAATTGATCTTGTTTTAAATCATACTTCAGATAAGCATCCTTGGTTTTTAGATGCGCGAACATCACCGGAAAGTCCTAAACGAAATTGGTATCTATGGAGCGATAATAACGATAAATTTTCCCAAGCATTCGTACACTTTAGTGATATTAAAAAAAGTAACTGGATTTATAATGACGTGACAAAAGATTATTATTATGCTAGCTTTTATCCCCAGCAGCCAGATTTGAATTGGGATAACCCGGAAGTATACAAGGCAATGTCCGATGTTATGGAATTTTGGCTTTCCAGGGGAGTTGACGGATTCAGGCTTGATGCGGTTTCGCGTTTAATAAAACGCGATAATACAAACTGCTTTGCACTGCCCCAAACTCATGAAGTTTTAAAAAGAATCAGAACGGATATTAATATTAAATATCCAAATGCAGTTTTTATGGCAGAATCCGGTGGGTGGCCGAATGAAGCGAAAACTTTTTTCGGATATCAGGACGAATGTCAAATAGTTATCAATTTTCCGTTAGCCTCAAATATTTTATCGGCAATATCTGACGGCGATTTATCGGGTGTAAAAAAAGTTTGGGAAGAGTCTGACGGAATTGGTGAGCTTTGTCGTTGGGGGATTTTTCTAACAAATCACGATAGCGTAGATTTATTTTTCCTTTCTGACGATTATAAAAAAAAGAAGTTGGCGGATGAAGGCGGCCTGATGGATAAATTTGGTCACGAAGGGAGCTCCAGTTTTGCCGCGAGGTTATCTGAAATTTGCATTGGTAATCCCGAGAAAATTCTCTGGGCATTCCAGCAACAGTTTGATTTACCTGGTGTACCAATCATTTATTACGGAAACGAAATTGGAATGCGAAATGCTAAACTTAATAATTCCCCGACAGATTTCCGGGAGTACGTTCGGGGAAATTTTGACTGGGATGATGCCAATAAACAAATAAAAGATCCGGATTCGCTATTAAATAAAATCCGTGAATTGATTTTAAAAAGATAGGTATATGTACTTTTTGTTTGATATCGGCGGGACAAAAATGAGATTTTCTTCTTCAGTTGACGGAGTAAATATTGATGGAATCGAAATTGTTGACACTCCGGTTTTATTCGATAAAGCATTAGCGCAAATATCTCTCATGTACGACAAATTCTCAAAGATGGGAAGTATAGACAAGATTTCCGGAGGTATTGCAGGAATTTTTGATAAGGAAAGGAGAATTCTACTGGATTCGTATAACCTGCCTGACTGGAAAAATAGAAACATTTCCCAGATTTTTACGGACAAATTTAAGTGCAGAATAAATTTGGATAATGATGCCGCTTTGGAGGGTCTAGGTGAAGCTGTTTATGGAGTGGGCAAAGGCTATAAAATAGTTGCTTATTTAACAGTTGGTACAGGACTTGGGGGAGCAAGAATCGTTGATGGAGCAATTGATGTTCGAAATACAGGTTTTGAACCCGGTCATCAGATTATGGACACAACTAATTTAACTGATTTGGGGGATTTGGTTTCGGGAGGGGGTTTTAAAATTAGATTTGGTGTAGACGCCAGGCGTGTTACAGACGGAAAGATTTGGGCTGAAAACGAGCGTATTTTGGCAATAGGTATTCATAACACAATTGTTCACTGGTCACCCGAAATTGTAATTTTGGGTGGGGGACTAATTGAGGAGGAAAAATATAAGATAGAAAATTTAAACAATTTACTTCTAAAATTATCAAAGAATTACCCCTATCCGGCAAATATAGTTAAATCAAGTTTGGGAGATAAAGCGGGACTTCTTGGAGCACTTCACATGGCTCGGATTTAATTTTAAACTTTTAGGTTGACTTTATAAAAATTTGTCAATATACTACAGGCAATAATGGAAAACGAGGCACAGAACAACAGTTTGAATCCCCAAAGAAGTGATGTAGGATTTCCAGAAGCCCGTAAAGAAGAAAAGAAAAGCAAAAAACTCCCTCTAATAATTGTTGTCGTTTTGGTATTTTTGCTATTGGCAGGTGGAGGTTACTTTTTATTGACCAAACCCAGCTCCGTATCCGACGAAGTTTCGGAAGAAGGGACAACAATAACTCCAACCCAAGCATCCGAGTCGCCCACTCCAACAGCAGGTGAGGTAAATAAAAAAGAAATAAGTATTGAAGTGTTAAATGGAACAAGTATTTCGGGGTTAGCCGGTAATGTTAAAACAGCACTTACAAAACTTGGTTACACCGATATTAAAACAGGGAACGCAAGTAGCAAAGATTATGAAACGACGGAAGTAAAATTTGCGTCAAGTGTTCCGACATCTATCAAAGATGAAATATTGGCAGAGCTAAATAAAACATATCAAGAAGTAAAAACTGCAAGCGGAGCGCCAAGCGGGTCAGACATACAAATAATCACAGGTTTTCCAAAGGGTCACACCGCTACTCCAACCGCAAAAGCAACTGTTACGCCGACAGCTAAACCCACAGGATCGGTAACTACAACTCCGACAACAACAGGGAGTGTAACCGTTACTCCTACAAAAACCCCTACACCAACCCCAACAGTTTAGTATTTAGAATAAAGTATATGGAATATAGAATTAAATTATACGTAGAGATTTTGTGACAAAATAAATTTCATATTATTAATCTAAACATGGTCGAGATATGTTAAGGACTATTAAACCCAAATTTTTTAAATATAAAAACGGGAAGCTTCCTTTGCCTGTATTTTTTCCTGACGCTACAAGGGCAGTTATAAGATCTCTTGATACGAGTGATTTGGAAGCAACGAAAACTAATGGAATATTGGTCAATACATTTCATCTTTGGAAAGATATGAATAAAAACATATTGTCAAAGGCCGGCGGAATAGGGCCATTTATGGATTTTGACGGGGCGATCATTTCCGATTCAGGAGGATTTCAAGTTGGGAGTATGATCAAGAAAAATCCAGGGGTGGGATATGTTGACGACGAGGGTGCTCATTTTAAAATAGACGGGAAAAAAGGATACCTCACACTAACTCCGGAAGACTCCGTTCGTTTTCAGATGGAATTGGGTAGCGACATGGTCGTAGTTTTGGACGATTTTGACGCGCCCGGTGCAGCTGAAGATGAAAACATGGAATCGGTAAAGCGAACAATTTTGTGGGCAGAAAAATCTAAAAAAGAATTCGAAAATATTTGTGTAAAGAAAAAGCTTACCAAAAAAAACCGGCCTTATATTCTAGGAGTGATTCAGGGAGGAAGATATAAACGCTTACGGAAGTATTGTATAGATGCCTTGGTTGATTTGGGATTTGATGGCTTCGGCTACGGGGGAGAGGAAAAAATTAAGGGGATGGTTAATCACGATATATCAAAGTTTGTTGCAGACAACACCCCTGGTGGACTATTGCTTTATGCCCTTGGAGTAGGAAAACCCGAAGATATAGTAGCTCTGTCTAAGCTAGGTTATACGATATTTGATTGCGTACTTCCGACCCGTGACGCGCGGCATAAGCGAATGTATGTTTATAATGCGGACTCAATTGAAGAAATTAATATCAAAAGCCCTGATTTTTACTCATTTTATACACCAGATAAGACAAAATACCTTGACGATTTAAGCCCTGTTTCGAAAGCTTGCGATTGTGTTACCTGCACGAGATATTCAAGGGGCTATCTTGCGCATTTGTTTAAAATCGGAGATTTTACAGCCGGAAGGCTGGCAACAATTCATAACCTGCGTTTTTATTCAATTTTGATGGAAAAAATTAGGGAGCAAAATAGGAGTAGGAAGTAGGATATAGGTTGTAGGTAGTAGGTTATAGGTAATAACATTGGAAGGCTAAATCAAAATACAGGAAAAGTAGCATCTTGATTGGAAAAAGTAATAATGTAAAATGATAAAGCAAAATGGAGGATTATAAAATCGGATTCAATTGGAAAAATATTGGACAGATTAGCCTGTTTTTAATTTTAGCCGGCTCTGTTATTATTGGAGTTAGCTTATTAGATAAAGTAATTTATAAGAAAAATGGAGAAGCCAAGCCGGAAGTTAATGTAGTTCAAAATATGGATACTGTTACCGAGTTAAAAATCGAAGATCTGAAAATTGGGACCGGGCTTGATGTCAAAAACGGCAATACTGTTACCGTAAATTACAAAGGAACGCTTATAGACGGAAAGCAGTTTGATTCTTCGTATGATAGCGGCCAACCTTTTTCTTTTAAAGTCGGAGAAGGTAAAGTAATCAAAGGTTGGGATCAGGGACTTTTGGGCATGAAAGTCGGTGGGATGCGAAAACTGACGATTCCGTCTTCGCTAGGATATGGTGAGCAGGGGGCAGGTGCCGATATTCCTCCAAATGCGACGTTAATTTTTGAAATCGAACTTCTGAAAGTAGAGTAATTTGTAAGCTTCTTAATACTTATAGCCTAGAACCTACTTCTTATTACCTATTACCTACAACTTAATGCCTACTGTGATATCATTTAGTTATGGAGCGACTTCAACCGTTAATTAAATTCTTAAATAAACCATTTGGAGTTTACGAATTTAAAGGAATTTCTGTTGAGCCAAGATATTGGATGGCTGGGGCAATAGTTGTATTGGTATTTCTACTTCTTTTGAGTTTGGCAAGACTGCGTTATGAGTATGTCCACTGGTCTGTTAGTAAACCCTCGCTAGCAATGATATTTTGGGGTTTTATAATTGCAATTTTATTCGAAGGGTTGTTGATGGTTTTTGGCAAAACCATGTTTACCGAAATTCTGGGTTGGAAAAACGCCCCGAAACCCATAAGTACAATAATCGATATTGGCAGGAATAAATTTGTGACTGTTATGGGAGCAAGCGACGAAAAAGCAAGTTACAAAAGTGTTGTTACTGATTATGAAAGTTTAAGTGATAAAGAAGGTGAAAAAGTGAAAGATTATATCTGCAAATAATTCCCGTGCTGTATACTTTTTAAGTTATGAATGATTCAAGTTCAGAAATAAATAAACTTCAAGAGGATTTTGGTGGATTGGTTAATAACTTTGGCTTGGAAGATAAGCAGATGAGGTTGAAAGAATTGGAAGCCAAATCAACGGACCCTAATCTTTGGGATGATCAGGAAAATGCGAGGGCAATAATGCAGGAGTTGGGGGATTTGAAGAACGAGATCGAGGAGTTTAAATCGCTGAAAGACGAAATCCAAATTTTGGCTGAATTGACAAAAGATGAAGATAATTCCGATTTGTCAAAAGAGTTTGCGGCGCTTCAAAAACGCTTTGAAAAATTTAAAATTAAATCTTATTTGTCAGGTCCGTTTGACAAGAAAAATGCGCTAGTTACGATTCACGCCGGACAGGGAGGGACAGAGGCGATGGATTGGAGCTCAATGCTTTTTCGAATGTACTCACGCTTTTGCGAACGAAAAGGCTGGGATCTGGAAACTATCGCAGCGTCTCCGGGTGAAGAAGCGGGTTTTAAAAGTATAACTTTCCGCGTAAGCGGAAGTTACGTTTACGGATATTTAAAAGGTGAGGGTGGAACGCATAGATTAGTCCGGCAATCTCCTTTTAATGCTGATAAGCTGCGACAGACTTCTTTTGCTTTAGTTGAAGTTCTGCCGGAATTTGATGAGGCTGACCTGCCTGAAGTTCAAATGAATGACGAAGATTTGGATTGGCAATTTTACCGATCAGGGGGACACGGAGGACAAAATGTAAATAAGGTTTCAACTGCAGTAAGGTTGACTCACAAACCGAGCGGAATTGTAGTCACAGCACAAACAGAACGGTTCCAGGAACGGAATCGAATGTATGCGCTAAATTTACTTCGTGCAAAACTGTGGGCGTTAGAAACAAAAAGAAGAGAAGAAAATATTGCCGATATTAAGGGCGAATACAGACCGGCTTCCTGGGGAAATCAAATCCGCTCGTATGTCCTTCACCCGTATAAAATGGTTAAAGATTTAAGGACGGATTATGAAGTAGGGAATGCAGAATCGGTATTGGATGGGGATTTAGATGGTTTTATTGAAGAGGAGCTGAAAATAGGTAATAAGAATTAAGTATTAGGTATTAAGTATAAATTGTTTTGTTTTAACCACTTAACTTTATTAGATTTCCTGTGCTATATTAATAAAGTATGGAAGTTGATATTCCGAAACAACCTGAACACAATACTGTAAATCCTGTACTTGAGCCGCAAAAACCTCCTGTGTTGAAAAAGTTCCCTGGAACAAAGGAGTCTACTAAATCAAACATGATGATAGTTGTGGTTGCATTTCTTGTTGTTGGATTGGGAGTTGCGACAGGATGGTTTTTGTCGGGGACAAAAGCAGGAACAAGCTCGAACTCTAGTGAGAAAACATCACAAAGCGGTGAGACGGCCAAAAAATCGGATGCTAACGAAGAGGGTCAGCTTGATGAAGCTGTAAAATATCAGGATGCGGAAGGTAAATTGGTTGAGGGGGGAATTAAAGGTGAAGGAACTCATCATATTGAGCGTGATAATAACCCGAGCAGGTTTGTTTATCTGACTTCAACAGCGATTGATCTGGATAAATATATTGATAAAAAAGTACAAATATGGGGAGAAACAATATCTTCTGTAAATGCTCCGTGGTTGATGGATGTGGTGAAAATTAAAATTACAGAGTAGAAGCTATTTCAAAACCTATCGGTTTTGAGGCTCTGCAGCTTATAGCATCTGAGTTCAAAACATCTTCCCGAATTACTGAGCAATTCGTACAGGTTTTGAAATCAGCTGTAGTTCGGCGTTATCTTCGGGTTGTCGGAAAGCTAATGTTTTGATATCCTAAAAGGACTCATAAATATGCCCTTAATTTTAGAAGTAAAAAATATAGCAAAAAAGTTCGGCCGCATTGTTGCACTTCGTGATATTGATTTTAAGATTGATGAGGGTGAGTTTGTTTATATTACCGGAGCTTCGGGTGCCGGAAAGACTACACTTCTTAAATGTATTTTGCGCCAAATTTATCCGGATGCAGGGGAAATTATTCTGGACGGGAATGATATTGCAAAATTACCCCGAAAAAAAATACCTGAACTTCGGCAGCAAATTGGGGTTGTTTTTCAGGATTTCAAAGTTCTTCCGGAGCGGACAGTTCGGGAAAATGTTGAGGTAGCACTGGCTGTAATCGGCCTTCCGAAAAAAGATTGGGACGCAAGGGTTGATCATGTACTTCATCTCGTCGGGCTTTTTGACAGATCGGAACTTTTCCCAAATCAACTTTCCGGAGGAGAGCTACAAAGAGTATCACTTGCACGGGCTTTAGTTGTTAATCCAAAAATTATATTGGCTGATGAGCCGACAGGAAATCTTGATTGGGAAACGGCAGATAAAATGATTGAGCTTTTTAATCTTATTAATCATGAGGGGAAAACCATAATTATGGCGACTCACAATATGCAGGTTGTAAAGAAGTATAAAAAAAGGACGATTGAGCTGAAAGATGGGGTGGTTTTTAAAGACATGGGGGTTGAGATTGAGAGAGAGATTGAGAGTGAGCAAAAGAGGGATAAGGAAGAGGAGAAAAACGATGATAAAATCGGTGAACAATTAAACGTAGTTGATGAGAGTGCAGCACAGAAGCCCGAGATTTTGGAAGGCGTTAATACAGAAAAAGTTGGATTGGAATCACCACCTGTTTCTCGCCCCGTTGACGATTTACCGCCAAGCCTGGACGTGGCAAAGCCGGATGAGGAAGAACCAAAAGCAAATGACGTAGATAAGATAATTGAACACGCGAAGAAAAAACACAACAAGAAAAAATTAAAAAAGAAAAAGAAACCAGCTGAAGTTACTGGTATGGCATGATACTCTTTAATTATGGGTAATCAATTTAAAACAGCTTGGAAGTCTATAAGAAGATCGCCGTTTCAGGCGATGTCGGCAATTTTGGTATTATCGATTACTTTTTTTGTAATCAGCACGTTGGCCGTACTTACTTACTCGTCCGATAAAATACTTCAATATTTTGAGACAAGGCCGCAAGTAATTGCATTTTTAAAATCCGATGCAGCTGATGCTGATATAAACGCTCTTTCCGATAAGCTCAAAGTAGATTCTCGGGTATCGAAAGTTACATTTGTTTCAAAAGAACAGGCACTGGAGATTTATAAAAAGGCAACAGAGGAAAATCCATTGTTGTCAGAGTTGGTGAGCCCGTCGATATTCCCTCCAAGCATAGAATTATCTTTGACAGATTTGAGTTTTGCCCAGGAAGTAATCACAGATATTAAAAAATATCCCGTAATTGATCAGGTTGGCTTTACCGCAAGTTTGGGAGGGGAAAAAACTCTTGATGATGTTATCAGCCGTCTTCGAAAAGTAACGTTTTATCTTCGTGCCGGAGGCGCGGCTTTCGCTATTCTTTTGGCATCGACATCATTTTTAGTTCTTATGATAATTATAGGGATGCGTATGACTGCCAGGCGTGGGGAAATTGAAATACTGGAGTTAATCGGAGCAACCCCCGGTTTTATCAGAAGCCCAATAATAATTGAGGCGATTCTATATTCGGTGATAGGAGTTTTTATGGGATGGTTTGTGTCGCTTCTTCTGACACTTTATACAACTCCGACATTGGTATCTTATTTTAAAGATATTCCGATTCTACCCAAAGATACAATGTCGCTTCTCCTTTTATTTTTAGTATTATTTGCGGTTGAAATCTTGATTGGATTTATTCTTTCTCTTACGGGCAGCTATTTGGCTGTTTCAAGAGCGAAGAGTAAGAAAAAACGATGACACGAAAAATTACACTTCTTCTTTTTATTTTCTTTTTCGCGGTTTTTTATAGCCAACAAGTCTCCAATACCGGATTTAATGGAAAAGTGCTGCTTGCCCAAAGCGAAGAAGAAAAACTTACAAAATTAAAAAATGATATTGAGCAGTACGAGAAAGAACTTGCACGATTAACGAGTGCTGCCAGTACTTTGCAGAACCAAATAGCTCAATTTGATACACAAATAAAACTGACGCAGCTTAAAATTGCACAAACAGAAGAACAAATTAACCTGTTGGGAGGACGGATTGACCGGCTTGGCGAATCTTTGACTTCCCTGACCACCGCTTTTAACGAAAGGGCTGTCCAAACTTACAAAATGGCAATCTTAGGTCAACCATTGTATTTATTGGTAACTGCTCCGAATTTGAATCAGGCAGTATCAAGTTACCACTATCTCAAAAGAATCCAAAATGACGATATGGATTTGCTTAATAGACTTCAAAACGCCCAGGACCTTTATAAAACCCAAAAGACCGATCAGGAAAAATTACAAGCCGACCTTGAGAAACAAAGGGCAAATTTGGCGTCGCAAAAAAATGCTAAGGCCTCGCTTTTGACGCAGACTAAAAATGACGAGAAAAAATATCAACAGTTACTCGCTTCCGCAAAGAGCGAATTTGAAGCAATCCAGGCAATTATTTCGGGTCGGGGTGAGGAAGAAAAGGTAGGGCCTGTTTCTGCAGGTGCGAGAATCGCTTCAATTATTGACGGACCATCTTGTAACTCCAGCGGGAGGCATACACACTTTATTGTAAAAGATGGGGCGAATGTTCAAAACCCATTTTCGTATCTAAAACCCGGAATTGATTTTGAAAATTGTTCGGGAAGTAGTTGCGGAAGCGGCGATGGGGACTCATTTAATCCAGGAGGGAGTTGGGATTGGCCGATTAATGCAAAGGTGAAATTTACACAGGGGTACGGTTCCACTTGGGCTGTAAGAAATACTTGGGTTGGTCGGGTATATTCATCTCATAATGGAATCGATGTTGACAGTGCATCAAGCACAGATATAAAAGCAGTAAAAACAGGTACGCTTTACCGTGGATCTTATTCAGGATCGGGTGGATGCAGACTTCGTTATGTCCGCGTTGATCACGACGATTCAGAAATCGAAACTTATTATCTTCATGTGAATTACTGATTAGTTAGAACCGACAATAATCTGTTTTATAGTGTACCCACAAGGGATAATCCCTTGTATAACCTTTTAATTTATTTCTTAGCCTCAAATTCTTTATTAATAAATCCTTAGTTGAATGTGCTAGAATCAGCGGCATTGGGAATTGAACAGCAGAGATATCAAATTGACAAAGATAGAGCTAAATCGGTAATAGAAAAAGCTTTAGCAGGACGGGAAGCGAGAACTGGTTTTTTTGCGACTAACTTTCAACCGGAAAAACCGTTTATTGAGATTGCACAAAAATATGGCATTCAGACCAATAATGAGGCGTTTTGCTTAAATGCGCTGTTTATGACAACGCCATTTGTGATTGCACAAAATACGGGGCAATTTTTTAATCGAATAACAGATGCAAAACTGTTAAACGATTACGCATGGATTTTTGATCCGAGTACTGCCATAAATGAGACTACTTCGGATCCTAATGGGGTATTAAGGAAGGCATGTTTAGACTATTTTAGACCTGCTGGTTATAGTGTTAATGCACTGGGCCAATGGATGCACAACTTGAGTGTACTAAATGAAAAACACCAAGGTGATATTAGAAATTTTTTTAGGGAGTGCGAAGACGATGCAGTAAAAGTTGTCGACGCTCTAGTTGTACGCCCGAGGGCAAAGAGCAGCGAAAAAACAGGCTTCAGGCGGTATGGCCCTAAACTTGCCAGACTATTTGTTCAATGGGTTAACCAGTATGAATTATATGTTCTAAAAAACTCAGGTGAAGTTGGGGTACCCGTTGATTTTCAGATAGCGCGAGTGTTAATTCAGACTGATGCAATACCGCTTAGTGAGCCAGTACAAGCTCACACAATTACACATAAAGTGTTACTTCCTATGTTTACTGAATTGTGTAACGAGAATGGATTTAAACCACAAGAGGTATCTGAAGCATTGTGGACGATTGGAAGTGTAGGGTGTAGCAATAGAAGACATGAAGATTGCCCGGTTGCATCATTGTGTAATAGAATGATATCAAGAAATCCGTATGATAGGGGAGGAATGTTTGATCCTACAGATGTAGGAAGGTTTAAAAAACAGTAACAGACTGGTTCAATTTTAGTAACTAGAAATATTGAAACTTATTATCTTCATGTAAATTATTAAATATCGCATGGAAAAACTTCTGAAAGTTGTGATATAACTTGATTTAATGAAACGATTGAAGTTTGGTTATACTCTTTCATTTATTGTGTTTTTGTTTGTCATTTGCACAAAACCAACAGCAGCACAGGTTGTGATTAATGAAATTTCTGTCCAGCCTGCTGATAAATATGATTGGGTAGAGTTATTCTCTCCTACTCCCGTTGACATATCAGGTTGGAAAGTTGGTGATGAAGCTGGAGTATTTGAGACAATTCCACAAGGGACACAATTGGGGCCTAACATTTATTTCGTTGTAAGCCAATATCAGCGATTGGATAATGAGAGTGACACAGTTATTCTCTATAACAACAGCGATGTTGAAATTAATAAAATTATTTATGGAAAATCCAATAGTGTGTGCGTCTCTTCTGAAACAGGCTCGATAGCTAGAATTCCCGATGGTGGGAATACAATTGACAGATTGGCTTCTAACACAAAAGGATCCAGTAATGGGGAGTTGGCTACCGATCCCTGTCCCACTCCAACTCCGGTCCCGACCAACTCACCTACAAATGTTCCAACGAACACACCGACAAACTCCCCAACTCCTACCCAGAAACCCTCAAATACGCTTACACCTACGGCAACCAAAAAACCGACCAATACTCCAACAGAACCGGAAGAATCTCCGGCCGAAGGTGACGAGTTGGTATTGGGTTCGACGGATCCTCTTTTAAGCTCAACACCAATCCCAACCGAAACTTCGGAAAATGATAACGGTGGCAAAAATTTCCCATTTGTTCCGGTATTGTTTATAATCTTAGGAATAGGTTTTATTGGTAGCGCGGTTTTTCTTGTACTTAAAGGCCGGAAAGAAAATTTAAAAACTTTGGAAAATGTCGAAAAGTTTACAAGACAGGATAATTAAATTTACAAAATATTGGTTTCCTGCTATTGTGTGGGCGTTTGTTATTTATTCTTTTTCTTCAAATCCAACCGGACGTGCAAGTGAAATCCACTGGGAAGATTTTGTTATTAAGAAAAGTGCACACTTGTTTGTTTATTCCGTTTTAACAGTACTTTTATATAGGGCATTTTATAATTACCAACTGGGGGAAAAACTTTCAGCTAAATATACATTAATAGTAAATGTTTTATATGCGATTTCCGACGAGTTTCACCAAGGTTTTACTCCGGGGCGCGACCCTACACTTCGTGATATTTTAATAGACTCCTTTGCAATTATTGTTGTACTTTACCTGATAATTAAGTATTTACCGATGGCTCCAAAGGCGGTTAGAACCTGGGCAAAAAAATTCGAAATCGCATGAAAAAAATTTTAGTCACCGGCGGGGCAGGGTATATTGGTTCGGTTGCAACGTACCTTCTTTTGCAAAAGGCCTACGAAGTTGTAGTTATAGATAATTTTTCGACCGGACATGAGGAAGTCTTAAAATTCTTCAATACAAAATATCCCAAGAACTTTAAATATTACAAGGCTGATCTTCAAAAGAGGGAAACTATAAAAGAAGCGTTAGATAAAGAAAAAGAATTTGACGCTGTTCTTCACTATGCGGCAAGTTGCTTGGTCAATGAATCAATGGAAAATCCGGCAAAATATTTTACCAATAATGTAATAGGTTCACAAAATCTTTTTTCGGAACTTATCGAGCATAGTATTAAAAACATAGTGTTTTCATCCACTTGTGCCGTTTACGGTGAAGCGCAATACGTTCCGGTTGATGAGAAACACCCGACAAATCCGGCTAATCCATATGGAGAAAGCAAAAGAATGATTGAGCTTATGCTGCAGTGGTATGGAAAATTGGGAAAACTCAATTATGTAATTCTGCGATACTTTAATGTTTGTGGAGCAAGCGATGACGGTGAAGTCGGCGACAGTAAAGATCCTTCTGTACTTCTTATGCAAAACGCTGTCCGCGGGGCTTTGGGAATCGAGTCTTTTTATCTTACTTGCCCTGAAGTTGACACTCCCGATAAAACGCCAATACGCGATTATATAAATGTAGTGGATTTAAATGAGGCACATCTTGGTGCATTGGATTATTTAATTAATGGAGGGAAAAGTGAAATTATTAATTTGGGTACTGGGACGGGAAATTCCGTTTTGGAAATTGTTACAACTGTCGAAAAAATAACCGGGAAAAAACTGGATAGGAAAAAGACTGAGGCAAGAAAAGGGGAATACGCGAAAATGATTGCGGACACTTCAAAAGCAAAAACGGTATTGGGATGGGAACCCAAAAGAACGATATCAGACTCAGTAAACTCGCTTGTTAAGTGGTATAAAAATCACCCTCAAGGGTGGTAATAGCACTGGACAATTAGGATTTCACGAGTTAGATTGGTTGGGCTATGATGAGAAGGACTTTTTTATTAATATCCTCTTTTTTACTATTCACAACACTTGCAGTGGCAGGTAAAAGTATCGAAAAAAACCAATCCAAAATAAGCGTTAACGTAAATTCCAATAATTTATCCACAGAAGTTTTGTCGGAAACAGATGTAGCCGAATCCACGAATACTCCGACTGTAAAATCTTCAAATACGCCAAGCGTAGAGGAAATTGAAGATTCCGATGAAGCGGAAGAAGTAACTGCTACCCCAACTTCTACGGCTCCTGTAATCGGGTTTGCAGTAGAAGGCTATATTTATCCCGGATCAGCAGTCATTTCAAAATCCGCAAATTATTTAGAGCTTTCAACATCGACTGATGCAAAAACAGTGACTGATTGGTATGAGAAAAAAATTAGAGAAAACGGGTTTAATGTAAAAAGTTTCGTCAGGACTAACACAAATAATGTAGTTAAAAACGTAATTGCCGCGGCAAATGCAAACGAAGAGTTAAAAATTGAGATTGTAAACCAAAACTCAGGCTCACTAGTAAAAATCAATTTCTTCTGATTTAATATATTGACAAAGATTTAATTTAAGTTTACGATTGGATACATTTTAAAACTGCTCATTATGGCAGTCTTTTTTTTTGTAAAGAAAAAGGTATGGAGGACAGAAAAATAAATAAAAAGAAAAAGTTGATGACTTACGGTGGAGTTGGTTTAGTCTTGATAATTCTTCTTTTGATTATAAGATCCGGTGGAAATAAGAATAATCGAAATACTTCAGTCTTAAGTAATTCAAATACTTCAATCAACGCCCCGCTCGTGACAAAAGAAATAAAAAGAGAATTCTCATTCCCCCTTCGTAATTCAAAAAAGGAAGAAGTAAGTACGTTAAAGTTTTCAATCGAGACCGTTGAGATAAGAAACGAAATATTGGTTAAAGGGCAAAGAGCACAGGCTGTATCGGGGAGAGAATTCTTGATAATTAATTTAAAAGTTACCAATAATTTTTCGAACGCAATCCAGCTTAGTACAAAAGATTATGTTCGGTTGGCAGTGAACGGAAACGAGAATGAATGGTTGGCGCCGGATATTCATAATGATCCTGTCGAAGTTCAAGCTGACTCGACAAAATATACTAGAGTAGGTTTTCCTGTAAATTCAACTGACAAAGATTTTATCCTTAGGGTTGGGGAAATCAACGGAAGCAAAGAAACCATTAAACTCGAAATTCGGTAATCAATTAACTTAAAAGTTCTGCACAAGTATCATTGTTTCCTAAAATGAAACAAACATATTCTACAAAAAATATATCACAGGTTCTCTTAAACGAAATAAAAGATGCATTGAAAAATGTTACTGAATACGGAAGTATTGAAATCTATATCCAGGGTGGGTGTGTTACCCAAATTACTACCAGAAAAATTAAGAAGACCAATGGCTACGGCTTAAAAAATCACGAAAATATGACCAATAACGGACACAAAAAGGATTTGTCATAATCTTCTGATGCATGTTATATTGCTTATACTATATAGATATCCAACTAAATTAATGTGCTTGACAAAGTCAAAATATATCGTTATAAATTACTTTATATAGTTGACCTATATTTAAGTAGTTATATAAACATATAAAAAATGATCTTCTGCCCCTTTGAAAGATTATTGAGAGTTCACCGCAAACGGAGACTCTCCGATTTAACAAATTAGTTTGAATCGGGGCGTCTCCGTTTATTTTTTCTCAATGTTATGTTGGGAAGTAAAGATAAACGGAAGGAGTAAAATTACAAATAATTTGTAATTCTAAATACGTAGAAAGGAGGTGAAAATAAAAATGACTTTAAAAAAGAAATTAACAACAGCAGTTGCCACAGCAGCATTATTTATGAACTTCGCTCTTCCGGTCGCAGCACAAACTATTTCCGGTAATAATAGTGATTCTGAGAATTATATTAATACCGACGTAGATTATGACTTTGACTTGGATCAGAATAACGATGCGGACGTTGAAAACAGCGTCAATATAAGTCTTGATAGCGGTGGTAACAAGGTAAAGGATGTTGTTGGAGGTGAAGTTGAAATAGAAACTGGTGATCTAGAAGCTGGAGTTCAAGTAATGAACCAACTTAACATGAACGTAGCATCTTTTGATGTTTGCGGATCATGCGGAATGACCGGTGATTTCAAAATTGCCGACAATAATAGCGGTTCAGACAACGACATTGATTACGACTATGAATCAGATTTTGATCTTGATCAAGATAATGATGCAGACGTCGAAAATGATGTCGATGTAACAGGCAAAACCGGCGATAACGAGGTTGATGACACGATGAACGGTGACGTATCTGTTAAAACAGGTGACGTTACAGTTAATCCAATCATCATTAAAAACGCTCTTAACGCCAACTGGGCAGTAGTTTCTTCTTCAGATGAAGAAGAGGACGGTGTCTCAGCCTGGATTCTTGGCAACAACTCAGATAGTGACAATTTCATTAATTTGGATTTTGATCACGATACTGATGTTGATCAAGATAATGATGCCGATGTTGAGAATGATGTAGCAGTTTCTGCAAAAACTGGTTATAACGACGTTGATGACGTCGCTGGAGCCGGTGTTTCTATCGACACAGGTGATGTTGAAGTAGGGGTCATGATTGATACTATGGCTAACTTTAACATGGCTGCAGTCGAAGACTGTTGCTTCTTGGGTGATCAGGAAACAAAGATCGCCGACAACAATGTCGACTCAGATAACGATATCGAAGTCGATTTAGACTTAGATTTCGAGTTGGACCAAGATAATGACTTTGACTGCGGAACCAGCAAAGGTTGGTTTGACAATTTCCTTAGAGGTTACGAAGGCGGAAGTGATTGTAACGAAGTTGACGTAACTGGAGGAACCGGAGACAACGAAGTTGAAGATGCTGCTGCCGGCGGGCATGATCCTGAAATAACAACAGGTGATGCTGCAGCTGCAGTTCAATTAAGCACTTCGGCTAATGTAAACGTCGAAGGTGGAGCTGGTGTAGATTTTGATGTAGATTTCGGAGAAGTCGCAGACATGCTCGGAGATCTTTTCGATCTACTCGACTAAGATTTGGTAGGTTTGAGTGGGGGGTTTCCCTCACTCAAACTCCAAGTCCGAATTAGAAAAATAAATAAATTTAAATATTAATAAAATGAAAATAAAGAAAATAATTACAGTAATTACAATAGTATCGCTGCTTTTGGGGTATTCGGTACCTTTTAGTGCGGGAGGATTTGTAATTGCACAGACCTCTCCTTCAGAGCCGAGTTCGCCGGAGCAACCTGCAGCCCCCGACCAACCGGATAGTCCGGATCAACCAAGTGGTCCTGACGAACCTGAAAGCCCGGATTTGCCCGAAGACACCAGTACAGGTAGTAGTGAACAAAATGTCGAAACACCTGATACGACAACTACGGATCAAACCGAAGGCACTAATAATACAGGCTCCCAGGATGTGAATGGAAATGTTGGTGATACAAACGTAACAACAGGAGACGCGACAGCAACAGGAGCGCTTCTTACCGATACAAACTTAAATACTTCAACCAATCCGACAGCGGGAACTGCCGGAACGTCTATTGTAAATGAGGGAAATAACTCAGGATCAGTCAATGTCTCCGATGTTACGCAGAACTCGACCTCTACAATTAATCAAGACAATAACGCCGTTATAACAAATAACGCTGATTTGTCTGCGGTTACCGGCGGAAATACGGTTTCCAATAATATGAATGGTAACGTGACGATTGAAACAGGGGATGCAAACACGGCACTGACAGTAATTAATCAAGCAAACACAAATATTGCCGGAGTTGATGTTGTTGAATTTAATGTTTTTGACGATCAGGTAGGTGACGTAATTTTGGATTTTAGTAATCCTTGCGCCGCAGGTAGCGGGTGCACAGCCGGAACCCCGGTTTACGTCGGAAATACGAACAATAATTCAGATTCAACTAATACCGCCCAATACACATCCGATGTAAACAATTCAACTTTCCAAAATAACGATGCAGTAATTGAGAACAATATTATCCTAAACTCCGATTCGGGAGGCAATTTGGCAACAGACAATATGAACGGGGATACAAATATTAAAACCGGTGATGCAAATGTTTCTGCAAACGTAGCCAATCTGGTAAACAACAATTTCCAGGGTGAGGTTTATTACGGAGTTGTGAACGTCTTTGGAGATTTAATCGGAGATATAATTCTTGCTACAACCCCGACAACCTCTACCCCGGGTACAGTTATTGATAATTCCGGGAACGGATCAGGGTCAACAAACTTTGCAAATGTTGATACAAGCGTGTCAAATGACTATACACAGAATAACAATCTGAATTTGGATACAAATATTAACGCTACGGGGACTACCGGTGACAATACTGCATCAGCAAACATGCAGGGAGGGCAATCAATTGAGTCAGGCGACGCGAGTTTTACAGGTCAGATATTTAATGTAGCCAATAATAATGTTACAGGCGGCGATTGGTGGATAGTATTGGTAAACGATGCAGGCAATTGGATCGGAAAAATCGTGGGTGGCCAGGAAGGCATGAATTATGCCGGATCAGCCGGAACGGAATTTATAGTTAATCCTGACGGATCAATAACCGCTGTCAACAGCGGAAACAATAGCGGTTCAACTAATACTGCAAACGTTACACAAAACACTCAAAATACTGTAACTCAAAATAACAATGCATCAATAACAAATAACTTGAACTTAAGTGGAAACACCGGTGGAAACACAATCCAAAACTCCATGAATGGCGGAGCTTCGGTTGAAACAGGGGATGTAAACATAGTTGCATCCGTTGTTAACTTTGTAAACAATAATTTTTCCGGAGGACGGGTTTACATGACAGTTGTCAACGTACTGGGAGGAAAATGGCTAGGAAACTTTATTGCCCCCGGTCATACAAAAGAGGAAGCCTTGGCACAAAACCCGGAACCGACTCCGGAGCCAGCACTGGGAGGATTAGATAATGATCCTGATGAGGATTCAATTGCGCTAATTAATCCAACAACTACTAAAAAGACGAAGAAAACAATCCAGTCTTCCACACCGACAACAACTCCGGTGCAATCAGTCTTGGCTGCAATCACAGGACGATCAACCAGCGCTTCTGGAGGAAGTCTTGTAAACCCTGTAATCGATGGTGAGGAATATGATGAGGCAGCAGCATTGGCAGGTGATATTGCAGTTGCAAAAAGTAAAATACGAATCAATTTAGCCTGGGCGATTATAATTGCTCCCCTTCTTTTTGCGATACCGCTGGCAAAAAGAAAATTATTCGCAAAACTGCCTTCCAAAAAGAACTAAATGGAAGTAAAAATAAGAAAGACACTTCAGACAATACTTGCCTTGGTTGTGGCCGTAAGGCTTGTTTTTCCATTGGTTATTATCGCTCAAACCGTTGAAGAAAATAATTCCGGATCAACAAACACAGTTACGGAAAATGTATCTTCGACTCAAACCACCAACCAGACAAACCAGGCAGATATAGGAAAAAGCGTAAATGTTTCACTTAATACCGGCGGAAATACTGTTTCCTCGTCGACGGGAAATTCTACAATTAATACCGGAGATACCAGTTTCTCGACATCAGTTGAAACGGCTGCTAACACCTCTGTCGTTGACAGCGGTTGTTGTGCCGAAGCAACACCAGATCCAACAAAAATTTCCGACAATAACTCCGACTCGACAAATACAATAAATACTACTTCTGAAACAACAACTGTGGTTGATATCGATCAGAACGCGACAATTACCAATAAAATAAACGCGACTCTTTCTACCGGAGGAAATTCAATTTCCGATTCAACCGGAAATTCAACAATTACGACCGGTGATGTAAAAGTAAAAGGCGAGATAAATAACGGTCCTATTAATTATGCGGACGTTACTTTAGGTGGTTCAGGCACCAACGTCTCAACTGTAATCACAAGTAATAATTCAGGCTCCACTAATATCATTTATAACAGCTTCAAAAACTACAGCGACATTAATGTAAATAATTCTGCGAAAGTTAAAAACTTACTGTCATTTCTTTTGGACAGCGGAAATAACAGCATTGAAAATAATATAGGAAGTGCAAAAATTTCTACGGGAGATATATTCTTTGTTTTCAAAATTAATAATGCCATAAATGTTTCAAAAATTACTTATGCATGCTGCGGAGACAGTTGTCCTGACCCCGTGGCACCGACGCCAACGGCCACTACGACCGCTACACCCACTCCGACACCAACCGGTGCAATTGGTGGCCCACCGACAACGACCTCAACAAATAATAATGACGACGACGATGACAATGGTGGAAGCGGAGGATCTGTTGAAAAAAGAGTTGCGTCAATGGTGTTGGGTGCAACCGGAAGTTTTATGGAAAATTTGTTTTATGTATTTTTTGCATTGGGAAGTATTTTGATCGGATTTGGAATTAGGAAAAACGGGATATCATATATTTATAATTTTGGCTTGGGAACTGCAAGAAGGATAAGATTATATTCCAAAATATTTACTTCCAGCCAATTTGAATTGACCCTTTATATTTGAAGCTTTGACATCCTCTTTCCTTGGAAATAAGGTAGTGCCTATTGTGCTTATAGTTCCCAAACCCAAGTTTTAATATAAATGAAAGTATCAAAAGATTGATTGAGATCGTACAGAAAAGTTGTCGAGTCTAAATTACTATATTAGAGATTAAACAATTTGAGAAAAAGTAACCTAATAAACTTTGTGTTTTGTTTTAACTCGTCAATATCGGGTGTTGTTTTATCGTACAAATGCTTCTTGATGATGTCCTTGTAACTCGAGAGATATAATTTAACATTTGAGGTCAACCTTTTATTAAGTGCATCCTCGACAGTCATAAACTTTATTTCTTGCCCTTCAAGCGGACCTAACTTAAATCTTTCTATTTCATTTTTATCAACATAAGACCAAAAGATACTAACTTCTCGAACCTTGTTCTTAAGACTGCCTATATAATGTATCTTTTTAGGGGAATAACTTACTTCTTCAACAAGTTCTCTTTTGAGCGCCTTAATCGGGGTTTCACCTTCTTCTAGGTGCCCTCCTGGTAGTTGCCACTTATCAGGCTCAGCTATCGTGGGAATGTTATCTCTCTTAATAAAGAGTATCTTATTGTCGTTTACAATTATTGCTATGGCGGTTTTTCTAAATCTCATAATCTTGCTATTATTTTATATCTTTCTTCAACTTTCCTATATGATTGAGCGACGAATGATGCAACTGCATCTTTGGACTCATTCAAATCTAGTATACCTCCATTTTCAGGCTCTCCAAAATGGGTATCGACTACAGACTTTATCGTACCAGCGAGTAATGTCATTTCATCTTCTAACCTTCTACCTGATTGTCTGAGCAATGTCTTATCAACTTCCTCTTTAATCTCTGGTGTCATCTTTCCCATCTTCTCTCTGAAACAAGTTGATATGTATTGCGAGCTTGATTTATGTAATAGAAAGCATTTCCAAAAACTCGCAATTCTTCATCACTTAACTTATCTCTTAAATTATCCAATAAATCTTCGTAATTCAAAGTAAAGGGCACATCATACCTTGTCGATAATCCCATTAAAGTTACCGACAACAAACGAAACGGATAGTCTTTTAACCCGGGGTATTCAGGCATATTCTGTCCATAGACACGGCTAACCAATCCTGATGCTCTAGCTATACTCTGGTGTGATGTATTCCAAGCCGATTTAGGATTTGCAACTGGTAAAACATCTCTTTCGTAGTGTTCTTGAAAATTATCTCCATTTATTTCAATCGCTTTTCCCATATAGAAATACATCTGTAGGTAAGCAGAGAGATATCCGTTGTCAACTTGCTTTCCACTTTTAATTAAATCTTCCACAAGAATATTTGACCTATGGTCAACTTTATATCCCAGCGACATTAAATATCGAGATAACTCAAGAACATATCTTTCTGATTCAGGTCCCCAATAGTAAAAATCCACATCTCCTGCATATGTTTTGTGGTCACGGAGATAAACGGTCGCTCTACTGTCACCTGCTATTCCATTAGCTGTCCAAAATTGTTGGAGATGGCCCCTTGTAACTGCTTCTAAGGCTTGATTATTTTGTTCAAGTAAACGTCTTGAAATTTCTTGATGATTTCCACTTGATAGTATTAGTGCTCTTTGCCATTCTTTAATTCTATTCAACTCCTGAAACAAAACTCTTTCGTCACCTGTATAAACTAAATCAGGAGGCGAGGATAGGAGCGGTTCTCCCGAGACTTCTATAGGTTGTAATCTAACAGCATCCATTTTTCTTCTTAGTTTTCTGGCATCAAAGCCTAGCAAACCTTTTGATAGAAGACCAACAATTACTGACAATTCGGAACTGGAAGTGTGAGGGTCACTCACATCAATCTCTAGATCTGCTACTAAATCTAGTATAGATTTTATATGTTCCTCGCCAAAACCCGCTTCGAGAAGAGTTTGGGAGTATGTATAAATTGGCAGGCTTGTATTCCCTTTTGCGGAACTCCATTTGTCACTAAGTAAGCTTGAAGCCTAACCAAATTGTGATGTGGTTTCTATTTCAGCAACTTTTGTGACAATTATCTGCCTTGCTCGCTCTAAGTTTAAATCAAATTTAGGGTTTTCTATATTTACGCCCATTTATGAGCTGAAATTATAACTTAGTACGAAGTGGTAATCAATGTTATAGGATTTTGTCTAGACTTAAGTCCGAACAAATACGAAAAATTATGACATAAAAAAAGCTGTAATTGTTGTACGAAAAGTGTCCGGAAGGTTTGTTTGGAAGTGTTTTTGTGATTTCTCGAGCTGACATGTTTTCCGAAATCCTGTATTCAGTATTTGTATTTATTACCCTATTTTTACCAGCCCTTTTTGAAGAGGTTTGACGGTTATATTATGTCCCCCTGTTGCTGATATAATTACTTCAAATGTTAGCTAAATTTTTTGGGAAAATAAGACGATTGAGTGGTGTGTTTTTGATCTTGGCGGGTGTATTTTTTCTGCTAGTTGCTGCCTTTGTAAAAAATTACTCGGAGAAAGTATTGTCTTTTTCAACTCCCGATGGCGGGGAGGAAGCCGTTTCTAAAGCTGCAAAGGTAAAAGAAATTTATATTGAAAGTTTAAACATCAAGTTGCCGATTACTGAGTCCAAAATCGAAAACGGTATATGGCAAGTATCGCAGGACGGCGCAAGCCATCTGGATATTTCGGCAAATCCGGGTGAGGGTGGAAATATTGTTTTATATGGCCACAACAAAGCAAATCTTTTTGGAAGACTTACAAGAATAAAAATCGGGCAGGTGGTTGAACTAAAAGACGAGTTTGGAATTACCCATAAGTATTCGGTTGAAAGTACGACAACCGTAACGCCCGATCAAATTGACTATGTTCTGCCTAAGAATACCGAAACACTGACGTTTTATACATGTGTTGGATTTATGGATTCAAAAAGGTTTATTGTAACCGCTAAACCAATATAATATAGTACACTCATATCAAACACACTCAACTATACTATATATAGTATTGACTTTATTGCTATCCTATAATATAATTGCTTCATGAATTTCAGAAACCTTGCCAATTTTAGTACAATTGTAGCGCTTTCTTTTATGTTACTTGCGCATACGGCTTTTGCGGCTGAATCAGAGTTTTCAGCGAGTGGTTTTGCCCAGTTTTGTGCAAAAAATCCAAGCATATGTAAAAAGGTAGATGTAAGCGGTAGGAAAGCCGGATTGAAATGTCCCGATTTTAACAATCAAATTGCAACAAAAGTTTATGTCCATGCAGGTGACGGTCAGGTAATTTATGAAATGCCACACGTTGGGTTCAATTACGCAATCAACCTATACGGAGTTGGGGGAGCAGAAGTTGAAGTAACGACTCACAAACACGATTTAAGCTGGGTTGCGGTTGAGTGTTCTTCTAAAAGCACTCCTAGCCAATCGCCTACGGTTACACCTGCGAATACATTAACACCCACTCAAACACCAACTAGTACAGATACACCTGGTGTTACTGAAACACCAACACCAACCCCTACTAACGGAGAAAACAACAACAGTAATTCAAGTTCCGGCTCAAATGATTCCGGACGTGGAGGCGCAGAAATCTTAGGTGCCACAACTCTTGCGTTTACAGGAGCTCCATTAACCGGAATTCCAACAATGATACTTTTGGGTGGACTTTCCATTCTTCTTCAGGGGTTTAAACTCATCATAAAAAAGTAACCATTTAGGGCAGCTTGGGTGTAAATAAGATTGAT
>Ga0209727_1000280_pt1 | contig 62082 bp, 73 predicted proteins | sample RifGroC1_FD_183995 | JGI IMG/M metagenome (GOLD analysis project Ga0209727, IMG submission 183995) | Groundwater microbial communities from Rifle, Colorado, USA - Groundwater C1 (SPAdes) (version 2) | ecosystem: Environmental > Aquatic > Deep subsurface > Groundwater | place: Rifle, Colorado... | reverse complement strand
GGCCTTGGCGATCAGTTACAACCTTGGCGCACATGGCGGCAGGAGAAGGTGGATAGGGACAAGGTATCACTTCAATGACACATACAAGGCGATCATCGATAGAGGTACAGCAATCCCCCGCATCCACCCGGCAACAGACAATGGAAAAGACGATGGTGAGCCGGTGTTCTTAGAAGCGCAGGCGTTGATGGAGAAACGGAGAGACATGGGGCCTTACGTGTTTGGTTGTCAAATGCTGCAAGACCCGACCGCTGACTCGGCAATGGGATTCAAGGTTGAATGGTTGAAATACTACGAGACTGAACCGGAACTAGGAGAATTGAACATCTACATCCTGGTTGACCCGGCGAACAGTAAAAAGAAGGCCAGCGACTACACGGTCATGTGGGTGGTAGGCCTGGCGCCGGATCGAAATTACTACCTGCTCGATGGTATCCACGACCGGTTGAACCTGACCCAACGGACGGACGCCTTGTTCCAATTGCATCAGGAGTATACCCCGGAAGGTGTGGGATACGAGCATTTTGGTATTCAGGCAGACATCCAGCACATCGAATCAGAGATGGAGCGGATGCACTACCGATTCAACATCACGCCTCTTTCGGACACCACGCCGAAGAACGACCGCATCCGCAGGCTGGTTCCGTTGTTTGAGCAGGGCCGAATCATCATGCCTCGGTCGATATGGAAAACGAATTACGAGGGCAAGCGCGTCAACCTGATCACTGAGCTGATCAACGATGAGTACACGCCGTTCCCGGTCATGCTGCACGACGACATGCTGGACGATCTGGCGAACATCCGACACCCGAAGATGGTAATGACCTTCCCGCGCTTCGTCAGGCGACAGAGGAAAGAGTCATGGCAGGACAAACTAAGGCGCAAGTTGAATGAGGCCGGCGGTAGCGGCAACAACACAACCCATATGAGCAACTGATGACCAAGACAACCGGCAAAAAGGCCAAGCGAGGTGACAAGGTATCCGGCGCATCTGAAGAGGAAGTCGCTCGGACGAACATGGCCAGGTATCAGTATGGCCTCAGTACCGGTCATCGAAAGTACATGGCCCGGGCGGTTTGGAATGAAGATGTCTATCTGGGTGGCGGCCTGCAATGGCGAGAAGCTGACAGGAAAGAGATGAATGCCGCCAAGCGGCCGATGATTGAGTTGAACCATGTGTTGCCGGCGGTGAACTCGGCAACCGGAATGCAGTTGCATAGCCGGGTTGACATGTCCTTCCTTCCCAGGGGCGGTGGTGCTGATGAGGCGTCAGCCCAGCTGATGACGAAGCTGGTCAGTCAGGTTTGCGACAATATCGAATTTCACTGGAAGGAAAGCCAGGCATTTGAGGATGGCCTGATCCAGCAGCGCGGTTACATGGACTTCCGGGTTTCCTTTGATGAGAACTTCCAGGGCGAGATCGTTGAAGAGATCCTTGACCCTCTTGATTGTATGCCCGACCCGGATGGTCGGAGTTACGACCCTACCACATGGGGAGACTTTATCATTACCCGGTGGTACTCCCGGGACGATGTTGAGCAGAACTATGGCGAAGAACTGGCCGACCGGGTGGAGGCGGCAGCCGACGCCTACTTTGCCGATGGTGATACTTTTCTTAGCCGGCCGCATTTCAACGAAGACAGTGACGGCAGCGGCTTTGACGGATGGGTTACACAGACGAAGGATGACAAGGCAAGCAGGCTGTATCTGATCATCGATCGGCAGCACCGGCGCCTTGAGCGTGGCAAGGTCCATATCTCTTTCACCGGTGAGATTTCCCCGGTTGAGTTGATGGATGAACGGGAACTGGAACGGGCGCAGAGTGACGGATTCTTTTCAGTGCAGAAATACCAGCGCATTCGCTGGACCGTAACCTGTGGTGAAGTGGTGCTGCATAACGATTGGAGCCCGTACAAGACATATACGGTTCGGCCCTATTTCGCTTACTTCCGGCGGGGCCGCACCCGGGGTATGGTGGACAACCTCACATCTCCCCAGGAGTTGGAAAATAAGTCAATCACCAACTACCTTGAGATCCTTGGGTCGAGCAGCAATAGCGGCTGGGATATCCCGGAAGATAGTCTGGTGAACATGACGCCGGAGGATCTGGCGAAGAACGGCGGCAAGAACGGTCTGGTCCTGGTTTACCGGGCCAAGGCCGGTGGAGAAAAGCCGACCAAGAGGCAGGCGAACCAAGCCCCACACGGCGCCGATAGGCTGGTCGACCGGGCCGAGTTGGCCATTAAGACCATCTCGGGCATGAGCGATGCGGTCCAGGGGCTGAACAGCAATGAGATATCAGGCAAGGCCATTCAGACAAAGCAGTACATGGGCCAGATTCAAATGGGCCGGCCACTTGACAATCTGGCATTCACTCGCCGGATGGCGGCGGCCAAGATCGTTGAGCTGATCCAGCAGTTTTACACCTCCGAGCGGGTTTTCCGGCTTATCGATCGGGATACCAAAGAGGTAACGGATGAGCTGATAATCAACGAAGTGACGGTTGATGGCGTGCTGAATGATGTCACGATCGGCCGGTACGATGTGGTTATCACCGACACCCCGACCCATGCGACATTCGAGGAAGGCCAGTTCGCCCAGGTGATGGAGATGAAAGAGAAAGGGGTCAACGTGCCGGACCGGCATATCATCCTTTCATCGAGCTACGCCAAGAAGCATGAGTTGGCCAAGGAAATTGAAGACCTCGCATCTGCTTCCGCCTCCGATCCGCTTCTTGAGGCTGAAATCGCGCTCAAGAAAGCACAGGCCGAGAAGGCGCAGGCTGAGACTGTCAATGTCAGGTCTGAAACGAAATATACGGCGCTGCAGACTGCAGGCGTCATTGCCGCTGACCCGAGCACTGCGCCACTGGCTGACGTGCTGCTGCGGTCCTCTGGTGATATCGATATGGATACGCCTCCCCTTCTCCCTGAATACCCTGTTGACGCGCAGGGAGTGTACCGGGAGGCGGGAGAAAGGCCGGTTGATTTTCCAGCGAATACGAACCCGTTGACACCCGTGCCGCCAGCTGAACCGCCTTCGCCTTTGGACGGTGTGAACCAGGGAATTGAAACACAGGTGATTGACTAAATAGGAATAGGGAGGGTGGAATGAAAGCTGCGACAAAGGAAGCGATAAGTGAACGACAGATGAAGCTTGATGCGCTGAAGGCAAAGTTTGCCGCCGCAAAAGGGACAAAACCGAGGCCGCCATTCCAGCCATTGGCGCAGGATTCCGCAACCAGCGAGGTTGGGAGGTTGAGAAAGCAGGTCGCGAATCTCGTTGAAGAACTGCAGCAGGAATACGGCTGCACTGACAAGGAAATATCGGAACTTCTTGGCGTTGAGTGATAGAGAAGTCCAACAAGAAACCCCACAAACAGGAGTGATAGCTATGCCGGATGGATCTTTGATTGACGAGGATGAATTTTTTGTACTGACACCCGACGTGCTGCACCGCGACGTGCCGGAAGATTTGGCGTTGAAGCGGGGAGATATGCCGAACCCGTATTCCCTTGATAAGCGGGTAGAATTGATCCTCGATGAAGACAAGGAAAAAGACGATGGCGATGATACTGGTGCTGCCGACGAAGGAGAAGAAGGCGACGCAGGAGATGCGGAAGGTGAAGGTGAAGCCGACCTTGGAACCACTGCCGATGAAGGCGAGCTCGAAGCCGACGAGGGGAAGAAGAAGACCCCCAAGGACGTGCCATACGGTCGCCTCGTAGAGAAACACATTGAGATTCAGGCCCTCAAGGATGAGATTGCCAAACTGCAGGCAGGGCAACAGCAGGCGGCGGCAGTTACCCCGACTCTGCCCACGTTCGATCTGCAGGCAAAGTATAAAGAGTACGCCGACCTGGTAGCCGATGGTGAGACTGATGGCGCTGCCAAGATCATGCAGGAGATTGACGAGTTTAAAGATCTTCAGGCTGAGATCCGGTTCAACGCCATGGCCGAGGCCAGAGACTCAAGGCGCAGGGCTCAGACTCTGGTCAACCAACTGGTTGTCGAGCAGAAAGAGTTCTTCGCCGACCAGACCAACCTGGACGTCTTTGAGGGTGCGAAAAATGCCCTGTTGCGGAAGGGGTACTCTCTTGACCAGGCGCTGGCTGAGACTGCCAAGCGGTTCTTTGGTGATGCCAAGGTTGCCGTTGAAGAAACCGACGAGGCCAAGGCCAAGGCTGACGCAGAAAAGGCCAAGGTTGAGCAGAAGAAGGCAGAGCAGAAGAAGGCCGCAGTTATCTCAGGGGCCAAGGCGGCAAGCCAGCAACCGTCGCCGGTGACATCGGGAGTATCTGCGAGAACGACCCCGACTGTGAAGTCCAACGCGCTGACGCTTACCGAGGCCGAGCGTAAGTCAATGAGCGAGAAGGAGAAACGGCGGGCCAGGGGTGATTTCGTTTAATCGGAAGTTCAACTGATAAACAAGCACATAAGGGAGTGAAGCATGGACAAATGTAACAAAGTGGAACCAGCACGGGAAGTTGACCACATCTTAGAAAGAATGGAAACTCTTGCGACAAAGGCCGAGGACCTGCGGAAAAAAACCGAAGACAGATTATCCAGGATAAGTTGTCTTCATCCTGTGGGTGAGGTGATGGATTGCCCTCCTTTTTCTTCTGCAAGTGCCCCAACTTTCGACCAGATGGCGAACATGTTGAATAGGATAAATTACAATATCGAGGAAACAATGTCGGCCATCAACAGGACGGAGGTTTAACCCTCCGGGTAAGGTGATTCCTCGGCCCCGCGAAGATGACCGGGGAATCACAGCAGTAAGACCAATCGTGGCGCGTCTATAAAGGCTCCATCGATCCAGCTTCCGACGAGCGTTAAATGTCGATCCAGGTCTCCACACGACCGTCAACTGTGCGGAAAAACACTGAAGTTAAACCGTTTTTCTCAATTTCTCACAGGAGATCGATATGAATGCAACAAATTTCGCGGGGCTGACCTCTGAAGAAAAAACCTACTGGATGGCGGACATTTGGTCCTACATGCGGTCGGAGTCCTTTGTCTCAAAACTGATGGGCGACAACACCAACGCGGCCATTCAGCACATCAAGAAACTCACGAAGACCGAAAAAGGCACCCGGGCGATTATGCAACTGGTCGCTGAGCTTCGCAAACGTGGTGTCGCAAACGACAACGAGCGGGAAGGCCGAGAAGAGGCCCTGCAGAATTACGACATCGACATCAACATGGGGCTCATCTCCCATCAGGTGAAGAACAAGGGCAAGCTGTCCGACCAGCAGTCCGTCATTAACTTCCGGGAAACCGGACGTGACCGCCTGAAATACTGGCTGGCTGATGCTGTTGATATTATGGCGTTCCTGGTGCTTTCCGGCATCTCCCTCGACTACAACCTGGACGGCTCGACCTACTCCACCGAGGAAGACGAGGACAACCCATGGAATCAGCTTTCCTTTGCGGCTGACGTGACTGCCCCTTCTGCCGGCCGTCATTTCTATTTCGACGGAACCGATCTGCAGGCTGGGAATACCGCTTCGATCACCTCCGCCTGTGTGCCGAAATACGGCGCATTGGTCGATATCAAGGCTTATGCTAAGACCTCCCACATGAAGCCTATTCGCATGGGCGGTAAGGAATATTACCTGTGGGTCACTGATCCGCGCAACCTGGCAGCGCTGAAGCGTGATACCGATTTTCTGGCGGCTATCACCCAAGCCGGCGCCCGCGGCAGTGAGTCAAACCCCTTCTTCACTGGGGCTATCACCACGGTAGACGGTATCGTTATCATGGAGCATGAGAAGTGTTTCAATACCAAGGGCGCTGCCAATGGCTCGAAGTGGGGCGGTGGCGGCCTGGTTAACGGCACCCGTTCACTGTTCCTCGGTGCTCAGGCCCTCGGTATGGTCGATGTAGGGGCTCCTGATTGGGTAGAGAAAGAGTTCCAGTACGGCAGCGTGCAGGGTATCAGCACCGATAAGTTCATCGGCTTTAGAAAACCCAGGTTCGATAACCAGTACACCAAGAATGCCGATGAGGATTTCGGCGTAATCGCACTGGATTTCTACATTAAATAAGCGCGGCTTCGGTCGCACCATGGCGGCGGGCTGATCATGTGTCAGTTCGCTGCCGCACCAGGTTCATAATCTATTTCACAAGGAGTTCACCATGGCCGCAAGTTTAAAAGTACGATCTGAAGGCGTCGGGACCATCGAAGTCCGCAAGGTACGTTTCGATTATACCGATTTCCCCTCGGCAGCAGAGGTGGAGGTGTTGGAGATCCCCGGCGATGCAATCCCGCTGGATAGCTTCCTGTCCATTGATACGGCGTTTGGCGCGGGTGAGACGATCGCTGTTGGTAATACCGCTGACGACGATCTTTATTTGTCGGCTGTCGATGCCACCGCTTTAGCCAAAACCGCCCTTGATGCTGACTGGCTCAATGTCGGCAAGCCTGTTGGGGCAAAAAAGGTAATGGTCCTGAAGCCGTCTGCCGCCATGACTCTCGGGTCTGGCTGGCTGGTTGTAACCTACACCCTGGCGAACAAAAACTATACGACACAGGGTTAATGGCATTCTAAATATTAACTGGTTGGGCCTCCACCCGGGGGCCTGGCCGATACTTCAAGAGGAATGATATGCCGGAATATTTTAAAACAAGGAACGGGCAGAAACCCGTTCGACTGGCGTCAACAAGCGGCCATGTGGTCATCGTTGGAAGTGAATGGCAGGAAGTCCTGGACCCGATGGTCCCTGATGCGCTCAAACACGGCCTGCTCTCCAAGGAGTTGTATGATGCAGCTCTGGCCGAGGTTCGGGATGGAATGCCGCTGGGCGATAAACCGCCCGCCACCCCTGCGCCTGTTCCCCCGGAAGCACCGCCCGCGGATACCGCAGAGGAAGACGCAGCAAAGGCCGCTGTAGCAGCAGAGAGACACAAGACTGTCCTCCTGGCCGTCAAGTCAGTGCTCGACCTAAAGGAACAGGGCGAAACCCTCACCCCGGGTGGAAAGACCCTAGTGTCTGTCCTGAACGGTGTCCCGAAAGTCGATGCAGTGAGCGAGTTCGCCGGGTTCAAAGTATCCGGCGCCGAGATCGAAGAAGCACTGCGATAATCAGTATCAACAAGGATAGGGGCAACAGATGGCGACTGCAGAGATATTACTGGCCCGGGCGCACAGGAAGATCGATGAGCCCGATTATGACGATGACGACGTGCTGGACTTCCTCAATGAAGGCCTCCTGCTGGCAACCAACAGGCTGCATTTCCCTGGACTGCAGGCGTCGGCGTCGGTCAATTCAGTTCTCACTGGAAACACTGTTGCCCTTCCTGACAATTACCAGAAAGGGCTTTTCGCGGCCAGGCTACCGAATGGTTCAAGTCTGACCGTCAAGTCGAACCTTGGCCAGATCCTCGACGCATCCGGCGCGGAGTATGAGACGGCTGGAACAATCTCGATGGTCTGTGAGCATGGGGACTTACTTGCTTATGACCGCATTCAAACCCCGGTGACGGCTATCAAGCTGTTCTATTATCGCAAGCCGGCCGCGATCACGGCTGAAACGCTGGTGCTTGACGGTATTACCCCTGCCGTGCTTGAGCGAATCGAGAAGGCTATTGTCCACTTTGCAGCTTACTCTGCCGCCGACATCCAAGAGAACGGCATTGTCAAGCTGGGGGCCAACCATCACCTGAAGAAATTCAATGACCTGATTGAAGAGGTCCGGGGAACCATGACTGTCGGTGTGTCTCTCCCGCCGCCGCCGATTGTGGAGGTGCAGTACTGATGGATGAGAAACCCGTAACAATCTTCTCCGGCACCACTGGCCAGAACAACATGGTCGATCCGGTGCGGCTCAAACTCGACATCGAAACCGGCATAGCAGAACTGGCCGAGACGGGCAATGTCATCATTGACGATACCGGCAGGATATCCAGCAGGCTTGGGAAGACGCCTATTTCAACCGTTCCCTCGCAGGTATGGTGCGACAAGGCGGCTGCGTTCCAGGTGCAGCAGAGAACATCTGACGCGGCTATCTTCCAACTCAACCCTGACGCTTCTGTTCCGGTTGACCCGGTTGTCTCGGGGCTGGTTAAGGGTGAGCGGATTGGATTCTGGCAGGCAGGCGTGAAGACCTACTGGTCGAGTCTTTCAGCGCATGGCGTCATTAGGGAAGGGATCAACGGCGTATGGCCTGGTTATGCCCATGTCGGCGCACCAACGCAACGAGTGTTCAGCGCGGCTCCATTCGGGAACAAGATATGTGTCTTCAAGGGTCGGATGTGGATCGCTGTTGATAATTGGATTCTCGTCTCTGAATACCGGGCCTTCGGTAAGTTCAATTTGGCGAAAATGTTTTTCCCGTTCAACTCCAACGTCCTGATGATGAAGCCGGTCAAGCATGGGGTATGGGTTTCCGACTCCGAACAGACAGGGTTTATCGCCTACAACGGGAAGTTTGAGGCGATGGAGTGGAACAAAAGGTCATCTTTCCCAGCGCATGAGTTCTCGGAGAATATCGAACTGACAGACTACTCGAATGTCCCGGACTATCCTCCGGGGCTTTGCGCCACATGGTCAAGTAACGAGGGCCTGCATGTCGGCACGCCTGACGGGCAGATGTTACCGTGTCCGACAAAGGACAAACTCTACTATCCGGCAGGAGGCAGCGGCAGCACTGTTGTTGACGGCCATAATGTAATTAATTCGGTGTGGTGATATGGCGATCAAATACTCAAAGAAGTTCAGGAAGAAGATAGCGAGGGAAATGGCCAATATTGCCATGCAGTTTTGTGTCAATTGTCCGGTGAATCAGCCAACAACGGTTGGAGCGGTCACATATGCAGTACCACCCGGCGAGTACAGTATGGCCAGCCATTTTTCTCTCGAAGAAAATCATTCGTGTGCTTACGACCATCAAGAGGCTGTCACGCTGAAGTTTGATGCTGCAATTGCTAAAGCTGATGATCTGATAAAGAAGCTTGATGACTTAATGGCAAGGCTGAACAGACTGGTGAAATAACATGGCATTCACAGAATCAAACGCGATATCCCCAATTGACCCACGAAGCACATCGGATATCAGCACTATCCATTCCCCGGCGACCCCCGTCACTCCGACAGCGACCTATAGCTTGCTCAGCACGAAGTTTGACCGGTCGATGGAGGTCACTGACGAATATCTTGTCAAGCTGAGTGGCGTTGACGGGAACTCAGGGTATCTTGGGACGCTGAATAGCCTGATCACGGCCTATGCCTTGCCGTCTGATCTGCCGACGCTGACAATCGACATTGACACCACAACTCCCACGGCTGGCGTATCGCCTCCGACTGCAGACCTTGACGGAGTGGACACATCATTCCCGCCATTCACTGCGACCGCCCCTGTGCCTATTGCACTGCCGACGATTGATACAAGCAGCCTTGCTCTAATAACTCCCCCTGATTCCAGTATCACCACCACAATCAATTGGTCGGAGATTCCGCTTACCTCTGATGTCTATGATGTCCTTGTTGATCGCATCACCAATGCAGCGGCATCCGGCGTGGTATCGTGGACGGAAGTCCCGCTGGTGAATGATGTTTACACATTCCTCATCGACCGCATCACGAATGATATCACTTCCGGGGAAGTCAACTGGTCGGAGATCCTGCTTTCTACTGACCTGTACGATCAACTCATCACCCGGGTGACTACTGATTTGGTTGCCGGCGCGACCGGCCTTGATCCAGTAGTTGAGCAAGGCATATTTGACCGAGCACTGGCGCGGCAGGCGCTCGAAGACGATAAGGCGCAGCAAGAGATTGAGGAATATTACAGCGCCACGGACTTTGATCTTCCGACAGGGGCGTTTGCCGCACGACTGGCAGAACATCTCAATGAGCGGCAGAGGAAAACGGCTGATACCAATATCGGCATAATGGAGAAACAAGCCGACCTGGCACAGAAGAACTCGCAATTCATTATCACTCAGGTTGCTCTGATTGAAAAGATGCTGCGGGATACCAGGGACAGTGAATCGGGCAGGTTGCTCGACAAGGAGAAGCTAAAAGCCGAACTCACCAACCGGAATGCTCAATTCATCACCACCCAGGCAGTAGCCATTGAGAAGCTTATTAGAGATTCAAGGGATTCAGCGTCTGGCCGTTCTCTTGACAAGGGGAAGATTGAGGCCGAACTGATCCAGCGGAATGAGCAGTTCATTACTACCCAGCTTGCAGGCCTCGAGAAGATGCTGCGCGATTCCCGCGATGCAGAATCGAACCGCAAGCTTGATAAGGAGAAATCTCAGGTTCAATATCTTCTCCAGCTGTTTGCCGAGAAGGTCCGGGCATACCTCGGGGAGATGGAGGCCACCAAAATCTATATCGAGGCCCAGGTTTCCGCGCTTCAAGGGGCTGTTGAATATAACAAGGGCCTTGTCCAGGTCTACGGAGCGCAGGCCGATGTGTATGAAACCCTCGTCGGCGCACAGGCGAAGGCCAATGATGCCATAGTTAATGTGTACGACGCTGAGATTCGTGGTTACGAGGCAGAAACCAAAGCTTTGAACGCTGACAAGATGGTCGTAGTTGAGAACAACAAGGCTCTGATTGCCAAGGCCGAAGTTGAGATGCGGGCCATCATCGCTAAGATCGAGAACTCCATCGAAGGCTACAAGACCGAAGCTCTATTAAGGGAGCGTGTGTCAAACGACATGGCAACAATTGCCGCGCAGGTTGTCGCCTCCATGGCCAGTTCGACCAACGTCAACGCCTCGATGGGCTACACCGGCAGTGAGAGCAGAAGCGAAGGGTTCGACCACAATGAGTCGATTACCCAAGGCGTGCACTTCAGCCAGAATGTCAGTGAAGACCATAATTTCCAGCACAACCCTGTTGACTAATGGAGTTAAAAATCACTACCACCGGCAACAAATTCGCCGCGCAGAAGTTCTACAAGGAAGCCAGAGAACAGATGCGCGAACTCAAGCGAAGCATGAAGCTAAGTAAGCTCCAGCAGAATAAGTTGGAGAAACGGCCATACCCGGGCGTGGTGATTTCCTGTCATTCATGGACGGGCAACGACGCGGTGAATATTCATGTTGAACCGGTTGGTGGAGTCAAGCAACCTGTGCAGCGCAAGTTCCAGATCCTCGAGGATTTCTACTGGTATGCCTTTAATAGTTCGACGCTTGACGGCGCTATCCTTCTCGGAACAAACAGCCTTGAGGATATCCAGACCGATTCCCTGGGGAACACCTATGTTGTTGGCCAAGCGAAGACAGGGACGACCCCTGCAAGCGGAGAACCGTCGATTATCAAATATGACCAGGACGGGCGGTTGATGTGGCGCAAGTTGATCAACGCCTCGGATGAGTTCGACATCGCCCAGGCCGTTGAGCTTGACGCGTTGACCGGTGATTTCTATGTGACGTACAGCAAGCTCAATGCATCGAGGCTGAATTGCTATGACTGCTGTGTTGCCAAGTACGACAGGACCGGGGTGCTGCAATGGCAGAAGAGACTGACGCTTTCGAGTGATGAGGACGTGGATGTCTTCGGCTGGGGAGATGCGATCAAGCTGGACACCAGCGACCCGACAAATAACCAGTACACCATCGTCGGGCGGCTCTATCATTGGAAGTGCTTTCTCTATCGAGCATTCATTGCCAGATACAATGCTGATGGCTCTCTGGCATGGCAGAAAACCGCAGGCGTGTATGTCGATGGTGAGCAAGTTCCCGGCGATGGAGGGTGGAGCGAAGACCCACCATTAGGTGGAACGTATGCCACAGTCGAGGAACGCCCCCATTTCGAGGCAGCAGTAACCGATCCAAGCGGGAACACCTACGTTGTCGGACACCATTTTCCAGGGATATTTATCTATCCTGCTGGATTGATAGTCAAGTTCTCACCTTCTGGTACAGTGACATGGAAAAGGTCGGTATATGGCGAAACTGTTCAGAATGACGAGTTGGTCAACTGGTACGACGATGGCGTGAAGATCACCGATGCCTGCTGCGATGCCGCCGGGAATCTCTACGTTATCGCGCACGCCCATATCTGGGAAGTTGATTTGTGTCATTTCAATATCTTCAAGTTCGACAGCGACGGCGATCTTCTATGGCACCGCATTGTCGAGGTGATGTCTCCGGGCGAATGGAACCCGCAAAACCCTATTGCCTTCAGCGGTGAAATAGCCGTGTGGGGCAGTCAGCTATACGTCCTGTTCCCAAGGTATCCGAATGGTGGCGATCAAATGGGAATGGTTCTGGCGCAGATGGATACCGTAACAGGCGATCCGGCATGGCAGAGAGTTCTGTCAATCCCTCCGTTCCTGCTCGGCAGCGAAACAATCAGCGGAGTTTTCCCAAGAGGGCTTGAGGTTCGCGACGGAGATTTACATATCGCGGCCTCAATCGACCTCGAAGAGTTCAGCGTGACAATGAAACTCCCCGGCACCGCTACGCCTGTAGGGCAACACGCAAGGCTAAATGTAGCCGCGTCAACGTTTGTTTTCTACTCCGATATGGCCGATGTGCCGTACCGAGAGGAAGAGGCAGGAGAAGGCCATTACAGCATGTATGTGACATCTGAGTTCGACTTGACGATTGCTACAGGTGATTTCATCGCAAGTAGTCTTTCGGATGGCGAGAGAGTGACGGAGAATTGGGGCGTTACTGATAGGATTTTAGTCAGGCGAAGAGAGATGGAGGTTTTATAACTATGGCAAGGTGTGACGTACTTCAAAAGAACGGGGGATATGCGACATTCAATGAGTTCTCTGATGATTTTGAAGAGTTCGACAAAGACGACCGAGGGTACCATGATTTGCGTGGATGGGACGACGCGCTTGGGTCTGCTATTGGGGCATATTGCGAAATTCCAGATTCAGTTAGAGAAGCTATCTCTCTCGGGCTTACCACGGCAGAAGAGGTAGAAAGGATATTGCAAGAATACTTGGATGATTTCGAGGATGGGGAATAGCCAAACAATGACATCAGCGTCTAATAAAGACCGAGATGCCGTTGTCTATCTCATGGACGGCAAGCGACCAGATAATCTGATTGAGGCAATAGAGAGCAGTTGGTTGATCGCGCATATTGCCAAGATAGATATCATCAATGGATATGGGAGCGCACCGGCCAACCGAGCAGGCGCGATAGAGTGGGGGGTGTGTGTAACAAAAGACTTCGCAAAAATAGTGTCTGTTGGATATTCGGGGTGCGAGATGAACGTATCAAATTGTTTTGTCGCTACTGGCGATAATATAACCATCAGCAAATTTACGACGAGATGACCATGACGACAACCACCCTAGCCCTGATAATCCTCAGAGTAGCCAAACACCTCGTCAAGCTGCTTGAGGAAGCAATGGGGAAGCCGAGTTCGCTTAAAGACAAGGACGATAAGTGATGAAGATAAGCAAATTTATCGAGATGCTTAACGAAGTAAAAGAAAAGCATGGAGACTTAGAAGTATATTGCTGGCCTTATGATGGACAGCAGCGCCTTTATAACATTGGTGATGAAAACGACGGCAAACTATTTCCGGTCGAATCCCCTATGGCTGAAGGAAGAAAGGTTCTTTTCATCGAGTAGTTTATATAAATAAGTTTTCCCACCTCATCTGACCCAGGAAAACCTTTATTATCCGCCCCGGCCTCGGCTATCGCGGAACAATGATAGAGGTTTGATATGGCAGAGAGATTGAGTACAGGGTTTGCAAACGCACTGAACACGGTTGGGTGCGTCAAAGACATCATGGCAAATGGCGTCATCGGCATCTACGGCGGGGCATCACAGCCAGCCACCGCAGATGCTATTGAAACTGGCACGTTGCTCATGCTCCTTACGCTGAGTAGCGGAGCGTTCACGGCAGGCGTAGCGACGAATGGCCTGAACATGGGAACCTCGACAGCAGGAGTTCTCGCCAAGGCTGCGGCTGAAACATGGTCAGGCGTAGGGCTTGCGGCAGCGGGGGCAGGCACAGTTGCCACATATTTCAGATGGTACGATAATGATTACGTCACCGGTGCAAGCACGACCGCAATCCGGGTTGACGGAGCTATCGGAACATCTTCAACCTACGAGATGCAGATGAGCAACACGACAATAGTTGAGGCAGTCGCAGCAGTAGTTCAGACGTTCAACTATACTACCACGATGGCGTAAATGGCTCTCTGGACCCCGGAAGAGATAACCACCGCTCTGTGGCTTGACGCAAGTGATGCTTCGACTATCACCATAGCCACCGGGGTTAGCGAGTGGAGGGATAAGTCTGGGAATGATCGGCACGCTACTCAAACCACAGGGGCAAATCAACCAGCGCTGTCCTCGGCTAGTTTAAATGGGTTGGACACCGTAGCTTTCGATGGCAGTAATGACTCTCTTGCTCTATCAGTTCCGCAGGTAAACCCATGCACTGTCTTTGCGGTACTTAAAACAGGTTCTCTGCAAACTGGCTACAGGGTTCTCATAAATCGCGCGGTCACGTCAGCCCCGTACCCTCCTGCGTTATATCTGAGCAGCGGAGCCAACCCGTATCCTCCAGAAGTGTACTGGGGAACATCAGCATTAACGTTTTCGACTGCGTATCGCACAGACTACATAGCCGAGTTTAGGATAGGGTCAGGAGTCGTTGGGTTTAGGGCAAATGGAGGGACTGAGCAGACTATTGGCACGAGTAATACCGTCCTTTCAACATGGACTGCTATCAATAGCTCAGTTGTTCAGCAGGGTATCTACAACATCGCTGAGTTGATAATTTATAACGGAGAAATCTCTGAGGGTGATCGGCAATTTATTGAGGGTTATCTTTCCTGGAAGTGGGGGTTCCAGGAAAGTCTGCCAACAGGGCATCCGTATGAGGACGCAGCACCGACTGTTGAAGGGAATGATGGAAGCATTGAAGCACCGCTACCTGTCATTGATTCGGTCACAGTAAATTATCAACCGGCACAGGTTGACGGAGATTTCCAAGCCCTATCCCCATCCGTTTCTTCTTTTGTATTGTCCGAATCAGTTTCCGCCAAGGCTGTAGTGATAGACATTGCGGATAGCTACGGGAATGCGAATGTCATGGGTATCAGGCAGGTAGATTTTTACCTTGCTGGTGCCAAGATCGCTATGACTTCTGGATTTTGGGGGTTAGCTACCACAACGCTATCTGGAGATACAAACTATTCCTCGTTCGCTTTCAATACCTCGCTGCCAAAATTAGGAACACCAAACTTCAACCAGTGGTACAGCGCTCTTTACCAAATAACAAACCAACGGCTTATCCTCAATACCTCTAACGCGTTCACCTTTGACCGGATAGTAATCAATAATTCACATGATACCGGCACAGGATGGGATGCAGGGGCGAAGAATGTAAAGATAACAATAGCTCCTGCAAACGTCACAAACACGGCATACAATGCGACCGTAACTGACGGCACAGTTCTGTTTGAGGGAGTGCTTGATGCACATCCGGCAGACAATGTAGGGTATGACCAGACTGTCTACGGGGCAACACCAACGATCGGATACCAGTCAGTAATATTTGACATAGCAGACAATTGGGGCGGTGCGTACATTGGGCTGCGGTCAGTAGAGTTTTACAAGAATGATGTTCGTCTTGAGTTGGACACGACTGCTGAAGTTTCTGCGTTTGCCACATCTGATGCAGGAGCAGGGCTGACTGCTATCTACGCCTTTACCAGCAATTCAAAGACCGGCGACATCACAAGTACCGAATGGTACTCAAATTCTATCGTCACCAGCCAGCGCCTGATATGTAATTTTCTTAAAGGGCATGTAGATTTTGATAAGATAGTAATAAACAACAGTCATAACTCGGGCACCTCCACAGACCGAGGTGCGAAGAATGTCGTTATAAGAGTCTGCCCGAACCAGTGGGCGAACACGACCTATAACGGGGTGATCACTGGAGGCACTGACCTAACCAGCGTTGAGTTCCCGCAGCATGTAGCCGCCGACACGGAAGATCCTCAGATAGTCTATGACTACATGGCTGATGGTATTGACATCAATGTTGACTTTGTTACGGCCGCAGAGATATCTGGTATCACAGAAAATGCGAATGCGCCTGAGACTGCTGATGTAGATGTCGATTTTGTAACTGCCTCGACCGCCATATCAGGAGTAACGCTCAACACAGCCCCTGTTCCATTTGTCTTCCTTGTTCAATCAGAGCATCCTGACGGCGATAAGGACTTCTTTGACGTAGCGAAGAATCTGCCAGTCTACGCGACCGGAGATGTTCGGCACGTAACCGACCCGATAGGCACTACCCCGTACTTTGGGGATTCGTGCATCATGCTCACCTCGTTGTTTCACGGACCTTCTGACGGAGTGCTGTATACTGACGAGACGGACGACTTTGCTTTCGGCACTGGCGATTTTACGGTAGATTTCTGGTTTTATCAGATTTACCCTGCGACTGAAGGTCAAATATTCTGGTTCTCAGGCAGTCCAACAGGACTTAATAAGCCAGCAATTAGCCTTGAGAGGGTAACAGCTACAAGCGAGTTCTGGCTGACATTCAGCGGTATGTCTACTGGTCCTGTCGGCTATCACGACATGAACCCGGTGATGTGGTGGACATCCGAGTGGACTTGGTACCATATAGCTATTGACAGGAGAGATGGAGTAACGCGAATCTGCAGAGATGGTGTGCCGCTCTACACAGTAGCCGATACCACGAACTATGATGGAAGAATCCTCAATATAGGCAACAACAATTGTCTTGTAGAAGAATTGCGGGTATCAAGGTATTCCAGATGGGGAGGTGAGTTCACACCTGATACTACGCCGACAGAGGTTGAAGATACGCAGGTTGCCAATTTCAAAACCCTGCTCCCGGACATTTCGGCGGTGGTTTGGAATCACCCTCCAGCTAAAACCTACGTTAATGGCCAGCCGTGGATTAATCAATATAATTTTAACACTACCAATCCGACGAATATCGGCACAGTCGTTCAGGAAAGTGATTTCCCGATTGCGATTTCCCGTAGAATGTCTTTGGTAACAGATGAGTTTGCGTATGTCATCGGCGGTACAGAGACATATTATGCAGCAAGGAACAGCGATGGGACTGTAGGAGAATGGGCGACAACAACTGGTCTTTCCGTAGCACAAGTTGGTGGTCAAGTATTCGAGACTTACAAGAGAGTTTTTCTTGTCGGCGGCTATAGATATGGAGAACCAGTAAACACTGTTCTGACTGCACCTATTAATTCTGATGGAACACTGGGAGCGTGGACGAACACCTACCCGATGATATCTACCAGGGCAGACTTTGCCTTGTCGGTCACAAGGAACCGAGTTTATGCTTTCGGCGGATTCATGGATGCGTTGGTTGGCGGGACCGTTACCACTACCTACGAGTATGCCCCAATAAACTATGACGGCACAATCGGCGCGTGGGAGTTTGCCGGGAACATGCCGAATGCCAGAGACAGGTGCTTCAGCGTCTACACCGGGAACTTACTCTACCTGATAGGTGGTGGCACACTCGCTCATCCGCTAAACACCGATGTTGTCAACGTCAGTGATGAAGGCGTGATAATCGAACCGTGGACGGCTGAGTCGTGGTATGGCTGGCCTGCCGCTGCGTTCGTTTGTTCTGCGACCAGACTGTTCATGATTGGTGGGATAGCCGGTAACTTCAGCATTGATGAGATTCATTCAAGGGATATTACCGATGGAGTTATCAGCGGCGGGACGACAGACTTCAGGGGGTATCTCCCAGATGAGGTTCATAGTCCCACAGTCTTTCTCACTGACGAGAAAATTCACATTATAGGCGGTGTCTCTACTGATGTAGACGACAACTGGATTAACGTTGCAACCACAGGAGTTGCTACCTTCTCAGGCATGGACGTTGCCTTTGCACTCTATACCAGTGCCGAGGAAGAAACAGCAATCCCGATAGGCGGAAGCATCCGTTCTCCTTCCGCGGAGATGCAGTCTTATTTCGGATGGGGCAGCATCAATCAAGGCAATGTGGCCGCGCCTGTCCATGGAATAAACGCCATTACGCGGTATACTGAAACCGTGAATGTCGATATCGATGCACCGGTTCCGGTCGTAGACTCTATCACGCATTTCTTCAGATATGCCAATGTGGAGATAGTCGCACCTCTCCCTGAGATATCCTCTGCTGATGGCGCAGTAATAAACGGTGGTCCGGTAGCGCCTGTGCCTTCCGTTGGCTCGTATGCCCTGCGTGTCTATTTCATGACGGACATTGCGACAAGCCTGCCGGTTATCTCAGCGCTGGTATCGTGTCCGATTGCCATCAATGGTAGCATCAAGGCAGTCCATCCGCACCTGAACAGCACGTTTCGGACGCTTACCAATATCCATGCACCAGTCCCTGTAATCAGCGGCGTGGCGGTTAATCCTACAGCGGCATGGGGGGGCAGCGTCATCAAGGTGCCAACGATCAATTCTTTATTCTCGAATCCAGAACGGATCAATGCCTCGATAGAGCCAAAGGTTGCCAAGGTGCAAGGCCTGGCGGTCGGCGGGGCGTACATCGCTGCCAATTTCGAGAGTAAGCGCCCGATGATCTTCTCATATGTTTCAGAGGCTGAGGGCCTGGTTGTCAAGATAGATTCAGCAAGGGTCGTTATTAACGCGACAGTCAATAACCCGATACAGATAAGCGCGGCGATCAGGGCAGGCGCTCCGGTCATAGCCTCGAGCGCTATGGCGGCATATGGCATTATTGGTAATTTTGTTCCGCAACTTCCCTCAATTCACGGAGAGTTTCTGATGACCGACGATTACGTAGTGGTGAAGCACAGGGAGAATCGGCTATGCAGACGATGATAACAAACCTCAAGGGTCTGGTCGGCGCAGCATCGGCCCAGCAGACAGGTATCGATTGCACCTCAATGGCTAGATTTAACGGCATGATACTTGGTGCTGGTCAGGGTGGGCTGTGCAAGGTATTATGTGGGCAGACAGACGCTGGCGTGAACATTGACGCGTATTTCGTTCTCGCCTCCACCGACCTCGGCCTGCAGTGTGACAAGCGCTCCCGCTACCTGTACCTTGGATACGAAACGACCGGCAGCCTGGACCTGACCTTGACCACGGATTCAGGCCTTTCCAAGACAATCAGGATCGTGCCGAAGAGGACCGGGCAGCAACGCAGGCGCATCACGATCGGCAGGGGAACCACAGCGGAACCTTTTGTGTGGAGATGGCTCACGGTCAAAATAGCGTCTGTCGCTGGCAGTGCCTTTTCAATCGACTCGATTCAGGTGCTTCCAATCATAAAGTCAGGTGGAGTTCTATAGGGGAAAACAATGGCAGCATATGACAAGAAGAAGAACAGCACTGCAGTGATAGCCGCAAAACAGAACGCCAGACTTTCCGGTATAGGGAATGCCGCGGCGAATGTCCTCTCCACTGTGGTCAATAAAGGGCCAGTAAAAAGCGCTGTCAGTGGGGCTAGGTCTGTTGGCGGGGCTATTGTGAATCGCCTGCTCGATGATTCATCCGCGCAGGGCGCAAGACTGGCGACCGCGCAGAATGCTTCTTCAAGGAAGGCACAAGCCAAACTGTACCCCGAGGGGAAAACGGTACTCGAGCACAAGCCGGCGCTCAAGCCTGACGGAAATATCCCCGGCTTTGGTCCGCTCATGCCGGAAAATCCAAACTCACCGCCCGTTCCGCAGCGTGACGGAATTCAGAGTAAGCGAATCGATCCGGCAACGCAGAAATCTTTCCAGCGCGCAGTTGCTCAGACGCTCATGTCCAGCCCGTCCGGTCAGGCGCCCGCCACTCCCGACCCTGGCCAGCACAGCACCTCCGTATTTGAGCAGGCCCCGGGGAATAACAACCGGATAGTCAGGTTGCCGAATCAGGTCAATGATAACCGGCAGGCCCTCGCCGCGACCGGAAACCCGGAACTGAACGGCACAATGCGGGCAGGCGTCGGCGGGACCATGGACGTGACCTTTGATGAATCAACGCCCCTTGCGGCACGAAAGGCGCTCATGGCGAACCCGGTGGAGCCGAAAGGGCAGATCATCCAGTACAACAACCGCGCATTGGCCGAGGCAGACCGCCAGACCGCCAAGCAGGCCCTTATGTCATCTCCGCAATTGCTGACAAAGGAAAACTCCACGATGGGTTGGAAAGAACGGCTGGCGCTCAACGAGCAAACACTGAGGAACAAGGGCGGCATGGATCAAGCCAAGCTCGGTAGTGAAACCAGTTACGGCACCACCAGGATGAACAATCAGAACCAGATCGAGAATACCCTGTTGTCAGGGCAGAATCAACTTGCCGAAACCGGTCTACGAAACAGCGGGCAGTTGGACAACACCCGCCTCCAGAACAGCGGCAACATTGAACAGGTAGACAGGGCCGCGGCGGGAGACTTGCAGCGCGACAAAGCAAAAGCAGAACTGGACAGCCAGACCGAGACGCAGAAAAGGGCGTATGACCTCCTTGCCGGTGGCGTGCCGGCCGAAACCGTCCAACGCCTTATGAACACTCAGCCAGGCCAAACCCCGGATCTGGCCGGAATCGAAGTTCCGCAGAATACCGAGCCGAAGGTTGGCAGATACCGGGACCGGCCTATTTTTGATGCACAGGGAACCCAGATAGGGACCGAGGCATATGATACTGCGACAGGTGAGGCAAGCCCTGACCAGTACGACCAGGCTCCGCCTGATATTAATGAGCGAAAGGTTGGGAAAATATATGTCACTGCAAGCGGAAGAAAGGTAATATGGGACGGAAAGGGATGGACGCCGGTCAATTAATTTAATCCGAAAATGGTGCATTGATGAGTGAATACCTTTCCGACGAGGAAGTGTTTAGCAATACCCCTACCAGTAAGGGCGGGTACCTTTCCGATGAAGAAGTATTTGGGAAAGGCCAACCTGCCGTGCCGGACCCTGCCGCAACCCTGATGTCCACACCTGGCCGTACCGGCATGGATGTCGTAAAAGATACAGCCATATCCGCTGGCCGTGGCGTGATTCAGGCCGCACAGGCTGGCGTTGGTCTTGCGAACCTGGCAACTAAAGGACTCGCTGGCCGGGCTTATGACGCTTCAGGCCCTGACCTTTCTGGATACGACGACTCGCTGAAGGATATGTATTCTCCCGCGCAGCAGGAAGCGAACCGCTATGTTGAAGAGGCCGAGGGCTTTGGCGGGAAGGTTGGGGCCTATCTGGAAAAACCGTCAACAATCGCCCATGGCATAGTCGAAACAATCCCGTCTGTCCTGGCTGGTGGGGCCGCTGGCTTTGGACTGCGTACCGCGGCAAAGAAACTCGCACCGGTTCTGACAAAAAAAGTTTCCGACCAGACCTTGGGAATGCTGGGCGGAGCCGCAGGCGAGGGCATGGTCGGCGCCGGTGGAATGGCAGAACAGGTCAGGGAGCAGAACGAGGACAGGACGCTTACCGGGAAGCAAGCACTACTTACAGGTCTTGCCGGTATAGGAACGGGCATCTTCGGTGCCGTGGGCGGTCGGCTGGCGCAGAAACTTGGCGTGATTGACGCCGATACTCTCATTGCCAGTGGTTTTGCTGATGATATTATCAGGGCGCAGGGCGTCACCGGGATAGCAAAACGTATTGTCGGCGGCGGTATCGCTGAGGGTGTGTTTGAGGAACTGCCGCAAAGCGTCCAGGAGCAGATATGGCAAAATGCGGCCACAGGTATGCCTCTTATGGAAGGGGTGCCGGAGTCTGCCGCCAGTGGCATGGTCCTTGGCACGGCAATGGGCGGCGGAATGAACGCCATGCCTGTTGGGAAAAAGCAGGAACCCAAGGATGAAGCGGCCCTGGCAAGGAACCAGGCGGTCCTGGCGATCAAGCAGGCCAACATTCCGACCGACGATCTTCTCAAAATGAAATCGGACCCGGCAGCCCTGACGACATCCGGCATTTCCCCGGAAGATATCGACATGGTGATCAATGACCGCAATGCCGATCTGAACAGGGCCAAGGATGTTCTTCTGGCGTCCGGCGAATCTGGACCGATGACGCGCACTGCCGCCATGGGGATCAACGCAGAGCAGGCCAAGATTGTTCAGCAACGCGAAAAAGAGAGAGTTGATGCAGCCAGGGGCCGATATTATGGTACTGCCGACCCTATGGCCGGGACGCTGGAGAATGCCGCTAATTTGCTGATGCAGGGCGGGCAGGAAGTTGCACGTCCGCAAGATACACAAACCGCAAACCAAGATTCACAAACCGGGGATTTCCCGGAAGACTTCGGGATGTCTATAGGGGGGGAGGATAATAGCGGACTGCAAATTGGAGTTGGTCGTGGAGAGGGGCCTATTGAGCCGCCTCCGCCAGATCCCGACGCAAAACTCCCGCAAGATATAGCCCCGGCAATCCGCAAAATGGAGCAGCAGTTAGCCGAATCGGAGGGCGAAGGTAAGATAATCGAAGGCCAAGGGAACCGCGCAATGGTTATCGGCGGATACCCGGCCACAACTCCCGAATGGTTCGAGAATGAAACGGCCAGAGCATACGACAAGAAGTATGGCACGAAGATTGCCGAGAGTCTGAAAACAGCGACGGTCAAGGCGATATTCAAGAACATGCGGAAAGGCAAAGCGCTTCCTCCTGTTCAGGCTCAAGTATGGGCGTACCTCAAAGAGACTGCCGACGATATCCAGAGAAACGACCCGGAGATAGCCGCGGGTAATCAGTTCGACAAGCTGAACGGCGAGGGCTTTGAGTTCAACGCGCCTGAATCGATCACGGCAGGAAGTATCAAGCCGGGTGATGAGGTTGTCATTGAGAAAAACGGGGTGCCTGATAGGCTGGTTCACAAAGGGTATGATGCCAAGGGTAACGCAATCCTGAAAGATGGCGTGACGATGCACGTTGACCCATTCGAGCAGATACAGGTTATCGCCAGGAAGCAAGGCCAGTCCCAAATCACGCCAGGCGAAGAGAATTTCCTTGTCGGCATGGTGCAGAATATCCGGGAGATTGGCAATCAGCAGGACGTTGACCGGATCAGCACAGAAATTGAGCCGTACTTTGAGCAGAACCCGCACCTTGCTCCTTATCGGGAAATGATTGCGGGCGCGGTTGAGGAACGGCGGGCCGCATTGTCGCGCCCTGAATCTTTACAGGGTGAAAATAATACACAGGAGAGTGGAGATGAACAAGCGAACCAAGCGCAAGCAGTCAAAGCTGCAACGGTTGATAGAGAAAGAGGTGGCAAGGCAGTTGGCCCTGCCGTGGCCGAATCCGGGCAGCTTGACGGAGACGCACCATTACGAGCAGTGGACACAAGAGGAAATCCAAAAAATGACCGAAGAGTTCGGCGGGAACCTTTTGATTCCCAATCAGATAAGAGGGGAGAAGGTCAACGAAACGATAGGGATATACGAGGGCCACAGTTACGCCGAGAGGGAGACGCACCCGGAGAGCCACAATTACAACCACTCGGAGGGGTAGATCAGCCGCGCCCTGATAGTACACAGAATGAAAATCAACAAGGAGGTCAAAATGGCGAACGTATACCAACCGGAATTGCACCTGAACAGGCGAGGACGGAGGCTGCTAAAGCGCAAGAAGCATCTGTCGGTGAAACAAGTGGCACTGCTGCGGAAGTAGCTGAAAACAAGAAAGAGAAGGCAGGCAAAAAGTCGATTCACGATTTCAGCAACACACAGGTAGACATCAAGGGGCCTGCCGCCAAAAAGATAGTCGACCTTGGGAAGTCTATCCCTGATAGCGAGATTTACACCGATCCGAACGATGATTCCTACGGCCGCGAGACGGAGCCGCATATCACCGTAAGGTACGGCCTTGCCACCGATAACCCGGCAGAACTGGCCGAATTATCGAAGGTGGGGCCGATAACCGCCAAGATAGGCAAGGTTTCTATTTTCGAAACAGACAAATATGATGTGGTGAAAGCTGAGATAATCAGCGATTCAATGCGGGCGGCAAACAAGAAAGTCGGTGAGCTGGTCGATCTTCCAGGGGAGACATACAAGGATTACCAGCCACATGCGACCATTGCCTATGTGAAGAAAGGTGAGGGGAAGAAGTATGTCGGCAATAATACCCTTGAAGGCACAGAGATAACCTTTGACGAGATTGCGCTGACTGACCGCAATGGAAAGTCTCATCCGATCAAGCTCACTGCCGATCTGCCAGGCGCTGAACCGGCAACGCCTCCGTCGAAAGGCGCGGGCAGCGAACCATTAAAGAATCCTGAAGAGTCGGGGGGGAAGGAAGCGGATGGAATACAACCTCGAACCACTGCCACCGCTGATAGTGGACGGCGAGCCTCCGGTGTACAATCACCAGCAGGCGCAGGTGGCAAGGACGACGGAAGCGCTGAAGGTAAAAAGACGGGGGCCGCGGCGAGTAAAGAACGAGACGGTAGCGATATTGAGAGGCATAAGGAGTTTGTAAAAACCCTGCATGACGGCAAGGCCACGGTTGAGGAATACCGGAAGTCGTTTGAGTCTGTTGTGAGCAGTAAAGACGAGGTTATTGCCGAGCTGTCTAAGATGACCAAGGAGCAGCTTTTCATATACGGCGGCAGCGGCATACGGTACCGAAGCAAGAGCGAAAAGAAGGACGGGATTGTCCGGTCTGTCTATCACAAGATGCTTGATGATTTCAACCTCGGAGATTCTTTGTCATTTACGATATCCGGGGATTATCAAAAGAGCCTTATCGATGCTCTCCGCGCCATAGTCAACAAGCAAACACAGGAAGGGCTTGAGCAGTACGCGCAGGAACTGAAGGCCAGCCGTGAGGAATATGCGGCGAAGGTCGTCAAGATGAAAGAGGGTGTGGAAGACCCGAAAACCATTGATGACTTTGTAAACTATCTCAAGCTTAGTATTGCCGACGGAAAGACTTACGCTGAAGCCCGAATGACCCTCACGCCTGAACAGCGCGCATTATATGATGCTCTTTCTGGTGAGAAGTCCAGGGGAGAAAGAAAGGCAAGGGCGGACCAACAACGAACAGACATTCGTGCCGCGTCAGTGACTACCGAGGGGCAAATTGTCGAAACGAAGCACACTAAGACTGGCGAGGATTTGTTTGTCGTCAAGGCCGCCGAGCGTGTTGAGCGTGATATCTATACCCTGTGGAATACGACGGCCAAGCGGATGGGCGGCTGGTATTCTTCCTATCGTGGTGGTGGTGCGGTTCCGGGATTCCAGTTCAAGAGCCGAGAGAATGCCGAAGCGTTCCTGAAGTTCATCGGTGGAGATGTCGAGCAGGCCAAAGAGACAGTGCAGGCAAGGCGCGACGCTTATGCAGATGACCGGGAGCAATCGGCGGTTGAGCGGTTGCGGGAAATGTCCGAGGCGATCGAGAACCGCGCAGAAGATATTCTGTCGGCAGATCGAAAGACCAACACCTCCAAGCGTGCAAGAATGGCGGCAAGCGCCGAGGCTGGCGCTGAGACTGCCAAGGCTCTTTCAAAGACAATGGCGAAAATTGCCGATGGTATTGAGAATGGTACGGTAAAATTCCTCGACAGGGTGCGCCAGAAAGTACAGGTGGAAATGCTGAGGTCGATGGTCAAGACCGCACATTATTCTGAGCAAAGGGAGAAATATAAATCATACTCGGAGCAGCAGAGACACGAGGGCGAGCCGCCGACAGCAGAAACAGCAGACTTCGCAGAGTACCCAAGATACAGGGCATTCAGGTCCGATCTTGCCCGGCTTGGCAGGCAGCTTTCCGAGAAAGACGGAACCAAGAAAATTGGGACTCGCTTACTCAAGGTTGCCGATGACGTGACATCTGCATACGTCAAATTTGCGAAAGCGAATCTTAACGATGTCGCTCAGTACAGGACCAAGGATGGATTGCTTGCAGCGTTCAAGTCAAAGCCGCTTGCTCTCCGATCAATTGATGCTTCAGGGTATAATGGCAAGGCTATCGTTCTGACGGCCAAGCCAGGAGAACACATGATAATCCTTTCCCCTTCTGAGGCAAAAGCACGGGGAGTATGGAAGGGAGATGACGACAAGCAAATCACCCTGAGTGATGACTTTGGCGAAGAGATTGTCACCAAGACACAACGCAAAGGAATAGACATTCCGTGGTACTTTGAGTCCGTGAGGGAGAAACATACACGGCTCAAAAACATGGGGATTGAAACACCTCAAGAGTTTCGCGCCGCTCTCCGTGAGTTTATCTCTCTCCAGACACAACCTGCGAAACCGGATAAAGTAAAAGAACTCGAGCGGTCAATGGTAGGTAGGCCAAAAGATGGGCTTGATTTTTTCCCGACGCCTGCGACCGTAGCACAGACGATGACCGAGACGGCAGATATCCGAGAGGGGTTGTCTGTCCTTGAGCCATCGGCAGGAATGGGCCATATCGCTGAAGTTATCCGCGACAGTGGAGTATCCCCAGATGTAATTGAGATGTCATCTTCCCGGCGTGAATTGCTTGAACTGAAGGGATTCAATGTGGTTGGAAATGACTTCCTTGATTTCGAGGGTGAGTATGACCGCATAGTGATGAATCCTCCGTTCAGTGACAGGCGAGATATCGAACATGTAAGACATGCTTACAAGTTGCTGAAGCCTGGCGGCAGGCTTGTTGCGATCATGGGAGAGGGTTCGTTCTTTGGTAGCGACAAGAAAGCAACGGCGTTCAGGGACTGGCTGGAAGAGCTTAACGGCACCAGCGAAAAACTGGAAGAGGGCACATTCCTTGACAAGTCGTTGCCCGTCAATACCGGGGTTGCTGCAAGGATGGTTGTCATAGACAAATCAGAATCGGCTACCGAGGGTGACGAGTCAACTAAACTTTCCAAGTCTTCCACCCCATCACAGGAAACCGCCGACACCAAAGCCGAACTATCCGCGCAGCTCGGAGAAGCCGGCCTGCAAAACCTGCTCGACGCTGGAACCGTCCGCCTACTCACCACCCAGGACCAGGCAAAGCAGATTATCGCCCGATACAAGAAGCGCAACGTCAAGCATTCTGTCCGCTACTCGAAGAACGGCAAGATTCAGGGATTTACCACTGCGACGAAAGCGTATCTGGTGCAAGACGGAATTGCCAAGGGCAAGGCGTTCGGGGTTTTAAAGCACGAACTCGGCGTCCATCTCCAGCAGGTCATGCTTGGCAATGCCGACTTCAAGGCACTTCTCGCATCCCTCGAAGCCCGTCAGAACGAGCAGAGCAAGACCGGTGACGCGATCCGGACAGCCATGGAACGTGTGCCGAAGGATACCAACCCTGAGCATTATTGGGATGAAGTTTTGGCTTACGCGGTCGAGATGGCCCCACAGGCCGGCATAGTCCGACGATTCATCGCCCTCATCAAGAAAGCGCTCGTCAAGTTGGGAATTGACCCGAAGATATTCACGGCGGCTGATTTGTCGGCGCTGGCTGAATCGGTTTTGCGGCGGGAGGCTCGGGGTGCTCAATCATCTATTCCCGGGAAGTTGGCAAGTGATCCTTTGCCATCCTTCGCAGGCGCAACAGCCAAGCAAGCCGACAAATCCCAACTAGCCATAGCGCAGCAGATGCAGAGGGATGGCGCACCGAGGCGGGGTATCTGGAAGAAGACTGGCTGGTATGAGATCGTGCCGGGAAGCGGGCAATGGTCGTTCGAGATAGACGATAGCCTATCCTCCGTGAAAATGAAGGACGGCTATCTTGAGGACGTGCTGACGCATCCGACACTATTCAAGGAATATCCGCAACTCGGCAAGGTGCGGGTGCGGTTTGAGGATATGGGGGATAAACAACGGGGAAGTTACAGCCCGGATAAGAGGATTGTCAAGGTCAACTCAAATTTTGCCAGTAAGGAACAACGGTCTACGCTTCAGCATGAAGTTCAGCATATTATTCAGACCGAAGAAGGATTTTCGGAAGGGGGCAACGCCAGGGAGAACATCCGAGGGTATGCGAGTATTCTGAAAGACCTTGAGGAACAAGTTTCCAGCATAAACGATTCTCTCAAAAATGCCATAGGCACCCCGAAATATCAATTCTATCTCAACGAGCGGGAATATCTTGTTGATGAGATCAGGAAAATAGAAGGAGATGAAGGAATAGTAAGCAGGGGGATGAAAGAGTATGCCACGCAGACCGGCGAAGCAGAAGCCCGCCTAGTCCAAGCCCGCCTCGACCTCCCCCCGGCGAAACGCAAGATCATTCCGCCATGGGTTACGCTGCGGCGGATGTTGGAGAAAGAAGGACTACTGAAGGATGGGCAGAAGATTGAGGATGTGCTTGTATCCAGTCAGTCGCCAAAGGGGTCAAGCAGTTCCTCCGCGCTTTCTCCGGCAGAGGCACGGGGGAACGCTGGCCCTGGCGGCGACGTTGCTGCGTTTGGCCCTGTCGATGTGAATAGTGCTGGGTTCAAGCGCTGGTTCAAGGGGTCGAAGGTGGTTGATGCTGATGGTAAGCCGCTGCGGGTTTATCATGGGACGCGGTTTAACTTTTCTGTGTTTGACGGATATGAAGTTGCTGGCTGGTTCAGCGTTGACCCATCGCTCGCAGGTGAACGATACGCATTTGGGGAATCCGAAGACTCCGGCGCAAATATAATTCCCGTTTACTTGGATATAAAAAACCCAAAGAAACTTGAAGGCGACATGGACGATGCAGACGAAAACGGCAATCCCATGTTTCAGCGTGTCAATTATAATCGGTATGTCCAAGAATTGATCAAACAAGGATACGACGGGATTGAGGTTAATGAAAACGGGGTAAAAACATTTGCAGCCTTCTCTTCTTCCCAAGTAAAATCCTCAATCAGCAACACAGGATCCTATTCCGACACCGACAACAGGCTCATGTATTCCATAGAGGCAGCCGAAGCCTATGACAACGACATACAGGAATCGGCCGGCACATTCTATGAGAAGATCCACGACAAGCCGGACATGCCATTCCTTGCCAAGATTTTCTCCACCCCGGAATACAATTTCAAGAATTTCCCGGCAACATGGAAGATGTTCAACGCGCAACTGGACCGGCATACCGAGAAATTCAACCTTGAAAACTCCATCCTTGGCGATTTCGTCTCGGTATTCTCAAAGGCGCAGAAGGAGAGCAAGGCCATCTATGAAAAGGTTAAGGCCCATCTCTTGGACGTGGACGCCTCCGGCAAATCGTACCGCCTGAAGCATGAATCGAAATGGGAGGTCAAGGACGATGACGGTATGATCGTCGGCTACACCATGACCAAGCGCGAAGGTGAGCAGGTTGCGCGGGAAGCGGCTGGCAAGAGCGGCAAGCACATCAAGGATTACAAGCCAGAGAAGATCGACACATGGACCGTCATCGACCCGAAAGGCGCGGAAGGGGATCAATTCCTTGACGAGCAAGAGGCGGTCGAGGCAATGGAGCAGGCTGAATATTACGACATGATCAACGCCGGATCTTCAAAGGAAGAAGCTGGGCTGGTCCGCCGGTTCCGCCGAATGACCAACCTTGCCTTTGACCACATGATTGCCGACCTCCGCAAGATCATCAAGGAGACTGACGCGCTTGGTTTACCAGAGCCGACTGTCGATATCCCGGACGAATCCCGGAGATATGTAATTGTCGAGAACGGCGCAGAGATAGGCGACTTCACCACCAGGGCTGATGCAAATGCGGCAATCAAGATACGGCGGGCAGCGGACCAGTTAAAGGGAGGGCGACGGGCAACGAACCTTGAGGTCAAGAAGCGGAGCGACGGCGAGATAAAGAAGACCGTCAAGCTCTCCGAGATGATTGCCATGATGTCCGACCTCCGGGGCCAGTATTTCCCCCGGCAGCGGCAACCGGGCGGGGTGATCCTCCGGGCCGTGAAAGGTGACGATAAAATCATGGAGAAGTTCGACCTCTATATCACCGGACGGAAGCACATCGACGGCGAGACAGGCGTAGAGATGAAGAGGCCCATGTCTGAATGGTTGCGTAAGCGATTCAATGAGGCTACCGGCCATATCCCCTTTGTCGGCACCTTGGAGAAGAGGGCGCGGCAGCTCCGGGCGCAAGGTTACGATGTAACGGTGGAGAAGGATAACAAGACGCCTGAATCGGTGTTTGATGTCGTGCAGCTTTCTTCCTCAATCGATGCCCTTCTCCGCGAGGCCGTGGGCAATGCCAAGAAGGACAAGCAGGGCATGAACGAAGCGGCGGCGCAGGAGATTAACAAGATCCTGACCGCCAACGTTGCTGACCTGTTTAAAGCCCGAGGTTATCTTTCTTCCCGGCTGAAACGGACAGATGATTATTGGAAAGGGTTTGAGGAAGACCCGCTACTTGCCGGCACTCAGTACGCCAGAGGTATCGCGTCAGGTATCGCCAAGAGAAATTCCGCTAAGAATATGATGGCGGCGATGACCGGCCGGGATCAGTCGTGGGCTGAATACAAGCTGGAAAATCCAGAAGGCACATGGGAAGAATACGACGCGCAGGTAGAGGCGAAGCGGCTGGACCCGAACAAGCAGCCCATTCTTCACAAGGAAGCTCTCGGGTTTATGGAAGAGGTCTTGCGTAACGAGGAACAGATTGACCGGATCGTCGGCACAATGAAGGGCCTGGCCGTGATAAAGTTCCTGGGCTTCCGGGTTTCCTCTGCGATGGTCAACGCCACCAATATGCTGATGGGCGTCCCGGCGAGCATTTCAAGCCAGACAGGCGGCAGCATGACCGGCGCCTTCAATTCCATCCGGAAAGCTGCAATCGCCTACGGCAGGTACCGGGCTGGTCGGGAACTGTCCGAAGAGGATCGGTCGATATTCCTTGAGATCACGAATAACGGATGGGACCAAGCGCAATTCAACCAGGAGAACGCTGCGGTCCTTATGTCGAAGCTCGGGAGAGGCTGGAACAAGTTTGGGGAATGGTCAATGGCGATGTTCGGGGCGGTTGAGAAGGCCAACCGGGCCATGTCGATCTTTGCCGCCTACAAAGAGGTCCGGGCGAATACCGCGCTCGATCACAATGCGGCGATGGAGAAGGCAAAGCATATCTCCGACCGCGCTCATGGCGTTTATGGCAAGGCCACCCTGCCGGCATGGGCCAGGGGAAGCGGGAACCCGCTGAAACTGACCTACACCTTTCAGAAGTTCAGCCACAATTATATGCTCAACATGATCGAGATGGGACTGAAAGGCGATAAGAAACAGGCGGCCTATATGGTTCTCTCCCCGGCCCTGATGGGCGGTGCCGGGGCTACACTGGTCACTCCGCTGGTTGCCGCGTTTGCCAGTGCTCTAGGGGCAGGAGATGACCCTGAAGAAGAGTTCTATGGTTGGGTGGCAGATACATTCGGAAGTGATTCAATCGCTCGTCACGGTATACCTGGGGCGCTTGGTATCAATCTGAAGGGATCTATTGAAATGAACAACCCCATTCCAACAACAATGGCGGAATTGTTCGGCGCACCACAGGCGATAATCAAGGACGCTCTGAAGGCTGGAGAGTATGCCGGGAAGGGTGAGCTGATGAAGGCTGGCGAATCTCTGTTGCCGACTGCGGTTGGTTCGGCAATCAAGGCCGCAAGGGAAGGGCGGGAAGGGCTTACCACCGGCAGCTACAGCCCGGTTTTCTATGGTGATGAACCGCTGAAGGCGACCACTCCCGAGCAGTTCGTCAGGGCGTTGTCCTTCAATCCTTCGCGGATTTCCGGCATTAGGGAAAAACAATGGCATGAGAAGCAGGTTGCGGCGAAATACAATGAGCGGCGGTCTGAAATCATCGAGAAGTTCAAGCGGTACTACCTTTTCGGAAAAGGAGATTATCAGGAATTAATGGTTGAATACCGGCGCTATAATGAACTGATGAAGGGATCAGGCCGGAACGACATTACCCTACTCACAATACAGAGTATCAAGCGGGCCGTGGCCAGGGCGAAGAAGCCGAATCGCACAGAGCGGTTGCGGCAGGTTCAGGATGACGACGAATAGAGCCGTCGTGTCCCGAAAATATCCATATTGAAAATCGGCTGTGCGGCAAGGGGCATTTGCCCAAATAAACGAAGTGAATAGGAGTTCCACATGGCAAAGCAGACTATTACTGAAGGCGGCGGGTTTTTCTTCGGCTCGATCAGGAAGAAGCTTAATGAGATGTTCGCTGAACTGTACGCGGGCGGCGGTGTTGCTATCGTCGGCGTGACGGCCACGGCGGCAGAACTGAACTACAACGACATTGCGGCACTGGGAACGGGCGCGGCGAGCAAGGCGGTAGTTCTGAATGCCGGGGAAGATTACACTTGGCCGGCAACCGGAGTGCTCAAAACTGGCGTCCTGAAGGATGTTGCCGACACCACCCTTGCCGCGACATTTGCCGAACTGAACATGATCAACGGGGCCACATTCACCGCTTCGGACCTCAACAAACTGGCGGCTGTTACGGCTACCCAGTCAGACATCAATACCCTGACCGCGGCTGTGGCCAATGTCACACTTGTAGCAACTCCGGCCTCCGGTACCTGTGCTATTCAGTTTACCTTCAAGAGCGCTCTTGGGAATCCCACAGGCACCCCGACCTCTGGCCTTTTGTATTTCGCCACCACAAACACCGGGCTGACGAGGAAGACATTCACCTCGGCTGCCGCTCTGACCAATGGCTCTATCGAACTGATAATGGCGACCAAGGTTATTCACTACGTGACAAGCTCTGGCGGGCTCTTGGGGATCACTCTCACGGCTGCTGCAGGCGACTATTATCCGGTTTTCGTGATGCCGAATGGCTCACTTGAAATCGGGACTGTCTGCACCGTCAACGCATAATGCTCCTTCTCGAAACAGAGTTTTGCGGCTTTGTTTCGAGAAATAAATCCACAGAATGAAAATGTGTTACACATTTCGCAAAAAACGAAGTATTCTAGCCGGAGAAACAGGATTCCGGCACGGTAAATCAAAAACATAGCGGGGTGTGAGATGAAAAACAAAATCGAAATAGCTGCAGCAATCTCCCTGCTCATCTTCCTCGCTTTCGGTGGATACGCTTTCTTTGTGGGAAAATGCTGTGGCCCGCAAGAGGTCTCTGTGACGATAATGCGGCAATCAGCGGAACGATATCAAGACTTGCACGACTCTAACCCTTCTCAGTGAGGCAAATTATGGACAAATTCGGCGGAATGTTTCGGTGTGACGCTCGCGGCGATGCGAGATGGGAAAAGATATCTGGCATGGTTTTATTGTCTCTCTCGTTGCTGGCATGGGCTTTTGCTCTCAGCGGATGTATCACCATCAAAACCAACAAATATACTTTCAACCAGGGAATGGCGCCGGAGCCTGCTGCCGCTGCCGCAACGCCTCGCGGGCTTGCTCAAGCAACTCCGGCAGTCCCGAGCGCAAGCGGTGGGACCGGCGGGCATACGATTAATGTTTTCGAGTGGTCTGAACAAACTTCTGATGCGGAACTGGCGGCCGGTTCTGGCGGTGCCATGTCTGCGACTGGAAAAATCCAGGATGCCGCCAGCAAGCTTCTCACTGACATGAGACAAACGAATACCGATAGCAACAATCCGCAGACCACCAATACCAACACCACAAACACAACGAGTCCTGAGCCGATTGTCGAGGAAGAACTCGGCGTAGTCAATGAGGTTGACAGCATAGATGATATCCCCGAGGACAATCCGATAGTCGAAGAGGATTAACATGAAGACGCTCACAAGCCTATTCGCCGTCCTCCTTCTTGCCTTCACCTTTAGTCAGGCGCAGGCAATCGACCTGCCGGCCAACAGAGCACAGTGTTTGGCGCTCTGTGACCAGTATTACCCGGGCGGCGGAACTATTCCTGATCCGGTCACGCCTCCACCTCCGAGTACCGCGAAGGCTTTTCCGCACACCATCACATTCGAGCGCGATAGCGACCAGGGCAACGGCGCGGCGGCTATCCTGTTCAGGTCGAGTCCTGATAATTGGGTCAACTATGTCTCGGTCAATGGCGAGGTTGCCAGAAAAGGCAACTCCTATAAGGGGGCCTCGGTTTTCCTCCTGACTCAATCCGGCGATAAGTATTCCCGGCCTTTAAAATTCGTCATCAAGACGGTCGATGGCGGGGTATATGCTGCTGTTTCTGGGAATCCGACGCCCGCTGACCCTGGAACGCCTACCGGCAATTACAAGAACAGCGCCACCTATGACAGTTACGGCGTCAGGAACGGGCGTCAAGCCTGGCGGATACCGAAACGCGGCGATTCTCTCGGGGCAGGCCCTGTGAGGTTTACCTTCTCTTCCGGCAAAACCTTTGTGGTAAAATCCACGGCTCGAAACTGCCGGGATCGGGAAGATACCTGTAATAGAGACTCAAGGTCATCGAAATACGGATTCGTGTTCAAGCCTGGGAACGGGCGGCCGAATGGAGAGGGAGACGCAGACATTGGCACGGCACACGGTGGTATTTATTTGCACGAATTCTATGGCGGTAAAAGCCCGAAAGTAAAGATGGAGTGGTGATTGATTACCTGCCGGTATTGCTCAACTGAATACCACGGCAGAACCTTTTGTCCTGATTGCGGGGTGTCTATTGTGGAACCAAGACGCATTGCAGACGAGAGCCTGGAGGAAAACTCCATGCGGATGATTAAGGACAGGTATAGCAAGTGTGAGGAACCGTTCTGCTTCGCCTATGACTTCAAGGGAAAACTGCCGGACATGCGCTGCAAATACTTCTCACAGATGGGTGGTGCCAAAAATTGCTACAGAGAGGCGACAGATGAACATCAAATTACTCGTTGACGCATTACGAGTGGGGCAGCAAGTAGCCGACCCGGCAACGTGGAAAAACTCGGGAACCACCATTGCAACCGTGACCGGAATCCTTGGTTCTCTGTTTGCACTCCTGGCTATCTACGGAATACAGATCGATGCGACCAAGGAAGAGTTGCAGGGCTGGGCCGGTGCCATTGTCGCCCTCGGCAGTTTGTTCCATATCATCTGGACGAAGATCACCAGCAAAAAGGTAGGCGTCCCTGGCATGGGACCAGCCAAAAGTGAAAAGTAATTCCCCTGCATTTGAAGTCGCAATCATAATTCTGATGCTGTCGATAGTCGCCGGCCTGTGCTTGGGGTGGATACCATGAAATGCCCTGACTGCGGTGCCAGAATGCACCGAGGAACCTGCCCTGCTTGTGGGTATAGTTGTTGAGACAATAAGCCCCGGTAGTTGGCCGGTAAGGAAAGGACAGGATGCCTGATACTGGAAACGTAGGGATTATTTCAAGTATTGCCGCAATCATCGGAGCGATGGTCGGTGGGGCGATATCTTTGATCGGTTGGGGGAAGAAGATCGAACGCGTTGAATCTGGCCTCGCGCGGAGCCATGAACGGATTGATAAGTCTGAAAAGAAGGTCGAGGATCTTGAACACGCGCTCAAAAGCATGATGTCTGTTTTCACCAGAGAAGACGGGGAGCCACGATTCATTACAAAACCGGCCTGCTCTGAGATGCAGACGAATTGCCACCAACTCTTGGCTGAAAAACTTCTGGGTGGCGAGAAGAGGTTTTCCGCTCTCGAGGCTGAGGTGAAAGAAATCAAAACCGCGCAGGACGACAATCTGAAAACGATCATCAATGCGATTGAGGAAACTCGAAAATGACAAATAGCCAGCGATTGCCGGGAAAATATGAAACCAAGGAGATCCCCAATGAATGAATTTAGGATGAACACCAAGCACACCGGCGGGGTAGCACTCACCGGGGCCGAGGCGATCGCCCTGACCCTCCAGGTGTCAGATGTTTACAAGCTGGCAGAAGTTCGACTGACGCTTGGCGCAGTTTCCGCCGACCTTGACGACTTTGTTATCAGTCTCGACTCGGAGATGGGCGCTGCGTGGGATTCCATCCTGGCGGCTCCAGACCCGAATGACGACCTGGCGGCCGCCCTGGCATTCCGTTTCGCTGATCCGGTGCCGCCAGTGATCTTCCCGGGCGACAAGGTTAAGATCGTCTGGCCGAACGCTGGCGGGAAGGCCTGGGCTATTGACATCATCGGTACGAGGTAGGAGGCGCTATGGGGCTCATTGTCGCACCGCGGCGCATGAATAATACCTCTGTCAATGGCCGACGGTCGGGGATTGTCAATGGAGTGCGGAGGAATGCTGGTCTTTCCCTGCCAACCGACGGTCTGGCCGAGGCCTGGCTGATCGCCAACAATATGATTGGTAGTATCGGCGAATCAAGCATCACATTGACAACTGGAACCATCGAAGATTTGCCGAATGCTACGTGGGGTTTTCCAAGCGACGCAATCACCTTACAGGCTGATACTGACCTTGGCGGCCTTGTTCTGTTCGATGCTGAGGGGGCACCAATAATAAGGTCAGGCTCCGAGTGGTATGCCTTGTTTGGGGACGATTTCGCCTTTATCGGCTTCCATCCTAGTAGGGGCGGAATTGTTTTCTATAACGTAACTAAAGCAGCACAGAAAACCCAGATACAAAGATATCTTGGATATTATACTCCGGTAGTTCCAGAAGGATTCCCTTACGAGTTCCCATTTATTTTGGAGTAAGATATGAGAAAAATACTTTTAACATTACTAATGATTCTGGCCGTATCTATTCCTGCGGGGGCGACTGATGTAACGTGGGCGGATAAGGTAGCGAACGATAATGTTTTGCCGTTGGAGGATACCGAGAAATTCAGTGCCGCCGATGCCAACGAGGTAAAGGCTGCGGTAAATAGTAAGTTTGACGAGGCTGATGCAGTCAATATCGAGGTTGACGGCACGACCATCGAGCAATCCGGCACGTCTCCGAATTTTACCATAGGTGTCAAGCCTGGCGTATTTGCCCTGGCCGGTTCAGGCTCTGCCCCGACCGAAGTGGAGACATTACCAGGAACGCTTACGCCGGGAACTACCTATGGAGCCCTTGACACTGGTGATGTAACCTATGCACTTGATACCGGCTATATCACAACTCCCGGAACCTTTACTGCATACGCAGTTCCGCTCGCTGCACCTGACGCCGAAATAACAGGAGCCGGGCCACAGAACATAACATTTACCTACGGAAAGGCTGCGACCGCAACAACGACTGCCGACCTGTGTGACGATTGGTCAATCGTTATGACCACAGCGGGCGCGCTTACTCTTGGGTATGTGAGTGGTGACACAACGACAGTGGTTGTCTGCTCAGTCTCCCAGGACGTGTTTACAGGTGACACGGTTGCCAGTGCATCATACACTCCAGGCACAATCGAGGCTGTTGATGATGGTGGGAATATGGCCGCTATTGCTGATTTCTCAGCCAGTGTGACAAACAGCAGCTCAGAGTCATTAGCCTGCACCACTCCAACCACAGGAGACACGTTTAATGAGGGGTTCCTTGGCGCAGGATATGAGAATACATGGTCGGAGGTTCTCGGTACGGTAGCTATCAATGAGGATGCGACGCTCGGCGGCACTCCCCCGGTTGGATCATGCACCGAGGGGTTGTATGTAAATTCAGCAATCGGCGCGACGGTCAGCACGACTACACACGATCTAGGTGCAGCTATCGCGAACACAAATGCGATAGATGTGTATATGGAGTTCCGGCTGATTTCATCGACCCTCCCAGCCGACTATAAATTGTTCCACGTCCTGCAATTTTCTGAAACCTCGAATCCCGCAGTGCTTCCGTTGGTCGCCTATCTGGATGTGTCAAGAGAAAGCGGTGTGCCTAAGATGAGAGCAAGGGCGTCGGCTAACTCAGCGTGGGTACCTGTTACAACGGGGGCATGGCACACTGTAAAAATCCATCTCGACCCTACCGCAGCCAGTAGTTACTTGCAAGTTGACGGGGGTACGCAGAACACGTTCACTAGGGGGCCAAGTTCTGGCCGATACATTCATGCAGGGATAACCGCAGATGGTAATTCGACTGCTGACTCAGCTATTGAATATGAGATTGGCCGTATATGGATAGATACCCCATGAGATACATTTATCTAATTATAATAAGTGTTCTGCTGCATACCACAGCAGGAGCTGCCGAGTACAGTGCAGCGGCAAGCCGGGAAACAGGCGTTGCCCCGCTCAGTGTGTTTTTTACCGCCGATCTCACTGGTGGTGATGCCACAATGAGCGAGTATCACTATTCCTGGACGTTTGGGGATGCAACGAGCGGGACGTGGGGCACGGATGGGGAGAGCAAAAACACCGCATCAGGACCGACAACTGCTCATATTTATGAGACTCCAGGGGTTTACATCGCCGTACTTACCGTTACTAATCCTTTAACCGGAAGCGTAGTGGCTGGTTTAGCAGAGAGTTTTGAGATAACCGTCACTGACCCGAACACTGCTTTTGCTGGGGCATTGACGACTTGCGTGAGTGATACAACCCACAATGACAGTTCAGGATGTCCTGCCGGTGCAACCTATGTCCAGACGGATGACCTGACGGCTCTTGCTGGTTATACTGCCGCTGGGGAGAGAGTATTATTGCACAGGGGGTCGAGTTGGAACCATACAGGTACAATCTCATTTCCCAATAATAACGGTCCTGTGTCTATTGGGGCCTATGGCACATGCACAACACCCGATGCATATGGGGTATGCAGTAATGCCCCGATTATTACTTCCGCTCAGTCCGCTCCAGCTTTCCTTACTCTAACGTTTAAGCGCGATTGGAGATTGAGTGATATTAAATTTGTTGGTTACAAGGACACGGCAGGGACTACATCTGCGTATGGAGTCACGACCGGAATAGCAGATGTCAGGGATATACTGATGATGCAACTTGACATCACTGGGTACGGCGATCCTCTGGGGGTTAGCACCTACCGGGCCAGCGATGCTCAACAACTGCTCAATATATCCGTCGCGAGTTGCCGAATTAGAGATTTTCGCAATTATGGATTGTTTATCGGTTCTGAAAATTTAACAATACTCGGGAATGAGATAAAGAATTCCGACCTGACCCATGCAACTAGGATGATATGGGCCTTTAAGGGGGTGTACAGTCATAATCTAGTTTCTGGCACAAGTCTTGTAAGCGGGACAGGACGCCAGGCAATGAAACTCCACGGCCCGGCATATTGGCCAGATCCAGAGGGGAGTGATGGCAAGACTTATGTCGGAGATTTTGCCACAACTGGGGAACTAGGAGTTAAGGATTTTACAAGATTTGTCGTTATCTCGGATAATGTTTTTGGCGCTTCCGGCCCCTGGCCTGTTTCGATAGGGCCACAAGATAGCGGCAGGGACGAGCGGGTAAGTGATGTAATATTTGAGAGGAACAAAATTTTAGCGCAGTATGGCGAAAACAGTTCTTTTCTATGCCAAGCCCAGCTACATTTCAGCGGCAGATACGGGACCATCAGAAATAATATCACAGATTCGACAGGTGGTAATCAGGGCGCGACTGGAATCGAGATAATTCATTGGGGGGTTGAGTGGGCACCTCAATCAAACAGGATATACAATAATACCATTTACCGCAGGCCAGGCGGCAGCACAACAGAATATGCTCATACTGGTATCATAATTCATGCTGACGCTACCGATACAATTGTAAGAAATAATTATGTTTCATTCCCGGATGTGACTGGACCAAAGACTTTGATAGATGATAATTCAGGTAGTGCCGAATCAAGCAACAATGTGATGACTACTACCCCATACTTTGCAGACCCAGATAACTCCAATCCGCTCCTCCGTGATTTCTCCCTCACTGCATCAGCAATAGAGGCCATCGACCAGGGGGCAGCAGTTCCAGTTTATGATGATTTTGCCGGAGCGGTACGGATTGCTCTGTATGATATCGGTGCGTTTCTGTATGGGGAGGGCGCTCCCGAGCCAACATGCTCGGACCTCACCCAAAATGGTGACGAGACGGGGATAGACTGCGGCGGGAGTTGCCCTGCGTGTGATGAACCAGCAGTCCGCAAAATGTGGGGCAGCAAACCTATTATGAGCGTGACCACTGCTGATTAATATGAAATTAGTATCTACCATTCCCCATCGTAGTCAAATGTAGTCAACAGCCAAAAGAGAAGGCGGTTAGAATTTCACTCCTAACCGCCTGTTTTATTTGGTGCCTGAGACGAGAATCGAACTCGTACTGCCAAAAGGCAACGGGATTTTAAGTCCCGAGGGTGTATTTATAGATCGGCTAAAATCAGGCTTTCGTGAAAATCTGCAGTGACTACTGTAGTCAAGGTTTTATGTTTGATTGGAAAACAGTAGCCGTGCGACCGTCTTTCCGGGGAGTTAAATCCTTTCGCAACTCTGGACCCTCATAGAGACAACTCGGTGCTCTTCTATCGAACCACAGGCGAATTTTCTCCACGCGGATTTTGCAAAAATGGTCAGCGACAATATCGCCAACTTTGACCGAACTATTGCTGAAAGCATATTCTCTTGCCAACTCGCGCAGCTTGTCGTCAGCTTCTTTGCGGATTTCCTTTTCTCGTAGAATATATTCTTCCAGATCCATCATTTCATCCCTCCCCGAATCTCAACCATCATCTTCAAAGCAGCGTCCCGCAACTTATTCTAGAACGTTCACGCATATTGTACGCTGAATTACCTTCGGCCCTGTTCAATATAGTACATCTCGAGCCCAAGGTCGTATAGTTCAAACTCTAAGGCGCATTTTCTATCACATAGGGCGATTGTATTCTTCTGCTTTTCGCACAGGGCAAACATCCGCTTTTCTTCTTCCCCGAGAGGTTTTATTAGTTTTAGGATAGTTGCATGATCGTCGCCGTGTTGTTGCAGTATTTTTTGGGCCTCAATCCTTATTTCGCATATCCTTCCGAGCGGGTTGGCAGACAAAAGAAAATCTATCTCCTTTACTTCTTTCTTAACCTTGGCGATTGCCTGGCGGACGATCTTTTCTTTCGTCGTCATCCCTTCTCCCTCTTCTCCTTCTTAGCCTTTTGCCAGTGCGGCGAGTGACATGCAGGGTTGGCACACACCTTCGGCACAGTCTTCCCCTTAGCGGTCCAGATATGGCCGCAGCGCTGGCAGCAACATTCCATACATTCTTTTAGTGTAATTGGTTTTTTCATGTGTCTCCTTTTTATTACTGTATGGAAAAATAATACTTGCATCGTTGCGCGGCGTCAAGTAGTATTTTGGTATGGGAAGGTTAATTCAACGGGAGGAATTGAACCTGTGGAAAAATACAAAACAGCGTGCATAGAATACGCTCGGGCTAGGGCGGCAGTGGGAACAGCCAGCAAGAAGATAGGAGATGCTCTTGCCGCGTGTGCCGATGATCAATACGATAAGCTGGACCCTGATTGTTGGCACCTATCGAATCCAGTCGAGCACCTGAAAATGGCGTATGCGCTCTCGAACGATGAGAATGGTGTGTATCATGCAAACCACGATGGCGACCCAGCAGAATATCTGGCTGGAGTTTGCCAACACTGCTTGTCTGCTCACCATGCGGTGCAGGAACGGAAGCAGGCAAGGCAGCGGTACGGGGCTGCAAAGCGGCGAGTGGCCTTCTTGGGTGATAGGTGCTTGAAGGATTTACAGGAGGAATAGACCATGCCAAAAATTCTACACCTAACGCTGAAAAAGAAATGGTTCGACCTCATAGCCTGCGGCAAGAAGACAGTCGAGTATCGTGATGACAAGCCATATTGGGCCACTCGTTTGATGGAAAACGATGGCAAACAAAAGCATTACGACGAGATATGGTTTCGCAATGGATATTCAAAAACATCTCCGTTTATGCGGGTCGAATACCTCGGGTGCGATTGGGTAGATTTTGTCCCGCAAACAGCGAACGGGGAAGTTCTGGAAGGGCCTGTCTTTGAGATAAAACTTGGCAAGGTTCTTTCCGCCAGGGGTTAGCTGAAGGAGGAACAATATGGAAGAATTAGAAATATGCGCCATTGCAGCGTTTAAGAGAGAAGAGGAAGCCAAGTTGATCAAACTCTTTGCTCAATATCTCTCGTTGGTAAAGTGGGAAAACAAAAGCCTTGCCGTGCTTGAGGCGGTCAGGAAGGCTTATCTTGAAGCGCATGGGGAGGAATAGAGCATATGAAGGTTCAATACAGAGGGCACGCCATAGAGGCCAACCGGGGAAAGTGTTTAGGCGGCTGGGATCTTCTCTATTTCAGCGTCTTCAGGATGTTTGACGGACTTGAGTGTGTCAGTAGTTTTGAGGACAGCGCAGAGAGGGTGGGCGACAAAATAAAGCAACTGAAAGAGCTTGTTGATGACGAGATGAAGCAAAAAAAGCCTTGGGGATCCGAAATCGAATATCACAATAAATGCCACGACTGCGGAAGGTTTCTCAAAAAGGAATTATGGGTTCCTAAAGACCATCCGAGAAAGGCACACGCCCTTTGCCGTGATTGTTTCAGCTTGTACGACTAAGCATATATAGGAGGGAATATGAGCGAAGAAGATTACACAAGAGGCTCCAGAAGCGCATACAGATTCATGATGCTCCATTGTATGCAAAATCTGGATGTAGAAACAGAACCCGAGGAACTTGAGAAAAAAGTTGCTCAACTCTTAGCAGAGCGCGAAGAGGCTATTGGCGCTTTGCGTGATCTATGCCGAGACTGCGGGGATAATGAATGGAGCGACGATCTCCACTTGGCCGACATTATTGATAAGCACCTCGGGCGGCATCTCGACCGATGACTTTCCGTGAGGGCAAATAGCAATGGCGGGAGCACAGACCAACATTGCTATTAAAATTTATCCACATCTGCAAGGATTTGCGATGTGGCTAGGCGGGTGTACACCTCCGTGACCTTGCTTGACGAGTGCCGCAGGATAAGCTGAATCGTTCGCAGATGCACCCCAGCCGTGACAGCCCTGATTCCGAAAGCATGGCGCAACGAGTGCGGGGTAATGTGTGTAGTAATCCCCGCCCGCTTGCATCCCCACTCAATTATCTCCCGCAGGTCGGTCAATACCCTGCTCGATCCCGGCGTAGCCCACAGATAACCTTCACGGACCTCTTTCAGCCGTCTTTCGAGGACCGGCACCAAGTATTTCAGCAGCGGCACCATTTCAGGCCGACCACCTTTCCCCCGGACGTACATGGTGCGTTGCTCGATATTCACGTCCTCTGCGCGCAAGGTGCACGCCTCTCCTTTCCGCAGCCCGCCATAGTACATGCAGTAAAAGATACCCCGTTTCGGCCAGGGTACCGCGGCAATCAGGCGCTCGATATCCTCTTGCGGCGGGATGTACGGTAATGGCGCACGGACCAGTCGTTCGGGGAACCGTTCGACCGCTGGCACCTTCATGGAATACCCGCGCTTCTTGGCCCATTTTAGGAGCTTTGACAGAGCCGCGAGTTCCTTGTTGATCGTGGTCGGTTTGACCTCCCTGATCCGCCTTGCCTTGTATGCCTCGATCATCTGCTCACTGATCGCCGGGTATTGAAACGCGCCGAAGTGCGGCAGCAACCTTTGAATGGATCGATTTGTTCTTTCCGTTCCGGCTGGCTGGTGGTCGAGGCTATACCAGACCATAAATTCCGGTATGGTTTCGCTCATGTGAGGAAAGAGGTTTATCGGTGCGGCGGCTCTGCTCTCCAGCCTGGCACCACGCTCGACGGTATAGGCTTCATCTTGAGTGCCCTCAATTGCAATGCGCTCACGCTTCCCGCGCCTGCCCTGTGGATAAAAATCTATGATCCACCAGCCTGCTTTGCTGGGGTGCGGCCTGACGCTCATTTTTCTATCACCGATTTTATCTCCCTGAGCCGGTCAATACACGACTCGAGGAATGCCCTTGATCCGTACCGTCGATACAGTTCAACGAACTCCTGCAGCTCGTCATCTTCCTGGGTAACCGCCCCGCCCCTGCCAAACAGAAACTCTTCATAGTCCCGGCCAAGGTATTTGCATATCTCCCGGCGCAGATCCTCATCACCACCGCGGCGGCCCCGGATGATATTGTTGAGCCTCGATGGGGTTACGCCTATGGCCTCGGCCATCTCTTTCTGTTTGCCGTGCGGTTCGCCGGCCAGGGCTTTGTTGAGCTGCGCGGCGAACCTTTGGGCGATTGTCTGCTTCACGGAAAATCAGTCACACCGGGAAACACATCGACCATGGGCGGCCCCGCACCGGTTTATACACTGACCGTCTCCTTGGCAATCCCCGATACACTGGCCTTGCTCCGAGGCACAGTCTCCGTAACATTGAGCGTCGGCGTAGAGAGCTGCTGCTGTAAATGTCCACGCTACGATAACGATGATTACTGTGGCTATTTTCTTCATTGTTCGCCTCCTTCTGGTCGCGGTTTCTTCCGCCGTTCTGTGTGCTTTCGCCTGTCTTCGTCTCGGAATGCTTCAAAACATTCGTTTATCTCAGTAGCCGACACGATAAAATATTCCAGCCCGCCGTATCTCATCGGGGAAATGATCAGCTTGTAAAAATCGTCGCGGATGAATTTGTATGCCCTCGTCTCTTGGTGTGTCGCCATAGCCTCCTTGAGCTTGCAGTCGTCGCCGTCGCATTGATCATCAAGGCACGTTCCACAAAGTGGTCCACCGGTGAGCCTGCCCCAGATGAGCGACATCTTGTTTTGAAACTCTATGATGCCATTCCTGACGATCAGGGTGGGGTTGGGGAGCATCTCAAAAACCTCGTTCCACATCTCCAGGCGCTCTTGCTCTTTTCGCTGCTGGTTGGCCAGCGTTTGCAGGGTTGCGGCGAGGCCGGTAGCTGCGGCACAGATGTTGTCGAAACCGTTCGAGCTAAAACCTGTTTGTCCCGGCTCTCCTGCCTGCTGCGCCGGTGCAAGGGAAACGTGATATGATGACAACTTGTCGCCGCCCAGGGGGTTCAGTAATCTTTTCCCAAGCATAACAAGTTCTGATTCATCGATATTCAGCGCGGCCAGCACTTTATCTCTCCAATTCTTTGTAGAGTTTCCCCGTTTATTTATGTACTTCGACATCGTGACGCCGGTTGTCCCTGCCTTGATAGCTACAGCGTCCTGCGTCTGGCCAGACTCTTTTATATAGTGCTGTAACCCCGCCATAAAATAAGCCTGGTTTTCCTTGTTCATTTCTTCCGCCGTGTTGGTGTTTTCAGTAACCATCTCAATTGCTCCCGGATTCTTTAACACATTTTTATTCAGACGTAGATAAATTTTTCTGGCCTATATTAACTCTAGATTGTCTTTAAAATTAACGCAAGACGTTTTTTTATTTATTTTGCATCGCCATAAATATCATATATTTAAACCTGTCGCGTTTAACCTTTGGTTTAATAATTGGCTCAAAATGATAAAAAAGTCGGTTGACATCAAAAAATAAACCTGATAATTTGCCAACAATAGGGCAGGGAATAGGCCAGCAAGATAATAAACCAAGGAGTAATCCATGACGCAAAAAGAGTTAGCCAAGAAAATAGGATGTTCGGGACCGTGGTTGTGCAGGGTGTTGAGTTTGTCCGCTGTGGGGTCGGACGAGCTTTATGCAAATCTCCACGCCGAAACCGGGATTTCAATGAAACTGCTTTTCTCTGGGCCGAAAGAAAAGCTCAAGAAAAAAGTTTCGCTTTACCTTCGCAGCCAGCGGGTCAAGTCATTGGAGGGTGGAAAATGAACGAATTGATCGCAATAGGACTATCCAACTTTGGACAGTCAGAAATCAAAACCGTCAATGCCCGAGACCTTCATTCTTTCTTGGGAGCGAAGAAGGACTTCTCGAGCTGGATGAAAAAACAGATAGAACGGGCACGCCTCGTTGAAAATCGGGACTTTGTAACCGTCACCCTTCCGGGTGAGGGTGGAAGATTCTCTGCTATCGAATATCACCTTTCTCTCGACTCCGGCAAGCACGTCGCAATGTTGAGCGGAACCGACAAGGGGTTCGAGGTCAGGGAGTACTTCATCGAATGTGAAAGACAGGTCCAGGCACCCAAAGCACTCCCCCAGAATTACAAAGAAGCCCTCCTTCAACTCGTTGAACAGGTAGAGGCAAACGAGAAGCTGCAGATCACCATTGCCGAGCAGGAGCCGGCCGTCAAAGCCTATGACAGAATGTGTCTGGCTGACGGCCTCTTGAATATCACCAACACCGCAAAAACTCTCCAAATCAATCCAAACCAGCGCCTCTTTGCCTATATGGCCTCTCACGGCTGGATCTATCGCCGTATCGGCGGGAAGGGATGGGTTGCGTATCAGGACCGGATTGCGCAGGGCTACATGACCCACAAGGTCACGACAGTACAGACGAGCGATGGGCGGGAGAAAATCGTAGAGCAGGTGCTGGTCACGCCGAAGGGAGTTGCGAAACTGGCGAAGGTTTTCCCCCAGGTTGCTGCATGAACATCATTTCTGCCTCATATGGAAACGATTCCATAGCCTTGTTGAGATGGGCATACGAGCAGGGAATTGAGGATTGCTATGTGGTTTACGCAGAAACAGGGTGGTGCCGGCAAGACTGGGGCAGGAGGGTGCAGGTTGGGGAGCAACTCGCTGAATCATACGGCTTTATAACGTGGAGAGTGAAAGGGCAGTTCGATTTTGAGGGCTTAGTTAGAGCCAAAAAAGGTTTTCCATCAAACGGCCTTCAGTGGTGTAGCGGGATTTTGAAAGGGATTCCCATTGATGAGTTTAGCGACTTTTTAGACCCGGAGGCCAGAGCAACAATGATGATTGGGAAGCGGCGAGAGGAAAGTGAAGAAAGGAAAGACATCCCAGAGTTTGATTATAGCTCACCTTTTCATGGAGGTCGGGTTGTTTGGCATCCGCTTTACAAGCACACATCCGGCGAGCGCGACAATCTTATTAGGAAAACTGGCATTGAAATACTTCCGCACAGGTCAATGGAATGCTGCCCTTGTATAAATGCAAACAGGGCCGACCTCCTGCGAACCCCAGAAGAGCAAATAGAAAAGGTCCGAAGGCTTGAAAAAGAGGTAGGCAATTACATGTTCCGCGAAAAAAAGCACATGGGGGCAAAGGGCATAGATGAAGTTTTGAAGTGGGCCGCAAGCGACAGAGGAAAGTACAGGCCTGGGCAAGGGATGCTATGGAACTATCGCGGAGAGTTTTGCCAAAGTGGTCTTTGTGGGAGCTGATCATGACCCAATTAGACAGAATAGAACAAATGCTGCAGCAGCTACTAAACCAGCAGCAATCGCCACAAGCCCCGCCAACATACACCCCGACCATCGATGACGAGATGCACGCGGTGAGGGCGCAGGGCGGGTCTATTACAGAGTGGCTAAAGCAGCGGGGAAAGAGGTCAAAAGTAGGACGTGGAAAAGGAGACAAGCGATGACTGGGTTGAAGATCGAAGACAAGTGGAAGTGGGCGGCTATGGACATTAATGGTTCTTGGATCGCGTACCTTGACATCCCTATAATCGTAGGGAGCAATAATTACTGGTCCCCCCGGGATCGCAGCAAGAATTTCGCAGATGTCAGCCTAAGAGCATTTGACATTCCTCACGCAGAAGACTGGCAAGACTCCCTCCACGAAATCAAAGACGGCAAGCTCATCAAGTACGTCGATATCCCGGCTGATGGGGAGCGGGTGATCGTGGGAGAAAACGCCTTACGCCGCATTTCGGCTGGAGTTCTCAGTAAAAACGGCAACCTTTTGTGCTACTTCAAAGGCATGTCAAAATGGACTAGCCATGGGGCTCTATCTGAGTGGTTGACTTGGCGTAGACCAACCCCTAAAGAACTGGAGGAATAACCATGCACAACTCAAAATCATTCTGCCTGTTCTGTATAGGATTCCTCACAGCGGTAACAATCCTGATCATCGCAAACCGCGACTGGATTGCCGCGGCGCAGGTTGGCGCTCAATCACATTTTGCTCGATTGGAGGTGGGGAGATGAGAAGTGCGATATTTTTCGGAATGTTGTTTATCGCTGAGTCTAACGGCCTGGAAAAAATGGAAGGTGATATCCTGACGTTTTTCGGAACAATGGCATTCGCAATAATGATCATGGATGTTGTTGATTTTTTAAACGCTTGCTCAAGGAGATAAGGCCATGACAGCCTACCTAAGAAAAATGAACGCACCAGTCCGCCGCCGCAAGCTCATATCCAAGGCAATCCAGATCCACAACGCCGGCTTTGAACGCTTCCTCTGCCGCCTCGACAACATGACGCCGAATCAGGCCAGGATTGCGGTCATACTGGGCTCTCTCGGAATGTGGGCCGGGTTGATTGCTCTTTGGGCTATTCTCCACGTCGCGTAGAAATAAACGGAACAATAGGCACGGTCGGCTCCGCATTTCCCCTTTACAGCAGGTTGTCTCCTCCAATAGCCCTGCGCCGATACCGCCGGCAGTATCGATAACCGACCGATGCCGGAGAAGTTTTAACCTTAACCACGGAGAACATCATGGCAGAAGTAAACAAGGAAGTTATTGACCGCAAGTTCACCTTTCTAGCGATAAACCCGGTGAACAAAAAACGGTACACGGAAAATAATGCTGTTGTCTTCTGTGCCAAAGACGCGGCGCTCCCGGCAGCAATCGAGAGATACATCGAAAAGTGTGTCGAACTCGGCGCAAACGCTGAACATATCGCCAGCGGGCGGTTGTTGCTCGAAAGGATTTTGCGCTTTCAGGAAACCGAAAAGCGGGTGCCTGATACGGTAGGCGCGGAGATCGAAAGGTGTATCGACGGGATAATTTAAAGGAGGTGCCAAAATGATCAGAGACGGCCCCAAATAACACCACATAGACGATAGCCAAATAAGCAACAGATCAAAACAAGATCGGCCCAAAAGTGCGTAACGCCAAGACGGGCTTGCCCCATACCTTCCGAGGATGGGGCTTTTGGGGTGAAACCATCGGCATGGTGGCGGAAGAGGCAAAGACGCTAAGCTATATGGGGTGATGCAGGATTGGAGAAATAGCCTTGCTGTAAGACAAGTCGGGTAAACACTCGGGAAGTAAGGACAGTCCTATAAACTTGATGAAAATATTAACCAATGTCCCGCGCTGGCGGTGCCGACTAACATCAAGCATATGCAACGCAGGTTCGAATCCTGCCCATGCCGACCATTTTTGGAAATCATTTATCAACCATCAACCAAGGAGAATCCGCATGAACTATTAGACTAAACCAAGGCATTCCCGACACCGGGACCAATTCACAATTGTGCCGCCCCGGCTGGAAACGGTCGGGGTTAATTTTAACTGGAAGGAGAAGAGATGGGAGCAGCGCGACAGTACAACGAAGCACAGACGGCATATAAAGAGCGACGGAAGCAGGACAACAAAGACCTCAAGCGCAGGTTGAACGGCTTCTTGTTCTGGCCGAGCGAGCGCGGCACCTACCACCATCCAAACCCAAGGCCCAAGTTGACCAAGGGACAGCGGAAGGATGTCCGAGCCGCGAGGATCTTCAGGGCGATACGGGCCGGTAAAACCTGTTTCAAATCAAAGTTTCTCAGGTCAGCTACCAACGAGCCAAAATGAGCACAGGTAAGCGCACAACCCCCAACCTTGAGGCGATATTCGCCCTGCAGCTTCGAGCAACCGGGATGCCTCCGCATGTCACGGAGCATGTATTTCATCCTACTAGGATGTGGCGCTTCGACTTTGCGTGGGTGGATCTCAAGGTAGCTGTGGAGATAGACGGCGGGACGGTAGGAATGCGCGGCAGGCACGTCAGGGCGGAAGGGTTCAGGAACGATTGTCTTAAACTGAGCGAAGCAGCGCTGCACGGCTGGCTGGTCCTGCGCGGCGATTCGGTGATGGTTAAAAATGGGAGCCTGCTGGCACTGGCCGAGCGGGCGGTAAGGGGAGTAGGGCATGAAGCAAATACCATTTCCTTTTGCACGGGCGGCCTGGTTCGGCCAGAGGCCAATCAGCCGCGAGGAATTGCGAGAGAGGAAGCGCAGAGTGGATCAGCGGGCGCGGGAACTGCATCTGGCGTCTCTGTCGCCTGCGGAAAGGGCAAGGGAAAGGCAGGAGGAAGAGTTACAAGAGGAATGCGATAGTAGGCAGATGGTTCTGCCATTTCAGGAATAACAGGGAGGGAGATATGGACCTGACAAGTTTTTGTTCGCTCGATCGAGAGATGCCGACATTTTCCAAGCCGTTCAGCCACGGGGATTTTACCTATGCTTCCGATGGCCGCATGATAATCAGGGTTCCGCGCATACCCGAGATATCCAGCGCAAAGCCTGACGCGTTAAAGCTCGAGAAGTTGGGGTTCCCTGCTGACGGAGAGTGCGTGACAGAGTTTCCCGAATACGAAGCGCTCGAAAGGCACAAGTGCCCTATTTGCAAGGGATACGGGAAGGTAGAGGAATGCCCTGAGTGTGACGGTGAGGGGAGTGTGGAGTTTGACAATGGGTATCATATGTATTCTGCCGATTGCAAGAGCTGTGGCGGCGAGGGTGCGGTATCTGGCGGCAACGAAAAGTGCAGCAATTGCAACGGTACCGGGAGGTCATATGCGGACGGGTGGGCGCATGTCGATATCGGTGATGTGCGACTGAGCGCAAGGCTGCTGGACAAAATCAAAGACCTGCCGAACGTCAAACTCGGGCCGGTTGATGGGGCAGAAAGGAAGATGGTCGCCTTTTCCTTCGACGGCGGCGATGGCGTCCTGATGGGTATGGTGAAATAAAAGCCGGCTGACTATTGGCGTAGCCAGCCGGGCGCAACAAAGGGAATGAACCTTAAAAATATCACAACAGGGAGTGTAACGCAATGGGGAACGAACTTATTGAGCCAGGTATTTATTTTGACATGAGCAATGAAGACTATCACGCAGCCATTGGCGTGAGCAAATCAGGACTGGCATTGTTTGCCAAGAACGCCGAAAAGTACCACTGGCGATATATCCTCGGCAACCGGGAAGATCCCAATCCACAGTACGTCATCGGCTCGGCAGTGCATACCGCCACCCTGGAGCCGGATAAATTCGACAAGCAATACATCGTTGGTCCTGATGTCAACAAGAACACCAACATCTGGAAAGCCTTCGTCCAGAGTAATTCAGACAAGGACATTCTCGGGGTGAATGATTACGACTCGATTATGGGCATGGCCAGTGCTGTTCGCAAGCACCCTGTGGCCAAGAATCTGCTCGTTGATGGGTATGCCGAGGCTAGTGTTTTTGCGACAGAACCGGAAACCGGAGAACTGGTTAAGGTAAGGCCTGATTGGGTGACTGAGGATGTTATCTGTGACCTGAAAACCACCACGGACGCCAGTCCCTCGAAGTTCTTCCGCGATATGTACACCTACTCCTACCACGTCCAGTCCGGTATGTATCCCGAGGTTTTTAATATGCTCGGGTCCGGCCCTGCTATCTCCGATTTCGTTTTCATCTGTGTCGAGAAAGAACCTCCCTTCTGTGTGGCGGTGTACCGAGCCTCCGAGGAAGACCGGGAGATGGGGCGGCAGGCATTTCGCCGCAACCTTGTCAGATTTTCCGAGGCAAGGAAAGCGAACCGCTGGCCGGGATACAATGATGATCGGATCATCGATACGTCCTTGCCTGGCTGGGCCAAGCGCGACGAAGAGAGTATGGCTCTTAACGATCCCTCCGCGTCCTTCTAGCCCTATGAAAAATATAGCATTCCAAAAGCGCAACGGTATGGCTGTGCCTTTTACCCCAGAGGATGTTGCCGCATGGTCTGAGTTCAAAGAGAACCAGATAACCAAGCACAAGGTTTCCGGGGTCAAGAAAGAGCGGTCATACCTTCAATTGAAAATGCTTCACGGTTGCCTCCGCACAGTAGCTGAAAATACTGATAATCCGAACTGGAATACCTTAGCCAAGGCAAAGTTCAGCCTCAAGGTTGCCTTGCACTTTATTAAAGAGGATGTGGTTGTGGTCGATCGACAAGGTGGGGTCCATTTTGAATATCGCTCTTTTGGTTACGCCGATCTGCCCCACATGGAGGCAAATAGGGTCTTCGATAGATCGTGGCCCCTGCTCGCCGCGGTGATTGGCGTAACTGAGGATGTGCTTTTGCAGGAGTCCAAGCACCAGGAGGATGAACGATGATAACCGGGGCGAAGTACATCAAAATGGTTTGCGATATGGGATGCATCGTCACCGGCGAGCCAGCCGTCCCGCATCACCCAAAATTCTTTAACAACGGCGCCGGCAGGGTGTCTGACTTCCTGGTCATCCCCCTGGCTCCAAGACTGCACACGATGCAGAACGACGCAATCCACAACAACCGGTCGCTCTTTGAGGATCGGTATGGAAGAGAGATAGACCTCCTGGCCAAGACTATCCAGGCAGTGGTGTCAAAACTTGCCAGAAAATGACCAATAATTAAGGGATAAAGGAATATACCATGAACGATATGATCCAGAACGATAGCGAACTTATGCCGGCCACAACCAACTACACAGGAGCCGTTGCCGGAGTGGAGCAATCACGGGCGGTGGCAGAGGTGCAAGCCTGCCTTGTGCTTGCTAGATCAAACCCTCGTAATGAGGTGCTGGCCGAAAAGAAGATCCTCAACGCCTGCAAGCGTCAAGGGTTGGCTGAAGGTGCAAGCTATTCTTTCCGCAGAGGATCGGAAGTAGTGACCGGTCCAAGCATCCGCCTGGCCGAAGTCCTGGCCAGGTATTGGGGGAATATCAATTACGGGTTCCGCGAGATCGGCCGCGGCTCTGATTACAGCGAAATTGAGGCATTCTGCCATGACTTTGAAACCAATGTCAAAGTATCCCGGACCTTCCAGATCAAGCACTGGCGCGACAAGAAGGGTGGTGGCGCGGCACTCACGGCAGAGCGGGACAAGTATGAGCATGTCGCGTCTCATGCTCAAAGAAGAGTCAGGGCATGTCTGCTCGAGATCATCCCCGGCGATATCGTGGAGATGGCAGAGGAAGCCTGTAAGGCGACACTTGTACAGAGTATCGGCAACATAGACGACAAGATTAAACAGATACTTGAGGGTTTCGCCAAGCTCAATGTCACACAGGCCCAAATAGAGGCATATATGCAGCGGCCTATCCGGTCGATTGTACCGGCAGATGTGGTCATGCTTCAGCGGATCTTCCGGTCAATCCGTGACGGTATCGCGTCTGTCGCTGAGTTTTTCGAGGAAGGGAAGGAGAATGCGGCACAGAAGATCGCTGACAAGTTCGCCGCGAAAACCGCAGTACAGGAAGAGAAGTCTGAAGACCAGTCGGCAAAGACCGCTGCCGTTCCCCCGGTAGAGAAAACCAAGCCAGCGGCCAGCAAGAAGCCGCCGGTCGAGAAGAAAGCCGACCTTCCTACAGACAAGCCTGTCGATGAGGCCAAAACCGAGCCAGCCGAAACAGAAGACGCCTACGCCTATCCTCCCCAGATCAAAGCCGAGATGGAAGAGGTTGACAAGAAGAAGTCGGGGCAAGAACTGGACGTCTGGTCGATGAAGCATATCCAGCGGATTGAAACAAAGTATGGCAAGGAATGGGCTGATTACATGCTGCAATATGTCTTGAAACGCCGCAACCTGCTCAATGCCCCTTCCGATCCCGCAGCACCTTCAGTCGAACCAGATAGCGAGGAACCGATGCTGGTCAATTGCCCACAGGGTAAAAAGGGGATGACCGAGGCCGATTGTGACGAAATGGATTGCCGGCCAATCTGCACCTTCTTTAATCCTACCGATTCCGGCCGCAAGATGGAGGTGGAGATATAAACGAACTTATCATCCACATTACCGGCTCCGTGGTGGAATCCAATCTCGAGGAATTTGAGATCCGGTTTCGGGAGTACATCAACACCATCAACCTGACCCTGAATACCGATCAGGATTTCGCCCAAGCTAAACAGGATATCGCCAACCTTAAAGCAGACGCGCAGAAGATCGTTGAGGCTAAAAAGAAAGCCTTGGCGATGATGGCGGACGTCAACGCCCTGTTTAATAAGCTGGACATTGCGTCTGCTGCCCTGGACACGGCTCGGCTGAATCTGGACAAACAGGTTAAAAAGGAAGAACAGAGGCGCAAAGACGAGGTAATCAACGCGGCCCTGCAGTCGGCCCGCGATGGTGTCGCGCTCATCCTTGAGGAAAACCCGCTTCTTGATGGTGTCAAGATTTTGGCAAACGAGACAAAGATCAGGGCGGGTGCCGCGAACAAGAAGGGCCTGGCTGGAATGGAGAAAGGTCTTGCTGCTGCAGTCCAAGAAGAACTGGACAGGATTAAGGCCCTGGCCGTCGCCGCGTCTCTTAATATGGGCCGGATGATATTCGCTGATGAGAATGGATACCCGGGCCTGTTCCCAGACCGGAAAACCCTCTGTCTTCTGTCGGAAGCCGAGGTCGCGTCAGAGATTGATCGTCGTATCGAGATTCAGAAACTCAAACTGCAAAATCAAGAACTGGCGAAGAAGGTTGAGAATCAGGCTACGGCGCCGGCAGAAACACCGATGGCGGAACCTCCTTCTGTGCCGTTGGTCACGGCAGGACACATGCCGGCGGCTCCAGTGAAGGGCTATGTTTCCACCTTTAACACATCCGCCCCCACCACACAGAAGAATACCCCAGCAGGACAGAACCAGTACAATTGGGGCTGCAACCTGACATGCTCTCGTCTTGAGGCCATCGAGTTTGGAGAAAAGCTCTTCGAGTTCACCAGCAAGTACCCGTTTGTCGTCGGTAATCCTTGGCTCAAAAAAGATCACGTTTAAGCATGGGAGAGGGTTTATGAACACAGATAAAATCAAAGCCGCCAAAGCAGCGGCAAAGCGTTTCAATGAGGCCGCCAACGAATACCTACTGGTAGCCGAAAAAGACCAACGCGAATGCTTCTATATCGGCAAACATCCGAAGCAATCAGGGGCGTTGCGGAGAGCGAGTATGGATCTTACTCGGGCGCTTTCGGAAATGCGGAGGACTTCGCCATGAAAGAGCGACCGATTTTATTCAGCGCTCCGATGGTTAAGGCGATCCTCGATGGCCGGAAGACTATGACGCGGCGGGTGTTTAAAAACGATGACTCCAAGCGCGTCGGTAGCCGTAATTTTGTACATGTGCTGCATGGGAAAGATGCCAGTGTATTGACGGTTAAACAGCCTGCCGACGCGGCATATGCTGGGTTCAACTATTCGACATCAGTGCAAACCAGTGCTGTGTATTTCAAATGCCCTTATGGCCAGCCTGGCGATCGGTTGTGGGTGCGGGAGACATGGGGGATAACCACGCCATACGATGAGTTGCGATATCAAGATAACGGGGTGGATTGCGGCCCCGTCTGGTATCGGGCAGATGGTAGTTTGCGAATAGACGAGCGGAGCAGGGCCGACCTTTGTTATGGCCGAGGAAAATGGAGACCGTCTATCTTTATGCCCCGCTGGGCCAGCCGAATCGACCTCAAAATAACTGGTGTCCGCGTTGAGCGGTTGAACGATATCAGCGAAGACGACGCAAAAGCTGAAGGGTGCACAAGTACGGTAGAGATTCTTTCAGAAGAAGAGCCTGACGGGACCGTGCATGCTGTTGACTACCGAGGGCTCTATGCCGTTGAGAGGTTTCAAGACCTTTGGGGCTCAATCAACGGCAAAACTCCCGGCAAGGCATGGGCTGATAACCCCTACGTGTGGGTTGTCGAGTTTAAAAGAATAAAGGCATGACCCCTGGCCCCGCCTGCCCAGCATTCCCCGGCGATCTGCCTACGCTCGAATGGTGTGAGCAGGCCAAAGGGGAGTGGTGCGTTGACTGTCGGTGCGGGCGGGTTAAGCGGAGTGGGAAGAGTTTGTATCAGGTTTCAAAAGAACTCGAACGAAAGGTAAAAAATGAGCGATGATATTAACGGTTCGTTAACGATCCCTTAACGATCCCTTAACGACTGCTTAACGGTCGTTGAACGGTCGTTGAACGAAAATAATTACCTTGGAATGTAAAAATATTACCGCTCACATCTTTAAATAATTACCTCCTAAGTAGGTCTTTAAAAGCTCTTAAAGAAGGTATCTAAGTATGGTCGTATTACCACAAATAAACAGAAGGTGAATTATGGATTGTCTGTACTTCACAGTTCCAAAGCTCGAAAAGTGGCAGCACTACAAGGAGAGAACCCCGCCATGGATAAAACTCCATCGGGATATATTCAACGACTACAAGTTTTCATGCTTGCAAGATGCTAGCAAGTTGCACCTGATGCTGATTTGGCTGCTTGCAAGCCAGATGGATAACAAGGTGCCGTGTGACTGTGATTGGTTGTCTAAAAAACTTGGGGTTTCATCGCAAGTGAATTTAAGGGAACTGCAAGAACATGGTTTTATTGAAGTATTAGAAAATGCTAGCGTTGCGCTATCAGACTGCAAGCAAAGCGCTATTGTAGAGACAGAGACAGAGACAGAGACAGAGACAGAGACAGAGACAGAAAAAGCTGTTTGCGTCGAGGCGGAAACCACCTCGGCCCCGGAAGATGCAATTCCGCTTTTGGTTTTCCCAATCATCGGGAAAAAGAAACAGTTCCCAATTTTTCAGAAAGACATCGATGAGTGGCAAGAAACATATCTCGGAGTTGATGTCCTCGCTGATCTGAAAAAATGCAGGCAGTGGAACCTTGATAATCCTCAAAAGAGAAAAACCAGCAGGGGAATAAGAACCCATATTTCAGCGTGGCTCGGCAGAACACAGGATAGTTCTTCAAAGAAAAGGACCGTCAGTGCAGAGGTAAAGCCGAGAACCATGAGAGAGGAAGCCGTTGCATACAGAGACGCTGAGCTTGAGAGAATTGAAAAGGGGTTAAAGGATGGAACGATTGACTTTGGATTTAGTAAAGACGGCAGTGACCCGGCTCTCCTGCCATTACCCGAATAGCGGGATGAGCCCGAAGGCGATGGAGATCGTAGCGGAAGACTGGTGCGCTGATTTCAATGCGGCCAGGATCACGCCAGAGAAGTTTGCACGAATGGTTATCTTGTCTCGCCGGCGCAGTAAGTTTTTTCCTTCGTTGGCGGATATGCTGGAATTTTCGCGGGAGATATCCGAGGTAGATCGTCGCGCAAAGGATCTGCTTTTCTCTCTTCCAGAGCCGGAACCGACTGATGCCCAAAAGGAGAAGGACCAGAAGATAGCCGAAAAGGCGCACTCAATAATTTTCCTCGATGTGCCGCCTGAAGAAAAGGGACGGCTTATGGCTGAATATTTGGAGACGCTATAGGCAAAACGATACACCCACGCTTCAAACGACCACCGACGCATACATACGCATAGGTGGTCCACAAAATGAAAATTAGACGGCAAGGTGGCAATTATGGACTGTGAAAAATTAGACGGCCAGTTGGAAGAAATGGAAGGCATCGCGAATTATTTACGTGGAATGTCGCTTGACCCAAGAATACCATCTGAATTTAAAGGGTACGTCCAGAAACAAGTTGCAAGACTCGATAAGGTTTGCGAAGCGGTGCTTGAAATTGTCGAGGGGTGTTGATTATGAGAAAGCCAAGAAGCGATCAAATTCCATACCCGAAGGATATCGAAACGACATGCGGTAATTGTGGGGAACCTGTCACGGTCCACCTGAAAAGCAACGCCGACCGCAGGCGCCGGTATTACTGCGATGAAACCTGTAGAGATGAGAAGGTGAGCGCGTCGAAGGCGGCGGCGATCCTGCTGCGGCAGGCGGCCTTTAAGTCGAGCAGGGCGGCGAGGGAGATATTGGCCGAAAAACAGGACACGCCTGGAACTATAAACCCCTGGGTGCGGCGGCCGATCAAGATGACGCAGTCCGAGAAGGGTAGGATTGAGGCACAGGATTATGCAAAGGGGTTGTGGTTGTCACGGGATGGGGCGAATATATGATCACCCATTTAGCGCGAGTGCCTATTTTTAATCGGTTTGTTTTCTTTGTGGGGAACTGTTCGGCGGAAGATGCCGAGGACGCAATCTATCGCCTCAAGAACAAGAGGACGCAGGTTTCTCTTACCCATACCGCCGAAGGGTGCGTGAGGGATAGCGGAGGTGACGTGTTTGTGTGGGTCAAGGATTTGGACAAGGCAAGTGTGGTGTCGCATGAACTGGCGCACGCGGCTTGCTCGATTATGGAGGAATGCGGAATACCGCTGTGCCGAGATACTGAAGAGGTTATGTGCTACCTGGTTGGTTGGCTGAAGTTGAACGTGTTGGATAAGGTGTATTTGAAGTATGAAAAGGTTAAGGAGAAGGCTGAGTAGGCAGGATAGAGACGAGCGGCAGGGGTGATTCTGCCGCTCTTTTTGTTTCACTTCTTTCCCAATGGCACACAATATTCCCACTCCAGAAATTCCTTTTTTGTTTTGCGTGGCTGTGCTGGTTTCGTCCGAAACTTTCCATCAGGTGACATTCCGATGAAAATAGCCTCAACACCTATTGTTTCTAGGTCGCCGTCGAAAACGCTGACTAATACTCTGTCTCCAATGTTCATATTATTTTCTCCTGGTGAGGTTCGGTAAGGGGATGATAAGGAAATTACACAGTTGCGATATTAAAGCTCCCCATCGCAAGTGTACTTTCCTTGCATAAATAGCTAGTTGTTATGTGGACAGGGTGCCAAGAAGAAGTACCCATGGTCCCGTTGAAATATAGGTCCTGGTTGCTGTTCGATATTATTTCAAAAACCTTCACGGTGCCGGATATTTCTGAGTTGAGTTCGGTGCTATTGTGAGCATCTGCCGTGTCGTTGTAGGCAAGAAGAACTTCGTTGCCCGCGGCATCACACCCATAAACACGAATTGAGCAGTCGGTAAATTTATCCTTCCAGTTTGGTCCGGTGTTGGCAATGAGCCGTATTAGTTCGGGGGAGCAATATGACTCCACCTCGGATGGCTTGAAGACTGGCGGGGCTTGGTCGGCATCGAAATCATACTCGTCGGGGTAGTCGTCCTCGAAGTAGTAATCGTCTTCAAATTGTTCGTCGTGTTCTGCTTCGTATTCTTCGATTAGGGCGGATATCTTGTCTTTGAGTTCTTCTCTGTTCATGCCTTAGCCTTATCCTGTAAGATTTTAACCAGTCCTCCAACGTTCCGGCCCTCCCACCCATATCCTTCCCAAACAAGACATGCCTTGCACGGAAACGGGCACTTGTGTGGCATGTCTGGCTCAAAGTCTCCACACCCCACATAATTGAGGCACACTTGTTCGTCACACTCCGCGCCACATAGCGGGTTTGCAGACGAAAACGCGTGTAACTCTTTCAAGGATTCGTGAACCTTTATTTTATTTCCACCAAATATTGGCATTACCCTCTCCCCCCCTTGGCTGTAGCCATATTAGCCCGATACTCCCGATGGACCTTGAGCAGCAGCCGCATATGAGCGGACGTGCTGCGGCTTGGCCCTGTCACCTTCTCGATCCTGTTGATGTTCTGCCGGCAGCTTACCCCGAGCCTGTCTGCCAGGGCCTGCTGGCTTAGGCCTAGTTCGGTGCGGATCTGGCGGAACTCTTCCTTTGTTAGCTGGCCTGGGTGGCGACGGGAATGATTGCTGGTTTTCATAAACTCTCCCTTTGGATATCCATCACAGCTCGAATAAACTCAACAGCCTGTTCAGCGACAATTGCGTTGCCGTAGCCCTTCAGCCGCATTTTTCGGCTTTCGGCTTTTTCTTTGAGCGGATCGAGCGAGTATCTACCCGCAATGCTGCGATATCCCAATCTATCGGCAAGCCCATCAGCCAGCGGCTCAACCCTGGATTCAGTTGGCCGCCACTTTCCATCTCGGCAGAAGAGCCAGTCAACATCTCGCCAGTGGCCGTTAGTCGGGCCGGCTGGCTGTGGTCTAGATAATTCACTGCATCGTTTAGATTCACAGAGTGGCCTTGCGCTTTCCTCTTCTCGGGGTCTTGACCCCTTCCTCGTTGTGAATTTGGAGATTGCACGGTCGGCGTCGGCCAACCTGACATTTTCGACATCTGGACCAAACTCTGCCCTGACATCCCCGGCGTTATCCCCGTGCCTCCCCTTTCGCTGTCTGAACTGCTTGGAGTTGGCCAACCCGATAACGGCGCCGTCTCCGATAATCCCATCATTCCCGGTCGTGGCGATACATTCCCTTCCTTGATTGCGTCCGTGCTGGTCGGTGTCGGCCAGCCAGTGCAACCTTTGGCGGATATGCGGCGCACCGAAGCCCGCAGCGCAGGTATCGACCGCCCCGCAGGCGTAACCCGCTCTTTCCAGGTCAGCTTGTACAATGTCGAGCCAAGCAAGCGCGTCCTTGCTTGCAACCTGTTCGCCAATGATCGTGACAGGGCGGCACTGTTCAACGAGATGGAAGAAAGCTGGCCAGAGGTGCCGCTCGTCATCAATCCCTGCTCCTTTACCTGCCGCGCTGAAAGGCTGGCACGGGCAAGAGCCTGTCCAGATCGGTCGGCTATCTGGCCAACCGGCTCGGCGCAGGGCATAAGACCAAACACCGATACCGGCGAAGAAGTGGCACTGGGTATATCCAATAAGCTCATTTGGTACGACATCTTCAATACTCCTTTCGTCTACGATTCCAGGCGCAATCAGCCCGTCTTTGATTAATTCACGGAGCCATGCGGCGGCGTGTGGGTCAATTTCGTTGTAATAGGCGCTCATACTCCTCCTTTTGCACTCCCTGTCTGTCACACATGATCGAAAAATCACGATATGAAAATTATAGTCGTCCTAGTGACTACATGCAAGCGAAATTACGTTACATTCGATTGCCGACATGAAAATTATCATCTATCCTTGAAGGCGAACCAGTAAGCGTATCAACTGATACGTGGTTTGCCCGGCGGCACTCCCCACTCCCGGTGCCGCCGGGGACCTTTGGAAAACATATGGAAAAGAAACCTATTAAACTACCCAAATTGACCGACTTCGAACTACTACTCTGCAACGAGTATATGGCAAACGGCTGTAACCAGTCTAATGCACTGCGGACCTGCCGCCCATCGACGCAGAAGTGGTCAAATGCTGCGGTCTGGGGTCGAGCATCAGCGATGTTCTCTAAGCCGCAGGTCAAGGCATACATAGCCGAACTCAAAGAACGGGCCAAAGAGATAGCAGATGCGAAACTGGATATCTCCATCGAGCGAGTCTTGAAAGAGTTCGCCAGGGTCGCATTCTCAGACATTCGGACCATTTTCACGAAGGACGGGCAGTTGGTATCTCCTACCTCTATGGACGATGACACTGCCGCCACCGTGGGCTCGATTGAAGTTGTGACCAAGTATATCGGCAGCGGCGAAGACATGGAAGTCGAGTACACCCACAAGATCAAACTGAACGACAAGCTGCGAGCCCTTGAGAACCTGGGCAAGTACCTGAAGATCTACGAGGCACAGGAAGAGAAGGGAACGCAAGAAGGGTATCAATACAAAGGCGCACGCCTACCAGCCTGGATGGAGGAAATGATCCCGTCAGGCAAGGAGTGACATGCTCCCCTTGATGGAGGATCAAATAGCCGAGTATGGCAACATCTTTGACCGGTGCATCCGGGAAGGTGGCGAGAAAGGCGGTCATGAACTCCTTCACATGGCAATGCGGGCACTCTGTCAGACTGATTTATTCTACCTTTTGGCCTTTGTTTTGGGCCGGGTTGATGTGCGGAGGCAGTGGCTTTACGAGCGGTGTGTTGATGTCCAAGCTGAGCCTGATGGGTATTTGGATCTATGGGCGAGAGAGCATTACAAGGCCCTCCCTGTCAACACCATCGTGCCAACTCCAAGCGGGTATAGCCTACACGGTGAGTTGAATGTGGGGGATGAGGTATTTGGCGGAGATGGCAGTCCGGTTAAAATTGTTGCCAAGACAAGAGTGTTTTACGGGACCAAGTGTTACCGCATTACCTTCGATGATGGGACTTCTATAAATGCCGGCAGGGATCATCTCTGGGAGGTTGGCATAAAGACGCGGGGTCCGAGGCCAGAGAGAAAGACAGGCAGGGAGAATGCCATTGTTTCAACCGAGGAAATATACCGAATGAGCCACGCTGTCGACAATAGGATGTCTATTGACATGTCCAGAGTTGTTGACCTCCCGAAAAAAGACTTGCCCGTTGAGCCGTACACCTTGGGCGCATGGTTGGGAGATGGCAATTCAGCAGGGCCGAGAATTACATGCGCCTACGACGACAAGGGCATTATTGACGAGATTGCAAAACACTACCCCGTAAAAGAGGGGAAAAAGAATAGCGACACAACCGGATCGTTCATGTTTGGCGGTGGCGTGAAGGGGAAGAAAGGATCGGGCATAAGTCCTGCCCTGCGGGGAATTGGGGTTTTAAACAATAAACACATTCCAATCGACTATCTGAGAGCATCAAGGAGGCAGCGCATGTCTCTACTCCAGGGGTTGATG
>Ga0209727_1000279_pt1 | contig 62199 bp, 47 predicted proteins | sample RifGroC1_FD_183995 | JGI IMG/M metagenome (GOLD analysis project Ga0209727, IMG submission 183995) | Groundwater microbial communities from Rifle, Colorado, USA - Groundwater C1 (SPAdes) (version 2) | ecosystem: Environmental > Aquatic > Deep subsurface > Groundwater | place: Rifle, Colorado... | reverse complement strand
GACCGCCTGCTCCGCCACGTCCGCCGCCTCGACGGCGAAGACCTCAGTCTCGTCCATCTTCGCGATGATGTTGTCGGGGTTTATGCCACGCTTCTCGGAGAAGTCGGCGATGGAATGGGAACAGCGTATGGCCATCCCGTCGGTTATCTTCTTCGCGCGGACGAGCAGGGCTCCCTTCAGGATTCCGGGGAAGCAGATCGAATTGTTCACCTGGTTCGGGAAGTCCCCGCGGCCGGTGGCCATGATGAAGGCTCCCTCTTCCTTGGCGGCGTAGGGCCAGATCTCCGGCACCGGGTTGGCGCAGGTGAACACGATGGATTTGGGGGCCATGGAACGGATCCATTCCCGTTTGACCGTGTCCGGTCCCGGGGTCGACAGGGCGATCAGCACGTCGGCGCCCTTCATGGCCTCTTCGATGGCCGCGATCCGCTTGGGGTTGGTCTTTTCGCAAAGTTCCCACTTGCGGTAATTCCGCGGGTCCTTCTTAATGTCCTCGCGCCCCGCGTGCAGGCCGCCCTTGGTGTCGAACATCACCATTTTGGCCGGGTCGCCCCCGTCGGTGATGATGAGCCGGGCGATCGTGGTGTTGGAGGCTCCCGCTCCCAGGAGCACGATCCTGACCTCGGACAGCTTCTTGCCCGCCAGCTTCAGCGCGTTCAGCAGTCCCGCCAGCGTCACGCAGGCGGTGCCCTGGGCGTCGTCGTGCCAGACCGGGATGTCGCACGCTTCCCGCAGGTCGTCCAGCACCTTGAAGCAGTTCGGCTGGCTGATGTCCTCCAGGTTGATCGCCCCGAAGGAATGCTGGACCATCTTCACGAATTCGATCAGCTTCTCCGGATCGTTCTTCCCGTCCTTGTCCCTGGAATCCACGCAGAGGGCCATGGAATCCACCCCTCCCAGGTACTTCATGATCATGGCCTTGCCTTCCATGACCCCCAGGCCCCCGGGCGGCGTGCAATCCCCGTCCCCGAGCACCCGCGTGGAATCGGACACGACGCCCACGAGGTTCCCGCGGTTGGACAGCGCGAAGGACGTATCGTTGTCGTCCCGGATCGTGGTCGAGACCTTGGACACGCCGGGCGTGTACCAGACGTTGAACCAGTTCAGTCCGTAGATCCCGCACTTGGGCACGGTCTGCATCTTGCCGCCGTAGAACTTGTGGGCTTCCAGGGACAGGGTCTTCAGGAACAGGGTCTTGGCCTTGGCCTTCTGCTCCTCCGTGAAACCGGCGGGGAATACCGCGTCCAGGTTCGAAAGGCTCGGATCGAGTTTCATATCATTTCCTTTTTGTCGTACGCCTTCTCCATCGCCTGGATCAGCGGGAGCTTCTTTCCGGCGAGGAAACGTACCATGGCGCCTCCCCCGGTGCATACGTAGCCGTATTTTTCCAGGTCCGTAAACCTGGCGGCGGCGCTGATCGTGTCCCCGCCGCCGACCACCGTATAGCCGGGGGCGTCCGCGATCGCGTTCCAGATTTCCCTGGTGCCCTTCTCCCAGCGCGCGTCCTCGTACATGCCCGCCGGTCCGTTGACGAAGACGGAACTGGCGGCGGCTATCCTTTCCCTGAACAGGGCGATGGTCTTCCCGCCGACATCGGGGAAAAGGACCTTGTCGAACTTTCCCGCCGCCGCGCCGGGGCCGGGGCCGCCGGCCGTGCCGGCCGCCTCCGCTCCGATCGCGGCCACGTCCACCTCGGCGCGCTGCCCGTCCGCCTCGTAGGCCAGATCCACGGGCAGCACGAATTTGTCGCTCCATCTGGCCAGCAGGTCCTTCGCTTCCGGGATGAACTCGTCCAGGGCCTTGTCCTTCAGGAATTTGGCCGTGGCCGCGCCCAGGTCCCTGCCCCGGGCGATGTGCATCACCAGTCCCGTGACGCCCGCGGTCAGGATGGCGTCGGCGGCCCCGTCCTGGAGCACCTTGCGCATCATGGAGAAGGCGTCGGAGATCTTGGCCCCGCCGAGCACGAACACGCAGGGACGGCGGGGGCTGTCCATCACCGACTTCAGCGCGGTGTATTCTTCGACCAGCTGCAATCCGCCCGCGCTCGGCAGGATTTCCTGGAAGGCCACCATGGAGGGGGCGTTCCGGTGCGCCGCCGCGAAGGCGTCGTTCACGTACAGGTCGGCCAGCGGCGCAAGGCTCCGCACGAGCCAGGTCTCCAGCATCTCCTGCGGTTTGAGCTTCACTTCCTTCTCGAAGCCGGAGATCTCCTCCGCCAGATAGCGCAGGTTGCCCAGGAGCACGCACTCCCCGTCCTTCAGCGAGCGGACCGCCGCCTGCGCGGCCGGCCCGCACACGTCGTCGATGTAGCCTATCTTCCGCCCCATGAGCTTGCCCAGGATCTCCGCGTGCTCGGCCATGGGGATCAGGTTCTGGTAGTCCAGGGTGTCGCCCTGGTGGGCGATCATCGCAACGCGGGCCCCGCCCTCCAGCAGCTTCGCCAGCGTGGGGACAGTCTTCCCGAGCCGGTTCGTGTTGACGATCTTCCTGGTCCCGGGGTCTATCGGCGAATTGATGTCCGGGCGGAAGATCACCGTCTTCCCCCGGATGTCGAAGGCGTCGATGGAGCGGATCTTGATTGCCGGTCCTTCCATCGCGCTTACGCCTTCCACTTCCCGATGCCCAGGTACCTGTTCGTGGCGTCCGTTCCTTCGATCCGGTCCTTCTGCATCCCCGTGCAGGCGCGCACCGCGTCGATGTTCTCCGGTATCACCACCGCTTCCTGCGGGATGTTGATCGCGAACATCAGGTCTTTCCCGCTCTTCACGATCGAGTCACGCCACACGGCGATCTCGTACATGTCCCCGCGGGGATTGCCCAGGTCGCGGGCGTAGCGGAACAGGCTCGCGTTTCCCAGGAAGCCCTCATCGATGGACACAGGCCTGATTCTCGGATGCTCGCTGAAGAATTCCAGCGCGTTCTCCACGGACAGCTCCTTCTTGGTGGTCATCACCACCGTGATGATGTGGCCGTGGGTCACCGGCGTATGCACCAGGATCCCCGTGGCTCCCACGTGCGGCATGATCGTCATCAGGTCCAGCGCCTGGTGGCTGGGGGCGTGGTCGATCTGCAGGGCGTTGGTCAGGCCGCGGTGGTAGTCCCCCGGATCGGCGACGCGGCGGATGATGGTGATCGCCACCCTCTCCACGCCCGCCTTCCGGTCTATGCAGTCCACCGCGCGGATGAGGCCGGTGGTGTTGCAACTGGTCAGCTTCAGGAACTGGGCTCCTATGCCCTTCTCGTAGTTCGCGTAGCCGTGGAAGAAGACGTCCGCCACGGCGTTCTTCTCGCCGCCCTGGAAGATGCCCTTCTTGCCGTGCTTGGCGTACAGCTCCTTGTTCTTGGCCCCCACGCCCGCGCTCGTCGCGTCCAGCATCACATCGCACTTCTTGACCAGATCTTCCAGGGTGCCGGACACCGGGATCTTCAGGGCGTCCAGCTCGCCGCGCTTCTCCGGCAGCGCCGTGTACAGGTCGTAGGGCATGCCCTTTTCCTTCAGCGCCCGCACCGCAAGCGTCGGGGCCACGTCCGCCACGCCCACCAGTTCCATGTCCTCTTGCAGGGCCACGCCGTCCGCCAGCCTCTGCCCGATCACCCCGTAGCCCGCGACTCCGACTCTTATCTTCGCCATGCTGTCCCCCCCCCGCGCCTGCTAGATTCCGGCTTTTTCGCGAATGTACGTACGAGCCTTGATCGCGTACTCCAACGGATTCGCCTTGGACGGATCCTGCTCGGCTTCCACTACCCACCAGCCCTCATAACCTGCTTTCTTCAGTTCATCGAATACGGGAACGAAGTCCACGCCCCCGTCGCCGGGCACGGTGAAGGTTCCCGCCTTTACGGCGGCCAGGAATGAGAGTTTCTCTTTCCGGACCCTGTCGCGCACCGCGAAACGCAGGTCCTTCAGGTGCACGTGCTTGACGCGCTTGATCCACTTCCGGAGCACCGCGAGGTGGTCCTCGCCCGAAAACACGAGGTGGCCCGTATCGTACAGCAGGCCGAGCAATTCCGGCTTGGTTCCTTCCATAAGACGGTCAATCTCGGCGGAGGTCTGGACGCCGGTCCCCATGTGGTGGTGGAAGGTGAGCTTCATGCCCTTCTCCGCCGCGCGCTCGCCCAGGCGGTTCAGTCCTTCGCAAAGCTTCTTCCATTCGTCGTCGGTGAAAACCGGCTTGTTATCGAAAATGGACAGGTCCTGGCGTCCCTGGATGGAATGTCCCTGTTCGGAAGCTCCGATGACGCGCGCTCCCGCGGCATGGAGGTAATCGCGGTGCTTGATGAAGTCCTTTTCCACTTCGGCATAACTCTTGGTGGTCAGGAAGGAGCTGAACCAGGCGTTGCAGATGGTCAGTCCGCGCAGGGACAAGGCCTTGTTGAGCACGGCCGTATCCTTCGGATACTTGTTGCCTACCTCGCTGCCTTCATAGCCGGCGAGGGCCATTTCGCTCACGCACTGTTCGAACGGAATTTCCCCGCCGAGTTCCGGCAGGTCGTCGTTGGTCCAGCCAATCGGCGCTATCGCCAAGCGCACTTTCTTGTCGCCCATGATTCCTCCCTCAGAATTTTCGCGTCTTCGCGATTTCGATCTTGTTCTCTGCCGCGGCCTTCACCACCGCGGGATTCGCGGAGACCTCCGCGGTACCGACGCGCCACCAGGATTCGTAGCCGTAGGTCATGGACTTGGGACTCACCTTGGCGTCGATCACCACCGGACCCTTTTCTTTGAGCGCCCGGCGCACCGCCCTGCGGAACTCGTCCACCGTCCTCGCCCGCAGGCCGACGGCTCCCCAGCTTTCCGCGTTCTTCGCGAAATCGACGACCACCGACGGCCCGTCGAGCCTGCCGGTCGCCCCGTCTCGCGTCCGCCACTCGTTGCCGTAATGGACGATGCCCTGGCTGCCCTGCAGGTTGTCGATGCAGTGGAAGCCCGCGTTGTCCAGGACCACCACGATGATCTTCTTGCCTTCCTGCACGGCCGTCAGCAGCTCCGTGTGGAGCATCGTATAGGCCCCGTCGCCGACGATGGCGACGACTTCCCGGTCGGGAGCGGCCAGCTTGGCGCCGAGCGCCGCGGCCACTTCGTAGCCCATGCAGGAGAACCCGTATTCCATATGGTAGGTTCCGGCCACGCGCGTCCGCCAGACCCGCTGCATGTCGCTGGGGATGGATCCCGAACCGGACACCGCTATCGCGTTCTTCGGCAGGAGCACGTCGTTGAGCTCGCCGAGGGCGCGCGCCTGCGACAGGCCGGCCGGGTCCTCGGCGGAATATAGCCGGTCCACTTCCTTTTTCCATTCTTCCCGCGCCTTGGCGATCGCGTCTCCCCAGGAAGACTTGTATCCGCGCAAGGAAGGGGCGCGCGTGACGGCCGCCAGCGTCAGCTTGGCGTCCGCGACTATGGGCTCCGCGTTCATCTTGTACGCGTCGAAGGATGCGACGTTGACGGCGACGAAGCGGCAGGAAGGATTCTGGAACAGCCACTTGGAGCAAGTGGTGAAGTCGCCCAGCCGGGTACCGACGGCGATCACGAGATCGGCCTGCTTGGCCAGCTTGTTCGCCGCAAGGCTCCCGGTGGTCCCGATGCCCGAAAGATTGTAGGGATCGTCCCAGAGGACGGTGCCCTTCCCCGCCTGGGTCTCCCCGAAGGGGATGTGGAACTTCGAACAGAAGGCCTTCAGTTCCCGACCCGCGCCCGAATAGCGCACGCCTCCGCCGAGGATCACGTAGGGCTTTTTCGCCTTGGCCAGCGCCTCGACGAGGCGCGCGGTCTGTCCGGCCGTCGGGATCCTGCGCTCGATATGGTGGACCCGCTTGGCCAGGAATTCCTCGGGGTAGTCCCAGGCTTCGCCCTGCACGTCCTGGGGCAGGGCGACCGTCACCGCGCCCGTCTCGGCCGGATCGGTCAGCACCCGGAACGCGTTGAGCATGGCCGTCATAAGCTGCTCGGGGCGATTGACGCGGTCCCAGTATTTGCTGACCGCACGGAAGGCGTCGCTGGCGGTGTTGGTGTAATCATGGGGCAATTCGATCTGCTGCAGGACGGGATCCGGCTGCCGGCACGCGTAGGCGTCGCCGGGGAGGAACAGCACGGGGATGCGGTTGGCGGTGGCTGTTCCGGCCGCGGTCACCATGTTCAGCGCGCCGGGTCCGATGGAGCTCGTGACCGCCATGATGCGCTTGCGGTCGTTCTGCTTGGCGTAGCCCATGGCCGCGTGGGCGGCGCCCTGTTCGTTCTTGCCCTGGTAGAAGGGTAGCTTGTTTCCGGCGGCCGCCAGGGCTTCCCCGAGACCTACGACGATGCCGTGGCCGAAGATGCCGAAGACGCCGGAAACGTATTTGATCTCCTCGCCGTCCACTTCAATGTATTGGTTGTCGAGGAAGCGCAGCAAGGCTTGGGACATGGTCAGCCGGATCGTAGACATATTCGATGCCTCCTGGATTATTTTATGCGTGGCGACCAGATGGGCGCATCCGGTTCGCTGACCCATTCATGGGCCTCGGTAAAGGTCGGGTTGCCGTAGCGGTCGCCGTCCAGATGACGTATGACCCAGAGGTACCACATCGCATAGCCGGGCGCGGTCACCTGCGGATGATCCTCGCCCTCCCGGATGAGGATGGTGTCGCGATTGTGGAGCATATAGGGACGGTCGCCGATGGCGGTAAGGCCGAAACCCCGCTCGGGAAGGAAACGATAATGGTAGATTTCAGGTTGAGGGTGGTGATGGGGCGGATAGCTGGACCATTTGCCGGGGATGCCGATTACCTCTCCGACCACGAGTTTGGATTGGGGCATGTTGGAATCGTTGAAGACCGTGCGAACGATTCTGGTCGAAGTTTCCTGCATGGTGCCGGCTCCGCGGAATTCGCTCCCGCATTCGGCGGGGGTAAATAGCCGCGCCTTGTAATCCGAGGCGTTTTCCGTCGCCATCCGGTAGAATTCGGCACCCGAAGGACCGGCCTTGATGACGACCTTGGCCTTCCTGGGAACCAGAAGGGTCCACGGGGACTCGTCGAAAAGGCTCCCGCGGGTCACGTCCATTGTGCCGCCGGGCCACGAAAGGCGCGCGCCGCCGCGCACCAGGAGGAAGGCGCGCTCGTCCTCTTCCGCGAAGTCGGTTATCTCTTCCCCGGGAGCGAGCAACAGGGGTCCGAAATCCATGAGCATGTCGGCCGTCCCGCCGCTCCTATTGACGAGAAGCGTGGATCCGCGCACGAAGGGCGCTCGGTGTCTTATCTGCAAGGGAAACCTCCTGGGGCCGAAGCGCGGCGGAATCGCGGCCCGCCGCGCGCAGGGATCAGCCGATCTCGTCGATGCGGACGGACCGATTTTCGGCGAGGGATTTTTTGGCCGCAAGTCCCACCAAGAGATCACGGAGTCCGTCTTCGCCTGAAACCGGAACATCCTTCCCTTCCAGCACAGCGGAGACGAACGCCTTCATCTCGTCGATGAAGGCTGTCTTGTAGCGCTCCAGGAAGAAGTACATCGGCTTGTCGCCGCTCACGCCCTCATCGTTGGAGAGCTTCACGGTACTGGGCGTGTCGTTCTCCGCCTGGGCGCAACCCTTGGAACCGAAAACCTCGACGCGCTGGTCATAGCCGTAAGCCGCCTTCCGCGAATTGTCGATGACGCCGAGGGCGCCGTTGGCGAATTTCAGGGTTACGATGGCCGTATCCACGTCTCCCGCCTTCCCGATGGCGGGATCGATGAGCACGGCGCCGGTCGCATGGACCTCGACGACCTCGCTGCCAGCCTGGAACCGGGCCATGTCGAAATCATGGATCATCATGTCAAGGAAAATGCCGCCCGAAACGGCCACATAGGTCGCGGGAGGCGGAGCCGGATCGCGGGAAGTGATCTTCACCATCTGGACGTCGCCGACCTTTCCGGCCAGGGTCATCTCCCTCACGGTCCGGAAATTATGGTCGAACCGGCGGTTGAAGCCTACCTGCATCTTCACCTTGGCGGCCTTGACCGCAGCCAGGGCGGCGTTGACCTTGGCGACCGTGAGGTCGACCGGCTTTTCGCAGAAAATGTGCTTCCCCGCCTTGGCCGCCAGCACGACCATGTCGGCGTGGGTATCCGTGGAGCTGCAGATGATCACCGCGTCGATGTCCTTGTCGGCCAGCAGCGCGCTCACGTCCTTGGTTACGATCCGGGCGCCGAGCCCCTTCGCCCAGCTTTCCATATCCGGAGTCATCATGACGTCCGCGATACCTTCCAGTTTCGCCTGGGGAATGAAGTACGCGATATTCTCCGCGTGCAATTTTCCGATTCGTCCCGCGCCGATGACGCCGATCCTCAATTTTCCGGCCATATGGATCCTCCTGATGAAAATGCGTTCAATCAATAGTAAAAATGTGCAATTTCAGAACTGCAAACGTTACCAGTCGCCATATACTAAACCCCAACATTGTATTTGTAAAGAGCGTTTCGGATGTTTCACAGACTGGGGAAAATAGTGGGGCATGGGTTCATTCCATCCGCAATATGCGACCCATCGAAAAACAACTTACGAAATATTTCGCATTTCCATAAATATTATGTTGACAAACTCCCGGACCGGATCAATTATTGCGTAAGTGCAAACGTTTGCAATGCTACCGATCCTGGACATCGGTAGGAAAGAGTAAGGAGGCAAGTATGAAAAGAGGATTAGTCATCCTGGCAGCGGCAGTACTGGTAACCGGCGGGGCATTCGCCGCCGGCCAGAAGGACGCGGGATCCGGAAAGGTCAAGGTCGGGTACGTCTGCAACAACTTCAACGACACGTTCCAGACCTACGTCATGGACGCGGCCAAGAAATTCTACGCCGACAAACCCGAGGTCGAACTCATCCTGCAGGACGCCCAAGAGGACGTGATCAAGCAGCAGGACCTGGTGAACACCCTGATAGCCCAGGGCGTGAAAGCTCTCATAGTCGTACCGGTCAACACCGGAGCCATGGAGCCCATCATCAAGGCAGCCGCGGACGCGAAGGTCGTGCTCGTGTTCGTGAATCGTAATCCCTTCGGCACCGGCGCTTTGCCCGCGAACGTGTATTATGTCGGATCCCAGGAGATCATTGCCGGACAGCTCCAGATGGAAGCCATGGGCAAAGCCCTGGGCGGAAAGGGCAACGTGGCCATCCTCATCGGAAAACTCGATAACGAAGGCGCCGTCAAACGCACCGAGGGCAACGAGGAAACCATCAAGACGATGTTCCCCAACATCAAGGTGCTCGCCAAGGAAACCGGAAACTGGCAGCGCGATCAGGGCATGAGCCTCACCGAGAATTGGCTCACCGCCTACGGCAAGAACCTGAACGGCATCCTGGCCAACAACGACGAGATGGCGTTGGGCGCGGTGGAAGCCTTGAAGGCGGCCGGACGCACCGATGTATTCGTCATGGGCGTCGACGCCATCCCCGATGCGAAAGTTGCGGTCGGAAACGGCTCTTTGGCCGCCACGGTCCTGCAGGACGCTGTCGGACAGGGCCAGGGCGCGGCGGAAGTCGCTTCGGTAGTCCTGAAGGGCGGAAAGATGCCTTCGGTGATGTGGGTTCCCTTCGTGCTGGTGAACAAAGACAACCTGGCCAAATACAAATAAGCGCTGATTCGCAATAAGACGGAAGACGCGGAGCGCAGGTCCTCGGACCGCGCTCCGCATTTTTCAAGGGGGATTTTATGGCGGAAAAAAAGTATCTGCTTGAGATGAAAAACATCGTCAAGAACTTCCCCGGCGTACAAGCATTGAGAGGGGTCGAGCTTCAAGTCCTTCCTGGCGAGATACATGCCCTGATGGGGGAGAACGGCGCCGGGAAATCCACACTGATGAAGTGCATCGCGGGAATCTACAAGCCGACCTCGGGCGAAATAATCTACGACGGCAAAGTCCGGGAGCACTATACGACGGCGGAAGCCCTCTCCATGGGCATTTCCATGATCCACCAGGAACTCAGTCCTGTGCTGAATCGGCCCATCATGGAGAATATCTGGCTGGGGAGGGAACCCCTCGGCACCTTCGGCCTGGTCGACCACAAAAAAATGTACGAGCTGAGCAAATCCGTTCTGAAAGAAATCGAACTCGACGAAGATCCCAAGACCCTCATGGCATCCCTGACCGTCGCGAAGATGCAGATGATAGAGATAGCCAAAGCGGTTTCCTACAATTCAAAATTGATCATAATGGACGAACCCACCTCGGCCCTTACGGACAAGGAAGTCAAACAGCTTTATTCCATCATGAAGAAGCTGAAAAGCCAGGGCAAGAGCATAATTTACATTTCCCATAAACTTGAAGAAATTTACGCGATAACGGACCGGGTCACGGTGTACCGGGACGGAACCTATATCGGCACCGAGAATACGAAGGACCTGAAAGTCGACCGCCTGATCAACATGATGGTCGGCCGCAACGTGAATGAGATGTTCCCCAAGGTCGTCTGCCCGATCGGCGAGGTGAAGCTGGAAGTCAGGAACCTGTCGCACAAACGCCTGTTCAAGAATGTCTCCTTCGATGTCCGAAAGGGCGAAATACTGGGTATCGCGGGCCTCGTCGGCGCCGGCAGGACGGAAGTGATAGAAACGTTGTTCGGCATCAGGGGCAAGGTCGGAGGAGAAATCTTCGTCGACGGCAAGAAAGTCGATATCCAGAGTCCGCGGGACGCGATCGAGATGGGCATGGCGTTGCTGACCGAGGACAGGAGACGTTCGGGGATTTTCCCCATGCTCAGCGTCAAGATGAATATGGCCATCGCAAATATACCGAATTTCCTGAACAAGATCGGGTTCATCAAAGAGTCCTACATGGACGGAGTCTGCGACGACTACGTGAGCAAAATCCAGGTGAAGACCCCGAGCCTTTCGCAGCGGGTCGAAAACCTGAGCGGGGGCAACCAGCAGAAGGTCCTCGTGGCCCGCTGGCTCATGACCGATCCGGATATACTGTTCCTTGACGAACCGACCCGGGGAATCGACGTGGGCACCAAGGCGGAGATTCACCGGCTCATCACCAACCTCGCCGGCGAAGGAAAATCCATCGTCATGATTTCTTCCGAACTGCCGGAGGTGATGGGAATGAGCGACCGGATCATGGTCATGCACCAAGGCAAAGTGACGGGAATACTGGAAAATTCGAAAAGCCTGACCCAGGAAGAGCTGATGGCCTATGCGACCAACACGGCTGACGAATATCTCAAGGCAAGGGGAACAAAATGACCAAGGCGAGCAAGTCGGGAAAGATGTACCTGGATCCGATGCAGATAGCCAAGAAATACGGGATAGTGATAGTCCTGATCCTTATGATACTCGGGCTGAGCATAGCGGAGCCTGCGTTCCTCAGCTCCGTGAACATCTTCAACGTGCTCACCCAGAGCTCCATTTTCGGGATTATGGCCCTCGGAATGACTTTCGTGATCATATCCAAGGGCATCGATCTGTCGGTGGGATCCATACTCGCCTTCGCGGGAGTAGTGGCGGCCAGCCTCGGCCAGCTGTCGAGCGCGACGGGGAAATATTTCCCCAATCTGGCGGAGATGCCGGTGATCGTTCCGATCGCGGCAGCCCTTGGAATCGGCGCGCTCATGGGCGCGGTGAGCGGCCTTCTGATCGCGCGCACCCGCATCCCGGCCTTCATCGCCACGCTCGGCATGATGACCGTGGCCAGAGGCCTGGCGCTGATTTATTCCAGCGGAAAGCCCGTCAGCACCCTCATCCCGTCACTGACCGCCTTGGGCGGCAAAGTTTTCAACGTGCTACCCGTACCGGTGATCATCTATTTCCTCATGATAATCATCAGCAGCATACTTCTGAATAAGACCCGTTTCGGAAAGAATATCTACGCCATTGGCGGAAACATCACAGCCGCCGAAGTCTCGGGCGTCAACGTCTCGAAAAACCTCGTCTGGATCTATACCTACTGCGGCCTGTTGGCCGGCCTGGCGGCCATCGTTTTCGCCGGCCGCGTCGGCAGCGTCCATCCGGGCGCGGCATCCGGCTACGAGCTCACCGCGATCGCGGCTACCACCATCGGCGGAACGAGCCATTCCGGCGGAATCGGCACAGTTTGGGGCGCTTTCGTCGGAGCCCTGGTCCTGGCGGTCATGCGGAACGGCCTGACCCTCCTGGGCGTCGACGCGTATTGGCAGCAGGTCGTCGAAGGCCTCATCATCGTGGTCGCCGTCATCATCGATATGCGGAAGAACGCCAAACGCGACTGACGCGAGGAGCACGAATTGCGCAAGATTAAAATCGGATCGGTAGGCCTGGGGCGCCTGGGCCTGCGCCATGCGGAAAACATCGCCACGAGGATCCAAAACGCCGAATTGACCGCGCTCTGCGACGTCGACCGGAAGAAACTGGATGCCGTTGCGGACAGGCTGGGCGTCCCCAACCGCTATTCGTCCTTTGAAGAAATGCTCGCGCAGGACGACCTGGACGCGGTGGTCCTGGTATCCCCCTCCGCATTGCACACGGGGCAGATCGCCGCCGCCCTGGCCGCGGGCAAGCACGTGTTTTCCGAAAAACCGCTCGGCGTCACCGTGGAGGATTGCAAAAAAGCCGAAAAGGCGGTGGAAGCCCATCCGGACAAAGTCTTCATGCTCGGTTTCATGCGCCGCTTTGACGAGTCCTACCAGTACGCCCACAGGAAAATCAAGGCGGGGGAAATCGGCGAGCCCGTGCTGTTCAGGTCCTATAGCCAGGATCCCGAAAAGTTCATCGACGGGGCCATCGCGTTCGCGGCCCACAGCGGAGGCCAATTCCTGGACATGGCCGTGCACGACATCGACCTGGCCCGCTGGATGACCGGCTCCGAACCCGAAACCGTGTACGCGATCGGGGGGTGTTATGCCCACCCGGAGTTCAGCAAATACGACGACGGGGACAACGTTTCCTGCCTCATGAAATTCAGGAACAAATGCATGGTGTTCCTGTTCGCCGGACGGACGGCGCCGCACGGCTATAACGTGGAAACGGAAATCATCGGCACGAAGGGTATACTCCGCATCGCGTCGGTTCCACAGAAAAACCATGTCGAGATTCTTGACGTCCACGGCGTCAGGCGCGAATGCAGCGAAAATTTCTTGGAGCGCTTCGAGACCTCTTATTTGAATGAAGTCCAGGAGTTCGTTTCCTGCATAGTTGAGAAACGGAAGCCGGAAGTGACCGTGTACGACGGCACCAGGGTTTCGGAAATCGCCTACGCATGCAAATCTTCCTTCGAAAAAGGAGAGCTTCTGAAATTCTGACAGGTTGTTAGCCGTTCCCTATTGATTCATAAAACGGCAGTCTGCGCGCGAAGGAACGGTATGGTCAACATCAAGGATATCGCAAAACAGGCGGGGATGTCGCCCTCCACCGTTTCCCGTGTCGTGAACGGGAAAAAGTACGTCAATTCGGAAAAACGCGCATTGATCCTGAAGCTGATCGAGGAAACGGATTACGTTCCGGACAAGGCCGCCAGGAGCATGGTTCTGCGCCGGACGTACACGGTGGGAATCGTGATCCCCGATACCTTCAACATGTTCCAGCGCCAGCTTTTTTCGATCATCGAACATCAACTTGAATCCTTCGGCTACCATACACTCTTCTTTTTCGTGAAGTCCGAAGGCGCCAGCGAGGATGAATGCCTGAACAGGCTCAAAGGGGAAAAGCTGGACGGGGTCATCATGATGCATGAAATCAGGAATCCCCGATTCTACGAGTATCTGATCAGGGTCGGCCTGCCTGCCGTACTGGCCACCTTCGATCACGAGGGAAGCGACATTCCTTCGATACACGTCAATGAAGAGCAGGGCGCCTTCGACGCCGTCCTCCACCTTGTGAATCTCGGCCATAAAAAAATGAACATCATCAGCGGGAGCGCCTCTTCCTTCGGCCGCCAACGCACCGAAGGATATTTCCGGGCGCTCGAAACCGCGGGAATCGAAAGGGACGAGAGCCGCCTGATCCTGACGAAGTCCTATACCGCCGAAGCGGGAATGTACGGCATGAGGGATATGCTTTTGCGGAACCCTGACTTCACGGCGGTTTTCGCCGTCACGGATGAACTGGCGATCGGGGCGATACGCGTCCTGGAAGATGAGGGGTTTCGCGTTCCGGAGGACATTTCCGTAATCGGTTTCGACGATATAGACATTTCTTCCTACATCGTGCCCAGGCTGACCACTATTCGGCAGCCCCTCGCCGATATGGGCGAGCGGACAGCCACACTCAGCCACACTCATGCACAAATGCATAATCAGGGAAAACGTTCCTAAAACCGGAATGACTCTGCCCTATGAATTGATAATCCGGGAATCGACGGCACGGACATAATCCCGCGCCTGTATCGGATCCGGCACCCTACTCCCCGATCATGAAATCAATACTCGCGTTGATTTCGGCGGACAGCCTCCTGGCGTCCATCTTCTGGATGGATTCCGAAAACGGTTCGAAGGAATAGTCGCCCATATAGCCAAGGGAATCGAGCCGCCGGATCTGGTCGCGATTCTTCATGCGATCCTTGGGACCCACCAGCACGCGGTGCGCGTCGCGGTAGGCATCCGGCGCGATATCGGCTTCGACACCGGATATGTGCACCAGACCGGTGTACGCGACTTCGTAGGGAGCGCCCAAACCGTTCGCGCCGTAGATGGACGCATCGTCGGGTCCGATATAATGGTGGAAAGTATCGTGCACAAGCCTGAAACAGCCGTAACCGGATTCCTTCACCGCGTTCATCGCGACGGTCAGGGAAGCGAGGGAAGAAATCCCGAAACCGAGCGGCTCGACGTATCCCAGGATCCCGAACTTGACGAAGGCCGGTCCGAACTGCCTCAGCGCGTCCACGGTTTCCGCATACCTGACGTCGGGACTGCGCGCATCGGCCTCGTCGTTGTTCGGGCACAGGATGATCGCCTTGCAGCCGATTTCCGCGGAAAGCGACAACAACGAGTTCAATTCCTTAAGCGCGCTTTTACGGACGGAAGCGAGATTGAACTTCTGCAGGGCGTTTATGGCGATGATGCTTACGCCGTTGTCCTTGGCCATTTTGGCCGCTTCCGAAGGCTTGAGCCCATCGATGATGCCCGCGGCGCCCAGCTTCCCCGGCAGGTCGTTGCGCAATTCGACCTTGCTTAGATCAAGATCCACGGCGAGCTTGAAAAACGCCGGGAGGTCAAGCGAAGGGCACGCGATCCTATTGAGTGCGAAACGTCGCCGATTCAGCATGTGGTCCCCCTGTCGGCAGCCGATTCCGGCCTTCCTGTCCATTCTACGATATTTCGGGTACGATTGCCCGAGGCGTACCGTTTTCGGCGAGCTCAGACGCCCGGTTCGCCCGCGACGTAGGCGTACAGCTCGCTGAGAAAAACGAGGGCCAAACCCTGGCCCCAGCCCTGGATCCGCTTGTGCGGCACTTTTTTATAGTCTTCGCGTGTACGCATCACCGCTGTACCCGCGGAAACATCCAGGACAGAGCCGTCGGCGGAAATTTTTCCGAGAAGTCCGTTGCAGGCGCCCAGCACCGCTTTCCTGTGCAGGGGATTTCCGTATGAAAGCAGGGCCGCTCCGAAGCCCGCGCTGGCGGACGTTTCCGGATAGGAATCGGGATCGTCCAGCAGGGTATGCCACAAGCCGCCTTGGTCCTGCAGCCGGACGAGTGCTGCCAGCTGGTCGCGCAGCGACCCGTCGATCTGCATGAACATCGGATAAGTAAAATCGATCAGCTTGAGGGCACGAGCCATCGTATAGGCGGCCCAGGCGTTTCCCCGGGCCCAGAACATGCCGGACATGTGGCTTCGCGTGGAATCATCGTAACCATGGTAAAAAAGATCGTTCTGCTGACTCTGCAACAGCTCTTCGTGCCAGTAGTACTGATTCAGCGCGTCATCGGTATATGCCGCTTCGTTCAGGAATTTTCCCATACGCAACAGGAAATATGCCGCCATGAACAGGGTGTCGGCCCAGGCCTGGCCCGGGAAGTCGTTCTTGGGCGACACGGTGTGCTGGAATACGTTCTGCCCGAAGCGGGTGGCTTTGGTCCGCAGGTATTCGGCCTTCTCCAAGGCGATATCCAGGTATTTTTTGTCGCCCGTCGCCTGATGCAGCGTCAGCAGGCAATGCCCCATCGCGACGGCGTTGACCATGAAGGGCGGCAATCCGATGGTGATGTACTCATCCACCCAGCGGGATAGATAGTCGATGTAGCGTTGGTCTCCGGTTGCCTCCCAGGCATGGGAGATGCCGTAGAATGCCACCCCGCACGGCCAATCCCAGGTCATATCCATCTGCATGGTCCTGGAAACCACCGCGTCGATCCGTTCCCGCAGCAAGCCGGCATCAAGTTGCTCCAAAATATCAGGCACACAGGACCTCCATGGCATTTGCTCTCGGGCGCCTAATGATACGCGCTTCCCAAGGTTAGTGTCAAATTTTTTGAAACAAAATCTCAATATTATTGACATACGCTAGGTTCAGTGAGACAATTCGACCGAGAGAGGAAAAAAAGTGACGCAGGCCGACGATCTGGTGCGCCTTTCGGGCGTTTCCAGAAGCACCGTCTTCAGATTCCTCAAGGGCGATTCCGTCCGCCCGCAGGCGCGGGAAGCCATCCTCGCCGCGATGCAGCACCTCAACATCTCCCACGACGACCATGCCGTACATAAGGGCAAGACCCTCCAAATCCGCATCCGCAAGGATTTCAAGGCCTTCAAAGGCTACAACTTGGCAATGGCCGGTTTCGTCAGCCGGGCCGAGAAGCACGGCTTCGCCATCACCATCCAAACCGGCACCATCCGGGACTCGGCGGATCCGTCCGAAAGGAAACCGCCGACCCGACCGGCCGGCGTGCTGATCCTGGGCATGTCCATCGAAGAAGAGGAAGTGGAATCCGGATACTTCCGGGAAGCCGGCATACCCCACGTTTTCGTGAACCGGGTATTCGAAGATCCGAAAAAAAGCTGGGTTTCCTGCCTTCTCCGTCAAGCCGCCTGCGAGGCGACCGGCTACCTGCTGGATCTCGGGCACCGCGACATCGGCACCTGGGGCGTCGTCTCTTCCTCGCGCATCGACCGTGAAAAGCGGCTGGGCTACTTCGACGCTTTCCGGCTGCGGGGGTTGGAACCGTCCGGGCCATGCCTGGAAATGGATACGCACGGAACCTTGCCTGAAGCGGCGGAACGCCTCATCGCCGCCGGTGACCTCCCCTCCGCCTGGTTCTGCCCATCGGACGAACACGCGCTCCAGTTGTACAGAACCGCCCGCGAAAAAGGAGTCCGCATCCCGGAGGACCTGTCCGTCGTCAGCATGGACGACGTCGAATCGGCCGAATACCTGATGCCGCCGTTGACCACCGTCCGGATGCCCTTCCAGGCGGAAGGGGCCGTCGCCTTCGACGTGCTCAAGCACCTCATGGAAAATCCGGCCGTGGAATCCCATCATGTGGTGCTCAAGCACGAGCTGATCATCCGGGATTCCTGCGCGCCGCACGGGGACCGCAGCGGCGACCGCAGCGGCGACGATTGAGTGGATCATCCTGTTCTTGATGGTTCAGTTCATCCGCGGCATGCCGATCGTACTGGACGAGTCTGCCTGGATCGACGGCTGCGGCCGGTTCCGGATATTCACCGCCATCATCTTCCGGAAGCACTTGGTGCAGGGCATCAGCACGACGGGCTTGAAGACCTAGGAGTCTGCCCTCGACCCAGCGCCCTCAAGCCTGACAATAGTATTTACAGCCTCACCCGAACACCTTAACCTATATCCATGACCGATATTGGCTGCGAATTGGATAGATTCAGCCCCCAAAACAAACCCAGAAGGCCATTCCATCATCTTTCTCTGCTGTCTATCCTGATGGCAACCTTGGCCTCCTGCGGATCGACCGTTCAGAACCCCACGCCCTGGGTGGAAGCCAGTGATTACCAAAACTTCGCCGACTGCATTACATCCGAAGAGACAGAAGGCAGAACGATTTTGGTGGATGCAGCGATGTATATCGAAACGGATATCACGGTTCCGAGAAACCGGGACTTGTTCTTCGTGAATGGCGGGATGCTATCCATAGCCGAAGGCAAAGTCCTCAGAATAGAAGGAACCGTTACCGCAGCGCTATTTCAAATATTCAGCGGAAATGGCGCCGTCCGGTTTGGCGGCGGGAATGTCGCGAATTTATACCCCCAATGGTGGGGAGCGACAGGAGACGGCCTTCATGACGATACCGCCGCCATCCAGAATGCCATCGATGCGAGATACTCGACCGATGTGGATCAGCAGGGTTTCACTACTGTGGCCTTCCCTTCAGGCGCTTACTATTGTTCGTCAACAATTTTGGTCAGCAAGGACAGGACGCATCTTGTCGGAAACGGCAATTTTTCTACGCGGATATATTTCGCTCCTTCAGCGGAAGATGTTTTATTTGAATTCGCAAAACCTATTCCCGAGCCCGAAAATTTCACTTCGCTCTATTCTTGCTCGATCTCGGATATGGCGATTATCGGAATCGGCGAGTACAGCAAGACCGCGATCCGTCTGGTTAATACCAGCGACACGAGGATTGAGAATATTTCGATATCCAGCTGGACAGGTTCCGGAAGCATCGGCATCCTGATGCATGGCCGCGAGTTAACCTTTATCGACGGGGCTACGATCTTTGCCGATCGCCCTATCCAGATAGATAAAAACCTTTCGAACGGTCCCGAGGGCTTCATCGATAGTGACCATCTTCATATGGAAGACCTTTATCTGGGAGCGACGCCAACCCTATCGGATGGAAAATGCATCGAAATCATGCCCGGCGTGGACCTTACCAATTTCGTTCTCGACGGGACCAATTCTTTCGTGATGGCCAAATACGGCCTATACTGGGATGACACGGAAACGGTAGGCAGCAGCAACAACATGTCGATCAGCAACGTCCGCATGGAGCAATCCACCAGCGCCTACGGCTATGTGTTTTATCTTTCGCATAATTACGTAATGCAGAATATTTATTTGGAAAATGTATTTACCGATATGAACGGATTCTATTTCCGTAAATGCAATCATGTAACCCTACAGAATTGCGTAGTGGCTACAGCCCCGCCCGCGGATGGTTACTTCTCCGTCAATGCGGACGATAGCTGCCGGAATATAGAAGTGCGTAATTCCCTTTTTGTGGATGGCTTGACACAAGTGCCTGAACCGCTTCCGTGAAATTGCGGACCGGGTTTCTCCCGCCGGATCGGAATGGCGATGAAGGTCGGCATTCAAGTCATCTGACCGATCGGGGCTGGATGCTTCTCATGTTATCAGCTTAGTCAGGGGAAGCTCATTTTTATCGCCAACGTCTCCGTCGCGGTTTTTCCGTACTACGGTTCATCGGGCGGTGCTAACAATTCCGGGGCGACGGACGGATGGCGGCTATTACCTATCCGCCCGCGCGCCTAAACGTGTTGATCGACCAGGATCGCGTTTCCGTCCGGATCGGCGACCATGAAACTTGCCGGACCGGTCGAGGATTCATCTGCTTCCGAGACCATGGCGATTCCACTATTCTTAAGCTCGCGTTGGAGCGCGCGGATGTCCGTGAATTCTTCAAGCTTTCTGGCTTCGTTGTCCCATCCGGGATTGAAAGTGAGAATGTTTCTTTCGAACATTCCCTGAAACAAGCCGATGACGTGAGCCCCGTTTTTCATAATCAGCCAATTTTGCGATTGGTCGCCCATAAAAACCGCAAAGCCCAGCTTCTCATAAAATCGCCTCGACGCCTCGATATCCTTCACCGCCAAACTCATTGAAAACGCGCCCATATCGAAGTATTGTCCGTCCGGCTTCCGTTGCCGCCTCGGGACGGCCGGCCGGAATTCCCTTCTACTCCCCGTTCCGTCACTTGCGCGCCCGGCTTCCATCCGGTACATTTCCACGGAAGGTCGTTCCAATGGTCAGCATAAAAGACATCGCGAAACTCGCGGGGATGTCCACCTCGACGGTTTCGCGGGTAATCAACCAGAAGAAATACGTGAAGCCCGAAATCAGGAAGATCATCCTCGACCTGGTGGAAGAGACGGGCTATGTTCCGAACCGCGCGGCCAGGAGCATGGTCCTCCAGCGGACCTTCACCGTCGGGATCATCGCGCCGGACACCTTCAACATGTTCCAGCGGCAGCTTTTCTCCCTGATCGAGCACCGGCTGGAAACCTTCGGTTATCGTACCCACTTCTTCTTCGTCAAATTCGAGCCGGGGAGCGAAGAACGCTGCCTGAACCGGCTGAAGTCCGAGACGGTCGACGGCGTGATCATGCTGCACGAGATCGCCGACGAGCGCTTTTATGCCTATCTTGAAGCGTCGGGGCTCCCCGCCGTCCTGGCGACCTTCGAGCGCGAAGGTTCAGGTTTCTGCGCCATCCACGTGGACGAAGAAAAGGCGGCACGCGATGCCGTCGACCACCTGATCTCCCTCGGGCACCGCAGGATTGACCTGATCAGCGCCGGCGGGTTCAGCTTCGGCGGCAAGAGGGCGGCCGGGTACCGCCAGGCGCTCGCCGCGGCAGGAATCGCGCCGGAGGAGGCGCGGGAGATCTTCGCGCCCTCGTTCTCACTGGAAGCCGGCAAGACCTGCATGAAGACCCTCCTTGACCGCGGGCACGGAATCACGGCCGTCTTCGCCGCTACGGACGAAATCGCCATAGGGGCGATCCGGATGCTGTGGGAAGCCGGTTTGCGGGTCCCCGCGGACGTTTCGGTCATGGGTTTCGACGATATCGACATTTCGGCCTACCTCGCGCCGGGGCTTTCGACCGTACGCCAGCCCATCGCGGAACTGGGCGAGTACGCCGCCAACCTGGTACATGCCCTCATCTGCGACGGAAAGGCCGAACGCGCGCGCATCGTGCTCCCCCACTCCCTGGTCCTCCGCGAGTCCTGCGCCCCGCCGCGCTGACCCGACCGCGCTGATCCCGCCAAGCTGACCCGACCGCGCCGATCCGACCGCGCGCAGCCGCTGATTTGGCCGCGCGCGGCGGGATTCCCTGTCCGCTGATATATCTTGCAAACGTTTGCATATCGTGCGATAATGCCTACACGAAAGATAATGGCGAGGAGGATCAGGATGGACGCGGAGAAACAACGCGAGCTGGAAGCGCGCGCGAAAGAGATACGGAAGCTGACGATCGAAGAGATCGGGACCCTCGGGGTCGGCCACATCGGCGGAGCGATGTCCGTCGTGGAACTCCTTGCCCTCCTATACTTCCACAAGATGCGGATCGATCCGGGCAACGCGCGCATGGAAGACCGCGATTGGCTGGTGATGTCCAAGGGCCATGCGGGTCCTGCACTGTACGCGGCTTTGGCGCTCCGCGGCTATTTCCCCATGGATTGGCTTTCCACCCTGAACAGGGGCGGGACGCGGCTCCCCAGCCACTGCGACCGCAACCGGACTCCCGGCATCGACATGACGACCGGATCCCTGGGACAGGGCTTTTCGGCCGCGGTCGGCATCGCGCTCTCCCATTCGATCGACAAGAAGGAAGCCCGCACCTTCGCCGTCATCGGCGACGGCGAGAGCGACGAAGGCCAGGTCTGGGAAGCGGCCATGTTCGCGGGGAACCGCAAGCTCTCCCGACTGGTGGCCTTCACCGACTACAACAAGCAGCAGTTGGACGGTTTCACCAAGGATATCGCCGATCTGAGCGACATCGAAGGCAAATGGCGCTCCTTCGGCTGGAACGTGCTGCGCTGCGACGGCCATGACATCGCGGCCTTGGACACGGCTATCGACGCCGCCTGCGCCCAGCGCGAAAAACCTTCCATGATAATCATGGATACGATCAAGGGCAAAGGTTGTTTCTTCGCCGAAGGGCTCCCATCCAACCACAACATGAACTACACGCTCGAGCAGGCCCGCGAAGCCATCGAAAAGCTCGGAGCCTAGGAGGACCGCCATGGAAAACAAGGAAATGCGCGCGGCGTACGCCGAGACCCTGGTGGAGCTCGCCGCGAAAAACCCGAACATCGTGGTGCTGGAAGCTGACCTCATGCGCGCGACCGGCACGGGAATCTTCCAGAAAGCCTTCCCCGACCGCTTCTTCAACGTCGGCGTCGCGGAGTCCAACATGGTAGGCGTGGCCGCCGGACTCTCCGCCGCCGGCAGGACGCCCTTCGCGGCCACCTTCGGCTGCTTCGCTTCCCGCCGCGCCTTCGACCAGTTCTTCCTGTCGGCGAATTACGCCAGGCTGAACGTCAAGCTCGTGGGTACCGATCCCGGTATCACCGCGGCCTACAACGGAGGCACCCACATGCCTTTCGAGGACCTCGCCCTCATGCGCGTGGTACCCGGCCTGACCATCGTGGAGCCTTCCGACGCCGTCTCCTGCGCGGCCTTCGTGCGACTGGCCGCCGAGCTGTACGGTTGCGTCTACCTGCGCATCCCGCGCAAGGCGGTGCCCGCGATCTACGGCGAAGGGGAAAAGTTCGAATTCGGCAAAGCCAAACTCCTTCGGGAGGGGACGGACCTCTGCTTCGTCGCCCTCGGAAGCTTCATGGTCAACGAGTCGCTGAAGGCCGCCGAGGCGCTTGCCGCCGATGGCGTGAAAGCTTCGGTGCTGGATGTCCTCAGTCTGAAGCCCTTGGACGGCCAGGCCATACTGGCGCAGGCCAAGATTACGGGTGCGGTGATCAGCGCGGAGAACCACCAGATCGCAGGCGGCCTCGGCAGCGCCGTCGCGGAACTCCTCGCCGAATCCGCATTCGGCGGGAAGTTCGCGCGCGTCGGCATCCGCGACGAGTTCGGCGAGGTCGGCACCCAGGATTACCTGGCCAAGCGCTACGGCCTGACCGCGGAGGACCTGGCGGAGACGGCGAGGAAGCTGATCGGAGCGTAAAGAATCAGAACGACGCGGCCTGGCCCGGTGCCATTACAGGCGAGGTTCCCCCGACTTCGCGACAACGGAGCTCATCCATGCGGCGCAGACGGCGGGACAGGTCACGGGCCAGATTCATCATGATCAGGGCGAAGGCTTGGGTATCAAGCTTGTAGAGCTGGCGGATCGTCCGGTTGGAAATGACGGCGACGGCGACGGGTACTTCAGCGCGGACGGTGGCGGCCGAAGGCATGACATCCAGGATCTCCATCTCGCCGAAGGTGTCGCCTTCCCCGAGTTCGATCAGGAGAAGGGAAGCCTTGGTGACGGAAACCCGGCCTTCAAGGATGAAGCGGATCTTGTCGTTCGGATCGCCTTCCTTCTGGATTATTTCGCCGGCGGCGTAGCTTTCCTGGCCAAGGAGTGAACTTATCGCCTGGATCTGCTCCGGAAGAAGTCCTCCGAATAGGGAATACCGCTGCAGCGCGGCGTTTTCGATCATAAGAATCTCCAAAACGAATAATGCCCCGCACGGATCGGATCGTCAAGCGCTTTTCCGTTAACGATAACGCAGGGTCCGCTAAGCTCCGCGATGCTTCCGCAAGGCCGGCGGCCAGGTCTATTGACAGAGCCGCCGCGGCGAGCCGATAATCGTTCCTACAGGCAGAGACGGAGACGAGTACTCCGGAAACCCCGTCACGAGAGAGGCAGCGCCCTGGGCTGGAAGCGCCGCCGACGGAATCCGGAAGAAAACCCCTCCCGAGCCGCCCGGCCAACGGAAAGACGCGAAGCGTCTTTCGCAAGTAACCGGAGCCGGACGCCCCCGTCAGAGGCGATAAGAGCGCCCCCCGTCATGGGGATGCGAAGCAGGGTGGTACCGCGGGACGCGAGTCCCCTCCGTCGGAGGGCTTTCGCGCTTCCCGTCCCCGCGCAGAGCTACGGAATGTGACTTTCAATGGTCCGCAGGACTATTGAAACCTTACCGTGCCCGCGCCTGGAGGACGGCGAGCGCGACGGCCCCTTTTTTTTGCCTTTGCGGGAAACGCAACAAACTATGTTACTCAGGAGGACGATATGGCGAACGAGAAGGACGAGGCGAGGGCGGCGAAGCTCGCGACGATACGGCATTCGGTGAGCCACGTGATGGCGGAGGCGGTCACCCGCCTGTTCCCGGGCACCAAGGTAGCCATCGGGCCGTCCATCGAAAACGGCTTCTACTACGATTTCCAGCTCCCCCGGGCCATCGCGAACGAAGACCTCGCGGCGATAGAGGCGGAGATGAAGAAGATCGTCGACGAACGGCGCGACTTCACGCGGACCGTCGTGAGCCGGGAGGAAGCGAAGAAGCGCTTCTCCGGCGAGCCGTTCAAACTGGAGCTCATCGACGAGCTTCCCTCCGACGCGGAAATTTCGATCTACTCCCAGGCGGGAGCGGACGGGCGCGGATTCTCGGACCTCTGCCGCGGCCCCCATGTAGGCAACACCCGGGAGATCAACTCGGCGGCCTTCAAGCTCCAGACCATCGCAGGCGCCTACTGGAAGGGCGACGAGAAGCGGCCGATGCTTACCCGCATCTACGGCACCGCCTGGGAGAATCCGAAGGACCTGAAAGCCCATCTGGCCTTCCTGGAAGAAGTGGAGAAGCGCGACCACCGCCGCGTCGGCAAGGAAATGGACCTCTTCTCCATCCACGAGGAAGCGGGAGCTGGGCTCATCTACTGGCATCCGATGGGCGGACGCATGCGCGTGGCCATCGAGAATTATTGGCGCCAGGTCCACTACCGCAACGGCTACGAGATCCTGTACACGCCCCACATCGGAAAGGCCTGGCTCTGGGAAACTTCGGGACACCTGGGGTTCTACAAGGAAAACATGTACGCGCCGATGAAGATCGACGAGCAGGACTACTACGCAAAGCCGATGAACTGCCCCTTCCATCTCATGATCTACAAGTCGAACGGGCACAGCTACCGCGACCTGCCGCTGCGCTGGGCCGAGCTCGGCACCGTCTACCGCTACGAGCGTTCCGGGGTGCTGCACGGGCTCCTGCGCGTACGCGGCTTCACCCAGGACGACGCCCACATCATCTGCACCCCTGAACAGATCGAATCGGAGATCCTGGAAGTGCTCCGTTTCAGCCTCAGGATGTGGAAGGTCTTCGGATTCAAGGACATCAAGGCGTACCTGGCCACCAAGCCGAAGGGGTCCGTCGGAGAGCAGAGCCGCTGGGACCAGGCTCTGGAATCCCTGCGCAAGGCGGTCATCGCCGAAGGTCTGGAATACGAGATGGACGAAGGCGGCGGCGCCTTCTACGGCCCCAAGATCGACCTCAAGATCAAGGACGCCCTCGGACGCGAATGGCAGATGACGACCATTCAGTTCGACTTCAACATGTCGGAGCGCTTCGACATCACCTACGTCGACGCGGACGGCAAGCAGAAGCGCCCCTACATGGTGCACCGCGCCCTGCTCGGATCCCTGGAACGCTTCTTCGGCGTGCTGATCGAGCACTTCGGCGGCGCCTTCCCCGTCTGGATCGCCCCGGAACAGGTGGCCGTGATTCCCGTGGCCGAGCCCTTCGACGAATACGCGAAGAAGGTGAACCTGGAGCTCAAGGCGCGCGACCTCCGCTCGAGCGCCGAACTCGGCGACTCGCGCATGAACGCGAAGATCCGCGACTGCCAAAACCGGAAAATTCCCTATATGCTGGTGGTGGGCCAGAAGGAGGCGGACGAGGGCACCGTATCCATCCGCCTGCGCGACGGCAGGCAACTGCCGCCGATGAAGATCGCGGACTTCGTCGACTACGCGGCCAAGAAGGTCGAAACCATGGACCTGGAACTGTAGGGACCTATGGACGAAGTCGGCGCGCAGGAGCGCGCGCTCGGCGACTCCGTCAGGGCCGCCGCGGCTAAAACGGTCGCGGCGGCTTCGGCGGAACGGCGGGATAAGGGGCTGCCGCCGCTGTGGCGGGCGCCCCTCGTCGGCTTCGCCGGAGCCGACGATCCGCGGTTTCCTGGACTGAGGAGAGTCGCCGTGGAGGATCATCTCCTGCCCCGCGACCTGCTCCCGCTCGCGCGCAGCGTGGTCGCCTTCTTCGTCCCCTTCGTCCGGGAAACGGGCGAAGGGAATGCGGGGAGTAGATTCGCGTCCGAAACCTGGGCGCGCGCCTACATCGAAACGAACCTGCTCATCGGCAAGATCTCCGCCGCGATCGCGGCCGTCCTGCGGCATGCGGGTTATCGGGCGGAAGCCGTCCGGGCCACCCACAATTTCGACCCGGTGCTGCTCGTGAGCCGCTGGTCCCACCGCCATGCCGCGCGCATCGCGGGACTGGGGGAGTTCGGCCTGAACAACATGCTGATCACCGCCGCGGGAGCCGCGGGCCGATTCGGGAGCCTGGCGACCGACGCTGTCCTGCCGCCGACGCCGACTTCGGTCGCCGAGCGCCCCGACGCGCCGCGCGACGACCACCCCTGCCTTTTCCGGCGGAACGGCTCCTGCGGCCTTTGCGTCGGACGTTGCCCGACGGGAGCGCTGAAGGCGGACGGCTTCGACCGGAAATCCTGCTATGGGCTCTGCCTTGAAAACGCGGAGCTCCACCGTGCGCTCGGACTGGCGGACGTCTGCGGAAAATGCGTCTCCCGCCTGCCCTGTTCCTTTCTGGAGTGATATGGAAATCCTGGTCGTGATCCTGGTCGCCTTCGCGTTCCTGATCCTGGTGGCGGTAGTCGTCGCCGTGCTCAGGCCCCGCCCCGCCGCTTCGGGCGACCGCCTGCTCGCGATCGCGGAAAGCCAGGAACGGGCGGAACGGAGCCTGCGCGAGGAATTCGCCCATAGCCGGGAAGAGGCCTCGCTTTCCCTCGCCCGCGCCGCGGAGGCGCAGGGCCAGCAGCTGACCCAGCTGCGCGCCGAAATCGCGCGCTTCGGCAGCGGCAACGACGCCCGGCTGGAGGCCGTCCGGGAGACGGTGGACCGCAAGCTCCGCGAGATCCAGGCGGACAACGCGACCCGGCTGGAGCAGATGCGCAGGACGGTGGACGAAAAGCTGCACGAAACCCTGGAGCGGCGTCTGGGGGAAAGCTTCAAGCTCGTCGGGGATCGTCTGGAGCAGGTGCAGGCCGGGCTCGGCGAGATGAGGAGCCTGGCGGCGGGGGTCGGCGACCTGAAACGCGTCCTCGTCAACGTTAAAAACCGCGGCACCTGGGGCGAGGTCCAGCTCATTTCGATCGTGGAGGACATCCTGGCGCCCGGCCAATACGAACTGAACGCGGCGACCAAGCCGCTTTCCGCCGACCGGGTGGAACTGGCCGTACGCCTGCCCGGCCGCCAGGCCGACGGCAGCGCCCCCGTGCTCCTTCCCGTGGACGCCAAATTTCCCAAAGAGGACTTTGAACGGCTGCAGGAAGCGCGCGAGCGCGGCGACGCCGTCGCGGTGGAAGAGGCGGGCAAGGCGCTGGAGAGGCGGGTCCGGCTCTCCGCCAAGGAAATCCGCGACAAGTACGTCGCCCCGCCTGCCACCACCGACTTCGCGGTACTTTTCCTCGCTTCGGAGAGCCTTTTCGCCGAGTGCCTCGGCCGCCGGGGCCTGGCGGAGGGACTTCAGCGGGACTTCCGCGTGGTCGTCGCCGGGCCGACCACCTTCGCGGCGATGCTGAACAGCCTGCAGATGGGCTTCCGCACCCTGGCCGTGGAACAGCGGACGAGCGAAGTCTGGCGGACCCTCGGCCTCGTGAAGGCCGAGTTCGGCAAGTTCGGGGAACTCCTGGACAAGACGCGGAAGAAGCTGCAGGAGGCCACCGACGCCGTGGACGACGCCAGCCGCAAGACGCGGACCATCAGGGGAAAACTGGCGAAGGTGGAAGAGACGGAGGAATTGCCGTGAACATGCTGTACTGGATATTGCTCTCGCTCCTGACGCTTTCGTTCGTCGCCGACGAGGTCCTGAGCCTGCTCAACGCCTCGGTGCGCCGAACCGATATCGATCCGCGGGTGGCCGATTTCTACGATCAGGAAAAATACCGCCGCTCGTTGGCCTACCAAAAAGACAAAGCCCGTTTTTCCCGTGCCGCGTCTGCCTTCGGCTTTCTGCTCACGGCGGCCTTCCTGGCCACCGGCGCCTTCGGCCGGCTGGATAACCTGCTCGGAACCTTGATCCGGGATCCGCGCCTGCGCGCCCTGGCCTTCTTCGGCCTCGTCTACCTGGGTTCGGACCTGGCGTCCCTACCGTTCAACCTGTACGACACTTTCAGGCTTGAGGCGCGCTACGGATTCAACCGCACCACCCCGGCGACCTTCGTTACGGACAGGCTCAAGGGCTACGCGCTGGCCGCGGTCCTGGGCGGCGGCATCCTGTACCTGCTTATGATCCTGATCGAAGCGCTGGGATCCTGGTTCTGGATCGCCTTCGCGGCGGCGGCCGTCGGCATCGTCATCCTGGTCAACATGTTCTATACCAGCCTCATCCTGCCTCTTTTCAACAAGCTCAAGCCCTTGGGCGAAGGCGAATTGAAAGATGCGGTGGAAGCCTACGCGGAGCGGCAAGGCATCGCGCTGCAGGGCGTCTACGTGATGGACGGCTCCAAGCGTTCCACCAAAGCCAACGCTTTCTTTTCGGGACTCGGCCCCAGGAAAAAGATCGTCCTCTTCGATACCCTCATAGAAAAACACCCCGTGAACGAGCTGATCGCCGTCCTGGCCCACGAAACCGGCCACCTCAAGTTGCGCCATATTCCGCAGGGGCTCCTGTTATCGGCGTTCCAGATAGCGGTAACCCTGTGGGCGTTTTCCCTCTTCGTCCTGAATCCCGATTTGTCGCTCGCCATGGGAGGCAGCGCCTACGCCCTCGAACTCAACCTCGTAGCCTTCGGCATCCTCTTCACGCCCATAGCCTCGGTCGCAGGACTCACCGCCCTGATCTTCAGCCGCCGCCACGAATTCCAGGCCGATTCCTTCGCCGCCAGGACCGCTTCCGCCGAGGATTTGGGCACGGCCCTGAAACGCCTCTCCGTCGACAACCTATCCAACCTGTATCCCCACCCCGCTTTCGTTTTTTTCAATTATTCCCATCCGCCCCTGTTGCGGCGCCTGGACGGTCTGGGCGAACGGGGATAGCCGGAGAAGGGGAGGCTTCCCCTGAAGTCTTTCTGCTGATCCTACTTCTTCCCCGTTTTTACGAAGGTTCCCCGCTCGTATTCACGGAAAGCCGTCTCCAGCTCCTCGTTCGTGTTCATGACGATGGGGCCGCCCCAGGCGATGGGTTCATGCAGGGGCTCCGCGCGGGCGAAGACCAATGAGCAGCCCGCGCTGCCCGCCTGCAGACGCGCGAGGTCGCCGGGACCGAACAGGACGCAGGAGTTCGCGGCAGCGGTGCCGCCCGAGGGGATTGAGCCGCCCGCGGCGGCTGCACCGGCGGTGGCCGTACCCGCGGCCGCGCCGGCGTCCGCGCCGGAAGGGACGCCCTGCAGGACGAGGAAGCCCGCGTAAACGTACGCGAAGCAGGTTTGCGAGCGGGGAGTTTCAAGGTCGAGTACAGCGTCGGGTTCCAGGTTGATGTCGAAGTAGGCCGGATCGCGGACGATGCCGGTGACGGGACCGGCGATCCCGCGGAAACCGCCGGCCAACGGCTTGACCGTACCGCCGGGGAAAGCCACCGACGGAACGGAGGCCGCGGGCGCGTCCCGGTATTCAGGATCCTTCATCTTCTCGGCGCGCGGCAGGTTGACCCAGAGCTGGAACCCTATCACGCCCCGCGGGGAGAATTGGGGCATTTCCTCGTGGATGATGCCGGAGCCGGCGCTCATCCACTGCAGGTCGCCCTTGCCGATGGTGCCGGAATTGCCGAGGGAGTCGCCGTGCCGCACGGTCCCCTCCAGCATGTAGGTGACGGTTTCCATGCCGCGGTGAGGATGCCGGGGAAAGCCGGGAAGGTATTCCGAGGGTTCCTCGCTGCCGAAGGCGTCGAAGAGCAGGAAGGGATCCAGGTCCTTGGCCTCGGGGCTGGAGAAGACGCGCAGCAGGGATACGCCCGCACCGTCCTTGGTCCTGGTGCCTTTCAGGATGCGCCCGACTTGCCTGATCGCCGGTTTTCCGTTCATTCGTTCCTCCGTACCGGAAGGGTCACGGTGAATTCCGTCCTCCCGACTTCGCTTTCCAACGCGATCGTGCCGCCGTGGTCCTCCACGATCCTGCGGGCGATGTCGAGCCCGAGACCTGTCCCCTCCCCCGCCTTCTTCGTGGTAAAGAAGGGATCGAAAACGCGTTCGCGGATATCTGCCGGAATCCCCGGCCCGTTGTCGACGATGGAGACGAGCGCATGGCCTTCATGCAGGCGCGTCGATATCCGTAGTTCGCCGGCGGAGCCCATGGCCTGGAGCGCGTTCTGGATCAGGTTGAGCCAGACGTGCTGCAGGCGTTCTTCGTCCGCGTGGACGGTGCCGTCGTATTCGTACCGGCGCACGAGGGTGAATTGGGTCTTGAACGGTGCGGCGAAAAGCCTGAGCACCGTCTCCAGCGTTTCGACGAGCGGGATGTCCCTGGGTTCCCCGCCCGCCGAACGCACGTAGCGCCGGAGGGCGGAAACGGTGGCGCTCGCCTTGGAAGCCGCAAGGTCCACGATCATGATGCCGCGGCGCACCGAAGCCGCGGCGGAGGCGAAGGAAACTGCGCGGGAAGCGGAGGGCGCGGCGCGGTACGCCGCGATGAAGTCTTCCACCGAGGCGGGCGAATCGGCGAGGAGATCGGCCGCTATGGAAGCTTCTCCGATTCCTTCGGCCGCAAGGCGCGCGCGGATCGAGCGTTCCGCCTTCCTCCTCCCGGCGTTCTCGGCGGTGATATCGGCCGGGAAGGTCGAAGGAAGACAAAGATCGACGAGGCGCCGGTCGGCGCCCGCGAGGGAGGGAGAGCGCATCTCGTCCAGCAGGATCGCCAAGGCGTCCTCGACGGAGGCCGCCGAAGATTTCACCGCACCGAGGGGCGTGTTCAATTCGTGGGCGATGGTGGCCACCAACTGGCCCAGGGACGCCATCTTTTCCGCGGCGATCAGGGAATTCTGCGCGGCCTTGAGTTCGCCGAGGGCCGAGGACAGGAACTGGTTCGATTGTTCCAGCCGGGACCGGTATATGGCAAGCTCGCGTTCCCGCATCGTGCGTTTGGTCGCGTCCCGGAAGGTCGCAAGCCCTCCGATGGGTCGGCCCCCGCGGTCGAGTAGTGAAGAGGATTCGACTTCCAGCATCTTTCCGTCCGTCGTACCGTCGGCGACCGAAACGGTGAAGCGGACCGGCCGCTCCGGCATGGAACCGAGGGCCGACGCGACCGGACCCAGGAAGGCAAGCGCCCGCGCGGCGTTCAGGCCGATCATGGACGAGGACTTGACCGAAAGGAGCTGCTCCAGGCGCACCGAGAATTCGACTATCGTCCCGCGCCGGTCCACGACGAGGACTCCGTCCCTCAGGTTTTCGACGATGGAAGCATGGGCGACGGGAACCGCGTTGAGCAGGCGGTACCTGAAAAGGCCGAAGGCGACCAGGATGTTGCCGATCGGAAACACCAGCGGGCTCGAATCCCGGTAGGGGCCGAAGCGGATGCCGGAAACCGTGGTGATCAGGAGGACGCAGAGGGGAAGGGAAAAGCCCGCCGCGATGTAAATCGCCTGGGTCCTGTACCTTCCGGTCGAAACGAGCGCGCTCCGGGCCACCAAGAGCACCGCAAGCATGATATAGGCGACCATGATGGAGAAAGCCGCGTAGGAGGCCGGATTGTATACGTAAAGCAGTTCCGGAAATCCGGACGAGGCCGAGAGGGAAACGGTCGAACGGAAAAGCCCGTGCAAACGGTCGGTAAACTGAAGGAAGACGATCGCGATCGGCGGGAGGGCCAGGAAGGCCGAAGCGGCTCCCGTGCGCGAATGGCCGCCGTCCCGATATCGGAGCGCGAACAGGAGGGTAAAATAGGCCAAAAGCACCATGCTTGCCATTTCGACATCGTCCCAGAAAATCTTTCCTTCGATGGTCCGATCGAAAAGCTCGAAGAGGAATCCGATTCCCCAGGACGCCTGGCAGAGGGGGATGGAAGCCCAGTCGCGAGCTGTACGGCCGTTCGCACGCAAGAGCGCATACAGCCCGAGCGCCAAGGATGCCGATGCGGAGAGAAGATACGCGGGAAAGTACGCGGGGTTCATGCGTTATCGCGGAACTCGGCGTATGCGCTCCGCATGTTGCCGGCGGCGACTTGCCGGAACGAATCGATATTCGCCTCGAACGCTTTCACGATCGCGGGATCGAAACGGCTGCCCGCCATGGACAAGATTTCTTCGCTCACTTGGTCGAAGGGGATCGGCCGTTTGTACGGCCGCTCGCAAAGCATCGCGTCCAGCACGTCGGCGAGCGATACGATACGCGCCGAAAGGGGAATCGCCTCGCCCGAAAGTTCCGCCATATACCCTTTTCCGTCCCAGCGTTCATGGTGGTACAGGATGAGGTCTTTCGCCATGGTGTCCACTTCCATGGACTTCAGCAGGCGCGCGCCGATGGACACGTGCCTCTTCACTATATCGAATTCCTCGACGCTGAGGCTTCCCGGCTTGGAGAGTATCATGTGGGGGATGCCCGACTTGCCGATGTCGTGCAGGGGGGCGTACAGGAAGAGGCGGCGGCAATCCGACTCCGATTGACCGAGACCGCGGGCGAGCAGGCCCGAATAGCAGGCGACGCGCTGGACATGCCCGTAGGTATCCGGGTCGTCCTCGTGGGCGCTGTTTTCCAGCGCGGATACGATGGCCAGATTCAGCTGCTCCACGCGGAGGTGGAGATCGGCGACTTCGCGTTCGCGGTCGTACAGGTCCAATGCGCGGCCGACCGCCATCGCGAGGTCCGTCCGGTCCCAAGGCTTATGGATGTAACGGAAAAGGCCCGCTTCGTTGACGGCCTCGGCCAAGGCCTCCACGTCGGTATAACCGGTGAGCAGGATGCCGTAAACGCCGGGAACGCGTTTCCTCGCCTCGCGCAACAGAATATGCCCCGCCATTCCGGGCATGCGTTCGTCGGTCACGAGCACGGCCACGGCCCCCCCGGCCGCGATGATATCGTCCATTACTTCCAGGGCTTCCGGTCCGGATATGGCGGATTCCACGCGTATGGCGGGGAATCCCATTTGAAGCTCGCGCTTCAGGCTCATGGTGATGATAGCTTCGTCGTCCACGCACACAATGCATCGATCACCCATGGAATAATAATAGTCGAGAATGATTCGCGGCGCAACGCAGGCTCGGGGTGCCCGCTTTCAGTCGGCTCCCGCCCAAAGCCCCTTCCCGCCGGCTCGCGCGCCGGCCTGGAGCGCTCCAAATTCGTCCTTGAACGCGAAAGGATATTTCAGGTAGGCATGCGCATAACCCTGTTCGACAAGCTCGGCGTTGAAGCATCGGCCGTCGGAAAGGTAAATATAGGCGAGCAACCTCCCGAAGCCATCCCGGAGGTCCCAGTCGAAGGCGAGCAGTACTTCCCGCCCCAGCAGGCGTTCCCGCGTATAAGCGGAAGACTCTTTGCCGAAACGCTCGACTCCCTTGTTCGGATGCACGGTCTCGGGAGTGTCGACGCCGAGCAGCCGTACCTTCTCACGGAGCTTGAGGCCGGACGGAGGGGTTCCGAGGATATCGACCTTGACGGTGTCACCGTCGACGACCGCGGACACGCGCGCGGCCGTCATCAGGGAGAGGTCCGCCTCGGCAGAACTCGTCAGGGAAGCCTGGTCGATGCGATAGCGTCCGGCCGGTCCCGGCAGCCTCCCGGGAGGATCGCAGACGGAACAAGGCTCCAGACCCCGATCGAGCGCCTCGGAAAGGCTCAAGGCCACGCGCGACTTGGACAGTGAAGGGCAACCGTCGCGATGGTACTTGGTGCCCGTCTTCGTCGCGAAGACGGGAGCTAAGGCTCCTCCGGGAGCCGAAGCCCCGTCAGGAGCCGCCCGCGCGCAGGATAGCGGGAAAAGCATAAACACCGCGAGCAGGATCGGAAATGCGAGTCTAGTCATCATGTGTAGCCGATTCCCCCTGTATTCCTGCCGGTTGCTGGATGCCGGCTGTGGATGCCGGCTGCCGCCTTCATCCGGAAAAAACATATTCCATCCCCCGCGTCCCCTCGGAAAAGCCGGCGGCCCTAAGGACTCCCTCCCATGCGGATGTCCGGACGGGAGAGCCTCCGACGGTTTCCACCATCAGAATGGACAGGGGATCGACCGCCCGTCCGCAGAGCCGACGCGCCAGGAGGGTGACGGCGAGTACGGCATCCGGACTTTCGGGCGGCACGCGGAAATCGAGTTCACGGCCGCCGCGGCGGGCGACGAGCAGAGGGGTGCCGCCGCGCCAAACCACGTAGTTGGAGGGAAGACGGGCGGGCAGGTCAAGGCGACGGGAAAGCGGCGCGAAGGAGCACAGGCTCGCCGGATCGCAGGCGTTCAGGCAGTAGGCGGCCGCTCCGGACACAGCTCCGTCGTCGGGGGCAGCGCCCGCCGCGTCCGCGGCGCCCATGAACTGCAATTCGTCCAAACCTTCGAAAAAGCGCCCGCCGACGACTTCTCCCGAGAATTCCATGAGGCGCAACGCCCGGAAGAGCTCGTTCCAGGCTGGCCCGCCGGCGGCCAGGACCGCGACGGAACGGGACAGGACGCCGAAGCGCGACAGGAGCCTCCGTGCCTTCTCGCGAAGCAGGGCGGACTCATCGACCGCGTCGCCCTCCGCTTCATCGAACGCGGTCCAGAGCGAGGAAGTCCCCTTCGCCCGCTGCCAGCGCGAGCGAAGGACCGGACGGGCCGTCGCCTGGGGCCTGCGCCGGGGGATGAGGAAATCCGCCGCGTCGGTGAAGCGGTCCGTATGCGCATAACCCCCACGCGCTAGTTCTCGCAGGGACGTTCCGGCCTCCCCTTCCGAAAGCCCCGAGCCGCGCGCCGCTTCCGCGATCGTCTTCGGTCCCGCGCGGAGCAGTTCGAGGATGGTACGCGCGCCGGAAGAAAGTTCCGGCTCTCCGGAAGGGCTCGCCGTTCCGCTGCCGTCGGCAAGAGCCGCCTCGCCGTCAAGCACGAAGGCGGACCGGCCTTCCCCGGCCCCGCGCCATGAAAGGGGACTCCTGCGCATGAGAAGTTCCAGGTGCCAGGGGCGGTAGGGACAGCGCGCCGGCAGGATCTCCCTTTCCCAGGCTTCCACCGGAGCGCCCGCGCCCAGCAGCGGCTCCAGGGCCGCTCGCAACAACTCGGTGCCCCGTTCCGCGTCCACATCGGGGCCTTCCGTACCGACGATCCCCTGGCGGGCGGCGACGAGCGACTGGAGGCTTTCAAGCCTGCGTTCCGCGCCGGCCGAGGCGCGGCGCCCCGCCCTGGCGGCGCGCAGGATACGGGAGGCGAATTCGGCATCGCAAACCAGCGGCGGACCGTCGCCCACCGACAGGCGGACAAGGGCTCCGTCGTCAAGTATGGCCGCGGCCGTTTCCGGTCCCGCGGAACCGAACAGGGCTTCCAGCCGCTCCTCGCCGACCGGCCCCTCGTAGCGCAGCCAAGCGGCGACGAGGGCGGCGGGATCGAATGCGGGCGAGGAGGCGTCGACGTCGGGCGAAAGAACGAGGCCTTCGGAGGCCCCGTCCAGGATCAGCCGCCGGACGACTATCCGGCCTACGGCATCCGGATCCGCATCGGCGCCCGCTGTAGCGGCAACGTCGTCGCCCGCTGAGGCGTCCGCTGAGGCGGCCGATTCGGCGACCGCCGTGGCGACCGCCGCTGCAAGCGAATCCCAGTCGGCGGCGGCCAGCACGCGCCGCTCGTCCAACCAGTCGGCGAGCTCGGAGGCGCCGCGGGGTCGGTAATCGGGATCGACGCGGGTGGACCTCCGGACCAGGAAGGCGACGACCGCCGCCTCCGCGCGGGGCGCCTCCGCGTCCCGGGAGAACAGCTCGGCCAGGAGCTCGTCGGAAAGGGCGGAAGGCTCCGAGGCGTCGTCGCGCCGGTACATGAAGCTGTCGCCGGAGATCCATACCGAACCCCGGGCGAAGGGGGACGGGGCGGCGGATTCTTTCGTCACAAGTTGGATGTTGCCGGAACGGAGCCCGGCGACGAGGGCTTCGGCGCTTTCGACCTCCAGTATGTCCTCGATGCAGCTCCGCCACGCTTCCTTGATCAAGGGAAAGTCGCTGGAGGAGCGCACGGCGTCGTACAACTGGCGGGAACGCAGGCGCGTGATCCACAGCGGAGTCCGCTTGCCGAAAGGCGCCTTGGGCAGCAACAGGGACCTGCCGGCCGCCTCGCGGAAGGCGGCGCCGAAGAGTCCGGTCGATTCCAGCCCCGCGCGCAGCCGTCCGCTGAGCCCGCTCCCGCCGAGTTCCGCCAGCAGCCCGGCGAAGGCCTCCGGCCCCGGACCGGAAGCCGACAGCGGATTTCCGTCTTCCTCCATCGCAGGGAAGGAGGCAAGCACTCCGGCGTCGTCCCAGAAGAATTCGATCGTACCCGCGCCGAAACGGGCGTCGGCGGCGGCCCGCAGCGCGATGCCGAGGGCCGCGTTGGTTTTTCCGCCCCTGAGCGTGTGCAGGAACGCATAGGAGCCCGTGCCGTTGGGACCCTTGAAGGCTTCCAGCACGACTCGGCGCTTTCCGGGAAGGCCGGCGGCCGCGGCCTGAAGGGCGAGGAAGCGCGCGAGGGCTTCGGCGGCTTCCGCGTCCAGGCGCCACCCCAGGCGCAGGAAGGCGGCGTTCGCTTCGATCCCTTCGCCCGACGGAAGCGAATCCAGGAGCTCCAGCACCGAATCCATCGCCTCCGCGCTCCGCCACTGGTTTTCCGCCCTCCAGAACGGGACGATGTTGATGCTCCGTGCCCCGGGCACGACGGTGACCGCGCGGTCGTCGATGCCGATGATGCGCCAGGAGCGGGAGCCGAGGGCGAAACTGTCCCCCAGACGGCGCTCCCAGACGAATTCCTCGTCCAGTTCGCCCAGCGGAGCCCCGCTCCCGGCCAGCTTCAGCACATAGGAACCCCGGTCGGGGATTACCCCGCCTCCGCGGTACAGCAGGGGGAGGACGCCTGCTTTCGCCTTCAGCCTGCCGCCCGCGAACTCCTCCCGTTCCAGCCTCGGGGCGAGCGAGGGCAGACGGCTGTTTTCGTATCGGCCCCGCAGCATCGCGACCACCAGGTCGAAGTCGGTCCGTGTCAGGGTCGCGTACGGCTCGATGGTCTTGAGGAAGCGGAACAACGAGTCCGCGTCCCAGGCGTCCAGGGCGGTCAAGGAGAGAATGAGCTGGGCCAGGACGTCCAGGCAAGCGTGCGGCCTCCGTTCCCGTTCCAGCCTCCCCTCCTGCGCGTCGCGGCTGGTGGCCGCCGCCAGGAGCAGGTCGAAGCCGTGGGTCGGGTACATGAGAGCCCGGCTCTCCGCGCCGAGCTTGTGCCCCGCCCGCCCCGTACGCTGCAGGGTCGCCGCGGCCCCCGGCGGAGTTCCGACCAGCAGGACCTCGTCAATGGAACCGATGTCGATGCCGAGTTCCAGGGAACTCGTCGCGACCACCGCCGGCAATTCCCCCGCCTTCAACCTTTCCTCGACCGCGCTCCGGACTTCCCGGGACAATGAGCCGTGGTGCGCCCAGGCCACCATGCGCTCGGCGCGTTCGTTCATCAGGAAGGCGATCTTTTCGGCGTGGCGACGCGAATTGGTGAAGATGAGCGTCGTCCGGTTGCGCCCAACCGCCCGGACGAAGGAATCGGCCAGCAGCGGCCATCGGGAGGGAGAATCGGCCTGGATAGCGCCGGCATCCACGGCGGGGCCTGAGGATAGGGTCGGATACACCACGGTGACCGAGCGCCTCTTCTCAAGTTCCGACCGGACGATGCGCATGGGCCGCGCGACGAATTCCCCGCCCGGCGTTTCTTCCTGGCCGGCAGCGAATCGGGCGCAGTCGGCCGGATCGGCGACGGTCGCCGAAAGGACGATGCGCCTGAAGCCCCCCGAAAGGAGCCGCAGCCGTTCGACCTGGGCCATCAGGAAGACGCCCCGCTTTGAGGAGGCCAGAGCGTGGATCTCGTCGATCACGAGGTAACGGACGGAGGCCAGGTTTTCACGCGCGCGCGGAGAGTTCAGCAGAAGGGCGAGGCTCTCGGGCGTGGTGGAAAGGATCGAAGGTGGCCGCTTCAGGAAGGCGCGGCGCTCCGCCGCATCCGTGTCGCCCGAACGCGTCGCCACGGTGACCGGCGGGAAGGCCGAACCGCTTTCCGCCCAGGCGGCGCGCAGGCCCGCGAGAGGAAGGAGCAGGTTCCGCCTGATGTCCGTGTTCAGCGCCTTCAGGGGCGAAACGTACAGCACCGAAAGCCGGTCGGCGGCCAGTTCGCCGCGCGCCAGGGCATCCAGGGACACGAGGAAGGCGGCAAGGGTCTTTCCGCTGCCTGTGGGAGCCGTGACCAGGACGTCCTGGTGGTCCGCGACCGCGCGCCAGGTCCGTTCCTGCACGTCCGTGGGTTCCCCCACCTCCGAGCGGAACCAAGCCAGGGTCCGAGTATCGAAATACGGGAAAGTCCCGGTCGAAGAGTTCACTTTGGCCTGAAACGCCAGCGGAGGCCCAGGCCCGCACCCGGTTCCCATTTCACCCCGGGGTAAAGCAACAGGCCCGGCACGAACTCGGCGAAGGCTTCCAGGGGCGGATCGCCGAAGTACCAGCGAAGCCCCAGTGGCAGGCGGACCGACAGCCCGAAATCGGCGTCCGAAGTCCCGTAGCGTCCCGAACCCGCCAGCAAGGTCGCCTGGCCCCCTATACCCACGTACAGCGGAACGGGGCTGTCACCGATACGGAAATACCGGTCGAAGATGAACAGCCAATCGCCCGTAGCGACGATGCCGCCGGGTGACGTGAGGTCCCAGGCGAGCGATCCCTGCAGGGCGGCAGCCGGTCCGGCGGCGGCTTTTCCGACGGTATCTTCTCCGTTAGGCGGCCGCCAGAAATCGTACGCCGCGGTGATACCCGCCGGATTGCCGGCGATGAGGCCGAGGGCGAAGCCGCCTTCGGCGAAACCGCCTTCGGCTCGGGCAGGCCCAGCTTGGGTAGGACCGGCCAAGGCGGGGTCGGTCCCCAGCGCCGCGAAAACGAGAACCATCACGAACGCGCGACGCATTTCGATCTGTCTCCTACCGGATCTCGAAGTAATACCGTTCAAGGTAGGCAATGCGCTTGCGCGCCTCGTCGTAACGGCTGCTCTGCGGATATTCCGCGACCAGGCGGCGGTAATAATCGAGGGATGCCTTCACGTCCTTGTTCGGGCCGTTGGCCTCCAGGAGGCGGCCGTACAGCCACCAGGCCTCGTCGCTGCCGGAGGGAAAGGCTTGGCTGAAAGAATCGAGGGCCAGCAGCGCGTTGGCCGTCCGCCCCGCCTCCGATTCAGTCCGCGCCAGGGCGAGGAAAGCGGCGGGATCCGCGGCGCCGGTGCCCAGCGACTTCAACGTTTCGGAAAAAGCGGCGGCAGCGGCGGCAGCCGCGGGAGTGGCGGCTACCGGTGCCGCGGCCGCGGCTGCGGCCGCGGCCGGAATAGCCTCCCGGGCGATGCCCGTATCGGCGGGCCGCGTCGCTGTGGACATCGCGGTGGGAGCCATCGCGGCGGGAGTCACGGCGGAAGCCGTAGCGGCAGGAACCGACGCCGCCGCGGACGTGGCCGGTGACGCGGCTGCGATAGCCGCCGGGACGGAAGCGGGTGCGGAGGCGGCCGCGGCCGAAGCGGCTGCGATCAGCGCGGCGGCTTTCGGAACGGTCGACGTTGTAGCGGTCGAAAGCGCCGTAGCGCCAGTTTTCGCAACTGGAAGCAACGGCCAGCGGGGCTCGGCGACGACGCGGCTACGGTCCAGGGGAAGCGAGAACCCGCCGACCGCGCTTCCGGCGTCCGGCTCTACGACCGTCACGCGTACGCGGTCGTTGATCACGTAATCCTCCACAAAATCCTGCCGGTAGAATTTCAGGTCGAAGGTTCCGGCGGCTTCGGCGCGGAACATGAAGGATTGGCCTTCGGCATCCAGCCGGCGCGAATCATAGGGCAGGCCTTTCCTCGCCCCCTGCTCGCCGAGGAAAATCCAGCCGGCGCCTCGGAAGGGGATTTCCACGAGCTGGCCTACCGTCGCGCGGACGGTGCGGGAAAACGCGGCGGGCTCCTCGACCGCGACGGGCGCCGAACGCGCGGGCAGTTCGGGCAGGGCGGCGGCGGGCACAGGTACGGCTTCCCGTACGATGGCGGGAGGAGGAACGGTCTCTACGGGCGGCGGATTGGTGACGGGCGCCTTCTTTTCGACGGCCTTCTGGACGACCGGAGCGGGTTTCGCTGCAGGAGCCGGAGTCGCGGCAGTCTTGGGCGCGGCGGCGGTGACGGTGGCGGGCAACGGCGCGGAAACCGGAGGAGACGCCGGAGACGGTATGGACTCAGGCGCCGCGGGAGGCGGGAGAGCGGGAGGCATCGGCTCGCTCAGGACAATGCCGTCCTGCTCCGCTTGAGGGGACTGAGGCGGCGCGAAGGATTCGGGAATCGGCGACTCGGGTTCGATCAGCGGAATTTCCGCGACAGGCGGGACGACGACGGAAGCCGGATGGTCAGCCTCCGGCTTTTCCGGCGCGGCGGAATCAGCGCCCGCCGCGGGCTCGGGTACGCCCGAAGCGGGTTCGGACTCCTGCGCTTCGCCTCCGACCGGATTCTCCTCGGCAGGCGCGGGAAGCGCGGGCGGCGCGGCCGCCGGAACGGACGACGGGGAAGCCGCCGGAGCGGTAGCGCAGGACAGGATGAGGGCTGCCAGGACAGCAGTCGGCGCGGCGCCGAGAAAGGCGCGGAACGCCGTCACGGAGTTCTCTCCATGATCGCGTCGACGAGCGCGGATGCGTCGGCGGCCAGACGGGTAAGGTCAAGCGTCGCGGGATCGGTCCAGAAAGGCGCCGCGTCCTCCGCGGTCCAGACGGACCGCCGTTCGCGCGAAAGGACGACAGGAGGCAGGAAATCCGGTTCGGGGGGGAGGAAGAACTCATCGTCGGGAACGGGAAGGGAAGCGAACTCGGCGCTCAGGTCACGGGCGCTCAGTGCGCGGGCAGTCCCGGCGCCGAATCCGACGGCGCCGTCGGCCATGGCGCCGTCGGCTTCCCCGGACCGGCCGCGGAGGAGGACGAAAGCCAACGCGGCGAGGCAGATGATTATGAGCGCTGCCAAGGCGCCGATCAGGGGCGCGGTATGCTTCACGACCGGCATGGACCTATTGTAACAGATGCGCGCCGATTTGCCAGCATGCGATCGACCTCGATCGATCCACTGGGACCATTTGACGAAACGAACCGCTCCACGGATAATTGCCTCACCATGAAAACCCGCCCGGCATCCCCGAAGACCGTCCCGAAAGCCGTCCCGAAAAGCGCCACGAAAACCGCAAAGAAACCGGAAACCGTCCCCTACCACCGCAAGCCGGAGGGACTGAGCCATGAAGCATGGCAGAAGGCGCTCAGACAGCAGTTCGTACCGGAACAGGCCTTTGAGATCGTGCGGCTCGCCGGCACGCATCCCATCTTCGGCGATTATTCGGTCCACAATCCCGTTTCAGGCAGAAGCTACAAGGTGGCGTTCCGCGACGGCGGAAACGGGTTGAATTACTGCGAATGCCTGGATTTCAGGACCAACAGGCTCGGGACCTGCAAACACATAGAAGCCGTCCTCAAGACCGTCTCCGGAAAACGGGGGGCCAAGAAGGCGCTCAGGGAAGGCTACGTGCCGCCCTATACTTCGGTCTATCTCCATTACGGCGATACGCGGCGGGTCCGCATCCGGATAGGTATGGAAAACGCCCACGAATTCGCCCGGTTGGCGCACGAATACTTCGATGCGGATCTTGTACTGAAAGAGGAAGCGGGGAATCGCTTCGAGACCTTCCTGGGCAGCGCCGCCGCGATCGACGAAGGTTTCCGTTGCTACGACGATGCCCTCGCCTTCATTCTCGCCAAGCGCGAAACGGACCGGCGGCGCGAACTCATCAGGTCAAAATACGCGGAACTTGACTCTACGGCGGGACTCCTGAAAACCCGCCTCTATCCATACCAGCGAAACGGCATACTCTTCGCCGCCGCGGCGGGCCGTTCCCTGATCGCCGACGAAATGGGATTGGGCAAAACCATACAGGCGATCGGCGCCGCGGAACTTCTGAAGCGGGAGGCGGGAATCGAACGCGTACTCGTCGTCTGTCCTACTTCGCTCAAATACCAGTGGCGCTCGGAGATCATGAAATTCACCGATTCGGCCATCCGCGTCATCGAAGGCCAGGCCCAGGCGCGGGGGAAACAGTACCGGGAGGACGCGTTCTTCAAGATAGTCTCGTACCACACCGTGGCCCACGACCTGGACGCCATCGCGCGGATGGCGCCCGATCTCGTCATCCTGGATGAAGCCCAGCGTATCAAGAACTGGAAAACGCGGATCGCCCGCACCGTCAAGCGGATCGAATCCCCCTTCGCCCTCGTGCTCACCGGCACGCCCCTTGAGAATAACCTGGAAGAACTCTATTCGATCGTTTCCTTCATAAACCCCTGGAAACTCGGTCCCTTCTGGAAATTCCTTTCCGAGCATCAGGTCAAGGATGGGACCGGGAAAGTGACGGGCTACCAGGGTTTGCGGGAAATCGGAGAACGGCTCTCGGACATCACGCTCCGGCGCAGGAAAAAGGAAGTCCTGGCCGACCTTCCCGAGCGCATCGACAAGCGCATTTTCGTTCCCATGACCGCGCAGCAGCGCAGCATGCATGACGAATTCAGCGACAACGCCGCGCGCCTCATCAAGAAATGGAAGCACAAGGGCTTCCTCACCGAACAGGAACGCCAGCGCCTCCTCATCCTCCTGAACGAGATGCGCATGGTCTGCGACAGCACCTACATCCTTGACCAGGACGCCGAACACCGCCACGACGTCAAGATCGGCGAGCTCATGAGCATCCTGGAGGAAAGCCTGGCGGACCCGGAACAGAAAGTGGTCGTCTTCAGCCAATGGGAGCGGATGACGCGCCTCGTGGCGAAGGAGCTGGACGAACGCGGCATCGGGTACCGCAATCTCCACGGCGGCGTGCCGAGCGTCCAGCGGCAGGAACTATTCGACTCTTTCAATACTCTCCCGGAATGCCGGGTTTTCATTTCGACCGACGCGGGGAGCACGGGACTCAACCTCCAGTCGGCGTCCATCCTGGTCAACCTGGACCTGCCCTGGAATCCCGCGGTGCTGGAACAGAGGATAGGGCGCATACACCGCATCGGCCAGAAAAAAAACGTGACCATCCTCAATTTCGTTTCGATCGATACGATAGAAAGCCGCATGCTTGACCTAATCGGCTTCAAATCCGGCCTCGCGCGCGGCATCCTGGACTCGGGCGAAGATTCCATCTTCATGGGAGACGACAAGCACCGCCGCTTCATGAACGCGGTCCAGGAGATCGTCGTCGAAAGCGAAACGGAAAGAGCCCCCTCAACCGCGGTGGAAAGCGCGGACGAACAGCGAGAAGCGGAGGAGCTCGCCGGGCGGATCGGCGCGGCGGGGGATGAGGATATCGCGGTCGAAGCGAAGGGCGCGGGTACAGCCGCCGCGACGGCCGCCGCTGAACCCGGCGAGCTCGTCGCGCGCGGCGTCTCCTTCCTCTCCGATCTCTCGCGGAGCCTTTCCGCTCCTGGCGGCGCGGAAGCCTTCGTGGCCGCGCTTTCCGAAACCGATCCCGCGACAGGGAAGACCTATCTGAAGATTCCGGTCGAAAGCACGGCCGCCGCCGCCGGAGCGATCTCTATGCTGGCGGGGCTGTTTTCCACGTTGGGCGCGGGCGGGCGGCCGGAGAAAGGGGATAAATCGCAGTGACCAAATGACCGGCTATGCGATATGACGGCTCCAGCGCGCTGCTCGCGGCGCAGAAGACTCGTACAGGCGGGCATAAGCCTCGCGAGCGCGGGCACGGCAAGCGGATGGTCATACGTTACGCTCATCATGGGTTGAGCGATATCCTTTTGGGTAAAGCCTCGCCGGAGGCTTTGTCCGGATCGTGGTTGTCGGGAAACAGTATGAGAACCGGCACTGTCAATTATTAAAGTGTTTTCACCATCGGTTCATTTTTCTACTGTCTTTCCTTTCGCCCGAAGACGCCAAGCTTAACCCGCCAGGAACTCGCGAAGCCCCCTATGCCGTACGCCCTTGTGGTCCGCGCGAAGGGGATCCATTGAAACGACCGTTTTGGGCCAGGCGTCGCGCAGGGCGAGCAGGGAGCCGAACTCCCGCTCCCGCGTCGGACCGTCCGGCACGAGGTACGCGGCTTGGACGTACTGACGTTCCCCGTTCCGCTCGCAAACGAAATCGATCTCCCGGTCGCCGATCCTCCCCGACCGCAGGTCCCAGCCATCGCCGGCGAGCTTGAGGAAGACGGCGTTCTCCACCACCTTGCCGATGTCGTTTTGGTCGTAGCCGCGCGCGGCGCTCCGCATGCCCAGATCGTCGAAGTAGTATTTGTCCCCCGATTCCAGAAGCCGCTTGCCGGCCACGTCCTCCGCGCGGACCCTGTTCGCGCAGTACGATTCCGCGAGATAGCCGAAATAGTCCAAGACAGTCTGCGGCGAGCATTCAAAGCCTTTCGACTTCAGGTAGTTGGCCACGTTGCGCGCCGAGACGGGACTGCCTATGCTGTCCGCGAGGAATTCCACGATCCGCGCCAAAATAGCCGGATTGCGCACGCCGTGACGCTGGACTATGTCCTTCAGGACGATGGCGTCGAACACGCCCCCCAGGTATTCGAAGGCCGTCGCATCGGCGAGCTCAAGGTTCCGGAGGAAAGGAAGCCCGCCAAAGCGCAGATAGAGGGCAAGCGAAGGATCCGAGTCCTCCAAGCCATGGAAGCGGAGGAATTCGCCGTAGTCGAGCGCGCGGATTCGTATGGATGCGGAACGGCCTGCGAAAAGACTTGCGATTTCGCCGGAGAGGAGCCGCGCGTTCGATCCGGTCACCCAGATGTCGTGTTTGCCGCCCGCGGCGAGGCTCCGGAGGGCTTTCTCGAAACCCGGAATCTCGTGAGCCTCGTCGATGAACAGGGCGACGCGCTCGTCCCCGTCCGCCGCGGCCGCGGCTTCCAGGCTCGCGGTATCCCGGACCTGATCCCAAGCAGACAATTCCTTATCGATGTAGACGACCCGCCATTCGGCGCGTTCCCGCCGGTACAGCTCGGCGAGGCTCTTGAGCATGCAACTTTTCCCCACGCGGCGTTGCCCCGTCAGGATTTTAATGAGGGGATTGCCGAAGTAGGGACGCGCGAGCTGCGTGTACCGCGGTCTATCCAGAATCAACTGACTCATCTGTCACAAAGTATGTTGGACATTGAAGGGATTGTCAATAAAAACGTCCATCATAATGGACAATATTGCTAGTCATCACTCAAGCCACACGGTATATGGCGGGTTCCAGATCGCCGATCGCCTTCATCTCCTCAACCCCGCCCGCCGCGTAACGATCCAGGGAGGCCGAACGTATCACCCGCTTTCAAAATGGCAGGGATGATATACTTGGTGCAAACCCCCGCTCGGTTGGGAGTCAGGCATGCCGAATATTGAGCTCGACCGCCTCAGGTCGGAGAACGAACGCCTCAGGGCCCTCCTCGAAACCCACGGTATTCCTTGGGCTCCCGATCTTTCGGACCGCGTTCTTGAACTTCAAGCATCGATGCCGATTGCGGAAAAGGTCGCGCTCTTCCGCCGGTTATTCTCCGGCAGGGAAGATCTCTTCGCCCTCCGCTGGGAATCGGCGAAAGGCGGGGCCGGGTACACGCCCGCCTGCGCTCATGAGTGGGAACGCGGCGTCTGCGAGAAGCCCCGGATAAAATGCGGCGCTTGTCCGAAACGGGAATTGTTGCCGATCACCGACCAAGTCATCTATAATCATCTTGCGGGGAAACATACGGTTGGCGTCTATCCGCTCCTTGTAGATGATACCTGCCGTTTCTTGGCAGCGGATTTTGACGAGGCTGATTGGAAAGGGGACTCACTCGCCTTCATTAAATCATGCCGGGAATTCGGCTTGCCCGCAGGCCTTGAAATCTCGCGATCTGGCTCGGGAGCCCATGTCTGGATCTTCTTCTCCGGCCCTGTCCCCGCCCGCAATGCGCGAAGGCTCGGCGCTGCTCTCGTCAGCCATACCTGCGAGCGAACCCGACAGCTCTCACTCGCGAGTTACGACCGCTTTTTCCCGAATCAGGATAATCTTCCCGCCGGAGGTTTCGGCAACCTGATCGCCTTGCCTCTGCAAAGAAAACCGAGGGAGCGCGGTACAAGCGTTTTCGTCGACGATGATTTCCAGCCTTGGCTGGATCAGTGGACTTTTCTCTCAGGAATCGTTCCGCTCGAAAACGTTACGCTCGAACCCCTCATAATGAAAATAACGGGAGGGCGCCACCCCCTCGATGTCGCCTTCATCGGAGAGGATGAAGCGGAGATTCCATGGAAAGCCAGGAAACCACGAAGCGACAAACTCGATATGCCCTTGCCGAAATCCATCAATCTCATACTCGCCGATCGAATCTATATCGAAAAAGATAGGCTGCCGCAGGCCCTGGCGAATCGGATCATCAGACTCGCCGCATTCCAGAATCCTGAATACTACAAAGCCCAAGCCATGAGGTTCTCGGTTTGGGACAAACCGCGCATCATCGGTTGCGCCGAAAACCACCCCAAACACATCGCGATTCCGCGCGGCTGCCGTGAAGCGCTAGCCGACCTGCTCGCATTGAACGGTATCGAAGCGTCCATCGCGGATGAACGTTTCCCCGGGTCTCCGATCAGCGCCGCTCTCGCGGGAACGTTGCGGGAAGATCAGCAAGCCGCGCTTGAAGGCTTGCTCGCCCACGAAACAGGCGTGTTGAGCGCCCCGACGGCCTTCGGCAAGACTGTCATCGCCGCGGCTCTCATCGCCCGACGGAAAACCAACACCCTCATCATCGTTCACCGCACCGACCTCGCCCGGCAATGGGCGGAACGACTCGGGACTTTCTTGACGCTTGAAAAGGATTCGCTCGGTCTCATCGGCGGGGGAAAGAAAAAGCCGTCCGGCAAAATCGATATCGCAGTCATGCAGACGCTGGCGCGCCTCGCTGAATCCGACGATTTATTCGAGCATTACGGGCAAGTCATCGTCGACGAATGCCACCATCTTTCAGCGATCTCCTTCGAGTCTGTCCTGAAGCGATTCAAGGCCCGGTATGTCATCGGAATCACCGCAACGCCGATCCGCCGCGACGGGCATCATCCGATAATTTTCATGCAATGCGGACCCATCCGATATAAAGCCAAACGAAGCCAAAGCGATATCACGAGCATGAAGGTAATCGCAAAGCGCCTCCCCGCTCCCGCCATTCCGGAAGGCGCGGGAATCCAGGATGTATTCAAACTGATATCACTCGATGCAGCACGGAACCTGAGAATCGTTGACGATATTTCGGAAGCCTATTGGAGACGCCGAAAAGTCCTCGTTCTTACGGAACGGACGGAACATCTTGAACTTCTATCCGGATTGATCGGATCCGACAAATCCCTGTTCATCCTTCACGGCCGGATGAAGAAGAAGGCCAGGGACCAGACGATCGCGAGCTTGGCCGCGCTGAATGACGACGATCCGCGCATCATCCTGGCAACCGGAAAACTCGTGGGAGAAGGTTTCGACCACCCGGCGCTGGATACGCTCGTCCTTGCCATGCCGATCTCCTGGAAAGGCACGCTCCAGCAATACGCCGGACGTCTGCACCGCGAAAAGGCCGGCAAGACAGCCATCGAGATTTACGACTATGTCGAGTCGGACAATTCCTTCCTCGCGCGCATTTGGGAAAAACGCAAGAAGGGATACCTGGCTATGGGCTACACCATCTAAGATTGCTGAAAAGGAGTCGGATGGACTTTCTGCATTCCGGCAGGATTATTTCCTTTCCTCCCGCGGGCCTTTACGCTCCCTCCGATCCGGGCGTACGATGTCCGCCTATGCCCCAGATCCGCGCCGCCCTCGCCCTCATCCTTACGCTCTTCCTCGTTTTCCCGCCGACCGCGTTCTGCGAGGATGCGGATACGGAGGACGCCTTCGTCGCCGGCGCGGAAACGCGGACCGCGGTCCTGGAATTGCCCGCCTTCAGGAAACACCGGCGCGCGGCCCTCGTCCTGGCCGGAACGACGGTCGCCGTTTCCTTCGCCTGGGCGACATGGTCCATCGCAACCCTCGTTTCCGTCCTTATCGAGAAGCCCGCATCGTCCGGAGTCGGGGAAGGCTTGCTGTCATTCTCCGCATCGGTCGCGCTGCTATCAGTCTCGTCGTCGGTATTCGAAGGGCTCCGCGCTATTTCGCCAGAATGAGTTCCACGCGGCGGTTTTTCCACCGCTCCGTTTCGTCGCCGAAGGGGACGAGGGGAGCCGAGGCTCCGCGTCCGACCGTACCCATACGCTCCGCCGCGATTCCTGCGGCGACCAGGGCGTCCTTGACTGCTACGGCCCTGCCCAGCGACAGCGGAACGAGTTCGTCGCGCTGCTCGGCCATGAAGGCTTCGGGATCGGCCCAGGACACCGCGTTGGCGTGCCCTTCGATCACTATCCTGTACTCCGGAAAGCGGCCCAGGATGGCGGCGAGCCGCCCGATCACGAAGCTGTTCCCCTCCGCGGCCTCCCCGCCTTCGGTCCAATCGAGCGCGCCCGAATTGGGCAGGAAGGCGATCGGGGGCAAGCGGATCCGGTACGTATCCCCGACCCTGGTCACGAGGACGTCCACCACGGTTTCGGCCCGCAGGATCTCCTCGCGGCCGATCCGGTCGCGAAGAGAGAGGGTGAGCGAATAGGAACCGGCCGACAACGCCAGTTCGCCGTCGTCGGAAAAGCCGTCCCAGGAAAGCCTGCCGGGCGGCGCGCCTTCGCCCCGGAACGTCCGGAAAATCCCGCCGGCCTCGTCGCGCACCTCCAGAGACCAGGCCGCCACCGATCCGGGAGCCGCCGTCGCCAGTTCCGCCTCGACGCTGTCCGCCTCCCCGTCGCCGTCGGGCGAAAAGCGCGCGGGGGAGACCGTCCAGCGCGCGTCCATCCGGGGATAGGGCAGCAGGCGGCGCACGACGCGGGCGATGCCGACGCCCAGGGAAAAGCGGATGGACTCCGCGCCCCCGACCGGGCGGAGCGGATCGATGCCGAGGGCGGCGGACAGGAACAGGGAATCCGAGGCGGCAAGGCGGAGGGAGGCGCGCAGGGCGAGCGCCGCGTCCGCGGAGACCGCGAATCCGTCCGTTCCGAAAGTCCACGCCGCGCCCGCTTCGAAGGACGGTTCCAAGCCGAAGGGCCCCCCGACCGGGAAGTCCCAGCCCGCCGAGGCGACCGCGCGGGCGGTTCCCGAGGGACCGCCGTCCCCTTCCGCGCGGAAACCCGCGCCGATGCGGCCCCCGACCCGCAAGGGTTCCGGTCCGATGCCGAGCGCCGATAACCCGAACGAGAACCCCGCCGCCGCGTCCGAAAGCGGAAGGGAGGTCTCCCAGTCGGCCTGGATGCCCCGGACTTCGCCCGGATACGGACGCGGCGAGGCGGAAACGGCAAGGACGGATAGGGTGCCGAGGACGAGGAGAGCGGCGGAGCGGGAAAGGGTCATCGGAACGCCGCGCCGACGCTGAAACCGACGCAGAGGCCCCAGCCGTCCGTGCCTGGCCGCGCGACCACGGGCAGGGAAAAGCGGAAGGCGGCGGCCTCCAGGGAAAGGCACGCGAAGGCGAAAGGACGCAGGGTCGGCGGTTCCTCGCGGACGAGGGAGCCGGAGACGATGAAGCGGGCATCCTCCTCAACGACGCCGGAGGGGAGCGCCGCGCTCTGCGCGACGATGGCGGAGCCTCCTTCCGCGCCGAGTTCCGAAGCGGCGAAGGCGACCGAGACGCCGCCGCCCGCCGAGAACGAGACCGAGTCGAAAAACCGGACGCCCGAGCGGAGCGCGAACGACGCGTCGAGCGACCGCGCCGCGAAGGAAAGCTCCAGCTCGGGATCGATCGTCGCGCTCGCGTCCAGGGGAGGAAGCGGTCCGCGTCCGTCGGCATCCAATTCGAACTCCCGTTCGATCGAACCGACGGAGACGTTCGTCGACGCGCGCGTTTCCGCGAAGGAGGCGCCGAGACGGAGAGCGGCGCCGGTCCACGCGACAACCCGCGACGCCGGGAATCGCGGAAAGAACCCGAAGTCCACGATCGCCCCGGCCGCGACGGCGCGCACGCCCACCCCGTTCGATTCCGCCTCCGTCACGCCTCCCGATAGTTCCAGGGAAAGCCCCCGCAGGAGTGGGGAGAGGTCCAAGGCCACCGCCACGACCAGGGGCGCGGCCGCGGCTCCCATGGGGTAATCGTCCGCCGAACCGACGTTTTCCACGCGGGCCATAAGCGCGTCGTAATCGGCGAGGTCCGACTCCAATGACGCCAGGAAGCCGACGGAGGCGGACGACCCGCTTCCCGCGCGCGAGGGAACGGCGAGGCCCAAGGCGAGCGCCGAGGCGGCCTCGGCGAAGCCGGTCATCAGGGCCGGCTTGGAAACGCTTTCGGCGACGAGGGCGGAGGCCTCGGCCCCGTAGCCGGCCAAATATTCCGCCAGGGACGCCTCCAGGCGCGCGAAGCCCGGGCTCAGCCGGGGCGCCGTCACATCTATCCGCACCTGCGCGACTGCCCGGACCGATACCGACGATCCGAGAGCAGCGAACAGGAAGAGAAGGGTTCCGTTTTTGCCGAGAAGCGAAGACTTCCGCATATTCCGCGTTATACTATCATGGCGGATGGCCGAGGCCGTCAACCTGGGGGAAAAACATGCTGGATCGATCACGAAATATCAATGCCGTCCTGGCGCTACCTGTCCTCGTACTCGCCCTGTTCGCCTCCTGCTCCTTCGATTTCCTCGATACCGGTAACAATGACAACGATACTTCCGGGCCGGTCATCACCGAAACCTGGAACGCCGACCAGACCGTGCTCACGCGCACCGTCGACGGCCAAGTCATTTGGGTCGAAACCTATACGCGGGACAGCGCGGAATTCAGCCGACGCGTCCTCTCCGTCGCGCGCGCCTCGGGGACCGGTTCGCCTATCTCATTCAGGCGCTACGCCTACGATGGCGCCTCCGCCGCGCCCCTCATCGAAGCCTTCTACGATTCGGCCGACGCTCTCGTTTCCTTCGACGCCTATGCGCGCGACGCCGACGGCGATCCCCTCGGCATCTACACCTATGACGAAAACTCCATCCTCCAGGGCTTTGAAATCTATAGTTATACCCTCGCGGGGAACTTCAGCTTCCAAGCCGGATACCGCGCGACCGCGATCCTGGACTGGGCCCGGACCTGTGATTATGATACCATCGGTTCCGAGGAATTCGTCGTCGATGCCCGCGCCTATGACGAGGAGACTGCGGAAGGCGCGAGCCTGATGGAAAAAACCGTCACTTTGCGGAATTCCGCGGGCGATCCGGTCGTCCAGACGCGCTACGTGTTCGAGGCGCCTTCCGCTTCGGCCCGCGGACCCACCGCCCGCCTGGCCGCCGCAGGCGATCGAGCAGCCGGACAGCCTCGGGCGACGGGAGATCCCGCCGACCTCCTTCCCGGTATCCCGACCCTTCCCGCCTTCCCCGATACGCCGGTTTTCAGCCCGAACGACCGCATACTCCCGGTCGCGTCTTACGATCTGTGGAGCTACGATGAATTCGGCACCCTCCGCATGAGCGCCGGGGCCGATTTCAAGCCGACCCGGATCGAAAGGACGGACACCCGTATCCTCGGCGCCGACGAGACCCCGGTCCCCGTGGTCGTCTCCATAGAATACGATGCCGCGACGGGGCTTCCGACGCGGAAGACCACGAGCTACGGCGACGTCGACGCCCTGATCCTCGATGTCGCGTACGACGATGCGGCCAGCCCCCGCATCGCGAGCCTCACGGCCTCCGGCGCCTCCATGTTCGTCGCCGTCGGCCTCGGCTTCTCCTACGATGAAGCGACCGGCTACCCCGACGCGATCGACGTCGGGCTCGGAGGACTTCCGGCCTACCGTTTCGATTACGAATTCACCGATGCCGATACGTACGCGATCGCATTGCAGTCCTACCAAGGTCTGGAAGCCGGGACCGGAATCGCGCAGTACGATCCCTTCATGTCCTTCGACTTCGCTTTCGCCTTCCCGGAATTGACGATCACGGGCCGGGACGCAGGCGATGAGGTGAGCGGGTACTGGAAGGCAGGTTACGACGCCGAGGATAGGGACCTCTACTTCAAAAGCTACGATGCAACCAATGCCCTGCAATCCCACCTTGAATACGGCTATGCGGATTTCATGCCGGAGCTGACGGAAACCGCCGGGGCCGGAACCGGGGCCGTAGAGGCGCTTGCAGCCGAAGCGGACCTGACGGTGGCGGACCTGGAGGACGCCGCGGACTATGCGGTCGCCGGGTACGACGTCGCAAACCTGCAGGACCTGGACGCGGACGACGCCGCGGCGATCCTGTCCAAGTTCCAATTCGACTACTACTCCTTGCTCAAGGTCCGTTCCGCGGACGATATCCTGGATCTGATACTGTAAGTCGGAACGGTTGCGCCGATTCACCCGTTCGCTGTTGACGTCACCATTTCAGGGGTTATAATTATAGGATAACGAGTGACTCGCAAATGACCCTAAGTTGCGCAGCAGCGCCGGTCGGCCAGAAACTTCCTTCATAAAACGTACAACTTGGTCGCGGATTGCGGGCAAAGGGTACCCTATGAAAAAGTTGTGGCTGTTGCCGGTCGTCATCGCGGCGGCCGGCTCCATCGCCTGTTCGTTCCTGGAACCGCCCGACGACGGCCAGGACGGAATGGACGGAAAGGACGGAATGGACGGGGCTTTCTGGTTCGCGGGAACCGGCGCCCCGGCTGACACGCTCGGCGAGGACGGCGACTTATACCTGGATACGGAAGCAGGCGATCTCTTCCTTAAAACGGCAGGCACATGGTCCGCGGATCCGATCCTGAACCTCACGGGGGAACCGGGCCTCGACGGGAGCGCGGGAGCGGTCTGGCTATTCGGGGACGGCCTGCCCGGCGCGGAAGGGGCGGACGGCGACTTTTATCTTGATTCGTCGACGGGCGATGTATACCTCAAAACCGCCGGCATATGGTCCGCGGTTCCGATCCTGAACCTCAGGGGGTCCGACGGCGCAACCTGGATCGTACAGGCCGGAACTCCGTCCGGCGCGGAAGGCGCGCTCGGCGACCTGTACCTGGATACCGCCAGCTCCAGGATCTATCGAAAGGACGGGGCCAGCGCCTGGACCTATATCGCCGACCTCGTCGCTCCCGCCTCCGGCGCTGACGGCACCACGGGAACCATCCTCAAACCGGCGACTTTGGCCAATCCGGCGGTCAGCTACCGCCTCAACGGCGTCGACTATACAGGCGGGGGCACCTATCCCTCCGACCAGATTCTGGATGTTACGGCCGCCTTCGCCCTCGCGCTGGCGGCAGGCGATACGGTCCGATGGTACCTGGACGGGGATCTCTACCAGTCCGGGACGGGAGCCATCCCGCCGCTCTCCCTCTCCGACCTGGAGATGGGCAGACACTTCCTGTTCCTGACCATCACGAGCACGGGAAGCACCTATTCCGGCACGACGACGAACTTCGTCATCGAATCCGCGTCGGGAGGCTTATGATGAAAACGATAGTCAGGACTTCGGTCCTTTTCGCGTGCCTCGCCTTGGCGCTGGCTTCCTGTTCGAACCCGTTCGCGGGCGAAAGGGCGAACATCCTGCTGGTCCTCCGCTCCCCTGCGCCCCGCCAGATCCTGCCCGCCCAGACGGACCTGGATGCGGCCATCAGCCTGTACTCGATCCGCCTGTCGCGCACCGGCTATCCGGACCTCGTGAAAACCACCGCAACCTCCACGGTGACTATCGAGGATCTCGTCCCCGGAATCTGGTCGATCTCGGTAGCCGCCTTCGACGGAGCCGGGAACCAGGTCGCGGCGGGTTCCTCCTCCATAAACGCCTTGGCGGGCTCGGCGGTCACGAGCGCTTCCATCCAGCTTTCCTGGGACCGGCTGCACGGCACGGGATCCATCGAGATTACCATCAAATTCCCCAAGACGGAGGGCATAGCTGATGTCGAAGCCATCCTCGCGGGGAGCTTCACCAAGACCATTCCGGTCACCGTCGAGAGCGTCGACCTGACCTACGACCGGGTCGTGGTCTATGATCCGGCCATCCCGGCCGGCACGCCGCTCCTGACCGTCAAGTTCTATTCCGCCGGCATGGACCTGCCCAAAGCCATCATGCAGGAGGCCGTCTGGGTCTACCGCAATCTGCCCACGCGCGCCAGCCGCACCCTCGCGACGACCGATTTCGGCGCCGCGCCTTCAGCCCCCGCATACGTACTGGTTTCCTCGACCGGCGACGGCTCCATGACCGTCTCATGGACGGCGACTTCCCTGGTCGCGGACGACTACATCGTGGAAAGGTCCGGTTCCGCGGAAGGCCCCTGGACCAGGCTGGACGATCCGGAGGCTCCCGATCCCACCGAAAGGAGCTACGCGGATACGGCAGTGCTCGCTTCCGCCTCCTGGCATTACCGCGTCGCCGCCGGAAACCGCTTCGGCCAGTCCGGCTGGGCCACCGGGGTCCCCGCATTGACGCCGCGGCTCGCGGTGCTCGGTGCCAAAACGGCCCTTGCGGCGGGGAGCTTGGTAATCGATCCGGCGTATTGGGTTAACGAAATAAGCAACCCGCTCACCCTATACACCTACTACATTGACTTCCAGACTGATATCGCTCACCTCGGCGACGATATCATCGTTTCCGGTTCCGCCGATGTCATTCTGAACGAAACCGCCTATCCCGTCTTCTGGAGGAACGGTACACCCTTCACTCTCGGGATAGCCTCGACTTTGACGGCGGGAGCCGCGCTCGCGGTCCTGGCCGACGGAAGCGACCTGTACTTCGCCGGTGTCAGCGGGGGCGATGTCGTCAACCTGAACAACGTCCTGCCGGTTTATTGGGAGAACGGCGTCGGGCGCTACCTGGACACGGATGGCTGGAGTTGGGGCGTTGCCGCTTCGATCTTCAAGGACGGGACTGATATCTACATCGCAGGTGGCCTGTACGACGGTGTGGCGGCAAGGAACCCCGTATACTGGTTGAACGGAGAGCTGGTCTACCTTGGTTACGGCGTAGCCGATTCGGGAAAAGCGACCGGGATCGCGACGGCGAATGGTGACGTTTATGCCATCGGCTCTGTGGTCTACTCCGGAATCGAACAGGGCGCCTACTGGGTAAATGGCCTGCTTCAACTTCCGGACCTCGGATCTGCTCAATATTGTGCCATCCGGGACATCAGCGTATCGGACGGCGACGTCTACATGGCCGGGAGCGTTTGGACTACCGCCAACCCCGTGCCCGCATATTGGAAAAACGGTGCGCTCACTATCCTTGACCGTGCGGATTTCCATACGGGAGTCGCCACCGGCATCGCGCACGCCCAAGGAGTCCTGTACCTCAGCGGCACTCTGACGCCGCCTTCCGAAAGCGATCCGGATCCCGACGGCTATGCGGTGCTCTGGGCAGACGGCGTCGTCCGATTCCTGGACGGCATCGCCGCCGACGCGCTCGCCCCGATCACTGGCTATGAACTTTCCTCCGGTTCGGACGGGACGCAACAACTCCTCATCGAGGTCCAGGACCGGACCCAGGTCGATTTCTCCGACGCGCCGATCCTGGTCCTGGATTCCGAAGGCCTTTCATTGGAGACGACTTTCATCGGCGACTCCTATGACTGGTACCTCGACGGAACGCTTGAATTGTCGGGACCCGCTGCGGCTATATCTTTCGATCCGCAATACCTGCCGCTCGGCAGGCGCAGGGTGACGGTTTACGTGACGAAGGGCGGCATCGAATATTCGGGCACGATCGACTTCGAGGTCGTGTATTCCGGCGTTTTTTAGCCGTGGGAGGTGCGAAATGAAAAGGACGAATGCAGCCGCCTGCGCGGCTTCCTTCCTGTTGTTCCTCGGCGCGCTTTCCTGCGCCTTTTCTCCCGCTACGGGTTCTCTGAGCATCACGGTTCGCGACAGCGCGGCCAAGTCCGCGGCCGGCGCCAGAACGTTGCTGCCTTCGGTTGAGCTTCACCGCGCGACGCTCAGCCCGGTTGCGGGCGACGACATCGTCGTGGATTTCCGCGGCGGAACGGCGGTCCTTGCGGACATTCCGGTCGGCGGCTGGGACCTTTCGGTGCAGGGCCTTGACGAGGCAGGACTGGTCGTCACCCGCGGAATGACCGCCATCGTGATCACCGCGGGAACCCAGAATTCCGTCGTTGTCGCCCTGTACGCGACGAACCCCGGCCTGCTCGGCCAAAACGAGGCCTTCACCGTCATCTGGCAGGGAAGCCTGGGCGCCGCGCCCGTCTCGCCGGAGTTGGACTGGGCGTATTACGATACCGGGTCGCTGGTTTCACTCATCTGGGACGGCGCCGCCTGGCGTACGCTCGACATCGGCTGGGAACCGGACCTCGTCTGGAAAGGCGCGCTCGGGAGCGTCCCCGCGCCCGAATTCGTCGAAGCCTACTGGGACAGCGCCCTGGGCAGCGCCTTCATCTGGGACGCCACAGCCTGGAGCCCTCTGACCGTCGATCTGCCGCCCGTGATAGCGTGGCAGGGAAGCCTCCCGGCCGCGCCGGCTACTCCGGTCCTTGACTGGGCGTATTACGACAGTGATCTTTTCCAATCCTTTATCTGGGACGGCGAAGCCTGGCAGACATTCGATGTCCCGGATAGCTTTTATTGGTTCGGCATATTCTCCGGCCCGCCCACAACGCCTTTGCCTGGCTATGCGTATTATGACACCACCCTGAATGTTACCCGCATAAGCTACGACGGCATCTCCTGGACCCCGCTCACCGTGGATTGGCCTCCCGCCATCTCCTGGCAGGGCTCCCTCGCGGCCGCTCCTGCTTCGCCGAGTCTGGATTGGGCATATTACGACAGCGTGCTGTTGCAATCCTTCATCTGGGACGGAGCCGCCTGGCAGTCGTTCGACGTCCCGGCCAACTTTTCCTGGTTGGGGATGCTTGCAGCCGAGCCGCCCTCGCCCATCCTGGATTGGGCCTACTACGACAGCGCGAAAAGTCAGGCCTTCATTTTCGATGACGACGGCGCCGCCTGGATACCGCTGACCGCCGAAGACGCGCCGGGCAACGTCTCGGTCGCTTTGACCTTCCCAGGGAATCTCGGAATCACCGGCGTCGACGCCTACTGGGACTCGGTGCTCGTGGATCCCGCGCTCCCGATCGCCGACACGCTGGACGCCACTGTCGGTTTCTCCTGGATGGGAACGTACGGCGCCGCGCCGGTTCCGCCCGGCGTGGATTGGGCTTACTACGATTCCTTTGCCGACGACGCCTTCATCTGGAACGGATCCGTGTGGACCTCGCTCACGCTTGTCCCGTTGACCAGCCCGTTCTGGCATGCGACGTCCGCAACCGCGCCGCCCGGTCCGGATACCGGCTGGGCTTACTATGACAGCGCGCTTCTGGGCTCCTACATATGGGACGGAGCCGCCTGGATACCCATGGACGGGGCGGATTGGAGGATCGTCTTTGAAACCGCAGCCATCCCGGCTTCCTACCGCTTCCAGGTCGATTTCCTGAAAGGCGGCAACACCCTGAACACCTTCATGGAAAGCGTGATCGTGCTTCCCGAGGCTACGACCGCGGCGGTGATCGCGCTGGGCGAAGAAAAATTCGGGATTCCGCCTGCGGCGCCCGAAATTTTGTCCGGAACCTATGATACTGGAATCGATTTGCTCGACCTTTCATGGAACTTCGACGGCATTACCGAAGGGGTTGATATCTACTACCAGGATCTTTCCATCAACACCGATTTCATCTACATCGCGACCGTGAGCAATACGGCGACTACTTATTCCGCGACCTTGACATTCATCGGTTGGAGGCGTTTCTGGGTCGTGGCGTTCAACGCTTACGGACAATCGGAGTATTCCGGAAACTGGGTGGATCTGGACGGCGGATTGTAGAGGGGCTTGCCGCCGGGCTCTTCAATCTTGCTGACGGGCTTTCGGCGCTTCCGCCCCGCCGCCTTGCCCATTACCTCTCCCTCTGCGATACCTTCGCACCGATGCAGGCGCATGTCCGCCGTATCGCCGAATTGACGGACATGGCGCCTGAGGATGGCGGCAGGTCGAAAATCAGCACAGTGGGAACCGCACCGGCAACCCAGAAGCGTCACGTCCGGGTCGAGGCGCTTGGCGTAACAATAGTTGAATGTGTCAGAACCGAAGCGGTGCAAGGAATCGATCCCGGAACCTTGGGCGAATGTCGTTTTATAATTCGTCACCGCCAGATCGCATTTATGCCGATGGGGGCGCTCCCCCTCCCTCAGAACGCGTAGCCCACTGAAGCCTCCAGCATGCCGTACGCTGTCGTCGTGGTCGTACCGTCCCGTTTCTCCGTGCTGCCGTAGCTCTCGTTCAAGTACCACCATTTTTCGCTTAGCCCGAAATAGCCGCCCAATAGCAAGCCGAGGGAGTACGTGATGCGATCCGTCCGCCATCGATAGCCTACGTTAGTCATGATCACCAGTCCGAGGGTTTCGGTTCGCCACTCCCAGCTTTTACCTTTGTCCTTGATCGCGGTAATCCAGCCGTATTCGCCGATCACGCTCGAATACACGCCGTTGGCCGTCCCCGCCGTGGGGAAAAATCGCATGATGCCGATCCCGATCCCCAGGCTCGTCGGATCGATGCCGATGGTATCCGCATCTCCCATAGAAACCGCCTGGGAGGCGATGCCGAACGCGTGCAAGCGTACGTGGGGAGTGAAGAAAACAGAAGGAGCTATTTTGATTTCTGCCTTCAGAAAGGGTCCGAATTGAAGGAATCCGAGAGCGTTGACCTGCAACGTGAAATCCGGAACCGGCTCGGTCGGTCCGATGGCGACTGACACGGTTTTTGCGACCAAGGGTTTTTCCCTGGCCAACTTCTCTACCTCCTCCATCTTGAAGACGAACACAGAACCGTCCCCCGTCCCGATCTTCACGGAGATTTCCGGCGCGAGCTCAAGAATCGTGCCCCTGATGATAGAACCGTTCTTCAGGTAGACGACGTCCGTCATTTCCTGGGCGAAGGCGGCTGCGGCGAGCAGCGCCGTCAAGACGATCGCGATCGATAAGTTTTTTTTCACACTGAAACCTCCCAAGCCGATCACTTCGGATGGCTCACGAAATTACCCGTGTTGCTTTTCGATGGTAGCTGAATATCAGTATTGATCCAAAAACCCGAACGCGCAAGCGCATTAATCCCGGACGAGGGGGTGCCGGAGAAGCCCGGAGCCGCCGGCCTACCGGGCGACGGCGAGGACTTCGCAGGCAGGGGGAGCCGTCGCGAAAGGGGTCGCGTCCCCATCGTCGGATGCGCGGATCGCTCGATCCGCATTCATGCCGATGGAGGCGTTCCCCCTTCCGCGGCGGATTTTACGCCAGCTCCGTCGCCGCGTCCGTCTGTTTGACGGGCAGGATTATCTCGAATGCGGCCCCGCCGCTCACGGGATTGAAGGCCCTGATTTTTCCTTTATGCATTTCGATGATCCTGCGGCAGATGCTGAGGCCCAAGCCGAATCCCCGCGCGCCTTCCTCCGTTCCGTCCAGCGGTCGCACGCCTTGGTAGAAAGGCGTGAACAACTGGGGCAAGTCCGCCGCGGGGATGGGAATGCCGCTGTTCGCTATCACGAAGCGGAAGAATCGGGCCTCGCCGGTGACTTCGCGATACAGCTCGATGCTGATCAGGCCTTCCCGCGGTGTGTGCTTGTACGCATTGTCCAGGAGGTTGATGATCGCCTGTTTGAAACGGAGGGTATCCACCTCGATGATGAATAAATCGGTTACGAATGAGGGGACGACGGGCGCGATGGTGTTTTCCGCTTCGAATTCCTCGATGCGGTGGTTGCGGTAAAAGCGGTAGCGGTATTTGAACCCGATGGCTTTCTCTTCCCAGAGCGGCGCCAGCTCTCCTATCGTTTCTTCCAGCAATTTCACCAGATCGCAGCTTTCGTAACGCAGGCTTTCTATATGTCCGTCGAGTTTGGCCAGGGTCAGCATGGTATTCACCAAACCGGTTATGCGGTCTATCCCGACCAGGTTGTCTTCGAGTATCGCCTGGTAGTCTTCCACCGAACGGGCCTTCTGCATGCCCAGTTCGACGGCGCCCCGCATCGACGTGAGGGGGGTGCGCAATTGGTGGGACAGGTCGCTCACCAGTTGTTCCTGGGACCGGTACGCCTTCTCTATCCGGTCGAGGGTATGGTTGAAGGTCCCGGCGAGCGTGCTCACCTCGTCGTTTCCCGGAAGCAATTCAAGGCGGGAATTGAGGTTCTTCTCGGTGATGGAATTCATGACGGTATTCATGTCCCGTATCGGGCTCAGGATCCGGGTCACCAGGAAGATGCCGCTGGCGGTGTTGATGATCAGGGAGAAGAGGATGAAGAGGCAGGTCAGCAACATGAATTCCACCGAAGACTTGATGAGCGGATCCAGAAGGCAGGCGAGGCGAACCGATGCGATGACGCGGCCTTCGAGCTTCAGGGAGGTTTGCAGGACGCGGTAATCCAGCCGATCGTACTCCACCGAAAACAGTTCGGCTCCGTTTTCCAGCCTCTTCCGGTCATGGATCCGCGCGCGGTTGTCGGTCAGGGACCGGGGATCAAGGTTGAGCGCCCGGTTGGAGACGGATATCAGCCGGTCGTTCGCATCCGCGATCATGAGGGTCGTATTGTACATCGCCGGGCTGTTGAGCCTCTGGCTCAGGAACGCGGCCAGATACCGGGAAAAATCGGGGTCCTGGAACGGATCGGCGAGCCCCGACGCCCCGATATATTCATGGCCCATGAATGTGGAGATCGCCGAAACGATGCCGCTCGTTTCCGTGTGGAGGAAAGCATCCATCTGACCGCGCTGATTTTCGTTGTACCAGTTGGCGCCGACAAGATAGAGAAGCAGGAGGAGTCCCGTATTGAAGGCCGTGAAGAACACGATCAGATTGGTCTTGATGGATAGGCGGAGGGGTTTCCTTCTCATGGCTTGGAGGCGGGCGCCGTTTCGCTGAGCACGAACCCCTTTCCCCGTACGGTATGGATGAGTTTCTTATCCGACCCCGTATCGATCTTCTTCCTTAAAAAATTGATGAACACATCGATGATGTTCGTGTAGGTGTTGGTATCGCACTCCCATACCGATTTGGAAATCATTTCCCGGGTCACGAGCCGGTCGTGATGGCGAGCCAGGTACTCGATGAGCTGGTATTCCTTTTTGGACAATTCGATCGCCGCGTCGCCCCTCATGACCGTTTTCGTGTTGGGATCGACGGTCAAATCCGCGATGCGGATAGTCGAACGTGGATAGCCCTGGGTTTTCCGGATCAAGGCGCGAAGGCGCGCGAGCAATTCCTCGTATTCGAAGGGCTTGGTCAGATAATCGTCGGCTCCGGCCGAAAGCGCGTCGACCTTGTCCGTCAGGGCCGCCTTGGCGGTCAGCATCAGGATGGGAGCGGTGATCCCGTCGTCCCGGAATTGCCGGCACAAGTCGATGCCGTCCATATCCGGCAACATGATGTCGAGGATATAGGCGGCGAAGGGTTCGGTTTGGGCGAGGGAGACGGCCAGGGTTCCATTCGGGGCGACCGTCGCCTCAAACCCGGCTTCCGTCAAACCGGCCCGGATGAAATCGGAAATACCGGATTCGTCCTCTACGATCAGTACGTTCATTGTGGTTCCTCTTCTATAGTATGCATGAATATCTTAAATATTGCAATATTAATTCATTATACGATTAATTAATCTTACTATTGCTTTTTAATTAATTATGATATATATTATTTAACAAGAGGTACAGAATGAACAAGTTCACGAAAAGCGTTTTAGGCGGATTCGGGGTGCTGATGGCATCTTCCTTCATAATGGCTTGCGGCAACCCGATGGCGGACAGCGCCGGGGCGGAAAGCCTTTCTTCACAGGGTGCGGCCCGGTCACTCACGTTGCTCGACGGATCTCCGATCCTGGGCATGGCGGAATCCTTCGCCGTATTCGGCGGCGGGGCCGGCATCACCAACCAGGGCACCCTGACCGCGATCAAGGGAGACATCGGCACCACCGGCGCTTCCACCATGATCACCGGTTTCCACAGCTCCAGCTTCAGCTACGCCGAGACTCCCCTCAATGTCGGCGCGGTGGACGGGCTGGTATACACCGACGCCCCCCAGGGTTCGGTCGAGGACTTCGAGATCGCAAAAGCGGTCGCCTCCGATGCCCTGACCGCCTTCAACTATCTGGCTTCCCTGCCCGACGGCATCGATCCCGGCGCCGGCCAGCTCGGCGG